>ERZ724505.2123-NODE-2123-length-10160-cov-4.803266_pt1 | contig 10160 bp, 5 predicted proteins | sample MGYA00376038_ERZ724505 | MGnify/ENA primary metagenome ERZ724505 (study PRJEB28724, sample SAMN07190884) | wastewater metagenome | isolation source: effluent of sewage treatment plant in Hong Hong | place: Hong Kong | collected 2016-03-17 ...
TGGCTATCGACCGCACCAACAACGGCGAAGGTCAGCGCGTCACTGTCCGCGGTGTCGGCCCTGACTTCAACATGGTGCTGCTCAATGGCCGGCAGATGCCGACATCGTTCGGCGGTGCTAGCGGCTCCCGCGCGTTTGACTTCGCGACCCTGTCTTCAGACGCGGTCTCGGCCCTCGAGGTCTACAAGACTGCTCGCGCTTCCACACCTGCCGGCGGTATCGGCGCCACCATCAACGTCAAGACTGCTCGCCCGCTGGACTCCAAGGAGCGTGTGGCCAGCATCGGCGTGAAGGCCAACTACGACGTTTCCAACAGCCGCGTTGTAGAAGGCTTGCGTCATAGCAAGGTAACTCCTGAAATTTCAGGCATCTACAGCGATACGTTTGCCGACCGCACCATCGGCATCGCCTTGAGCGCCAGCTACTCCAAGCGCAATTCGGGCTCAAATCGTGCCCTGACGGCCAATGGGTGGCGCACGTTTGCCGCCAACAACAACAGCGACTGGGGCGCAATCCCTCCCAAGCCTGCTACTGGTGCCGATCCGATCACCAATCGCCCTACCAGCGGCCTTTATTCGACGTCCGTCGAGATGCGCTATGACACGACGGGCTACTCGCGTGAACGCATCAACGGTCAGGCGGTGTTGCAGTTCGCTCCGACCAAGGACCTGAAGTTCACGCTCGACCACACGGTTGCGAACAGCACCTTCAGGGCCAAAGAAGCGGAAATCTCGGCCTGGATGAATTACTCATTCGGTCCGATGACCTTCACTCAGAACGGTGGCCCAGTCCAATCGCCGCTGATCCAGACAGCGCTCTTCCCGAATAACGACCACGACCTCGCGTTCAACTCTGGCGTGTACGCACAGAAGTCGGCCAACAGTTCGACAGGCTTCAACACCGAATGGAAGGTCAACAATGATCTGAAGGTGGATCTCGACGTACACCACTCGACCTCCAAGACCGACCCGGACAGCCCTTATGGCTCCTGGGCGCAGATCGACCTGGCGATGTTCACAATGGGCACCACCACCGCCTATTACGACAAGAAGCTGCCGATCCTTAACTTGGGCACGACCAAGTTCCAGAAGGAGCGCATGCAGTTCACCGGATCGCAGTTTGACAACCAACTGGCTGACCAATCGGTCGACCAATGGCAGACCAAGGCGACCTACAAGCTGAGCGCTGAAGACAAGCTGATTGCCGGCCTCGGCTTCACCAAGATGAAGGACCGTCGTGGCGGCTATAACCACACGAACGCCGACTGGGGTGGGCTTGGCGTACAGGGCGACGCTGCGTCGACCGTGAAAGTCAACAGCACCAGTCTGGGTGGCATGTTCTCGCAAGTCGATGGCCACAACGACAGCCGTCTCCACCCGACCTTCTGGTACGTTGACTTCAACGAGGCACGAGAGCAGGCGATCAAGGTCCTGATGACCAGCGGTGTTGGCGGCAGTGCACCCTACACCCGCGCACAGGCCGAGGCATACTTTGCCGCTAGCCCTGACTACACGCGAGGCCAAGACTTCCGTACCACGGAGAAGTCGACCTCTGCCTATGGTCAGTGGGATCACGCCTTCGACACGGAACTGCCTTCCAACATCTCGGTCGGCCTGCGTTACGAATCGACCAAGATCGATTCGGCCTCGCAGGTGGTGCCGCGTGTCGCAGCTGCCTGGATTGCCCAGAACGAAGTGAACTTGACGGCCGGTGAACCAGCCTTTGGCTCCGCTCAGGGTTCGTACAAGTTCTGGCTGCCCAACATTGACTACGATGTGGACCTGGCATCCAACCTGAAGCTGCGCGCCAGCTACGGCCACAACATTGGTCGCCCGAACTTCGGCGTGCTGGTTGGCGGCGTCACCGTCGGCGACAACGCTAACGCTGGCGGCGGTAACGGCAACACGGGCAACCCGAATCTGAAGCCGCTGCTGTCGAAGAACCTTGATGCCTCGCTGGAATACTATTACGCCAAGTCGAGCTATGTGGCTGCTGGCCTCTTCTACAAGAAGGTCACCAACTTCATCGGCAACACTGTCGTCGTGCGCACTTTCCCGGGCATCAACAACCCGAGAGCCGGTGCTTACGCGAAGCAAGGCGAGGCCGCGTGCGGTGCGAATGCCCAGCCGCTGTGCATCCGCAACTGGATCTTCACCAACCTGAAGGGCCAGCCGGGCGTGATCGTTGGCACCACGAATGCGTCAGGCGAGATCTCCGGCCGCATCGAAGCCCAGCCGGGCGATCCACTCCTGAACTTCAACATCTCGACCCCCACCAACATCAAGGGTGACAACATCCGGGGTCTGGAGTTGAACGCTCAGCATCTGTTCGGCAACAGCGGCTTTGGTGTGTCGGGTAACTTGACCATCGTGAAGACCGGCCTGAAATTCAAGCTTGATGAAACGGGCGAGCAAGCGCCGCTGGTCGGCGTAGGCAATTCGGCCAACCTGGTGGGCTTCTATGAAGACAGTGCCTGGTCAGTCCGCGCCGCCTACAACTGGCGGGGCAAGTTCCTGGCCCGTTCGACGGACGGCGCAGGTAACAACCCAGTGTTCACTGCAGCCTACGGTCAACTGGATGTGGGCATCGGCTACAAGATCGGCAAGAACCTGACTTTGCAGGCCGACCTGATCAACTTGAACGATGGCTACATCCGCCAGTTCGCCCGTACGGAAGAACAGGTGGAGGGTGTCTACCAGACCGGACGCCGCTTCATGGTTGGCGCTCGCTACCGCTTCTAAGCGTTAGCCCCTGTGTACCTGGCCCCACGCCCGCGAAGGTGTGGGGCGTCAGGTACCGAGTTACATCGCGTCTCTCCAGCAAAATCGGCCCTCGTGGCCGGTTTTGCTTTTGGAGCGGCCAAAAGTTTTCAAGGTGCGATGCAGCCACGATGAGCGCTCGCACCGAACCTCGGATTGATCGCAAGTGAGTTCATCGGTGCAGCACATCGTGGTGTTGGGAGGCGGGTCCGCAGGCTGGATCACCGCTGCGACCCTCGCCGCTGAATGGGCCGGCTCAGGCCCAGATGCCAGGCGCATCACCCTCATCGAGTCGCCCGACCTGCCGGCCATTGGCGTTGGTGAAGGCACTTGGCCCACCATGCGTGCGACCTTGGCCAAGCTGGGCTTGACCGAGACCGACCTGGTGCAGCAATGCGATGCAGCCTTCAAGCAGGGTTCGCGCTTCGACGGCTGGACCAACGGCAGTCAGGCGGACCGCTACTACCACCCCTTCACCGTCCCCCTGGGCTATGGCGAGGCTGACCTTGTAGGCGCCTGGCAGGCGACACAGCGCCAGCAACCCTTCGCCGAATGCGTGGGACCACAGCCGCATCTGTGCGATGCAGCACTGGCGCCCAAGCAGGTGTCGTCACCCGAGTTTGCGGGTGCCACCAACTACGGCTACCACTTCGATGCCGTCAAGCTCGGCCTGCTGCTGCGCCAGCATGCCATCGACAAGCTCGGTGTCCGCCATGTGGCCGACGATGTGATCGAGGTCCAGTCGGCGGAGAACGGTGACATCGCAGCGCTGCTGACCAAGATGCACGGCGCCATTGCGGGTGACCTGTTCATCGACTGTTCCGGCCTGCACTCACGCCTGATCGGCAAGCACTTTGGTGTTGGCTTCCTGAGCCAGCGTGACGTGCTCTTCAACGACGCAGCCTTGGCCGTGCAGGTGCCCTACGGTACACAGGAGGCCTCGCTGGCCTCTGCCACCATCTCGACTGCGCACGCTGAAGGCTGGACCTGGGACATCGGCCTGCCCACGCGGCGCGGGGTCGGCATGGTCTTCTCAAGCGGCCACACCAGCGCCGAAACTGCTGAAGCTCGGCTGCGCGCGCACCTAGCAGCCACCGGCGTCAGCGGCGAGATCCCGACGCCGCGCCTGATCCGCTTCGAGCCCGGCTACCGGGAGCAGTTCTGGCACCGCAACTGCGTGGCCGTGGGCCTGGCCTCCGGGTTCATCGAGCCTCTTGAGGCCTCGGCACTGGCCATGGTTGAACTGTCGGCCGCCGCCATCCGCGACGAATTGCCAGCCACGCGGGCCGATATGGACATCGTGGCCCGGCGCTTCAACGCCACCTTCAGCTACCGCTGGGCCCGCATCATCGAGTTCCTGAAGCTGCACTATGTGCTCAGCCAGCGGAACGACTCCGACTACTGGCGCGATCACCGGCTGGAGCGCACCCAGCCCGAGCGCCTGCGGGAGTTGCTGCAGCTGTGGCGCCACCGCGCCCCCAGTCGACTCGACTTCGACCGCATTGAAGAAGTCTTCCCCGCCGCCAGCTACCAATACGTGCTGTACGGCATGGGCTTCCACCCCGAGCCGCTGCTCGCACGCCCCGATCGGCTCGCTGCCGCACAGGGCTATCTCCAGCAAGCTGCCACCGTCACCCGACGCATGCTGGGCGGAATGCCTCGGCACCGTGACCTCATCAACCACATTCGCGCAAACGGCATCCCCAAAGCGTGAGCTTCGCCCCCACTCATCATGCTTGAACTACTCAACAACATCTCTCACAAAGACCTACGCGTCATCACCCGCCGAGGCGCCCAGTGGGGTGATGACATCATGTCCGCTCCGGCCACGCCCTACGAATTCCGCAGCTTGCAGGGCTTCTACCCCATCGTGTTCCAGCCCGACGACAAGGGCAGCTTCCTTCCGGTGGTGCTGTTCGGTTTGGAGAACGGAGAAAACCTGTTCCTGACCGACCAAGGCTGGGACGCAGACTACCTACCGCTTTCCATGCGCCGACTGCCTTTCTCTATTGGCATTTCCGGCGAGGAAATGCGCATCATGGTCGAGATGGAAAGCAAGCGCATCAGCAAGGGCCCGGACGGTGAAGCGGTATTCCTGCCCCACGGCGGCAACACCGAGTACATCGAAGAGGTCAACTCCATCCTCAGTGCGCTGCACGAGGGCCTCGAGCAGGTGCCCGACTTCATCCAGTCTCTGCAGGCCAATGATCTCCTGGAGTCCTTCGTGCTGGACGTCGAGCGGCCAGACGGCTCGCACGGCCAGTTGCTCGGGTTCTTCATGATCAATGAAGACAAGCTCGCCGCGCTCAGCCCCGAGACCGTAGGCCTGCTGCATGAGGCAGGGCACTTGGAGAACATCTATATGGCCATTGCCTCACTCGCCAACTTGAACAAGCTGATCCGCCGCAAGCTCGCCCGGGACTACCCCGCCAATGCTTGAGCGCAATGACATCAGCGCGCAGGCGCTGCCCGTTGATTTGCTGCAGTCCACTCAGCCTGTGCTCATGCGCGGGCTGGTCAAGCACTGGCCGCTGGTCCAGGCGGCGCAGCAATCCGACCGCGCCTACTGCGACTACCTGCGCGGATTCGGCAGTGAGACCAGGCTCGGCCTTTGGCGTGCCCCCCCCGAGGCCAATGGGCGCTTCTTCTACAGCGCTGACTTCAGCGGTTTCAACTTCCAGCGCGAAATCAGCACCTTTGGCGCCCTGCTGGATGAACTGCTGGCCAACCAGGACAACCCTCAGGCGCCCGGCCTCTACCTAGGCTCTACCGAGCTCGATGGCTCCTTCCCAGGCTTGCGTGCCCAGAACGACCTGCACTGCCTTCAGCCGCACGACCCGCTGGTCAGTCTCTGGCTCGGTAACCGCGCCCGCGTCGCCACCCACTACGACCTGCCAGACAACGTCGCCTGCGTCGTCTCGGGGCGTCGCCGCTTCACAATTTTCCCGCCCGATCAGGTCAGGAACCTCTACGTCGGCCCGCTCGACAACACCCCCGCCGGCCAGCCGATCAGCCTCGTCGATGCCGCCGCGCCGGACTTTGATCGTTTCCCGCGCTACCGCGAGGCCCTTGAGCACGCTCAGGTTGCTGAGATGGAACCGGGTGACGCCATCTTCATCCCAAGCCAGTGGTGGCATGGCGTCGAGAGTCTGGGCCGCATCAACACCTTGGTCAATTTCTGGTGGAAGCAAAGCCCGGCCTACATGGACTCGCCGGTCAGCACGCTCATGATGTGCCTGCTGACCCTGCGTGACCTACCCCCGCCGCAACGCGATGCCTGGCGCGCGCTGATCAACCACTATGTGTTTGAGGCCAACGACGAAACCGCTGCCCACATCCCCGAACATGCGCGTGGAGTGCTAGGCCCCTTGACCGAGGACAAGGCGCGCTTCCTGCGATCCGTTCTACTCAATCGCCTCAACCGCTAGACCCTTTTCATCCCCATGCAACCCGCTCAGCAAACCAAGCTTCCCGGCACTCCTGTCAAACGCGTCGTCATTGCGGGTGGCGGGACGGCCGGTTGGATCACCGCAGCGGTCCTGTCCAAATGCCTGGGCAAGCAGGTGGACATCCAGCTCATCGAATCCGAAGAAATCGGCACAGTGGGTGTGGGCGAGGCCACCATCCCGCCGTTGATGTTCCTGCACGATGTGCTGGAGATCGAAGAGCCCGAATTCGTTCGCGCCACCCAGGCCACCTTCAAACTCGGCATCAGCTTCGAAAACTGGCGCAACGTCAACGAGCATTACTTCCACTCCTTTGGCAAGACCGGCAAGTCGCACTGGTCAGCGGGCTTCCAGCACTTCTGGCTAGAAGGCAAGCAACGCGGCTTGGCGAGCGACTACGGCGACTACTGCCTCGAACTGCGGGCCGGCCTCGACAACCGCTTTGCCACCGACGCCGAGCGCAGCGTCTGCAACTACGCCTACCACTTCGACGCCACGCTCTATGCCCGCTACCTGCGCAAATACTCCGAGGACCTCGGCGTCCAGCGCATCGAAGGCAAGATCGCCAAGGTCCACACCGACCCCACCACTGGCTTCATCACCGGCCTGGCCATGGAGAAAGGCCAGCTGATCGAAGGCGACCTCTTCGTCGATTGCACCGGCATCCGCAGCCTGCTGCTTAGCGACACCCTGGGCGTTGAATACGAGGACTGGAGTCACTGGCTGCCCTGCGACACCGCTGTCGCGGTGCAGACCGCCTCCGTCGGCGAGCCCGTGCCCTACACCCGCTCCATTGCCCACCCCTGGGGCTGGCAATGGCGCATCCCGCTCCAACACCGCGTCGGCAACGGCATCGTCTTCAGCAGCAAGCACATCTCGCCCGAGGACGCCAAGGCCGCACTGCTCGCCAACGTCCAGGGCGAAGTGCTGCGTGAGCCGCGCTTCATCAAGTTCACCCCGGGTCAGCGCAAGGAAGTCTGGCGCGCCAACTGCGTGGCCATCGGCCTGTCCAGCGGCTTCCTGGAGCCCCTCGAATCCACAAGCATCCACCTGATCCAGAAGGGTGCGATGCGCCTCGTCGAACTCTTCCCCGCCAACGGCATCTGCCAGAGCGACATCGACGAATACAACCTCCAGGCCCGCAACGCCATCGAGGACATCCGCGACTTCATCATCCTGCACTACAAGGTCACCAACCGTGCCGACAGCCCCTTCTGGGACTACTGCCGCGAGATGGAGATCCCCAAGAGCCTCCAGCATCGCATCGAACAGTTCCGCCAGACCGGCCGCCTGATCAACCGTCTGGGTGAGCTCTTCGGCGAAAACTCGTGGGTGCAGGTCATGATGGGTCAGGGCATCACCCCCAAGGCCCACCACCCGATCACGCGCAACATGAGCAATGAGGCGCTGACCGATTTCCTGGGCGAAGTGCGCAAGGACGTGGCCCGCAAGATGGTCAAGATGCCCAAGCATCAGGCCTTCATCAACGCCTACTGCAAGGCCGAGCCTCCGATGGAGGTCTCGATGCCCAAGCCCAATGTCCCGGCTGCCGTCAATGTGAACGGCATGCGCCTGCGCTTCAACCCCAAGGCCAAGATGAAGACCGTGTCGCTCGACGGCGGCGCCAAAGTCTTCGTGATCGACGACTTCCTGGAGAACCCCGAGGAGCTGGTCAGCCTGGCCGAGGCCGTCAGCCCTCAGTTCCACTTTCAGGCCGGCCACCCCTACCCTGGCCCGCAGTTGCTGCTGCCTGAAGACCTCAGCGCACAGATCGACGAGTTCTTTCAAGCCAACTGCCGCGAGCGCCTCGGCGTCAAGCACCCCGTCGGCATGTATGCCCGCTTCTCGCGCGTCGTGACCGATCCGTCGCAGCTCGACCCGCGCCAGCGCGTCTGCCATCGCGACGACACCGGCATCGAACACGGCCACTCCATGGCCGCCCTGGTCCACTACCTGTTCAAGGACGAAAAGCTCGGTGGCACGGTGTTCTTCAAGTCGCTGATGTCGCCCAGCCAGTTGCACCAGTTCCGGCTCGATACCTCCGGGCTCGACGGCGCCAGCTTTGCGGCCAAGTACGGCATCGAAGCTGGCTACATGACCGACACCAATCGCTACTTCGAGCGCATCGGCTACGTGCCCGGCAAGTGGAACCGAGCCGTCTTCTACGACGGCGGCATCCTGCACTCCGGCAACATCCAGTGGGATGCGGAGCGCTACCACAGCGGCAACGGCCGCCTGACGGTGAATGCCTTCTTCAAGCATCGCAACGTGATGGCCTGATGGCGTCAGCATTGGCGCAGGCATAAGCAAATAAGGTTTTCGTCCTTCCGTCTCGGGCCGGGCTCAGGCAAGCTTCGCACCTCGCGAAACTTGCTGCCCTCCCCGACATGCGCTCCTCCCCCCGCATCACCCGCCGCCTGGCCCTCCTGGCTGCCGCCATTTCCGCTGTGCCGGCCTGGGCCAGTGAGCCGTCTGCGCTGCTGAATGTCTCCTACGACATCGCCCGCGAGCTCTACAAGCAGCTGAACCCCGCCTTCGTTGCTGCCTGGAAGGCCAAGACCGGCCAGGCCGTCACGATCAACCAATCACACGGCGGCTCGACCAAGCAGATCGGCGCCGTGATCGGCGGCCTCGAAGCCGACGTGGTCACCATGAACCAAGCCACCGACGTCGACCAACTCGCCAGCGCCGGCTATACCCCGGCGGACTGGCGCAATCGCTTCCCCAATGGCGCCGCGCCCTACAGCTCGACCATGCTGATGCTGGTGCGCAAGGGCAACCCCAAGGGGATCAAGGACTGGACCGACCTCGGCCGCGCCGGTGTGCAGGTCATCATGCCCAACCCCAAGGTCACCGGGAACGGCCGCTACGGCTACCTCGCCATCTACGGCAGCGTGATCGCCCAGGGCGGCACCGAGGCCCAGGCCAAGGACCTCATCACCAAGGTGATGACCAATGTGCCCGTGCTGGACGGCGGCGGCCGCGGCGCCACCACCACCTTCACCCAGCGCGGCATCGGCGACGTGCTCGTCACCTTTGAGGCCGAGTGCGAGCTGATCGAGAACGAGTTCGGCAGGGGCCTCTACGAGGTCGTCAACCCGACCACCTCAATCGAGGCCGATGCGCCCGTCGCGCTGGTGGACAAGGTCGTCGCCAAGAAGGGCTCGCAGCAGTTGGCCAAGGCCTATCTCGACTTCCTCTGGAGTCCCGAGGCCCAGGAAATCATCGCCCGCAACAACTTCCGCCCGCGTGACGCGGCCATCTTCAAGAAGAACGCCCAGCGCTTTGCGCCCATCAAGCTCTTCAGCGTGGACCAACTGCTCGGCGGCTGGCCCAAGGTGAGCAAGACGCACTTTGCCGACGGCGCGCTTTACGACCAGATCATGGCGGGCATCAAGAGATAAGTTGTCGTGAGTCGTCGTGTACTGCCGGGCCTCGGCCCGACGCTGGGCTTCGCCCTTTTCTATCTCTCTATCCTCGTCCTCATCCCGCTGGCGGCGGTCTTCACCAAGTCCGCCAGCCACGGCTTTGAGGCGTTCTGGGCGGCCGCCACCTCGCCACGCCTGCTTGCGTCCTACAAGCTGTCCTTCGGCGCCTCGCTGATCGCGGCACTCATCAACCTGGTGTTCGGCCTCGTCATCGCCTGGTGCCTGGTGCGCTATGAGTTCCCGGGACGCAAGATCGTCGATGCCTTGATCGACCTGCCCTTTGCCCTGCCCACCGCCGTGGCCGGCATTGCGCTCACGGCCTTGTGCGCGCCCAACGGCTGGGTGGGGTCCATCGCCGAAGGCTTTGGCATCAAGCTGGCCTTCACACCGCTGGGGGTGCTGATCGCCCTCATCTTCATCGGCCTGCCCTTCATCGTGCGCACCGTCCAGCCCGTACTGGAGGACCTCGATACCGAGTTGGAGGAGGCCGCCAGCGCCCTCGGCGCCAGCCGCTGGCAGGCGGTACG
>ERZ724505.2125-NODE-2125-length-10158-cov-19.173909_pt1 | contig 10158 bp, 9 predicted proteins | sample MGYA00376038_ERZ724505 | MGnify/ENA primary metagenome ERZ724505 (study PRJEB28724, sample SAMN07190884) | wastewater metagenome | isolation source: effluent of sewage treatment plant in Hong Hong | place: Hong Kong | collected 2016-03-17 ...
GGTGGAAGGGACCCGATCCGGCCGACAATTCCGCTCATGAAGTCACGCAACCTTTCCGGCACGGTCGACGCCCTGTCCTGCGGTCTGCTGCGCGGAAGCCAGCGCGCGCTCGATGCCCTGAAGAGCGGAGGCGGGCGCATCAGACGCGGCCCATCTCCAGCGCCTGAGCCACCTGCTCTTTGCGCACCATGTCCCACAGGCTCTCCACGTCGCGGGCGGTCACGACGGGCCACGTCGCGCGCGCGGTCGGCGGGAGGAGCGGGAACTGAAGACAGCACGCCTTGCACAGCGCCGCGCCAGTCGTCTCAACTGCGCCGTCATCGTGGATCGTCTCCACCGGGGCCAGCGTGTCCCGGCCCGTCCGGCCACACCCACGGCACAGAGTGGGCCCAGCGGGGACGAGGGCGAAGTCGTACAGCACCTCACGCCCCACCTCGCGCCGGTGAACCGAAACGATGATCTGAAGCATGGGCAGCATCACCTAGGCCGCGGGCAAGTTCTCGCGGCGCGAAAGAAGGGCCGCGTCCAAGTCGGCGCGGTAGAAGAGGCGATCCCCGTTCGGCCCGCAGGGGCGCGAGTACGGGATCGGGATCGCGCGCACCATCTCCTCGAAGGCGGTCTGTCCGCGACGGCAGTACACCGCGGCCTCAGCGGACGTCAGCCAGTCCAGCTTCGAGACGCGAACCCACTGAGCGGCACGCGCGGCGGAGAGAACCTCGGCGGCCTTCATCGGCTACACCTCAGTCTGCCGACACGCGTGGTGCCGGAACGTGGGCCTCTCGTCGTCGCTCATCTCGGCGCACTCCTCGCAGGCGTCGCCACCGCACTCCACGCAGGAGCCGAAGCCAATGCCAGCGAACGCAAGCTCAACCCCGCACGAACAGCGCAAGGAGTAAGTGCCGGGCGCGATGATCCCGGCGTCGATCATCTGCTCGCGGGTGCGCGGGATGGCCACTTACGCAGCCCTCCGCTGCCGCCTGCGAGGAGACCCAAAGGCCTCTTCGTAGGTCGTGTCGAGTGCGAGAATGATGGCGTCGATGGTTTCGCGCCCGGCCTCTTCCTTTCCAGATGCCAGTCGGCTAATGAAGGACGGGGTCCGGTTCGTCTTGCGGGCCAAGTCGCTCTGGCTCATCCCGCGCCGCCTGAGCAACGCCTGAAGTGCGGTTGTTCTCATTGCGAACAGAGCATAGCCAGACTGTTCGCAATGCGTCAAGCGTTTTTTGAGATTATTTCGCTACGCGAATAGATGCCGAGAAATAGCCCGGCGCGATCAGGATTTGGGGGGCGGCTGCAATCAGCGCTTCGTGATGTTGGCTTGTCCCAAAGCGACCTGTCGAGGGCTCTCGGCGACGGGACAACACCAGCGACTATTTCTCGATGGATCTCTGGCCGCTTTGCACCACCTGGGGATCAGATCGAAAGGATTGAAAAACTCCTTGGGCGATCCCCTGGAACGCTGCTGGTCGAAGAGCGGACCCATTCTGTCCCGACTGTCGACAAAGATGCCCGCTCGGTCCCACTGGCCGGGGCCGCAGCTGCGGGGGCACCTATGGCGAGGATCATCGAACGAGCGGACATCCAGCATTTCCATTTCCCAGAAGCGTTCCTGCGGACGCTGTACGGCGCGCGGCCTGACAGCGAACGGGCGATCCTGCTCACCGTAGAAGGGCACTCAATGGAGCCCGACCTACCTCATCACTCGCTTGTGTTTGTGGATCGCGGGCCTCGCGGGGAAGGATTCACGCGGGAAAAGGTCCAGCCGGGAGAGGTCTACATGGTCCGGCCTCCGGGAGAAGACGGGGTGACGCTCAAGCGCGTGAGCTTCGCCGATGACTGGATCCACCTCGAAGCCATCAAACCGGATCGACGCAGCTCCTCACGGCCCGTCGCGAGGCCCTTGGGGCTTGGGCCGACTGGCTAGACACGCTGCTATGGCGGCCTAGGACTGGCCCACAGGTGGCCCACGGTGTCATCCGAGATCCGAGGCCGAAGCCCACGAAACCCGCGTAGATGGCTGGCGCGCCCTGAGGGATTCGAACCCCCTACCCATTGGTTCGAAGCCAAACCGGGCCGCAGTCGCATGATACCGCCAACCCTCGGAAGGACTCGGCAGAACCCGCGCCGCGTCCGCTATCGACGGCCCGTCCCGGCGTTTCACGTGGAGTTTTCTAGACCGGTTGAGGGCTTACGAAAGAAGCCCGAAAAGCCGAGTCGTGGCCCACGGGTGGCCCACGGAGCCCTCGTCTAGTACGTGGCCCGCGGGAACGGCTCCTCGTTAACCACGAAGTCATCCTGCGCGTAGTCGTTGAAGAACGCGCGAGTCGTCGCCCACGTCTGGCCGAGCCGGCCAAACAGGGCCGCGGGCTTGCTGTCGTCGGGCACGATGACGAGGGGATACGCCCGGCCCTGGCAGCGTCCGAAAATCTCCCGCTCTGCCTCCTCGGCCTGCGCGTCGGTCCGCTGAAACTTCGCCCCGAACGCGAGCCGCGGCCATGGAGCGACGTTTGCGACGTGCATCGCGCCGTCGGGCATCGCGAGGCTGACGTCCGGGTAGGTTTCCCGCAGCTCGTAGCCCCATTCGTGGATCTTGCCCGTGGCGTAGGCAAGGCCGGTCACCCACTCGCCCAGGCTGATCGGCTCGTGGTTCGTCCCGACGAACTTGAGCCGACGGTAGCGCCGCGTCGACGGCGTATCGAGACGAGCCCAGAAGCGTGGCGTCGCCACGGTGACGGTCTTTTCGAGCGTGTCCGATGCGCTGAACCCATCCGTCGATGACCGCAACTCGCAGGTCACCGGCCCGAGGTTGTGGCCGTGGATCGAAATGAAGTCCCAGCTGGGCCAGATGTAGGTCGAGTCGAACCACGCGGACCCGGATGCCGACAGCTCGCACTCCCACCGCATGACGACCCACGGCACGAGAGCCGTGGTGAAGGCCTCGACGGTGGCGGTGATCGACCCCGACTTCCACGCCGCCGTGGTCTGCGTGTCGAGGGCGGTGCGCGTCGACGTCCATGTCCCGTCCGACTTCAGGTAGCGCCCCGTGCGGGTGTTGCGCAGGTAGATTTTCGCCGCGGCGGTCCCGTCGCCGCGGATCGCCCACGCCTTGCTGACGGCCTCCCCCGAACGAGCGTAGAAGTCGAAGGTCCGCGAGGTCGAAGCACTGTGAGCGAGCTTGGCCGACTGCGTGCCGCTGTCCTTGACGACCGAGTCGACAGCCCACGTCCCACCGGATCCGGCCCACGATGACGAGATCCCGGCCTCGAACGCACCCGCGCCCTTGAGGAGGTCTCCGTCCAGGGTGATCGAGTCGTCGGTCCCAGCGGTCGAAAAGCGGAAGTCCTGCATCGGGCGGCCATCGGCGAGCCGCGACAGCGGGAAGAGCGACGACGCCGACGTGCTCGACAGCGTGCCGCGCTCGGCGTGGTTACCGAAGCGTCCGGCGATGATGAGCAGCTGCTGAGCCATGCGGGTCTCCTATGCGTCGACGAACTCGTCGTCGGACCAGACGAAGGGAGAGAAGTCGATCTCCGAGATGCGCCCGCAGAAACGATTCCCGGAGTTGTTGCGGCCGATCCGAAGGGTGGCGGTCGAGACCTCGGTGATCGCGGCGGCCGCCGTGGCGTCCGTCCCCTTGACGCCATCCGCGAAGGCGCTCAGCGTGTAGGCAGCGAGGCCCCACTCCCCAGCCGTCCCGGTCCACCGGGCCCCGAGGCGCACGCGCGTGCCGGCGGTCGCGGTCGCGGTCTTGATGGCTGTGGTCGTCGCGCCGGCGGCCTTGCGGCGGTAGATCCACCCGGCGTCATCCTTGGAAAAGGCGAAATACTCCCAGTTGTTCGCATCGTGGTAGGCCTCCCAGACCACCATCAGCGTTCCGCTCGCGAGGTCCGCAGAGTTGAACGAGGGGATGACGTCGACTCGCATCGACCCCTGCGCCGCGGTGTGCGAGCGCTTCCCGGTGTTGTTTTCGTAGGTCACGTCATCGGCGCTCTTGGTCACCGTGGCGGAGTCGGTGACGATGCGCGACGCGTACCACCGTTGATCGCCGATCTGCGCGTGTGCGATCCGGTTCACCCGGCCCGAAGTCCCGCCGCTCGGGATCACCAGCGAGAAGCGCAGGGCAGATGCCGAGGCCCCGATGCTGAAGACGCCGAGGCGGTCGGGGTCGGTCTGCCACTCGGTCCGCACCGTCATCAGGTTCGTCACGCTGCCTGACTGCCACGCGGCGCCCGAAGCGTTCCAATACCAGTTGTCGACGAGCCGCTGGAGCCGCCACCCGAGCGCGGCCCCCGAGTCGTCCTTGTGGTCCACCTGGACCGCGACATAGGTGCCACCGGAGAGGCTTGCGGTGTCCGGGAAGGTGCGAATGAGGTCGGCAGTGTGCGGGCTTCCAGCGGTGCCTACGATGACGTTCGCGGTCACCGATGAATCGAAGAGCGGATCCGTCGACGTCGTTGTCGTCCACGAGCCGGACGCGCCCGAGTCCGAGTAACCGGTGGCCCCGCTCACTGCCGAGGACCGCTTCAGCTGGTTCGTGGCGGCTTCCTCGATGAGCGTGCCGTCGTACAGTGTGGCCTCGGTGGACTCCGAGATGCGGATCACCCTGACGAGGCCCTTGGCCTGTGCAACCGGAGACGGGATCCATGCGTAGGAACCGCGCGAGAAACTGCGGCCCGCGCCCGCGTTGAGCCGGGCGACGCCCTGATACTGCGCCGACGGGTCTTCGTCCGACCGGAGCGTGTCCCACAGCGACGTGATGTAGCGGCGCAGGTCGATGGCGGTGACGCGAGTGCGCATCTCGAGGAAGTCCGGGGCCTGCTTGAGGACGCGGAGGTATGGCCGCTCCCACGGATTGACGCCCCGCTGCCCGGAAGAGGCCCATGCGTAGTCGCGGTGAGCGATCGAGATATCCGACAGGATGTCGGTGTCCGCGCGAAGCAGGGGGAGATCAAGGACCAGCAGGCGGGGACGGCGCATGAGGCGCAGGCGGCTCGACAGGATCGTCCTCGATGCCTCCTGCTGAGTGGGGGCCAGAACGCCCTCGATCTTCGCGTACACGAGATAGGCCGCTTCGCGCGTGGCGTCCGGGGCGTAGTCCCAGAAGTCGACCTGCATCGCGTCGATGTCGGCCTGCGTCCATGTCGCCGCGGTCGCCGGGTTCGTCGTCATCGCCTTCTGGAACAGGGCGATTGTCGTCGTCACCGTGGCGTGGTCGTAGTAGCTGGTGCCCGAAATGCGCGGGCCGAATCCGATGTCTCCGTCCGGCTGAGGTGCCGGGGTGTTGGTGACCTGCAGCCGGACACCGATCGTCACCTTCGAGATCGAAATGAACCGCGGAGGCAGGCCCATGCCGAACGTCAGGGAGCGACCGCTCGACACGTTGTCGCCGATGAAGGCGCGCGTCGAATCCGGGGCATCGAAGGGCCCGTCCACGTTCGCCCAGACTCCAGCGCCCGCGCTGAACGGGTCGTAGACCACCGAGGTCGGGTAGATGTAGGCGACGTCTGTCATCGGGGATTACACCTCGGCCGCGGAGCCCAGCATCTCGACGGTGTCGCTGGAGGTCTCGGCGATGGAGAGGTCTTTGACTCGGAGAGTCGAGATGTACTTGCCATCCGCGGCCCGGTGGACGTACTTCCCCTCGATCTCGCGAAGCTCGCGGTCGATCACCTGGACCTCGATCGCCTCGGCTTCTTCGTCGGCCCGGATGAACTCCGACGGATAGAGCGTCGACGGCGGAAGGTGGCTCATGTTGCCCAGGGCCAGCTTCCCCGTGGGCGATTGGAACCAGTAGTAGCCGAGCCCTTCGGCCCACGACGTCATCCACTCCCTGATCTGGGTGCGCTCACCGATCCACAGCGAGCCCTTCCACGCCGAGGACCACAGAGCCTCGAATGTCGTCAGAGCATCAAAGCTGCTCTCGTCAATCGGCGTCGTGGAAACCGATGACCAGTCGCCCTGACGATAGGTGTTGAAGACGAAGTTCGCGAGGAAGTGCTTGGCTTGTGCGGCCGGGCTTGTGATCAGGGTGCCACTTGTCCCCGCGGCGTTGTCGGTGTAGCCCGACGCGTCGAAGCGCACGGTGCCGGTTCCAGGCGAAGCCGTGAAATCGATCAGCGTGTAGCGGACCCCGTTGACGGTCACGCGCTGGACGGTCCAGCCGGACGATGCCTGCTGCGTCGTGTCGTGCCACACCCGCGGGATGTCCTGAATCCACCCCTGGCAGGCCAGATATCGAAAGGCGGTGCGATCGACGAGATAGGCCGGGAGCATCCCGGGAAGGCTGGCCGATACCGAAGAGTGCGTCCCGTAGATCAGGGGAACCGGCGTGCCGAGGACGGCGGGGTCGGCGTCCGGCCAGTCGAGAGTCGAAATCGTGAGGGCGGGCACGTCGCCGAGCAGCGCGCGGTCGTCGCCCGTGATCGGAACACCCCAGCGCATCGGGGGCTCGATCGGCGCCGGGAGGCCGATGATGAGGGCCTGCGAGAATGCGTTCGCGTCGGCCACGTTCGGCGAGACGAGGCGCAGCGTGACCGGGGACCGCCTGATGCTGTTCCGGTATCGCTCGGTCTCGCGGCCGAACGTGAAGTCCGGGTCCGCGATCTCGGCCTTCACCGAGATCCCCGGTACACCGAAGGACGTCAGATCGATTCCGCGCTCGATCGGAGGCATGGCGATCAGGCGGGGCTCGGCGGAGCCCTGAGCGGCGGAAGAGGTGCCACGCTCGGACACGCGCTGTGTGCCTCCGGGGAGCGCCATCTCGAGAATCAGGGCGACCTCTGGAGAGCCGGGGGCGGTCACGCCCTTCGCAAGCTCGGCGCGCATCTCGGAAGAGAAGAGGCTCATCGGGTCGGGCGATATCCGAGATCACGCAGCGCGCCCAGAACGGGGCTCGTCCCGCGGCGGACGCCTTCCGCGACCCGGTCCTCAACGTTGCGCAGGAGGTCTTCCTGGTTGCGGCGCGTCGATCCAGCGTCCACGCCGACGGCGACCTGCGGCTGGATCAGGACCGTCCCGGTGTTGCTCGCCATCGACTTCACCTGAGTGATGAGGTCGCGGATCGGGGCGACGAGATCGTTCACGGCGGAGTCGAAGGCGTCGGAGATCGCGCCGGGATCGAAACCGGACGGGATGCCCAGCGAGCCGCCCCCGGAGTCTCCGCCCCCGTTTCCGGGACGTCCGGCCCCGCGGTCGCGGTACTGATCCTCGGTGAGGACCGCCTCACGCCCGTGCAGTTCGACGAGCGTCCCCGCGCCGAAGTCGCGAAGGCCACGGGAACCGCCAGCGAAGCCAGGGATCCCGCTCCCGTCGCCCGAGTCGTTCGGGTCGTTCGATTTGATGTAGTTCGCACGGACGTTGACGCCCACCGTCTTCCCGTCGATCCCGAGCAGCTTGGAAATGAACTCGTCGAGTTTCCCGATCAGACGGTCGATCGGGTCGGTCGGGAACGCGAGGCCCGCGGCCTTGGCCTCCTCGATGAGCTTCTGCGTGTTCTCGTCGAGCGCGAGCCCGTACTTGGCGGACGTCGCCACGATCTCCTGAAGCATCGGGGCGATCGCGATCAGGGCCTCTTTCGTGGTGGCACCACCCGCGGCGGCCTGCTCCTTCGCTGCCTGGAGCTGCTGCTCGAAGGCCCCGAACTGATCCGTCGTCATCGGGACTTCTTTGGTGCGCAGTTCCTTGAGGAGTTGCGCGTACTGCTGCGCGCCGTCCGCCGCGCCGGCGAACGCCTCGTTGTCCATCTTGTCCATCAGCGTCCCGATGGGTCCGAGGATCGCGGTGGCGACGTCATCGCCGCCCAAGGAGCCGAGCTTGTCGCGGATGCTGTTGAAGACGTCCTTGAACGATGCGGCGGCCGCGGTGAGGCCCTGCTCGGTGAACACCTGCCAGAACGAGAGGCTGAGGATCTTGGACTGCGCGCGGATGTCATCTGCGGACTTCGCGACGATGCCCTTTGTCGCGCCCGCGAGACTTCCGGCGAGGAGGTTCCCGTCGACAGGCTCCGGGGCCTTGGGCGGTTCAGGAGGCGGAGCCACCTCCTTGGGCTTCTTCTTGAACAGCCCGAAGATTGAAGAGCCGATGGAGAGCGCGCCCGCTGCGACCGACCCCCACATGCCGAGCTTCGACGCGAAGCCACCGATCGAGCCGAGCACTCCGGTCGCCTTGCCGAGGCCCTGAAGCCCCGAAGCGATACCGGACGCTCCACCGAGGACGCTCGCGAAGCTCTTGGCCAGTTTCGAACTCGACGTCGCCGCGATGTTCGCGAGGTTCTGCAAGGCAGCCGAGGCCGAGATGCTCGACTTCGCCAACTCAGGCGACGCTCCGACCTCTCCCTTGTACCCGGTGGCCGCGGCGTACGTGAGGTTGTAGGTCTTCTTCGAGGTCGGCAGGACGTCGACCCCGGAGGGCCAGCGGTTCAGACTCGCGAGGGCATCGCGCTCGATGTAGGGCAGGAAGGACGCGTTCTTCTTTCGCGACTCGTCCGCCATCGCCTTTGCGTCGGCGGGCCCCATCTTGCCGAGCTGGGAGTAGAACGAAGTCCATGCCTTCGCCGCGTCCTCGGCGGCCTTCTGCCATGCTGAGCGAGCGCGCTCAGCGGCGGCTTCCTGTTCCTTGGCCGCTTTTTCCCGAGCCGCGGCAGTGAGGTTCGGGGCGTCTCCCGGAAGTTGCCCGGCGTAGTTACCCGCCGCGACCTCGGTCAAGAGTCCAACGGGAGCGGCAAGAGACAGCGACCGCCGCGGAGCCGCCCCTGCTCCTCGCAGCGCGCCGAGGGCGGCTACACCGTCTGCGGCTCCCATCGTCGCCAGATTCAGGGCACCACGCACCGCCGTCCCGACCGATGGCAATAGCCCGATCAGAGCCCGGAATCCATCAAGCAGTGGCCCGAGGATGCTCACAACCCCGCCGAGGACGTTCCGCAAGTAGGCGAAGCCCTGATCAGCCATTGCGCGAATCGACGGGGCCGCGTCACGGGCCGCCCGCGAGACACTGCCAACGAGCGACGCGAGATCGCTCAGAAACCCTCTCAGTTCGTCAGATGAACCGATCGATGCCCCGATCTGCAACCAGACCGCCTGCCACGTGGCGCGGAGCGTGGTCGCCGCGTCTCCGAGATCGTCCAGCTTCGCGACAGTGCCATTGTCAATGGCAAGCCCGAGCCGCTCCATCTCCGCCCGAACCGCGGCAGGATCGTTTCTCAGGATCGCAAATACCTCTCCGGCCTTCTTCCCGAGGACGTCCATCGCCACGGCGTCACGGACGGTCGGATTCTCGATGTCCTTCAGGGCCTGCGCGACCGCGTAGAGCTGTTCCTCCGGCCGCAGATTCACAAGCCGCGAAACGGACAGACCGAGACGATCGAACTTCTCGGGAGAATCAACGATGTTCTGCTTCAGCTTGTTGGACGCAGAGGCGAGACTTTCGAGGCTGCCGCCGCCGAGATCGGCAGTGCGCTGAAACACCTGGAGGGATTCGGTGCTCAGCCCGGTCGCGGCAGACATGTCGGTGAGGCGGCCCGCAAACTGCGCGGCCTCCGCCGTCGACTTCGCAATGACGGTTCCGGCCGCTCCAGCGGCCCCGACGATGAGCCCAAGCGATGCCTCCACGGCCAGCCCAACAGGGCCCGCCGCACCCAAGACCCGTCCGAGTTTGCCCATCTCTCCGGCGAGCTGCGTCACCTTCTCGGTCTTGAGCGCGTCCAGTTCCTTCGAAAGCCCGGAGGCGCTTTCCGCCGAGGCCCTGAACTTGTCGGCGATCGCCTGAAGGTTCGCCGGAATCTTCCCGCCCTTCGCGGCGAGATCATCCAGTTTGGCGACGACGCGCGCGAGTTTCGGCCCGGCGAGCTCTCCGGCCTCGCCGAGCTGCTTCACCTTGACGCCGACGGCCGCGATCTCCTGCGCGACCCGCTTCTCAGAGCCCTCGATATCTCGGGACACACGCCCGACTAGACCCTGCCATTTCTTCAGGTCGCTCTCAGCCTTCGAGAGCTCCTGACGCATGGGGGTGCCGTCCGCTGACAGCGTGTAGCGGATCTCTCCCTTCGCCATTTAGAGGCGGTCCTCCAGTGAGGGCCACGACGGAAGGGCCTTGCGGATCTTCTTCAGGTTGGCCTTCGAGTCGAGCATGGCCCTTATCCCGTGCAGCACGACGGCGACGACATCA
>ERZ724505.2128-NODE-2128-length-10155-cov-7.600693_pt1 | contig 10155 bp, 5 predicted proteins | sample MGYA00376038_ERZ724505 | MGnify/ENA primary metagenome ERZ724505 (study PRJEB28724, sample SAMN07190884) | wastewater metagenome | isolation source: effluent of sewage treatment plant in Hong Hong | place: Hong Kong | collected 2016-03-17 ...
ATTCAGCCAACAGGCGGATAATGCGCCGGATCACCTGTTGCACTCTGCTGGTTGCCACTGTACCTGCAAAGCCAAGCACACCACCTAGCATATAAATGTAGGCCCGTGCTGCATTGCCGGTTGGCGCAAGCGTCCCCGTGAGTTGCTTGGCAATGCGTCGAATGAGCGCACCGCTGCTGCTGAGCACACCCGCCAGTAGCTTTGTCGTGCGCCTGGTGAGGGCGCCGGAACTGGTCAATGTGCCACTGAGCGCCCTGGCCGTAGTTTTAAGCAATGCGCCGCTGCTACTGAGCGCACTAGCCAAGGCTCGGCTAGTGCGCTTGCTTACGTCCCCAGCACTGCCCAGCGTCCCCGCAAGCACCTTCTCGGCTTGTCTGGTCAAAGCCCCGGCGCTGGTCAGCGCGCCAACTAAGGCACGACTGATAAGGCGATGCAATGCGCCGCTACTGGTCAGGGTTCCCGCCAAAGGCTTGCTTGTCTGTTTCAGCAAAGCCCCGGCGCTAGTCAGCGTGCCAGCCAACTCTTGCAAAAACAAAACGCCGGTGCCGACAATGCCGCTTAGATTTAATGCACCACTGAGCGCCCTGGCTGTTTGCTTGCGCAATGCGCCGCTACTATTCAATGCCCCGGCCAGCGCCCTCCCCGTGCGCTTGGCAAGTGCGCCTGAACTCGTGAGCGTGCCAGCCAGTGCTTTTAAGAACAAAGCGCCGGTGCTGACAAGGCCACTCATATCGAGCGCACCGCTGAGCGCCCTGGCTGTTGTTTTGATGAGCGCGCCTGAACTCGCGAGCGTTCCCGCCAGCAGCTTCTTGCCTTGTCTGGTCAAAGCCCCGGCGCTACTGAGCGCACCGGCCAAGGCGCGACTGACCAGGCGATTCAATGCGCCGCTGCTAATGAGCGTTCCCGCCAAAATTCGCTTGGCTTGCTTGGTCACCGATCCAGCGCTCGTCAAGGTTCCCGCCAGCGTCTTGCCGGTTGTTCTAAGTAGAGTGCCTGAACTACTCAGCGTTCCCGCCAAGGTCTTTAGGAAGGTGCGGATGGACACCAAAGCCCCGGCGCTATCTAATGCGCCAGCCAGCAGCTTCTGGGCTTGCTTGAGCAATGCGCCAGCCGTGGTCAACGTTCCCGCCAAAGGCTTGCTTGTCTGTTTCAGCAAAGCCCCGGCGCTAGTCAATGTGCCGGATATTGCCTTAAACAACAGCCGGATCGCGCTCACTGCTCCGGCGCTAGACAACGTGCCAGCGACCGCCCTAACCGTTGTTTTGGTCAGGGTTCCAGCGCTACTGAGCGCACCTATCAGCACCTTCTTGGCTTGCTTGGTCACCGATCCTGCATTGCTGAGCGTGCCAGATAGAGCGCGACTGATCACACGGTTCAAAGCGCCGCTACTGGTCAATGTGCTAGATAAGGCTCGTGTAGTGCTGCGCACTAATGCCCCGGCGCTGGTCAATGTCCCCGCCAACGCTTTCCCCATGCGCTTGGTGAGCGTGCCAGCGCTCGTCAGCGTCCCTGCAAGCGCCTTGAGAAAGGCATGAAAAGCACTAAGCGATCCGGCAGTTGTCAATGCACCGGCAAGCACCTTCTTGGCCTGTTTGAGCAAAGCCCCGGCGCTAGTGAGCGTGCCAGATAAGGCGCGCCTGACAAGGCGATTCAACGCGCCCGAACTGGTGAGCGTGCCAGCAAGGAGCTTCTTGCCCTGCTTGAGCAAAGCCCCGGCGCTTGTCAATGCACCGGCCAACAGCTTCTTGGCTTGCCGGATGAGCGCGCCTGAACTGGTCAGCGTGCCAGCAAGCAGCTTCTTGGCTTGCTTGGTCAATGCGCCTGCGCTGGTTAATGTGCCAGCCAGCGCCTTAATAACGATGTGCGAAGCGAGCAAAGCCCCGGCGCTTGTGAGCGTTCCTACCAACACTTTCTTGGCTTGCTTGAGTAATGCGCCGGCGCTGCTCAACGTCCCTGACAACGCTTTCTTGGCTTGCTTGAGCAGAGCGCCGGAACTCGTAAGCGTGCCACTGAGTGACCTGCTTGTTGTTTTAAGCAATGCGCCCGATGTGGCGAGTGTACCACTGAGCGCCCTGGCCATGCTGCGCACTAATGCCCCGCTGCTGCTCAACGTCCCTGCCAGCGACTTGCCGGTCTGCTTAAGCAATGCCCCGCCACTGGTGAGCGTTCCCGCCACCGTCGAATTGTATTGATTTACCCCACTTGGCACAAAGTAGAGCTTCTGAATCGGCTCGTACAGTTCCCAGCGGGTTTGTGGTGCATAGAGCGCCGCAATTTCAGCATCACTCAGGATGCGATTATAAACTCTGACATCGGCGAGTAGCCCTTTAAAAAAGAGGCTGACAGAAGAACCAGCCAAAGCGCCGATACCAATTAAGTCTTGTGCGCCGGTCGCACGGGTAGACGTATTTGTTCCTTTGCCGCCACCGTTCAGGTAACAGGCCCGACTGTTTGCCGCTGCCACCCAGCCGGCGGCGTGCTGCCAGACGCCAGCTACACAATTCGTAGCAGCAATGGCGCTTGATTGCGTTGTGCTATCGCTGCTCCGAATTCTCAATGAAACGCCAGTTGTCTGTAGGCTATAATAGTCAGTCGTATTGCCACTGTTGCCCAGGTTGATCAGGCCATGCGTACCTGTGACGATGCTTGGTTTGAACCAGGTAGCCAACGTGAATGGATAAGCGCTGATCGGACTGCTGGCCGTTAAGTAGTCACTTGTTCCGTCGTTGATGCTATAGCTGAGGCGCTCACCATCTAAATAGAGAAAGGGCGCGCCCCCGGCGATATTGACGGTTAGGCGACCTTGCCGATCCGCTAACAGCAAATCAGTAGCAGGCCACCAAAACACAAGGCCGCGCGCCTGCTGACTATAGCGATTTATCGTAAAATTGCCTACAGGTCGAGTGAGCATCTAGCCCTTGGTTTCGTACATGGTCGCTGACACAGTAATCCCGTTGCTACCGGCATTGTTTTTCGCGTAAATCTTACCGCCCTTGGCGCTTGGGTTGATGGCCACTGTCGTTTGCGCCGGATCGCTGGTGTTCGTGTCCAGCGTCGCCAACCAAGTGCCTTGCGTTGCACTATCGTATTCGTCGGAGCTAGTGCCATCCGGATCACCGTTTGTGTAAAGCAGATAAAAATCCACCTTATCCCCACTCGCCGGGGTGCCATTGTTATCAGCCTTGAGCGTGATCGTGGCGTTGAAGCTGGTCGCATCAAATGTAAAGGCGTCGCTTGTGCCGGTACTGCCTGCCGATACAGACAAGTTGTTCGCCGCTGACCAGACAATCTGTGTTTCCGCTTTCGTGATAGCCATGCTATTCCCCCTGGGGTGCGACAGGCCGCGTAAAGCCATCCTTAACATCTAATTCCCAACCATCCGCAGGTTCAACGCCATGCTCGGCGGTCAGATAAGCAATAAAGCCTTGTAACTGCGCTTGCGCGGCGTCGCGCTGGGTCATCAGCTTGAGCAAATGCGCCTTTTGCGCGTCGGTGAGTGTTTTTGTTTCGTTCATAAATCTCCTTAATCAGTCGCAAAAATAACGCCGCCGATATAAATCTCAACGCCGTTTGAGTTGGCTGGGCCAGAGCATGCGCCACTGGTCGCAATGACCATCTGTGTCGCCGTAGTGCCAATCGTGATGGCTACTCGCACGGTCGAGGATGGGCGATACCCAGACGGCAAAGTAAATAAGGTAGCCCCGGCGCTAACCGCCCCCGTGCCGATGGTCGCACCGGTCAATACCACCCAGTTACCGAATTTGGTGCAGCGCGGTGTTGGTGCACTCGCGGCCATGTTCGTGCCAAATGATGTGATATTGGTCCAGCCGCTGCCCAGCGTTGCGGCTGACAATGTGCCGCTAATCGTCAGATCGCCACTGGCCGTGGTCAGCGATGCCTTTTCAACATTACTTGAGTTACGGAAAGACACCGCCGCAGCGTATAGATAAAGCGTGTTAGACCCAGCGTTGGCGCGCATGTAAATGTCATTCGGGCTATTGGCATTCCATGCACCATCGTTATAAAGCAAGACCGTGCCCGCGCCGGTCCCTGTCTTCTCAAGCGCCAGGTATGCCGCCGTACCGTTTTGCATATGCATGGTATAGCTTGGCGATGTTAGCCCGATCCCTAGCCGGTTGTTGGCCTCATCATAAGCTGAATTCCCAAAGAGGATCTTGCCTTTGGTCGCATGAGCCGTAGAGGTTAACAGCAAATTTTGACTAGCCGCCGTGCCACCGTTGAGCGTCTGGCCGCCGGATTGCCCCGCCAGAATCGCAAAGGCCGTGCTGTTTAACCCATCCAACAAATCAGCATCCAACCCGCTGCCCGCGCCGTCTTGCGTCTTAATGATGCCCACGAGGTCGAACGCTGACACGTCAACCGGCGCGCCGGTTCCAGATCCCGCCACGCGCCCCTTAACGGTCGCATTGGCCATGTTCGCCAGGTTGGTGTTACCCACTGCGCCCGTTGCCAACCCAGAGCCGGAGATTTGCCCCCACTTGACCCCGGCGCTCTGCGCGCTGTCGGCCACTAGCGCAAAGCCGTCAGCGCCAACGCCCAGGTTAGCCGGTGTGCTTCCCGCGGTCGCAGCCAGGATGCTGCCCTTGGCGGTGTAGAGGCTTTTGGCAACCAAGGTCGCGGTTGGGTCTGCCCACTTGACGCCCGTGGATTGCAGGCTGTCAGCAGTTAAAATGTAAGTATCAGTGCCGACGGCTAGATTCGCCGGTGTACTTCCAGCCGATGCCGCTAAAATGCTGCCCTTGGCCGTGTAGAGCGACTTGGCAACCAAGGTAGCGGTTGGGTCAGTCCACTTGATACCGGTCGATTGCAAACTATCCGCCATCAGGATATAGCCGTTGGTGCCAACGGCTAGGTTGGTTGGCGTTGCCGATCCCGTTGCCGCGATGAGGTCGCCCTTGGCGGTGAGGATGGACTTGGCAACTAAAGTAGACGTCGGATCAGTCCATTTAATGCCTGTCGTTTGCGCACTGTCGGCCATTAAGATATAACCGTTGGTGCCTACGGCCAGGTTAGCCGGTGTACTTCCAGCCGATGCCGCCAGGATGCTGCCCTTGGCCGTGTAGAGGCTTTTGGCGACCAAGGTAGCGGTTGGGTCTGCCCACTTAATCCCCGTTGTTTGCGTACTGTCGGCCATCAAGATATAGCCGTTGGCGCCAACCGCTAAGCGGTCAACCGTCCCTGCCGCCGTGCCGACAATCAAGTCACCTTTGGCCGTGATCGTCGCAAGTTCGACATTATCGCTCTCCTGAATCTCAAGCGAAGAGAGCCGGTTTTGGATGTCGATAATTTCCGGGCGTGCGATTTTATCAGGCGTGGTTAACTTTAAAATCGTTTGGCCGATGCTGCTCATGCGTCCACCAACTCAATCCGAATCTTGACGTTTTGGTCTTGGTCAAACGCCACTTCAACCACGTTGATCTTCTTGACAACCAACGTATCGGCAAAGCTCACCGTCACCAAATCGCCTAGCCCGTAATCGCGCCGGTAGACGTAGCCTGACGATGGCGCAATGTCCACGTCGATACTGGTGCGTGCCTCTAACTCAGCCATCTTCGCATCACCGATGCTGTTGAGTTCCGTGCTCGTGTTGGAGCGCGCATCGACAAAGATCTCGTAATCGTTGGATGCGCTTTGGTTGGTCCCCGTGCGAATGACTGTCGTGCGGCTGCTGCCTTGCCCTTGCCCCCCGACGATGGCAACCGTCTTTTCCTTGAGCCGTTCGCCGTTGAGATTAGCCCCTTGAATGTTGTCAAGGTTCAAATCAAAAACAAGCGTTGTGCTTCTGTCCGTGCCTAGCAGGTCATACTGCAAATAATAGAGGCTATTGCCATAGCTGGCCTTGTCGAACACAACGTCAAAATCGTAGCCGCCGAGCTGAGCAAGCTCCTGCACAACTTCCAGCACATTACGGTAGGCACACGAATAGTTGATCGTGGAAGTCGTGGGGTCGCGTCCGCTGCCTAGCGTGGCAACTAGCCCTCTAACCACGTTGGCGTCACGCAGTCGGCTGTTACCTGTCGTGGCTAGGCTGGTGCAGTTGTACTGTACGACTTCCTTGGAGATGGTCGCGATGGCCCGGGTCGTGAACTGAGAGCGCAAGTTGGTGCCAGCAGGATACGCAACGATGTTGCGACTCAACACCTCAATCGACCCCATAAAGTACAACAGATAATGGACGTTGCCGTCCTGATCCGTGCCGATTTGCTTGTCACGATACAGCCCTACAAAGTCTTGTTGGTCCGTGATCTCGCCGCCGGTCAATGGCCGGTAGGTGAGATAGATGTTCAGCAACAAATCATCGGCGAGTTGGCTAATGATGGCGTGCGTCTCCGGCACGGTCAACACCGCCATGCCGATGCCGTTGACGATTTTTTTGTATTGCAAAGCGACCAGGTCGTCATATAACCCAACCAAGTTGCCGCTGCTGTCATAGATGCGGCATTGATAAAGAAAGTCAGAATAAGAGAGTAGGGCCATCTATAGACTCAAATAACGCTTGTAATATTTCACAACGAACGAACTTGCGCCGGTCGTGCCAGAGCCGGTCAAGGCAAAGCGGTTATAGGCCACACTGTAGCTGGCCGCCAACTTCTGATTAAGCATGCGCAACGTGCCGAAATAGCGCACAGACGAGGTGGTCACCGCATACAGGCGGCTGGCATTGTCGCTGTTGCGGTAAACCGTTTTGTAGCCAGGGCGCAAGTCAACCACCCACGTTTCACCGTTGGGAATTGTGACGCCGGTAAAGTCAATCGCATCGCCCACCGGCGCATGGGTGATCACCAGGTTGGTCACTGGTCCGGTAATGTAAAACACTGGCCAGTCATCCGCGGTAAGGCCCGTGGTTGAATAGTTTGCCGTGGTCACCGGCATGGAAGACAGGCTCGTGGTGCTGCTCACCCGCGTTGGGTCATACCACGTCGGATCAGGCGCATAGAGTGGCACAATGATTTTTTGACTTGCGCCTAGCCGCTCACTCTGCGGAAAGTCCAACGTGCCATCAACATAGCAATCAATTTGCCGCTGCGTATTGTCTAGGCGCGTGGCCAGCAGCTTGAGCGGCGAAATCGTGGGTCCAAAGATGTAAGCCAGCTTGTCACGCATCAAATCGGCGCTAAGCTCATCCGGCTGATTGATGTAGAGCGCCAAGGTCATCTTGCGCGGTTCCAGGCGAAAGCCGCGGTCAGTGACGCCATTCTGCAAGGGCGTGCGCTGCGTTACCCGGCGCACCGTTGCCACGCCTGCACCGTCCAGGGCCAGCAGGTCAGCGGGATTTTGCCCGCTATATAAGGCATAGGTGTTGCCATCCTCGGCGATTAAATTGAGTGCTTTTAACTGTTTAGCCAGCATAGATTGTCGTTAAGGTGTTGAACATAGATTGCATTTGGTCAACCGGCTGATTGCCGCCTGCGGTCGGGATCGTTACGTTCCAGTTGTTAGTGGTGCTAGTCGTGTTGTTGGTCGTGACAGTGCCGCCCGCTGCCCCCGTCATCATACCGGCGGTCATGTCGGACAATACCGCTTGCGGTGCGCCGGCCATGCTTTGCAAGCCTTGCACCAAGCCTTCAACGATGTTTTGGCCTAAGCCTGCAAATACGGTGCTAGGCGAATGAATACCAAGTTTTTCTTTCACCCAGTCGGGCATTGCCTGCGCTACGCCATCAATCGCCGAAACAACCTTACCAATGCCCTCTTCGATACCCTTGATCAGACCGTTGATCAGGCTGTTGGCAAGGTCTTTGGTGCTACTAAAAAAATGCGGCGAGAGGTCGTCATGCCATTTGTTGTAGGCATTGAGCAGGGCGTTAAAGGCGCCGTTAACCCCTGCGCTAAAATTGATGCTGCTTAGCCCAACGCCGATTTTGCCAAAGAGGTCTTTGGCGCTGCTCAAGAAATGCGGCGCTAAGTTGTCGTGCCAGTAATTGAAGGCGCTAAGCACACCATTAAAAGCGGTGTTGATGTCATTCTTGAGGTCCGGCGCGGCCGCGTTAATCCCTGCCCCCAACTGCGTCATAAAGCCCTTACCACCCTCGTACATCTTGCCTAGCAGTTCGCCGGTCGCAAAGCCTAAGCCTTTGGTTTGCACTTCGTTTAAGGCGGTTTGGAGCGTTGTACCAACGGCTTCTTTAGCAGCGCTAAAGCCCTCGCCCAGCTTGCCCATGATGTCGCTGCCCCAACCGCTTAATTTGGCGCTCCACCCCGGCTTTTCGTTGGAAAACCAGTTCCAGATAGCGCCGCCCCATTCGCTCAGCTTGGTTGTTACCTGCGGGACCGTGTCGGCAATCCAGCCCCACAGCGCCGCGCCCCATTCCGCAAGCTTGGCTATCCAACTCGGCAAGTTGCCAACTAGCCATTGCGCTAAACTGTTGAGCCATTCGCCCAGCTTCGCCAAGACGGTTGGCGTTACATCAACAATCCAGCCCCACAGCGCTGCCGCCCAGTCGCCCAGCTTGGCTAACCAGGTTGGTAGGTTGCTGACAAACCAACCCCAGAAAGCGATGGCCCATTCATCAAGCTTCGCTAAGACCGTTGGCGTTACCTCGACAATCCATTGCCAGAGCGCATTGCCCCATTCCAGCAACTTGGCTTTCCAGGTCGGCCAGTTGCCTTGAATCCAGTTCCACAGCGCCGTCCCCCATTCCTCGAGCTTGGTGATCATCGTGGGCAGATTGTCCACAAAGATTTGGATCAGCTTCTGCACAACCGCCAACGCTAATTCGCCTAGCGCTAGGCCGATTTTGCCCAGCGCCGTCAGCATCGTTGTTCCCATTGTGCCAAACATGGCCAGGAGATGCGTGTTGCCGTCGCCGGTTGCCACCCAGGTACCCATGCTCTTTACCCATTCGGTGAGCTTGTCAATCGCCTTGGGGATGTTGTCGCCGATCCATTGCCACATGGCGGTCCCCCAAGTCAGGAGGTTCTCTGTCCAGTGCGATGCGTTGTTGGCAATCCACCCCCAAAGCGCGCCGCCCCACTCGCCTAGCTTATTGAGCGCTATCGGCGTTGCATTTGCAATCCATTGCCAAGCGGCTGCACCCCAGCTTTGCAGCGTGGCAATCCAGCCGGGCAAGTTGTTGTTTAGATAAGCGAGTACGCCAGATACAATCTCGCGGATCGCGCCAAAGCCGTTGGTCCACCCATCCCGAAAGGCAGCGACTACGGTGATCGCCGTGCCTAGCACCGCCAACACCGGCGCAAGCGAAGCCACAAACGCAGCAAAAGACGCCACCGCTGCCACCCCAAACACCGCCGCTACGCCCAAAAGGATGTCTTTTAGCCCTACAAAGCGCGCCACAAAGTCGATCACTGGTTGCAATGCTGCCTTGACGCCGGTAATAAAATTCCACACCTGATTGCCCACGTCTACCAGCGTTCCAGCGAGTTGCTTGGCGTAGTTCCACCATTCGCCCAGCTTGGTAATAAAGACAGGTAGATAGGTGGTCACGAGGTCGCCCAGCTTAGTTGCCAAAGCGCCGGCCCATTCCACAATCATCGGTGCTTGCGCCCCCAAGAAATCATTGAAGCGCTTCACCAGGTCATTAAGGACGGGCAAGAACTTATCGCCTACCATCAGCTTCAATGTGTCGAAGGTGCCGCTTAGAATCTCAAGACTGCCTTTCAGCGTATCCATGCGGGTTTTGGCTGAATCGGCTGCGTCAGTCTTGCCCATCGTTTCGGCAAGATTCTGAAAATCGCCTGTAGTCATCTTTGCCATTGCCGCGGCTGCACGCATGGCGTCTGTACCAAAGATGGTAGAGAGATACTGATTCTTCTGCTCTTCGGTTAAGCCGCTGAACGCCTTGTTGAGAATGCCTGTAATCTCCGCCATGCTTTTCATGTTGCCGTTAGCGTCAAAGAAGGCGTTAGACCCATCGTCGGTCACTTGCCGCAAAGCGGCAATTTGGGCATTCAGCTTGCCAGCGGTCTGGGCGTAAGTCTTGCTGGTTGGGTTAAGCTCAGAGAGGCGGATTTGCAGCTTCTCAATCTTCGCTTGGGCATCCTTGAACTCTTCTTTGGTCGAGCCGGTGAACAAACCCAGGTCACGCATAGCATCTCTAGCCGTATTGCTTTGCGGTACAAGCCGTTGCAGTAAGACCTTGAGCGATGTCCCTGCGTCACTACCACTGGCAAAGC
>ERZ724505.2131-NODE-2131-length-10153-cov-3.095861_pt1 | contig 10153 bp, 11 predicted proteins | sample MGYA00376038_ERZ724505 | MGnify/ENA primary metagenome ERZ724505 (study PRJEB28724, sample SAMN07190884) | wastewater metagenome | isolation source: effluent of sewage treatment plant in Hong Hong | place: Hong Kong | collected 2016-03-17 ...
TTATCAAAAAGATTAAACACGAAGTTGAACTAGAAGAAGAAAACAAAAAAGAAGAGGAAGAATAGTGACAATAAGTGGAGGTTATTTAGGATATGCCGACATTTCTGGCAGCAAGGTGCGAACGAATTCATTCGATATTGATCCTGCTCAAGAGCCGTCTTTTTATGATCATTCAATTGGGTTGCGTGATAATATTCCTACATCCTTGTTTGGTGCGAAAGGCGATACAGGATATACTGGAAAAGAACAAAAATATTTATATAGGCCATCCGTTGTAGGATATACCGGAAGTATTTCATTTCCTTTGCAAGAAGGTGTTGCGTCTGTTTTATTTGATCAGGCCAAAACAGGCGATAGTTTTTATATAAATTATTCATATGATTGTGAAACAAGTCGTCGTATTGATGGATGTAGAGTTAACTCTTATACGTTAGCGGCCACATCTGGTGGCGTTATTGAGGTTAATGCAAATATTATGGCTACATCGGCAAATGAAGGTGTTGCTTTATCATCATATAGCTTCCCAACAAAATTAGTTACATGGGATAAATTTGCATTTTCTGGACATGGGATAACAAATTCTCTTATAAACAGCTTTAATTTAAGTATAAATAATAACTGCAAGTATGTTTATACTGCTGGAACAAATGTTGCGAATTCTTTAAATCCTCATGCACTGAGAGTTGGTACTCAAGCTGTCAATGGAACTATTTCATTTTACACAAAAGGAGTTGACATTGATTATTTAACAACAACGTCAGTTAAAACATTGAATATATCATGCGATGGATTAAATTTTTCATTAAAATGTGTATTTTCGCCAGTTAAAAGATCTGGTGTTTCAGGCCCTATTGTTTCAACATTGGTTTTCAATGGAGTAGGTAGTTATTTTAGTTAAAGAGCAAAAATTGATTTTTAAAAGCATTGGGTTACAATTGTTTTGATTTAATAAACAAAGGAGAATTATGGCTATTAATGGATGGGCATCTAAGTATCGACCTTCGCAAGTTTCTGAATTGATTGGGCAAAAATCTGTTTCTGTAACACTTGTTCAGGCTTCTAAACAAAATAGATTTGGCAATTCTTATGTTTTTTCCGGGAACAAAGGATGTGGCAAAACAACATCGGCAAGAATTTTGGCTAATTTGATGACTTGTGAAAATGTCAAAGAAGGCGTTTTGTGTGGAAATTGTGTTGCATGCACAAAGATAGGGAAGGGATTTTCACCAGATATTATTGAAATTGATGCAGGACAGGATGGTGGGGTTGATGAAATGAAGAAAGTTGTTGATAGTCTAAGCTACTCTCCAACAGAATTAAAAAGAAAAGTGGTAATATTGGATGAATGTCATTTGCTTAGTAAAGCTGCGATTTCATCATTGTTGAAGATTGTCGAAGAACCGCCAAAATATATTTGCTTTGTTTTTTGCACAACTGAGGTAAACAAAATTCCAGCGACTATTCTATCTAGATCACAACGTTTTAATTTTGCAAAAATTCCTTCGAAAGATGTTGTTGGACGTTTAAAGATTGTTGCTGAAAAGGAATCAATTTCAGTGTCAGAGGCTGCTTTATTTGAAATAGCAAAGCTTGGAAGAGGCTCAATGAGAGATTCTTTGAACTTCTTCGAGCAAATTTATACAGCTATTGGTGGCAAATCATTTTCAAAAACAATTGAAGAAACGCATGTTCAAAAATATTTCGGAACTGCGGGTAGAAAAGGAATATTTGATATAATTGATGCAGTTATAAATAATAATTATGCCATTATATTGGAACGTGTTAATGATCTTATTGTTGCAAATGCAAATATAAAAGACATTTTGTGCGAAATTTCCGAAGTGTTTCGTAGTATAATGGTGCTGAAGGCTTCAAATGGCGACCCAAAACTTTTGGACATTCCTGATTCAGAAATTCAGCAATTGAAAAATTGGGGCGAAAAAATAAAGCTTTCGCAACTTGATTCCTTAATTAGAGCTTTTGCAAATGTTAATAAAGAGATAGAATTTAGTATTAATGATAGGTGGGTTTTTGAGTCTACTTTGCTAAGATGTGCCTCTGTTTTTGTACAAACAGCTTAGTTTCAAAAATCCTCCTTCATATATGGAGGATTTTTGAAAAAAATTGGATCAAAGCAAAAAAAAGTATTGGTTGAATCAATAAATGATTTATCTGATTTGTCTGAAATCGAAAATGAAATTTTAGACGAAGATATTGAAACAGATGTATTAGAGTCTGGCTATTGTGAAGAAGATGAACCTTTTGAAAAGCCAGAAATAATTGATGCATCTTCGATTGAAGAAATATCTGAAGATTCTGGTGTAAAAGATATTCGAACAAAAGCTATAAGTGATATATTGTTTAAATTACCATTGGTTGATTGTCCTATTGTTGGTACTCCAAAGGAAGTGCAAGAAAAGCTAGATGAATTGGTTTTGAAAATACAAAAACATAAAAATTCAAAATACAATGACATGTATTTTAATAGAATTCATGTTTATATGCATGGATGGTTATTAAATGTTGTATTAAAGCAATTTCCATATATAAAAGGCTATCAAACAGCAGATATTTACCAAGAAAGTTTGATAGCATTACGTTTCAAAGCAATTCCGGGCTTTAAAGCTGGAAAAGGAATGAGTTTTTTGAATTTTGCTAAAATGTGTATTAGGCGTTGGCTTATTACTCTTTTAAATTCATCACAAAATAGATTGAAAGACAAGCCTCAAAACATGGCATTTTCTCTGGATAGCTCACCGTCAGGCGAAGAAGATGGATCGGCAACATTTGCAAATATTATACCAGATGGCGCATTGTCTGTTGATAAGCAGACTGAAAGCTTAGAGGCAATTTTAGTAACTAAAAATTCATTAATGAATGAATTGTCTGATTTTGAAAAGGTTGTGCTTTCAGAATATTTAACTCATTCTTCGTACAAAGAAATATCTAAAAATATAGCAAAAAAAACAAAGAAAAATAGGAATTCGGTAGCTTTAACAAAAGCAGTTGATAACGCTTTATTGCGAATTAGAAAAAAGGCTATTATGTTAAAGGCTAAGAGTAAGCCCGATGATTTGCCATTATTTATCGAAAGATAAATTGCTTATTGTTTTTTAAATTGGTTGTTGCATACTACGGAAGAACAAAAAATAATAGGAGAAATTAAATGAAAATAGCTGTTGAACAAAATGTTTTATTGGAAGTTTTGGCAAAAGGTGGTATTGGGGCGTTATCGGATGAGTCTCAAAGTGATTCAAGTAATTTGGCCCCTCTTGTCAAATCAATTAAATTGACAGCAACACCATCGGACTTGATTGCTGAATCTTTTTCAACGCAATTGTATACAAAATATGTTCGCCCATTGGTTGATGGAGACAATAGTATTGATATTAAAGAAGGAGGGTTTGTTCTTGTTCAGGGAAAAGAATTGGTCGGATGGTTGTCGAAGCAAAATGAATGCAAAATTGGGTTAAATTTCTCCAAAGAAACCAAGGAAGTGAAAGAAACTGACGAATCCTCAAAAGAAGCAGTAGAAAACAAAGATGTTGTGCAGAAGGTTGGTTTACTAAAATTAGCTTCTAAAGACAATAATAAGACTGGAGCTAAATGGTCCTTGGAAAGCTATGATGATGCATTGTTGCCTAATCCAACTGAGCCAACAGATTTTAAAACGTTATTTAGAATACCAGAAATTTCTAAATTTAAGAACGCTTTGGCTGGAATAGAGTTTTCTGCAAAGAAAAAGGATGAATCTCATGTGTTTGATGGATTTATGTTTGAAATGATTGAAGGCAAAATGTATGCCGGAACAACTGACGCTCTTCGCTGTTCTGTTTATGATCTTTCTGGAATTGTAACAGAAACTTCAGATTTCTTTAAGACAAATAAAATTGTTATTCCTGTAAGTTCATTAAGTGCAATGATTTCTCAATCTGTAGATGGAGTGGAGGCCGTTATAGATTACAGTCCTGAGAAGAATATTGCCTATTTTAGACAAGCTGGATTGACTGGTAGATTGGTATTGCCAGATCAACAGGTTATTAATAAATTTCCAACATTGGCAAAAATTCTTTGTAAAACATATGCAAAATTGGTTTCCATACCAAAGGCGGTTTTAAATAACAGATTGTCTACTGCTGCGATGGTTAATAAATTTTCTGGATTGTTCATATTTAAGAATGATAAATTGAAAATATATACTGCAACAGAAAGTGGATTGGAACCGAATACTTGTGATTGTGCTGTAAACGGGTTGCAATCAGACAAGGATTTTATCTGGAATATAGGACATATTGGTGATATATTGAAGTTTTGCAAGGATAAAGATATTAACATATCTGCAACGGAAGATTCAAAAATTGCTCGTTTTGAATCACCAACAGATCCAAATATTTACATGTTTGTGATGCGTATGAAAGATCCCAAGTATGACAATGTAACTATTGACTAAAATTATTTTGGCGAATCAAAATTGTCAATTTTTAGCGAGCGATAACAATGAATAAAACAGTTGCATTTTTCTATGGTGATTCGGCTTTGGCTAAGAAAGATATTTTTTCTTTAAAAAAGAAGTATTCTAATTTGGAAGTCTTGGAATTTTCATTGTCAGATGATTCATTTGATGAAATAATGACAGCTTGCGCTTCGTCTTGTTTTGCCAGTGAGCAGAAAATAGTTATTTTGTCAGATATTCCAAATAAAAAAGATGCAAGAGAATTCATATTAAGGTTATCTAACCTTTTAGGTGAAGAAGTAAAATTGATTATTTGGGATAGTGAAAACATAATAAGGGTTGATCCAAAAACAAAATCTATAAATGACACGTGGAATAACTTTTTGCTTGAACTAAAGAATATAAGCGGAGTAAAGGTTGTTGATTTTGGATCTGAATTCACTGAAAAAGAAGAAGGAGATGTTGTAAAATATATTTCCTTATTGTTTTCAAAAAAAGGAAAGACTATTGATCAAGAAGCGGCAAAGTTAATATTTTCAATGGTTGGTGGAGTAAGGTCTAATTTGGCCACAGAAGTTGAAAAATTATCATTATTAGATTATCAAAACATTAATCGTGAGATTGTATTGGAATATTGTTATGCAATAAATCAAGAAGCAATATTGTGGAAATTTTCATCTATTCTTGATAAATGTTCGATATTGGATGCTATGGCAGCAATAAGAGAATATTTGAATAATGATGTAAATGAAAATGTTTTGGCAGAAATAATGATGAAAAGGGCACGTTGGCAATTGACGGCTGCATATTTTTGGTCACAAGGGATGCAATGGTACGATGTTGATGCAGAATTATTACGATTTGGAAAATTTCCATCCATTGTATGGCGAGATGAAAGCAAAAGCCAATCTGAAAAAAAATCATTAGAAGCAAAATACAAAGAAATTGAAAATACGACTTCTTTGTTTGAGGGAATTGGCTTTGATAAGAGCGTGTTTAAAAAATTAAAAATGTCTGGTGCCAAATTAAAGTCATCGGATGTATTGCCAATGCCTTTTTTAGCAAATCAAATAACATCATTTCTTAATTCAAAAATCGTTGGTCAAAATTCACAAAAATACACTCAAAAAGAAATAAGATCAAAATTGGCTTTAAAATGCTTGTCAACATATTTGACTGTTTCAGACAAAATGAAAGAAATGAGATTTAATAATACTCCAGAATCATCTTTATACGAAATGGCAAGAGCATTGTCTGACTATAGGATTTAACTAAATATATCAGTTTCCTGTTTAGGAGGTTGTAATTCGCTTGTGATTGAATTTTGTTCTTCAATTTCTTTTATTTTCTTATCAAGAATCAATAATTCTTCAATATTCAATCCTTCTTTTTTTTCCAAATGACATTGAATTTTTGCAAGTATATCACGATTTTGTAAATTTACTCTTACTTTGTAATTATTTTCAACAAAATCTATTCTGTCTTTGTTATTTTTTTCCATCCATCTTATTGTTACAACAGGATTCAAGTGAAAAGAATTATCTGGAGAGAATTTATGACATTTGGAACAAACTGCAATCCCATTGCGAATATCAAATTTTAAAGGGCAATTTGTAATATTTCTATTCATAAGATGATGAGCATCTATTTTTATAGTTGCGCCCTTTTCACTAATATCTCCCTTTTTCACACCACAATATTCGCAGGTTGCGTTGGCTCTTTCTCTAACGGCCTCTGACCACAATTTAAACAATCTTCTGTTTATTTTTGGAATCGACTCTGCTTTTTTCTTCTTTTCTTTTTTTGTTTTAATTGATTTTTTCATAATTTCATTATACACTAAATGTGCTTTTTTTTGAGAAAATATGTATAATGTAGCAAAATAGGAGTAGGTAATGAAATTACTAGAAGCAAAATCTATAATAAATAATCAAATTTTATTAAAAAGAACAACAAGTTCATTTCCAGTAACCGACGATGCAATTGCTTTTTTGCAATCATCGCTGGATGATTTACAGAATATTGACACTACAGCAATTAAATGTAAAAATTGCGAATTTGTTTTTTCTGTTTTGCATTCCGAGAATGGATGCGTTAATTGCGGTGCATTGGATTTAACGGATCAAATTAATTCAATTTAATGGAAAGGATTTAAAATGATATATAAAAACGATGAATTAACACCAGAAATTATAGATGAAATGAATGATATGTTTTATGGGGCATTGAAGGGGGCCATTGGTGCTCAAAAAAAAAAAAAAATCGAGTCTCTACAAAATACGCAAGAAAACCCAGCTTCATCAATTATGCTAGGAGCTAGTTTGGGTGGCGATATGGATACGATGACAGGATTAATAAATGCTGCTAAAAACAAAAATGTATTTGTTAATAAAAATACCGATCTTGCTGCTGCTAATTTGAGTAAAGAGCAGCTTTTGAAAAAATTATATTCAATTTATGATAAAAACATCGAAATGTTTAAATTTATAGGCGTCAATTCAGAAGCAAGTGATTTGTTGATTGAATCCATTCAATTGTTGGAAGCAAGTATTGAATTAACTGGTGGAAAAGTTGATGTTCCATTTGCGCCAGAAGATTTTGTTTCTGGATTATCGTTGCCAGATTATGAAAAGACATCATTGGAAAAGGCTGGCAAGGTTATTGACAATACAAAGAAATTTTACAAAGCTGGAAAAGTAAAGGAATATCAAATAGAAGAAGACGAAACAGGCAATAAATTTATTTACATTGTTTTTTCTGGAGAATCAAAAGCGAAGGATGGAAGCATAGTTAAATATACTGCCAGTGGACATGTTGGTCCGATTAGTAGATTTGATGGTAGTGAAGCAATTGACTATATGTATAGAGAAAAAACTGGTGGAAATATTTTTGTTAGATCATTTTTTGGCGGCAAATGGATTAACAAAAGCCAAGATTATACGATAGAATTTGATAATTTGGATATTAATGATATGAGCAAAAAACGCCAAAAAGAAGAAATAATTTCTAATTCTACAGAAGAAGCGCAAGAATACGAGCAATCAGAAAATGAAAACATCTTGCACGAAGACTTACAAGAGGAAGTCGAAGAAGATTTAGAAGAAGATTTGGGATTCGAAATACAAGAAAAATAGTAGGATTTTGCCTTTATTAAATTGAAATAAAGGCAAATGAATAAAAACTTTCACACATCTAGGGATCTACAAAGAATATCTTTTGTAGAAAGCTTATATAAAAATTTAAACAAAAAAACTCAGCAAACATTGGCGGAACGAAACGCATGGATTGCAAAAGCAGCACAATATGTTGATGATGGTATGGAAAAAAATGAATGTTTGGAGTTGCTTATGATTGATGGTTTGAATAAAGAAGCGGCTTCTGGATATGTGGAAATGGCGTTTGACAATATAGAAGCTGAAGATATGACTGGCGACACTTATTCATTTCAGTTTGAAGATGTGTATGGTAAAATATGGTCTTCCAATGATATTGGAAAAGTTGTTGTTGCCAATTCAGATGAAGTTGCATGGGAAAAGGCGGAATCATTTTTATTTTCAGAAAATGGCGAATATGAGCCTGAAAGATTAATAAGTGTAAATAAGGATTGTTAAATGGAAATAAATGAAAAAGCAAAATCAGTAATAGTATTATTGAATAACGCTTCGGACCTTATTTATGTATCAAATGATCGCAAGAATGCCTCTGGTGTTGTAAGGGCTGCTGCAATTTTTGCTAAAAGTAATGGAGTTTTTATCGATGAATGGCAGCTTGAAAATTTTCAAAGTGTTTTGTACGACAGTAGGCCGGAATCACTAAAGAGAATTTTGCAAAACATTGCTGGCGAAGTTGCGAGAAAAAATAGGAAGTAAAATTATGAATGAAAAAAACGACGAACTGAATGAATTAAGCGAAATTAGTGGTATCAATGGAATGACTGAATTTGAAAAAGCTGAAGAAATGGGTATTATAGAAAAGCCAGTAAACGCTTCTTTGATTGTGGATAGCGCAAGATTTGCGAAAAAGATTGTAACAGAAAAAGCTTCAAAACTTCTTGATAGGACATTGAGTATTACGGATGACGGAATATATCATGAGGTGACATGCCCTATATGTACATGTAAATATAAAAAAGAATCAGAATCAATATTTGAAAAAAATCCTGGTAATTATCAACCGGTTTTTGATTTTTTTGCCGGAAAAGATCCAACTGAATTTAAAAAACCAATCACGCTGGAAGTTATTGAAAATCACATGGTCAATCATTATTCCATGATTGTTAATGAAATAAGAAAAAAAGAATATGTAAATAAAATCAACCGACTTGCAAGTGAAGGGGTTTCATCAATAGATAAAGTCGGCATGGTTGTAAACATGATGGTTGAACGACTTGTTGGTGTTAATAGCTTGGGGCCAAGTTCTACTTTGTCACTAGAAGAAGTTGAAAAAATAAAAAGCGCAGAGACTGCAAAACTTGCTGGTCAATTTGGAAGTTTAATGAAATTGCACGCAGAATTAAAAGGCGAATTGAAAGAAAGTGGAGACTTGATAACTATTCCTAGAAGTGAATTCCATCGCATATTTGAAAGTGCAATTAAGGAAGCTACTACTCCGGTTGAAAAAAGAATAGTTAAGAAAATTATGGGATTGCTTGCTACATGTAAAGTTTCGTAAATTATTGTATTTTTATTTGTCCAATTGTATAATGCGTCGTAAGTATTTTTTGATACAATGTATTAATTATTGGAGGAATTATGTCGTCTTTTACGTTTAGTGATGTTTTATTTAAACCGCAGTATTCTGAAGTGCGATCTAGATCGAATGTGGATGTGTCCACGAATCTTGGTAAAATAAAATTGGGTTTACCAATAATTTCCGCTAACATGGCCGATATAACCGGACCAAAAATGGCGATTGAAATGGTTCTAAATGGCGGTATGGGTATTCTTCATAGGTTTAACACTATAGAGCAGGCTGTTCTAGAGTTCAGGGAAGTTTTTGAAAAGCTGAAATTTGGAGGATTAGGCTTCGCCAATCCACAGCTTTGCGTCGGTGTATCTATTGGAATTAAAGAAGAAGATAAAGAACGTGCTAATGCGTTGTATGATGCTGGGGCTAGAATATTTTGTATTGATATAGCACATGGACACAGTATTATGATGAAGGAGATGATTGAATATTTGAAGTCAACTATTGCAAATAGTCTAATTGTGGAAGACGAGAGAGCAATAATTATTGCTGGAAATATTGCTACGCCAGAAGCTGCTATTGATTTGCAAAAATGGGGCGCAGACATATGTAAGGTGGGAATTGGGCCTGGAAAAATGTGTTATACAAGGTCCGCAGCAGCAACAGGAGTTCCGCAACTGTCTGCATTGCAAGAGATTAGGGCGGCTTGCCTAAATATGCCATTAATTGCTGACGGTGGAATAAAAGAAAGTGGCGACATATTAAAGGCGTTAAAATATGCGGATGCTGTCATGGTCGGATCTTTTATTTCTGGAACTTCTGAAACCCCTGGGCATGTCTACCAAAATGAGAAAGGTGAGTTTTATAAAACATATTCTGGATCGGCTTCAGCAGAAGCCAAAGTTAGATCTGGTGGAGACAACTCATTTGTAGAAGGCAAGATGTCAATAGTTCCATTTAAGGGGAAATTGAAATATATAATGAGAAAATGTAAACAGGGCATTCAAAGCGGAT
>ERZ724505.2133-NODE-2133-length-10148-cov-9.983454_pt1 | contig 10148 bp, 9 predicted proteins | sample MGYA00376038_ERZ724505 | MGnify/ENA primary metagenome ERZ724505 (study PRJEB28724, sample SAMN07190884) | wastewater metagenome | isolation source: effluent of sewage treatment plant in Hong Hong | place: Hong Kong | collected 2016-03-17 ...
AATCTTCATGTTTTTCGCTCAAAATTTTGAAATTTCGCGACGAAAGAGACTTTTAGAACAAGCTCTTACACTTCGTACGCCTGCCTGCCGGCAGGTGGGAAAGCCGCAAAAAAAGAATTTTTTCAGACGGTTGCTTTCCTTGCATCCAGATCTCTCGGCTTCGCTCGAGATGACAATCTGTAAAGATACCCTGTCATTCCGAGCGAAGCCGAGGAATCTCGGTGTTGGAATATTCTCTAGCTCTCTGCATGAAAACGCTCCAGTGACTTGAAGGTAGCGGCGGTTTCGTGGAAATAGAGCTGGACGCGGCCGACGGGCCCGTTTCGGTGCTTGGCAACGATGACATCGACGATATTCTTATTCGGCGTGTCCGGTTTGGCGCGGTCTTCGCGATAGAGGAACATCACGACGTCGGCGTCTTGTTCGATGGATCCCGATTCGCGCAGGTCGGAGAGTTTCGGCACTTGGTCGGGGCGCGATTCGACGGCGCGCGAGAGCTGCGAGAGTGCGAGAACGGGGATATTGAGTTCGCGAGCGAGCTGCTTGAGTCCTCGGGATATTTCGGAAATTTCTTGGACGCGATTGTCGCCGCTTCGCCCGCCGCGTCCTTCCATGAGCTGGAGATAATCGATAATGATGAGTCCGAGCTTGTGCTCCGCTTGGAGCCGCCGCGCCATGGTGCGCATCTCCATGATATTGACTGAGCCGGTATCGTCGATAAAGATAGGCGTTTCACTCAGGGCGCCGATCGCGTCGCCAATTAGTCGGAAGTCGTTGTCTTGAAGTTTGCCGGTTCTGAGTCGCCAGAGATCAACGTTGGAATGTGCAGCGATCATGCGGTCGACAAGCTGATCCGATCCCATTTCGAGCGAGAAAATGCCAACGGGAATCTTGGCGTACACGCCGACTTGGCGCGCGATATCGAGCGCGAATGTGGTTTTTCCAATCGAGGGGCGCGCGGCCAATATGATGAGATCGGACTTTTGCAATCCAGAGAGGAGTCCGTCGAGGTCGGGGAAGCCGGTCGGGACGCCGCGGAAGGCGTGATCGCTCTTGTGAAGCTGATCGATGCGTTCGAAGGCATGCTCAAGAATGGGTTTGATGGGGACAAAGTCTTGTTTGACGAATTTTTGCGAGACTTTGAAGAGACGTTGTTCGGCCTCATCGAGTTGCTTCTCGACATCTTCGCTCTCGTCATAGCCCATTTCGGCGATATCGCCTCCGGCGGCAATAAGGCGGCGAAGTGTTGCTTTTCGTTGGACAAGTTTGGCGTAGTGAGCGACATTCGAGGCACTCGGGACGCTATTAACCAGCGTGGCGAGCGCCGCGGGGCCGCCGACAGTGTCTATGTGCCCTTTTTCTTCGAGGCGGTTGGCGACGGAGAGGACATCGATCGGTTCGCTCGCTTCGTAGAGCTCGACCATCGCCTCATAGATCATATTGTGGATATCGCGGTAGAAGTCGCCTGTTTTGAGAATATCGGCAATTTTGGTAATAGCGCTCTTGTCGAGCATGAGCGATCCCAAAACCGACTGCTCCGCTTCTTCGGAATGGGGCGGCATACGGAGCGTATCGATGGAGGATTTGTGACGAGGCATAATATAGAGAGAATGACACTGAGAATTTCAGTATACCGCGAAAAGAAACTCGCCGTCAGTCTTGACGGGAGACAGTCTTTCTGATTGACTGGAGTGGCATTTTCTTGTGGATAGGGTCGTTTCCTTCCATAAAACCTCTAGTCAATGTCTTTCTTTCTTGAAGATTTTAGGAGGATGCGTATTGTGAATAGCGACCGAAATTGTCGGAAATGGGAGCTTTTCATGAGAAAACTCGACGAAGCTCTTATCAATGTTGCAGCATTCCCATATCAGGAGTTTGCGGAAGGTAATCAAGAGGAAAGCTCCGAGTACGATTCTTTTAGTGAGGCATCCCAACTTCTTGCGGGTTTAGGTCATCGGGAGTTTGCAATAGTTTGCCAATTGTACCTTAACAAAGAAAATATTTCGGACACTATTTTGAGATTCCTGTTTAGACGGTTTGTTTCTCAATTCCTCTCTCGCAGCGATAATGCTGATGGATACGATTTGACAGGATCTGCTGTAGTTCCGGAGGAAAATGTCCGGAAAAGCAAAGGAAAGGCACGACCTCGTTTATCTGTTCCTAAACCTGGTTGTAACCGTCGTAACATTAAGAGTCTTTAATCGACGATTTCAGTACAAAGCCATGCGGGGTGTCTTCGACAAGATATCCCGCTTTTTCTATTTCTCCCCGGAGTCGATCGGCTTCGGGGAAATTTTTTTCTGTGCGGGCCTTTTGTCGCGCTTCGGCGAGCTGATGTATCTCTGCTGGAATAGAACCCGCTTTTTCGAAGACGAGACCAAGGAGATCGACGCATTCGAGGAATGTTTTTTGTACGCCTTCCGGGTTTGATAGGGTTTCGATATTCATAGCCTTATTTCCTTCGCGAACGAACTCAAGAAGGGCAGTGATGGCTTCGGGAGTGTTAAGGTCATCTCGCAGCGCCTCGAGAAATTTTTCTTTGTAGGGAATAACATCAAATGTCTTTCCGATAAGGCTAACTCCTTTCTGGGTATTGTTGAGGCGATCTCGGAATGATTCGAGGGTCTTTCTGTTTGTTTGAGCTTGTTCCAAGGTGCTCCATGAGAAATTCATCTGTGAACGATAGTGAGAAGAGAGGAGTGCCAGGCGGAGATCCATCGCGGAAAACCCTTGTGCTTCTATATCTTCGAGGGTGAAGAGATTGCCTTTTGATTTTGACATTTTCTCGTTGTCGACGAGGAGATGGCGCGAGTGTATCCAATAGCGCGAGAAAGGCGAGTGCTCGGTTGCGCATTCGGATTGTGCGATTTCGGCTTCGTGATGGGGAAATATGTTATCTTCGCCACCGGTGTGGATATCGAAGCGCTCGCCCAAATATTCCATGCTCATGGCGGAACACTCAACGTGCCATCCGGGATAGCCTTCGCTCCACGGCGACTTCCAGCGCATGAGGTGTCCTTCCGGAGCTTTCAGCCAGAGGGCAAAGTCCCAAGAGTGCCTTTTGTCGGGGTGTTCTTCGAGGCGCGCGCCGACTTTGAGCTTGTCGAGTGTGTTGCCGGAGAGGTGTCCGTAATCGGCAAACGAGGTGACATCGAGAAAGACATTGCCATTTTTTTCGTAGGCATGATGTTTCTTGATGAGCGTTTCGATGAGACGGATCATTTGCGGTATGTGCGCGGTTGCGCGGGGGAAAAAATGCGCGGGAAGAATATTCATCGCTGTTTCGGTTTCGCGGAAATATTGCTCGTAGAATCGGGCGATTTCTTCCGGTGTTTTCTTTTCGGCGCGCGCCTTTTTTTCAATTTTATCTTCGCCGCTGTCGCCTTGTGCCGTGTCGTCTTCGGTCAAGTGTCCGACATCGGTGATATTTTTGATGTGGCGCACTCCGTATCCGTCGTGCTCGAGCAATCGGCGCAATGTGTCGGCTGTTAGGTATGCTCGGAGATTTCCGATATGCACTTTCCCGTAGACGGTCGGTCCGCAGGTGTATACGCCGACCTTCCCCGCATGGAGTGGTTCAAATTCTTCTTTTTTCTTCGCGAGCGTATTGTAGAGGGTGATCATATTCGGTGTATATTCAAAACATTTTTAGCATATACCAAGGGTTTCGTCTCGGGAAGGGGAGTGACTTTCGGATATTTTACACTCTTCTCAACGCCTCGTTTCTTTTTGTTGAGAAGTAAAAATATTTTTTGATGAGAGTATTGACATAGTTTTTATCATGCGAAGTATTTTTTGAAATTTTTTTCGGAAAAAATTTGTGTTGCAAAAAAAATTAGTGTATATTTATCGCAGAGAAGTTTTTTCTCGAAAAAAGAAAAATAAAATAGAAGGAGGTGGTATACATGGCAGCAAAAAAGAAGGCCAAGAAAACAGTAAAGAAGGCGGCCAAGAAAACAACAAAGAAAAAGGCAACCAAGAAAAAGAAGAAGTAGTTTTGTCTTTCCTTTGTTTGTGAACGACGTCCCGATTTTTTCGGGGCGTTGTTGTTTTCTTGTTTCATTTTTCTTTTTTCAATCCCATTATTTTTTCTGACGCGTTGAGAGAAATTTTTACCAGCCGATGTTTTTGATCGAGATCTCGGAGAATGGTTATTTTTGCTTTTGGAAATATGGCGCGTATACACGTTTGTACGGACGTTTCTTGTGAAGGGCTGATTTCAAGGAAAAGGGTGGCTTTTTCGTTCTTTTTGTGCTCTTTGAAGATGTCTCGCAGTTCCTCTAAAAGCCTCCTATAGTGGTCGAGTCCGTCTGTCCCGCTCTCGAGCGCTGACTTTGGTTCAAATTGTCGCACGTCGATTGGTGCGTCGAGAAATTCTTGAGTGGAGAGATAGGGGAGATTGGCAATGATGATTATTTCCTTGGCGATAAAAAATTTTTCTTTGGGAATATTCTCGAGGAGATTTGAATGTATGAATTGAATGGTCTGTTGTGTGTGCCATCGATTCGCGTTGTTCTTGGCAACAGCAAGTGCGTCTTCGGAGATGTCCGTTGCGATGAATGAAAAATCTTCCGTGCTGTTTGCACATGTGGCGAGTTCTTTTGCCAATGTCGTGATAATATTTCCCGATCCGGTGCCGATATCGACAATGAGTATTGAGGCGTGTTTCTGATGAATCGTCTTTCCTGCAATGTGTCGAACATCGGAAGTATATTGCAATACGGCTTCTATCAAGAGCTCTGTTTCGGGGCGCGGAATGAGCGTGTGCTCATTGACGAGAAATTCTCGTCCGTAGAATTCTTTGTGTCCGACGATATAGGCAATCGGCTCGCGTTTTGTTCTCCGAACAATGTGTGATTTGAATTGAGCAACTTCTTTCCGTGAGAGATGATGTTCCGGATGTGCGATAACAAATGTTCGCGGTTTCTCGATAGCGTCTGAGAGGAGAAGCTCTGATTCGAATCTGGAAATGAGTGTCTCCGCTTCGCGAAGGAGGGATTCAATGGTAACAGGCATGACTTTGTGGAAATGCGAAATGCGTGCGCGGTGTCCTATAGTGGTATCACTCAACGCCCGATGATTCTTTTTCGAGGAGTCTCGCCATATCTTCAGCTTCGAGGCGGGAGAGGATTCGTTCGAGATTGCCGGCGAGTATTCCCTCGATGTTACTCCATGATTCTTTGATGCGGTGATCGGTGATACGGTCTTGAGGGAAATTGTAGGTGCGGATTTTCTCACTTCGGTCTCCGGTGCCTATCTGGGTGCGGCGCGCGTCTCCGAGTTCCTTTTCTTGTCGAGCCTCTTCCGCTTCGAGGAGGCGGGCTCTCAGGACAGTGAGCGCTTTGTCTTTATTCTTGTGCTGTGATTTTTCATCTTGGCAAGTGACGACGAGTCCGGTTGGAATATGGGTGATGCGAATGGCGCTTTTGGTGGTGTTGACGGATTGTCCGCCGGGTCCGGATGAACAATAGGTATCAACGCGAAGATCATTCGGGTTAATGACAAGGTCGGCTTCTTCTGCTTCAGGCAAGACGGCGACGGTGGCGGTTGAGGTGTGAATGCGTCCCGATTTCTCGGTCTCAGGGATGCGCTGGACGCGGTGGACGCCGGACTCGTATTTCATGCTCTTGTAGACTTCGGGACCACTCCCTCGGCTGATCTCGAAAACGATTTCCTTGAAGCCGCCCAAACCGGTTTCATTGGTATGGAGAAGGGAAGTTTTCCATCCGATTTGTTCGGCGTGGCGGGCATACATACGAAAAAGACTTCCGGCAAAGAGCGCGGATTCATCGCCGCCCGCTCCCGCGCGGATTTCCACAATGACGTCGCGGGCATTCCGCGGATCTTTTGGTAGGAGGAGTTTTTTCAGCGCGGCTTCTTCGAATGGCTTCTGTGCGGCGAGTGTCGCGTTTTCTTCCATGGCAAGTGCTTGCATTTCCGGATCGGTGTCGGAGTTTATAAGTGTCGCGTTGTCTCGCATTGTCCGCTCGGTTTTCTCGAGCGCTTCCGCGGCGGAAAGGATTTCCAAGAGTTCTGTTCGTCGTTTGCCGAGTTCGGCGAGTTTTTCGGGATGCGAAACAACGCTCGGATCAGAGAGTGTTTGCTCGAGCGTTTCAAATTCTTCGCGAATGGCAGTGACGAGATCGTGCATAGGGGTGAATAGAGTATGATTGAATTTGATGTTTTTCGTCCGGGATTCTCTTAGAGGGTGTCTAAAAAGCTCTACAAAAATGCACAATATAACCGTTTTTCCGAAAGAAATTCTTTTTTGCTTGTCTTACACTTCGTACGAAAGCCGCAAAAAAGAATTTCTTTCGGAAAAACAGCCTTTTTAGACATACTCTTATTCGGCAGTCGGGGAGAGCACCGCCTTGTTCTCCGGAGGTGTAAGTAGAGTATAGCGTTTTATGGATCGGGAAGGAAAACAAAAAACGATGCCTGGAAAAACAGGATCATCGTTTCTTGGGAATCGGTGTCGCTATTTCTTGGGCTTGGAAGCGGTTGCGGTCTTCTCGGCTTTTCGCTTGGACTTTTCGGCGAGTTTGACGCGCTTTGGACGGGCGGTTGGCTTGAGATCCTCGGTTTTTTTGGAGAGCTTCTCAAACCGATCGACGCGACCGGTTGAATCGATGCGCTTCTTTTTGCCGGTATAGAACGGGTGGCAGTTGGCGCAGACATCTATGTTGATCTCGCTTCGAGTTGAGCCGGTCTTGATAGTGGCGCCACAGCCGCAGACGATGACCGCTTCTTTCGTGTATGTCGGGTGAATACCGGTTTTCATAAACGTTCGTTAGGACTCAAAATTCCAGTTCTTGGCGAGTGTATCATGCCTCTCGGAAATTGACAAGAGGGGAAACATTCGCTAGAATCCTTTTGACTCGTTTTTTGTTTTTTTGGACGAGAAATGGGATATCATTCATGTTCAGCCTCGAATCCTTTCCTGGTCCGGCTCGCGCTTGGACTTTACTGGGATTCTCTTGGCATATCGGCCGAGGAGGAGCAGAAGGAGTATAAGAAAAGGATAATTTTTTGAGAAGAATCGTTATGGTTGATGAAGCGGTGAAGTCGGAAGTATCGTCGGAGACAAAAGAGAAAGAGGTGACTCCGTCGGCGAGTGTTGCCGATGTGTTGGCGTCGGATTATTTTGCGTCGATTGATTTCGGAACGGTGGAGGCGACGCTCGAATCGCTCCTCAAGGCAGGAGTGCATTTTGGGCACATGAAATCTCGTCGGCACCCGAAAATGGAAGCTTATACGTATACGACGAGAAACAATCTGAATATTCTCGATCTCAAAAAAACGCTCACGAAACTTGAAGAGGCAGCAGCATTTCTTGCCTCGGTGAAGAAGAGTGGTAAACCAATCCTCTGTGTTGGTACCAAAAAACAGACGCATGATCTTATTCGGTCTTTTGCGAAGCGGCTCGGACTCTTTTTTGTGGTGGATCGATGGATCGGGGGGACATTTACGAACTTTTCCGTTATCCGCAGTCGAACGAAATTTCTGCGCGAAACAGAGGAGAAGCTCGCTCGCGGGGATTTCAAGGGCTATACCAAATTCGAACGCATGAAGATCGCCGAGGAACTTGAGAAGCTCGAGAAGAGTATGGGAGGTATCAAATATATGAATGAGCTTCCCGGCGCGGTGTTTCTTGCCGATGCCAAGGAGGGTGCTATTGTGATCCGCGAGGCGCGCCGCGCCGGTATTCCATTGGTCGGTATCGTTGATACCAATGCCGACCCTTCCTCGATTGACTATCCTATTCCGGGGAATGACGACGCTATTTCATCGCTTCGTTTGCTTCTTGGTGTTCTTGGGAAGACGCTTGAATCTACCAAGGTGGAATCGGCGCCGGCGTCCGCGTCCAAATAATTCACACTTGCAGATGCGCAATGTCTTGCATTGCGGAGGACGTGTTTTCTTTAAATACAATCCTATGGGGACAGTATCTCTTGAAATGGTAAAGCGGCTTCGCGAGATGACGGGCGCGGGCGTTGTTGATGTTAAGAAGGCGCTCGATGAAGCGAATGGCGATGAATCGAAAGCGGTCGACCTATTGAAGAAGCGCGGACAGGCAAAAGCGCTGAAGAAGTCGGATCGCGAAGCGAAGGAGGGAATTATTGCCTCATATATTCATTCGAATGCACGCATTGGCGTTTTAGTGAAGCTTCTCTGCGAGACGGACTTTGTGGCGCGGAATGACGCCTTCGCTGCTCTTGGGAGAGAGATTGCGATGCATGTCGCTGCAATGAATCCGCGAGTGGTATCGCCGGAAGAAGTGAGCGCTCTCGATGTCGAGAGAGAACGTCTTGTGTGGCAGGAACAGCTTGTTGCTGAGAAGAAGCCGGAAGCAATTGCGCAGACGATTCTTGTTGGGAAAGAAAAAAAGTTTCGCGAAGAAGCGGCGCTTCTTACCCAGCCCTTTGTAAAAGATTCATCGAAAACAGTCGGGGATGTTGTAACGGAAGCGATAGCCAAGATGGGAGAGCGTATTCAAATTGGCGGATTTGTTCGATTTGATATTTAGCGGAACGTTCCTCTGCCGCGGATGTACCTTTTCTGCTATGATTGAATCGGATTCTTTCGCCTTGCTTCCGAATTGTTGTCTCTATGCTTGCTCTCATTCTTCCTCCGCTTTTTGTTGTTCTCGCGCTGGCTCTGTTGGTGTATCTTTTTTTTCGGAAATTGCCGGAGGTGGAGCGTCAGGAGCGTGAACAATCTGGAGTATCATCCGGACCACTTCTTTCAGTGAGTGATCGATTGAAGAGGATGCTCTTGGGTATGGTTGAGCGATTCGCCCGTCTTTCGAAGCTCTTGTCACTTAAAATTCACAACAAACTCAATACACTTGCGGCTTCGGCGCATTCGGCTCGCGTTCGCGTGGCAGACCGTATTGCCGAGCGAAAACAAAGCCGTCTGGAAAGACTGAAGACAGTGCCTCCGAATCCAGTGTCGCGTGATGTCTCTCCGGAATCTTCGAGTGTGCAGGGAGATGGGTCTGAGTTTGCATTGGGTGGAGATATGTCTCGGGCAACTTCTGCCAATCAGTCCCCCCGTCTGCGTCGATGGTTTGGCGCTCGCTCTCAGTCTGGTGTTCAACCGGATGTTCCATCGGCGAGTTCGCGCGCTATCTCTCGGGACACAACGCCGAATTCTCGGATGCCAAAAGAGGATGATGAAGATTTGCCGCCGCTTGTTTCCGAACCGCTTCAGCCGACTTTGGAGCAGTATCCTGATCGCAGTGTGCGAAACGCCTCTCTGAGCGTCGGGCGGACACTGGGAGATACGGTTCGGCGTCTTCGTCCGGCACGGATGCGATCCCCATTGCCGTCGCGCGAAATCGAACCGATTGTTCCGCAGAAAAAAGAGCAGTTGGAGGATATACTCGTCGAGCGCATTTCTCTTAATCCGCGGGATATCGAAGCCTATGAACGTCTCGGGGATTATTACCTCGAGCAACAGAATCTGGTTGATGCGAAAGAATGCTATCGACAGGTGTTGAAACTCAGTCCAGCATATCGTCTGGTCAAGATAAAGATTCGAAAGCTCGAGCGTCTGCTTGAAAAGGACCGCACACCGTGATAGAGTGCGGAATGTCTCGTTCACCCTTTTAGAGGGGGAATGCCTGAGTAGCTCAGTTGGTGAGAGCAGCTGTTTTGCTTGCCCGCTTGATATGCCACCCTAGCTCAGTTGGCAGAGCAACAGTTTTGTAAACTGTGGGTCGTCGGTTCGAATCCGACGGGTGGCTCAGGCATGTCGGGCGGGTAAACAGCAGGTCGTCGGTTCGAATCCGACCTCAGGCTCTGTTGGGAAGAAAAGAGAGTATTGTTGGATGAAAGTAAATAGTTGTATTGGGTAGGTGGCGGAGCGGTCAATCGCAGCAGACTGTAAATCTGCCGACTTCGGTCTACGGGGGTTCGAATCCCTCCCTGCCCACAGAATGTGATTGAGGTGGTGAGGAAATGTTTTGTTCGGGAGTTGGGGGTTCGTCCGGTCATCCGACCGGACGCCCAGTTGAGTGACTGGGCGAATCTCTCCCTGCTCACGGGGTTTTATTGGAGAGTGTGTCCGCTCTCAAAAATTTGAGACATGTGGCCGTTGTAGCTCAGTTGGTAGAGCATCTCCATGGTAAGGAGAAGGTCACCGGT
>ERZ724505.2137-NODE-2137-length-10141-cov-4.797938_pt1 | contig 10141 bp, 11 predicted proteins | sample MGYA00376038_ERZ724505 | MGnify/ENA primary metagenome ERZ724505 (study PRJEB28724, sample SAMN07190884) | wastewater metagenome | isolation source: effluent of sewage treatment plant in Hong Hong | place: Hong Kong | collected 2016-03-17 ...
ACGCCATATAAACGCGCTTTCACTGGGTCCGCTCCCGACAGCTGAAACACCCGATGGCGAGACATCCCAAGGCGATGAGTCACCGCACGGTTACGGTATTCGCCAATTTTCCCGAAGCGCAGCTCTCTGTATGATGGGAATGACAACCCGCCATCATCAGACCATCGCAGAATCATCAGCGGATCCGTGCCAAGGGACGGCGCCCCATCCAACCCAACGCCCATTTCCGCCATGACTTCCAGTCGGTTGAATCGAATGTTCTTCCCGGCATTTTCAAGGTGGGTAAACGTACGCTCCCAATACAACGGGTCTCCGTTTTCGGTATAGGTATCCTTGTCCAACTCATACACATCAGCCGTGGACATGTCCCCAATGAGGTGCTTGCCGCCAAGTTTGAAATGAAACGAAGACGGGAACGGGTCAAGCGCGTTCGTCACCGTATTGCGGTATGCGAACTGCGACCATTGCTGCGTCGATATGTCGTATGCCCACGACACATGGCCCGGGATGGTCAGCAAATATATTGCATGCCCGTCGTACTGATACGTTAGGCCGATTGCATCTGACAGGTTGTCGTATCGCTTCAGGTCGTCTTCAATCGCAAAGTCAGAAATTCCGGCCGGAGAGTTCCCTATGATCTTGAATACGCGGGGGTCTCCATCCTCATTCTGCCCAAGATAGAAGATGGTGTTATCTTCCGCCGCAATCGAGAACTTCGAACAAAGGCCATATTCGGAAACTGCGGTACGTTGAACCGGCTGGTCCGGGTCCCCGGTCTCAAGATACCACTCTGTCGAGTCTTCCCCGAAGATAATCAGCTCTCGCTTATCGCTGAAGCATGCAATCACCGGATCGGTCCGCGACTCTGCAGACGCGAAATTTAGCGCGTCCAGTGTCGCCGCTTGGTCAACCTCGGTCCATCCATAAGTCCCATTGTCGTTTGGGAAATAGATGCGAGTCCCGAGCATGCAACCTTGCGCGGTCTTGGGTGCGTCCGTAACCGTCGCATAGGCGAGCGTGGAAACCGTAACGACATTCCACCCTTCAGAATGCATCACGACAATCTGAGTGTCGTTGGCTTCGATTGAAACACGGCCAGACCCGGGAACAGAACCAACTTCAGTTGAAGAGCCAGACGTTGAGATACGGTAGAGCTTCGTGCCAGAAACAACCCAGCCGTATCCGTGAAACCTGCGCCCACCCCTGAACGGGCCTGTCCCAATCGTGCCCCATAGCTTCAACCCGGGCCGCTGGAAAAACATCCCATCGCCAGACGATCCCGGGGCAGGAGGCTCAAACAACAGGTTCACTCGGGTCTGTGCAGACAGGCGTGCGGATCGAGACTTATACGCAGGCCCTAGAAAATTAGTCTTCATCCGTTCCAAACATCCCAGCTATCGCCAACGCCCGGGAGGTGATCGTAATTAGACGAAAGGATGGGCGAGTAACGGATTCGAAGGCGCGCCATCAATTCGTCGGCCCTTTGCATGATGTCCGGCGTAGGTATCCATCCATATTCTGCGCCGATCCTGATCGCCAGTTGATTCGCAATCGCAGCCTTGTCGCTTTTGGATGCGTTCAACGTCGTTGTCAGGGCCGCAACTGAGTAATCGGGAAGACCCACCTCGTCGTCGTGCCACTCGGCAAGCATATCGTTCAGGTATTCAAGCCCAGTTGCGGAATCCTCGCTCCTTGGCGTCTCTCCAACGGCAATAACGCCGCAGATGCGCAGGGCTTGGGTAATTACGTCGCTGGCGATCATCCATCACCCCCAAAAAAGAGCGGGGGCCGAAGCCCCCGCCCAGAACGTCACTCGGTGATTCGGATAGCGTGATCCGGGCGGATCGCCGCCGGAAGCGCAAACAGCACGTCGATACGGGTGCTTTCCTGATCGGTCGAGCCGTTGCCGAAGGTCATCACACGCACCGAAATGCCGCCCATGCTCGCGGTGTAGCCTTCGCACGAAGCAAGCACCGGGAGCGGCACGAACGCCGTCGCGAACGCATCCTTGTGGAACGCGAGGTTCTGGCGCTTGCCCTGCGACGCCGTGCCGAACACCGTGATAGCCGCGCCGTTGGCCGGGCTGGCCGTAACCGTGCCAATCACCGTCGCCGAAGTCGGGGTGATCGCCGGGTAGATCGACACATTGCCAGCGCCGCCCGCATAGTCGGCCGTCACCACGAATTGGCGGAGGAACCCAAGATCGGCGCCAGTAATCGGATGCGTGGCGTTGACGCCCGCAATCGTGAACACCGTGCCTCGGGTAAGCGCGCCAGTACCGGTGTTGACCGCGAGAACAGCGCCAGTCTGCGACGCGCCGTTGACCAGATAGCCCGCGCCGGCGCCATTGGTATGCACAGGGAGGGAAATCTGCTTGTAGAAGTCCATCTCGGCAAAACGGCCGACGGAGTTCTCCGAGAACTCGCCGCGCAGCTCTTCCGCACGATGGAACAGCGTAGCGTTCGCCTCGGCCAGCGCATCGTTCGCGTCGGTCGAGAAATGAGCGGCACGCCCACCGTCAGGGCACAGGAAGTTGTCGATACGGGACGACGCATTGCGCCAGACGGTACGGGTCGCCGGGACAGTGCCCCAAGTGCCCACCGTGTTGGCGATCTTATTCTTCATTTCGGTCAGGATGACCGCGTTGACCTTGGCGCTAAGCGAGTTCATCGCCGGCTCAAGGAAACGCTTCTTGAAGTCGGTGATTTCTAGCTTCTTTTCCTTCGCCGTGAAGGTCAGCGGGACGTGATACTGCTGGTCAACCGTCAGATTGACGGAGCTTTCAGTCACCGCCGGGGCAGCGCCGCCGCCAGCGAAGTTGGAACCGGAATAGGTCACCGGAACCGGGGGGATTTTCACGCGCACGGTTTCGCCAACGGTGTAGCCGTTGACATCGCGCTCAAACTCCGCCTCACGGTCGGTGTTGATGTTCGCGATAACCGAGTTCTTGTCGATGAGGATCTTCGCCGCTTCACGAGCGACGAGCTGATGGGTCAAGCCCTGTCCAACGTTAGCCATTTTCGTTCATTCCTTTGATTAACGACTCCGGCGATTGGCTGCGAGCCACTCTTCGTCGCTCATGCGTGCCGGGTCTTTCGATGCGGGTTGAGTGCCGCCCTGTAGCGCCGGAGCCGGCGCAGGGGCGCTCGTGACGGGTTTGGGCTTCGGTGCAGAAACCTTCGCCTCAATACGTCCAAGCTGTGCGGCAGCGATATGCGTGGGCAGGCGCGAAATGCGATCCGCCTCATCGAGATGTTGCGAGAGATAGTGAAGAATCGCCGGGCCGTGGTCGGAGGTCGCAAGGATCTCCCCGACATCGGGCCCAAAATTCGCCACACTCTGCAACACAGAAACCCCGTCCCAATAATCCGGATTCGCGGCTGCGTATTCGGATTCCTTGGATGCGAAGCTCTGAATTAGCTGCTGTTCGTATGCTTGGCGCTGGGCTTGGTGAAACTTCTGCTGGGCCTGTTCAAAAGCGCTTTGCGACACGCGCGACGCGAGGTCGGAGCCCCACTTCTGCATGTCGAAGTCATATGCGGACGGGTCGGGGATGTCCTGCGGCACCTGCTGTGCAGGCTGTTGCCGCTGGAACTGCTCCAACTGGGTCCGGTAAAAATCACGCTCTCGTTCGGCCTCTCTTCGAGCCCGGGTAATCTCATTGACGCGTTCCTGCGGGACATAGCGGCCCTTTTCATCTCGGGGCTTGTCCTGCGGTTGCGCGTCAACCTGTTCCGTGGCCGATTCGGAACTCGGAACCTGCGGCTGTTCGGCAGGAGCCGAATTTTGCGCAGGCGCGGCCGTTGCGCCCGTCTGGGCGGCATCAATATCACTCATCGTTTCGCGTCCTTTCGACGATTAGCCCGGCATCCGGCCGGTGCGGTCTTACGCAGCGAGCAGCAGGATAAGAACCGCCTCTTCGTCGTCCCGGTCTCTTTCGAGTTGGGCAACGTAGCGGTCAAATTCCTGTGCAATCTCGGTGAATAGCGCATCTACCGCACGTTGGGCGGCATCCGCGATAGGTGTCGCATCAAAAACAACCGGCTGAATGCTCAGCAGGTCGTCCAACCTCTTTAGGTAGCGCTTCCGCTCTTCCTCTTCGAACGTCGCCAGATCTTCAGCGGCAAGGCGTTCGGCCTCAATCCTTAGCGCCTCTTGGCGCTCAATCTCTTCGCGGTCTTCCCGCTTCTTTTTTGGGCGACGGTATGAGCCCCAATCGCCCGCACTGACCTGCTGCTGCGGCTGTTCCTGCCCGGTCTGACCGAGCAGACCAGTGGAAAGCCAAAGGACAATCACCGGACGTAATTAACCTGAACGCTCGTGATCGTGAAAGACGGCGTTGTGTTGGCGGTGTTGCCCGGCTGCACCGTCCACGTGCCCGACTGCGACGCTGGAAGCGCGCTCTGGTTCGAAGCGATAGCGACCGGGATCGACGAAGCCATTGCAGCCTGCCCAAGAGCCAGCGCGGTGCCGCCCACCTCGTTCAGCGCAACAGGCGCATTGTTCAGCTGGGTCGCCGGGCCGATATCGCCGTAGGCAGTATCAAGGCGCAGCGTCGTCGTCGTAGATCCGCCCGTGTTTTGAGCGGTCACCTTCACGTAATTGCCATTCAGGACGCCAGAGCGCGCGAACGGCTGGTTCGCCGTGTAGGTATACGTCAACTGCTGCGCCAGTTTGGCCCCCGCAGCATCCGAGTACTGAAAGATATTGATCGTTGCGTTCTGGTCCGAGAAAAAAAGGATCGAGTACGCTTTCTGATCGACAACGCTCTCAACCGCTCCCGTAAATGTCGCACTTGCCGCCAACTGGGCCGATGTGCTGTTGGCAGTCGAAAAAATGAAGACATCCGCTGTCTTTTTGACGGGGATCGATGCCTGATCGGACGCAACCGTTACCGAATTGCTGCTCGCGGCCGCCTTCTGGCCCAAAGTCGGGTTAAATCCAATCACGCGCTACCCCCGCCTGAAGTGCCATCAGTCACCTGAAGTAAAGTCAATTCCGTACCCGTTGCGTCATACGCAATCGCCGCTAAAACTTGCCCCGTCGGCGGCACAACCTCCAGCGATTCGCCAGATTTCAACGTGCCCCCAGCAAACGTCGCATCGGCACCGCCCGAATTACGCACAGACACGCGGAATGCGCCCGCCGTCGTTGAACCGCTGGCGGTAACTCGGCTCAGCGCCGGGACGGCCGTAGCGGTCGCAAATCGAACAGGCAGGCCATTCGTTAGGCCAATCTCTGCCCCGTCCGAGCTGGTGAGCATGACCGCGCCCACAAAGCCGGCCGCAGTAGACCGGCCGGCAAGCGAATCCGTCCCCGTGCCTGTGTTGGCCTTGGCGGTCAGCGAATCAAGCGCCATTCATCGCCTCCACAGGCTCAGCACCAATGACCTGATTGGTCGTCGGGTCGCGAACAATGCGCATCGCGGGCTTCGGCTGATTGACCGTCGCGGACAACTGAGCCAAAAGGCCAGACTGCTGCGCCATGAAGTCCGAAATCTGCGCCATGAAATCATTCACCACAGACAAAACCTGCGACTCTTCCCCATTCTTGGCCTCGTCTTCCGCCGTAGATTGGTCTCGCTGGTCAAGCTCATTGGCCTTAGCGTCCATTTCATTAGACATCGCGGCATGATTTGCGTTCGCTTCCAGCGTTGCCGCCTTCAACTCTGCTTGCATCCGCCGGAAGTCGGCATCCAATAGCTTTTTCTGCGCCTCAATCTGCTGTTTCTCCGCATCCGTCGCAGCCTTGTCCTGCTGCAACTGCTGAGCGACTTGCTCAATCATCATCTGCTGCTGCTGGGCCTGCTCCATCATCATCTGGGCCTGCTGCATCGCCTGCATGGCCTCCGGAGGCATATCCTTGCCCTCTGCCATCTGCTGCTGAATCTGGGGCGGCAGCATCATTTTCAGGCGTTCGGCGGCCTCCTCAGCCCCGGGGAAGTCCAACGCCTTCATCAACAGGTCCGGCACCGCCTGAGCGATCATCGGATTGCCTTGGCTCATCTGAGTCAGCGCATCCACAAACTCCATGCGGAGCGTGTCGTAGCTTGGCCCGGACGAAGATGTCAGATCGTATTTTCCTTTGCCCAAGTCGTTGATTCGGACCACGCGGCCCGTTTGCTTGTCCTGAACGTCCTGATACAGAGTTTCAAGCCTCTCCGAACCATCCTTGCCAATAACACGCATGACCCGCTGGGTGTCGTATACCTTGTGTAACGCCCGGAGAATCAAGTCTCCAGTGATCTGGATGCCGCGGGATAGCGCGTCCTGATAGTCGAACGTCGCCGTATCGCCTTCCTGCTGGCGGGCCATGATGGCCTTGCCGCTTGTCTCATTCGAGCGAGCGCCAACAGATGCATCAAAGATCCCATCGGACGCCTTAAGCATGTCCACACTGATCTGCGCGACCTGAAGGAAGGCCGCAGGAACATCAGGCGGTGGCTCTCTGAACGGCTTACCCCCCGGCATCGAAGGGTCTGGCGTGAAGGGGAGAGCGAACGGGTCCTCCGCTGCAGCGTTGCGCCACGCTTCCTTGACGCCCGTGCCTTCGAGCATCTTCGTTGTAATGAGGTACGGCGACTTCGGAACCTTGGAAATGGATTCCTGCGCCGTTGTCAGATTGTAATTCAGCAGCTTTTGAGGGTCGCGGCTGAAGCGGACCATGCCGCACCACGTCCACTTGTTATCGAACTTGTGCCGATTCGCCCAGACAGCAACGATGGGGATGCGGTGAAAGACCGTCTCATAAGGGCCGTCAATCTCTTCCTTGCCCGAGCAAATAGACATGATGACCTTATGGCCGGTCACCTGCCGTTCCTTGACGACAGTAATGCCCTGCTCAGCCAACTCGTCTAGGCCTTCCTTGGCCTCCTCCGCATCCAGCGACCGCCCATCCGACAGAAGAATGATCGTCTTCTGCACCGGCTCCTTCCGGTAGTAGGCGACTACTCGAATTTCGTCTTCACCGAACCAACTGTTAAGCGGCGTACCAGAGCACGACTCGAAGCTAGACGCCTCAGCCTTCGGGAACTTCTTGGCAAACCCTGAGCGCGTATAGGTGCGCTCGATAAATCCAAAGTCCGGATCATCCATGTTGTCCGGGTCAAGCCAAACAGAGTTCAGCGGGTCTTCGATGGGCTCAATTTTGAAGTCCTGATCCCAAGAATCGTCACTGTTGTAGTCAGTCCGGACCAGCCAAGCGCCAAATCCGCAGGGGATCAGCGTTTCCGCAGCGCTATCGTAAGCGACGCTCGCATTGCTCGTCTGCTCCACGTTCTTGATGAGACCGGCGCGCAGCTCCGCACCCTTTACGTCCCCATTTTCAACCGGTCGGACCTTGATCGACGGGCGCGCTTTCTTCCAGTCGTTGACCACCTGCCGCACATGCGAGCGCAGGATCGGGAACTCATAACAGGGGCGCTTCTTTCGGGCACGCTTCTGCGCATCGTCCCATTGCGCGCCCGGCTCGTTCACGAAGCGCCAGTCCTCCCGCGCAGCGTCCCGATTGTCCCTGTCGGCTTCGACGCACAACTCATACCGCTTGCGCATCTCTTCCATTGGGTCCGCAGCATCCTTGCCGCGCTTCTTCGTCGCTACCATTCCGATCCAAATTCCATGGTTGACCAGTCAACGCCGTCCGCGTCGTTCGTCATCTGAGGTGCAGCAATCGCCAAGTACCGGAACATGTCCGCGCCGTGGCTGAACTCGTCGTGTAACGGCCCAGCAGGCTCGCCAGTCGTCGTTGGGATGGATCGCCGATAGCGCTTCAAGCACTCGATCAGGCGAGCGCAGTTCGTGCGATCCATGTACAACTGACTGAACACCATTCGGGCGTTCTTGATGCCTGTCTCAACAGGCTGGTTGGGCACAATCTCGACAGACCAGCCCAAGTCTTCCATCCACTGCTTGGCGCTCTTGCCCGTCTTGTAGTCGCCGTGGGCGCCGTCGTGAGGCAGGAACACCTTGCCCCAGTTATAGCCCAAGGACTTCAGCTGAGCTGAATACCAATCAAGCGTTTTGTGGTCGTCTTCGATGTACCGGATCACGCGCAGACTTGAAACATGCCGCTGCACGATGCCAATAGACATCTTGTCGTTCCACCCAAGGTCAAAGACCACATGAGCCTTGAGCGCCGGGTCGTACGGCACAAGGTTGAAGCGGCCCTCTTCCTGAGCCTTTGCCACTTCGTCCGCGTAGATCGCGCCAGACACCGCAGGACGGCATTTGCCCTCCCAAATGTTCTCGTAATCCGCCTTCGGCATCCTTGCCTGAGCGTCCCTCCGTTCCTGCTCCAGCACCGCGGGGAACCAAGGGTTGTCCCTGTAGTTCACCACTGCCACAACAGAATCGGTCGGCGGCTGCTCAACAAACCGCTTCCACGTCTCGTCCGTGTCCAACTCAGGGTTGAAGCTCACCCAAATCTCTGAACCGTCCTTTCGGATGGTCGGGATCAGGATGTCCCAGCTGCGCTTACTGACGCTCTGGCCTTCTTCAACCCATGCTCGATCCAATCCTTCGTAGGACTTTATCGAATCAACCGTGTGGTCCTGCAGGCCACCAAATAGGAACTCTGTGCCGTTCCTGCCCTTGATGGTTGTCTGCTGCACCTCGTAGAAGTCACCCAGCCCGTGGGCCTTGATCCGGTCACCCAGCAGCTTGTGGACCGAATCCTTGATCGACTTCTGAATCTCTCGGAAGCACCCTATGCGCAGCGTAGACTGTAAGCCTTGGATCAGAAGAGCATCAGCAAAAGCCCAAGACTTCGCGCCGCCTCGCCCGCCATACGCAACCTTGTAGCGGTGAGGCTCGAACAGGAACCCCAGCTTTTCAGGGATCTCAACCTTCAGGTCGGACAAGCTGCACCGTAATGCCGCTGATAAGCGGAGACTCGGGGTCTCCCTGCATCGTCAGCGGGAGCAACTTTGGGTAGATCTGAGACCAGAACGCCTTTTCATTCGCCGGGTCTTCTTTCGCCCATGCGACAAGACGATCAGCGCCGCCAAGCTCTTCAGCTGCACGCGCAATGACTTCCTTCGCAGCCTTGCCTACCTTGTTAACAGACCCTTTCGGCCTGCCCGGTCCTCTTGGGAGATGTTCGGGGTTTCCGTTCGTATTCATCGCTTACAAAATTTGGTTACTTCACCCAAACATCCCTATCCGCAATCAACACTTCGCCATTGGCGAGCGTTACCGTGTTCCGAACCGTGCCGTTGTAGCTGGCGCTCATGCTGGCCGTTGCCACGTTTGACGTAAGCGCCTCGCCTGTCACCGGAAACCCAATCCACGCGCTCGACGAAACAGACGTTCCGCGCTTCTCGCATTCGGCTGCCCAGTCGTTTGTGACCTTGACGGTTTCGCCGTATGTCACTCGGATCTCTTTACGGTTCACGAGTAGTTATCCGTCATCTGGTATTGGGGCTGGTATTTGCCCGCCTCCATGAAGGCGCGGATAGATGCAGGATCCGTAATCCCCGGGCCGTTCCATGTAATAGCCGCACGAGCCCCGCCGTTGCCAGCCATCGGGCCGCTCAGGTTAGCCATGTGATTCGTATACCAATTCTGTTGTGGCGCGGAATGGAACATCGCCGAAATTCCAGATGGCAGGAATCCGGGGCCCTGAACCTGAGCACCGGGGGGCGTTAGCGCGCTCGGCTGATAAGCCTGCCCCTGCTGGTCAATCGGGAGCTGATAGCCTTGCCCACCCTTGGTTATGTCCGCTGGGCCCTGCCAACTACGGATATTGTTGTTGCGCGCGTTATGCAGCGCATTCGCAATAAGCCCGTAGGCTGTCCCACCGCCCGGAATGACGCTCCCGACTGCGGTCTGGATTGCGCCTTGACGCATCCCCCCACGGTCCCAAGTGCCATATCTAGGGTTATAGCCCTGATTCGAGAATACGAGACGGTCAAGCCCCTCCCGCATGAATCGCCCGAACCGGCTGCCCTGCGGTACTGGTTTCGAAAAGTCAGCCATCCTTGGCCTCTTTGTCCTTAAGCGCCGCGCGTCTCATCCTGATCTGCGCAGCAGTTGCTACCCATTGCATCCTGCATGGGATTACTTCGGCTCCGGCAGGCGGAGCAGGTGGCGACGAGCGGCAAGGATCAGCTGCTGCGCCCCCATCAGGGCCATCGTGTAGCCGA
>ERZ724505.2138-NODE-2138-length-10140-cov-5.213485_pt1 | contig 10140 bp, 7 predicted proteins | sample MGYA00376038_ERZ724505 | MGnify/ENA primary metagenome ERZ724505 (study PRJEB28724, sample SAMN07190884) | wastewater metagenome | isolation source: effluent of sewage treatment plant in Hong Hong | place: Hong Kong | collected 2016-03-17 ...
GGTGGCCGGCAACGATATCCATCGACATCTACCGCAAGGGCCGGATGCGCTGCACTGGCACGGCTGGCTGAACGAAATCCAGATGCTGCTGTACACCCACCCGGCCAACGATGCGCGCGAGCAACGCGGGCAACCGCCGATCAACAGCGTCTGGTTCTGGGGCGGCGGCGAATTGCCGCCAGCCGGCGACTGGCCGTGGGCTCAGACCTGCGGCGATCAATTGCTGCTGCGCGCCCTGGCCCGCCATGCCGGTACGGCATGCCAGCCGCTGCCGCAGCGGGCCGACGCCTGGCTGCAGCAGCTCACAGGCGATAAAGCCTTGCTGCTGCTCGATCAGCTGCAGACACCGGCACTGTACGGCGACGCCTACCAATGGCGCGAATCGCTGAAGCAGCTCGACCGCGAATGGTTCGGCCCCTTGCGCCAGGCGCTGCAGCAAGGCCGGATCGGCGAACTGGAGCTGATCGCCCCCGGAGCCATCCGCGCCAGTATCGGCGGCAGCGCACGCTGGCAATTCTGGCGCCGCCCGCTGCCGCTGTCTGCCCTCGCCCACTCTTTGAACCAAACGAAATAAACCCAACCGATGTCGCGTATCGTCACCCGCAGCTATAACCCGGAAACCGCCTCCCGGCTCGGTGCCAGCGGCCTCAGCCCGCTGATGGCACGCATTTACGCTGCACGCGGCGTTGCCGATGCCAGCGAGCTGGACGCCAGCCTGAAGCGGCTGTTGCCCTATCACAGCCTGAAAAACATCACGGCTGCCGCCTGCCGGCTGGCCGATGCGATCGAACGGCAGGAAAAACTGCTGATCGTCGCCGATTACGACTCCGACGGCGCCACTGCCTGCGCGGTCGGCATGCGCGCACTGCGGGCATTCGGCGCCGTGGTCGATTTCATCGTGCCGAACCGTTTCGAATACGGCTACGGCCTGACGCCGGAAATCGTCGAACTGGCGGCGCAACTGCAACCACAGCTGCTGATCACCGTCGACAACGGCATCGCCAGCCTTGCCGGCGTAGCCGAAGCACAGCGGCGTGGCATCGAAGTACTGATCACCGATCACCATCTGCCCGGCGACAGTCTGCCGGATACGCTGATCGTCAACCCGAACCAGCCCGGCTGCGAATTCCCGAGTAAACATCTGGCCGGCGTCGGGGTGATTTTCTACGTCATGCTGGCGCTGCGCGCCGAGCTACGCCAGCGTGGCCGTTTCGGCGACGGTAGTGGCCCGAACCTCGGCGAGCTGCTCGATCTGGTCGCGCTCGGCACCGTGGCCGACGTGGTCAAGCTCGACGCCAACAACCGCATTCTGGTCGAACAGGGTCTGGCACGCATGCGCGCCGGCCGTGCCCATGCCGGCGTCAAAGCGCTGTTCCAGGTGGCCGGCCGCAGCGAAACCCGCGCCGTGTGTTTCGACCTCGGCTTTGCCCTCGGCCCGCGTCTCAACGCCGCCGGCCGCCTCGACGACATGGGGCTCGGCATCGGCTGTCTGCTGCAGGACAACCCGGAACTGGCGCTGGAAGCCGCCGCCGAACTGGACCGACTCAACCGCGAACGGCGCGGCATCGAATCCGGCATGCAGGAAGAAGCGCTGGCGCAGCTGGATCGGATCGACGTCACCGACAGCTACAGTCTCAGCCTGTATCGCGACGACTGGCACCAGGGCGTGATCGGCATTCTCGCCTCGCGCATCAAGGACCGCCATCACCGCCCGGCAATCGTTTTCGCGCCCGGCAACGCAGGCGAGCTGAAAGGCTCCGGTCGCTCGATCGGCGCATTGCATCTGCGCGACGCGCTGGATCTGGTGTCCAAACGCCACCCGGACCTGATTCTCAAATTCGGCGGCCACGCCGCTGCTGCCGGCTTGACTATCCGCGATGCCGATCTGGCAACATTCCGTCATGCATTCGAGGCCGTTTGTCGCGAATGGCTCGACAGTAGCGCGCTGGAGCGTGAAATCGCCACCGACGGCGAACTGGCTACAACCGAATTGCAGCTGCAGACCGCGCTGGAACTGGAACAGCAAGTATGGGGGCAAGGCTTTCCGCAGCCGGCGTTCCGCGGCAAGTTCCGCGTGACCGGCCAGCGCGTAGTCGGCGAAAAACACCTGAAACTGAAATTGCAGCAAGCCGGCCAGCCGCTCGATGCCATCCTGTTCCAGCAAGCCGACCCGCTGCCGGACCGGGTAGAACTGGTGTATCGCCCCAGCGTCAACGAATACCAGGGCAAACGTAGCCTGCAATTGATCGTCGAGCATTGGACCGAAGCATGAACGCTATCGACTGGGATTACCCCGCACCGCACATCCAGCGGCAAACGGTAGACGAGACCCATCTGGACCTGATGCGCCATACCAACAACGTGATCTACCTCGCCTGGGTGGAACAGGTGGCGTGGGATCATTCGCATCGACTCGGCCTGCACTGGGAAGATTACGTCCGCCTCGGCCACGGCATGGTCGCACGCCGCCACGAGCTGGATTATCTGGCACCGACCGTGGCTGGCGACCGGTTACTGCTGGCAACCTGGATCGTCACTGCCGACCGGCTATCGATCACCCGTGCCTACCAGTTCATGCGCGAACAGGACGGCAAAACCGTATTCCGCGGCCGCACCCGCTGGGTCTGCGTGGACTTGGCCCAAGGCCACCCACGCCGCCTGCCCGCCGAGTTCGCACAGGCGTATCGGCACGCAATGACAGAAATCGCATGAAAATTGCATTTTGGGTTTTACAAACCGAAATGACCCACATATAATGCGGACCTTCTGCGGAGAGGTGGCAGAGTGGTCGAATGTACCTGACTCGAAATCAGGCGTAGGTGCATAACCTACCGTGGGTTCGAATCCCACCCTCTCCGCCAGAATCTGATCTAAGCCATTCAACTGAATGGCTTTTTTCTTTTCTGCCAGCCCACCTTCCTCCTGTTGTTACGCGCCGCCGATTCTGCGGTAGCCGTTTGGCAATCTGCGCTATACCATGACGGCAATAGTCATTTGAATGTCGAGACCCCTTGAATACCCTGCCTTCACTGCGCCAGCCGCGTTTTCTGGCATTTCTGTTCTGCGTTGCACTGTTTTTCGCGAGCGTCAAGCTCGGGTTGCTGGTGCCACTGTATTGCGCATTGCTGGCGTATTCGCTGATCATGGCGCTGGCCAATCGCTGGGCGGTGCATCCGCGCCAGCATCAGCGCTCGCGCTGGCTGGGGGTGGCGGTAGTGGCCGGGGCGGTGCTGGCGGGTTTGTTGTTTGCTGCGGCAGGGGTGCATTGGGCGCTTAGCGACGGTAACGGCATTCACGACCTGATGCAGAAAATGGGCGAGATTCTGGCGTCGGCGCGTGGCTGGCTGCCGCAGCGCATGCAGGAAACGCTACCGCAGCAGGATGCGCTGCTGAACGAGGCCAGCGCCTGGCTGAAGCAACATTCCGCCGAACTGGGTTCGATCAGCCTCGGGGCGCTGGCAACATTCGGGCTGGCGCTGATCGGCTTGATCCTCGGTGGGCTGATTGCGATAGATGGCATGCTGGCACATCCGGCGCACCGACCGGTCAGCGGCCTGCTGCTGCAACAACTCGACTCGCTGCGCGAGGCTTTCTGGCAGGTTGCCAGCGCGCAGGTGAAGATTTCGCTGATCAATACCTGCTGCACGGCAATCTTCCTGCTGTTCGTGCTGCCGGCCATGCACAATCATCTGCCGCTGACGAAGACACTGATCGCACTGACGTTTTTCGCCGGGCTGCTACCGGTTATCGGCAACCTGATCTCGAATACCGCAATTTTCGTGATCGCGCTGAATGTCTCAATCGCCGCTGCCATCAGTGCACTGGCATTCCTGATCGTGATCCACAAGCTGGAATATTTCATCAATGCCAAAATCGTCGGCGGCAAGATCAACGCCCGAGTGTGGGAATTGCTGATCGCCATGGTGATCATGGAGCGCCTGCTCGGCGTGGTTGGCGTAGTTGCCGCACCGGTATTCTATGCCTGGCTGAAAAGCGAATGGCTGGCTTGGGACAGACGCCACGAGCGTGCCGCTGCTTGACCCGGGTTAATGGTATCGCCATCCGCGCTGTCTACAATGAAACGACAATACCAATAACCGCGGATCGTGACGATGAGCCTGTCGTTTTTCGACAATACCGATCTGGCCTCGTTGCCGGCATTTGCCACCAGCCTGGCAATCGGCCTGCTGATGGGGCTGGAGCGGGAACGCAGCCCTGCTGCTAACGCCGGCCTGCGCACCTTTGCCCTGACCGCGATGTGGGGCACGCTGTCGGCCATGCTGGCGGAGCTGACGCATATGCCCAGTCTGATCGGCTTTGCGCTGGCAGGAGTCGGCATCGCCATCACCAGCTCCTATTTCCTGATGCGACCGCAGAACCGCGATCCGGGCACCACCACACAGATCGCCCTGTTGCTGTGTTTCGGCCTCGGCATCCTGTGCTGGTACGACAACCAGACGCTGGCGGCCATGCTCGGCATCTGCGCCACGCTGCTGCTGTATTTCAAGACCGAGCTGTCGAGCATGTCGCGCCACATGAGCCGGCAGGATCTATTGTCCATCCTGCAGTTTGCCGCGCTCAGCTTCGTCATCCTGCCGGTACTGCCGAATCAGGAATATGGCCCGTATCAGGCGTTCAACCCTTATCAGACCTGGATGATGGTGGTGTTGATTTCCGGCGTCGGCCTGGCCGGCTTCATTGCGCTGCGCATTTTTGGCGCCCAATTGGGCGGACCGTTGCTGGGGCTATTGGGCGGACTGGTTTCAAGTACCGCGACAACGCTGACCTACGCGCGGCAGGCGCACGAAAATCCGAATCTGGAGCGCTTCTCCACCACCATCATCGTACTGGCCAATCTGATGGTATTTGCCCGCCTTGGCATCGTCGGCCTGTTCGTGGCGCCGGCCATGGCGCGCCCGCTGTTGACCATCATGGGATCCGGACTGGCGGCAGGGTTGATCGTTGCCGGCCTGCAGGGGCGCAACGAGCACGAAACCAGCGCCACACCGGCAATCAAGAACCCCACCGAACTCAAGACCGCTTTTGCATTCGCGCTGCTGTACAGCATCGTACTGTTCTGCTCCGCCTGGCTGAACGACGTGGCTGGGCGCAGCGGCATCTATCTGGTCGCCCTGGCAACCGGCCTGACCGACGTTGACGCTATCTCGCTGTCGAGTCTGCGCCTGTTCAACCAGGGGCGCCTGGAGAGCCACGCAGCAATGATCGCCATTGCGCTGGCGGTGGCAGCCAACACCGTCTTCAAACTCGGGCTGATCCTCAGTATCGGCGGCGGGAGCTTCGCCAAGCGTTGCGTACCGACGCTGCTGGCGGCGCTGCTCGGCATGCTGGCGAGCGTCATGCTGCTGCATTCCTGAACCCACGACACATTACCTGCAGCGCAGCCGGTACGGCTCTTGAAATGCGCAGCCGATACCCTATCTTCCTAATACGCGTGAGATCTCAAGCAGGTTTGCACTACCTTTTGTATGGATTTTCATCCGAAACAACATCCGAAGGAGAATCGAGCATGGCCAATATCCGCCCCATCGACAATATGTTTGACGATCTGCTGAAAGGCTTTTTCGTACGCCCGGTAAGCATGCCGGAACAACCCGACATGCAGCTGAAAATGGACGTACGTGAAGACGACAAAGCTTACACCGTGCACGCGGAAATCCCCGGCGTGAAAAAAGAGGACATTCACGTCAGCATCGACGGCAATCTGGTATCGATCTCCGCCGAAATCAAAAACGAAAAGGATGTCAAGGAAGGCGAGAAAGTCCTGCGCTCCGAGCGCTATTACGGCAAGGTTTCGCGCAGCTTCAAGCTGGCACAGGATATCGACGACAACGCCGCCAACGCACGTTATAACGATGGCGTGCTGGAATTGACACTGCCGAAGCGGCAGAACAGTGCCAACCGCCGCCTGAGCATCGAATAATTGCGCCCCGGCATGGGCGGCCAAACACCGACCGCCAACAAAGAAAAACCCCAACCAGTCGGTTGGGGTTTTTGCCTGGAGACAAAAGCCGCTGCGCCCGGCTTAGCCCTTGGCAATCAGCTTGCGCGCACCACCACCGGCTTCAATCCAGCGTTTGATGCGGTTGGCATCGGCGAGACGCTGGTACTTGCCATCGGAATCCAACAGCACGATTACCAACGGCGTATTGGCAATAGTCGCCTGCATCACCACACACTTGCCTGCCTCGTTGATGAAGCCGGTTTTCTGCAGTCCGATTTGCCAGTCTTCGTCCTTCACCAGCGAATTGGTATTGTTGTAATGCAGATGGCGGCCATTGCTCAGCACCAGTTCATGGCTCTGCGTAGTGGAAAACTGGCGGATTTCCGGGTAATCGTGCGCAGCCTGCACCATCATCACCAGATCGGCCGCAGTGGCGGCATTACCGCCATTCAGCCCGGTCGAATCAAAGAAGCGTGCATTCTTCATGCCGATGGCCTGCGCCTTGCGATTCATGCGCGCCACAAATGCCTGGGTGCCGCCCGGATAGGTGCGCGCCAGCGCAGCCGCAGCGCGGTTCTCCGACGACATCAGCGCCAGCAACATGGTTTCCGCACGAGTCAGCGTGGTGCCGACCGGAAGGCGCGAGCCGGTATTGCGCAGAGTATCGACGTCTGCCTCATCAATGGTAATCAGCTCATCCATCGGCAGCTTGGCATCCAGCACCACCATTGCAGTCATCAGCTTGGAAATCGACGCAATCGGCATCGCGGTAGTGTTGTTCTTCGAGTACAACACTTCGCCATTGCTTTCGTTGAATACCACGGCAGCGTTGGAGAACAGTTGCAGTGCCTGCGGCGCCGACTCTTCGGCAATATTCAGCCGCTGCTTGAACTGCTCGTGCGCAGCCACGCGACGAAAAGCAGTCTTGCCGGCGACGCTGGCGTGACGGGTAACCTGTTTGCGCGACGAATAATGAGCTTTGGCTTTCGGCAGTGCGGCCACTTTCTTGGTGTGCGCCGCCTTTACATGCCTGGCTGCGTGTTTGGCCTCGCCTGCTTTGTCGTGATGCTTCTTGGCATGAGCTGCCTGCGCGGCCTCGGGGGCAATCAGGCTGAGCGCCAGCAATGCCAGAGTCGCGAGTTTGGACTGAAAGTTCATGTCAACAATCCCTCTGGATCGGGTTTCTGAAATACGACGACCAGTGGATCGCTCGATCTCACTGGCGCGCCGGAGCAGAACGCGTGCGGGCAAATATTACATACGCCGCCACGCATCTACCACACTATAAACGGTCTGGCGCCAATACGGATCGATGCCAGACCGGCATTATATAGGTGTTGTCGTCAACTAGAATAAAGACTTAACGCCTTACTTTAAATTTAGTAAACAAATTGCCAAATAACATGCTTTTTTCGGCCCTGATTCAATCAGGACGCGCCGTCCGGCAACGGGAGATCGACCGGCCACAGCAACCACAGACGCCCCTGCTGCTTCATCAAGCCCGCCTGACGTCCGGCTTCCGGGCCCAGCCCCCAGAAGTAATCGGCGCGAATCGGGCCGCGAATGGCGCCGCCGGTATCCTGCGCCACCACCAGCCGGTTCAGTGGCTTGTCGCTGCCGGGCAAAGTGGCCGACAATAGCACCGGCGTACCCAGCGGAATGTGCCGAGGATCGACCGCGATACTGCCGCCGGCGGTGAGCGGCACCCCCTGAGCACCGGGCGGGCCATCGGCACTGGCCGGCAACTCACGGAAGAACACGTAGCTCGGATTGCTGTCCAGCACCTCCTGCAGCTTGCCCGGATTATCGCGCGCCCAAGCCTGGATACTCTGCATAGACACCCGATTTGCCGGCAGTTCACCGCGCTCGATCAGCACTTTGCCAATCGCCTTGTAGGGGTAGCCATTCTGGTCAGCGTAGCCAACCCGGATCACGCCACCGTCAGGCAGGCGCACGCGCCCGGAGCCCTGAATCTGCAGGAAAAACAGCTCGACCGCATCCTCCACCCACGCCAGCTCCTTGCCGTTCAAGCCGGCCACCCGACCGGAATCGATATCGGCGCGCGAGTAATATGGCACCACCTTGCGCCCGTCGAGACGGCCACGCAGGCGCATGCCTTTAAGCTCGGGATACAGCTCGGAAAAATCAACCGTCAACATATCGTCCGGCACGGTATACAGCGGATAACGCGCACGCTCACTGCGCTTGCGGTCTCCCTGCAAAACCGGCTCGTAATACCCGGTAATCAAGCCGGTATCGCCGCCGTCGCTGGTTCGCAAGCGGTACGGCCGAAACCGGCGCTCCAGCCAGCGCCTTACGCCAACCTCGTCACCCGGCGCGAATCCAGCCAATTCCGCACACAGCTCGCGCCACACCGGTTTGCGTGCTTGCGCCTTGCACGACTGGCGCAGGGCGGTACTACCAGCATGGATGTCGAACGCCTGCCAGCCATCCAGTGCCGACCACGCAAGCGGCTCCCACTGCGCTTTGGCCGTCTGCTGCTCGACCGGCTTGGCTGGCGGTGATACAACCGGCTGTACAGCGCAACCAGCGAGCAGAGTAAGCAGGCCAGCGACACTCAAAGAACGAATTATCTTCACGGGCAAAAACAAACGGGTGCCATCAGGCACCCGTAAGCTCCAAAATGATTGATGCTTAGAAGTTGTGGGATACGCCAACCTGAATCGAGGTCGGGTCCGAACCACGCGGCGTCTGCAGGAACGGAGCCTGCTGAGTATCGCCAGACGTAGCTGCAGCATTGATAAAGAAGTTGTACGCGGCAATCTTGTCATTGTTTACCTTGGCATAGGTAGCAAACAGATTGGTACGCTTGGAGAAATTGTACAGCGCAGTAGCCTGGATGTAGGTTGCACCGGAATCCTGATCGACTTGGCCGGTAAAGGTCTTGGTATCCTTGGCTCGTGCCCAAGTACCGATCAGCTCCATCGCTTCGGTAAACTTGTAGCTGGCAGCGAATACATAGGTATCGCGCGAGGCATCGCCAACGGAAAATCGTGCCGCATTAGGGTCCGAGGCAGCTCCCAGCGCCTGGATCGCATTGGCGAAATTGGCGTTAAACTGGTTGACTTGGCGCTCATACACCACGCCAAGACGCAGCGGGATTTTTTCGGCAACCTGGAAACCCAGCGAGCCCTTGATACCGTATGCCTTGTCGATCGCACCACCAGCAACCAGCGGTATCGGATCTTTTTCTTCCAGATAAGCCAAGCTGGCGAACATCCAGCCCGGGAAGTAGGCAATGGTCAGCTCTTTGGCGTCATTGCGGACATTACGCGCGCCGGACAACTGGTTCAAAACACCAGGAAGACATAAGGACTGAGAAGGAGAAGCTTTATTGTAACGGCACAACGAATTATTCTGATCAAAACCAGCGAAAGTCTGACCATAACTATCGCTCCCCTTATACCAAGCTCCTTTCGCTTCTGGAACTTGATAAGCCAGAACGGCCTGCAAACCTTTCACGCTCGGGGTACGGTATTGCACCACATTGCTGGCACGGTTGCCAACGTTATAGAACGGCAGCGCAAACTGCGAGAAATTCTTCAGTTGGCTACCTAACACCTGGGCATTCGCTAAGGGCAAGCCTTGGGCAGCCAATACGCTGGTCGCGCCAGCAGCACTAATAAAAGGCAGATATCCACCAAACGACGCACCGGAATTGAACGCGTAACCCAATACCGACAATGCAGTCGACGATGCACCGGATTTCAGCAGGTGAATCTCATTCGGAACGTGCTTGTCGAAATACATGTCCAAGCGGCCGTATTGCAGCGTACCCAGCGACGAGTTACGCAGGCCAACAAATGACTGGCGATTGGCAAAGCGCGCCGACTTGGCGCCGGCGGGCTTGGAAATCTCGCCATTTTCACAACCGACATAACCGCAACCGTCGTCCGGCTTTACTGCAGTTTCGATCTGATACAGCGCAGTAAAGCCAGACCCCAATTCCTGATTACCGCGAAAGCCAATATAAGAAATACCGTCAGTCACGCGAGTTCGCTGCGGCAAACCATCCAAACGGTTATACAGAGCAAAATTGACACTATTGGCACTCGGATCGACCTTGAGCATCTCGCTACCGTCGAATTTGGTCTTGCCGGTTGCCTCGATTTTTTCAACGCCGAGAGCAATATGGCCATAAACGTTGATCAGCGAAG
>ERZ724505.2140-NODE-2140-length-10135-cov-8.525397_pt1 | contig 10135 bp, 9 predicted proteins | sample MGYA00376038_ERZ724505 | MGnify/ENA primary metagenome ERZ724505 (study PRJEB28724, sample SAMN07190884) | wastewater metagenome | isolation source: effluent of sewage treatment plant in Hong Hong | place: Hong Kong | collected 2016-03-17 ...
GTTCCCACCTTTATACTCGATGTCGAACATATTCCTCCTGTTATTTACTCAATATCTTTTCTTCGTCGCGAAGCACAACATGCTTGCTTGCTACAAGCTCAGTAATAAATTTATCACGGATGCTTAGTCGATAATAGAATTCGTCATATGGAAGCACGCTGTAATTCAGCTCACGTCCTTCTTGCTTCTCAAGTGTTTTGATAAAACCTTTCAATTTAGCCAGAGATGGGTTTCCTACTAGCAGTAGATCCACCGCGCTTACTGAATTCGGTACAAACACACCCCCAAGTATGGCTAATTTTATATGCCCTACCTCATCGAGCTTACTTTGCCAGTCAAGTGTTGAGGGTACCGTGTGCGGTAGTTGTTCACTTACACTTACATCGTCGCCGAAGATTGCTCGAAGTGGTACATAGTGCTCGTATCGCTGATTTACCTCGTAGTACAGTTTGTTATCTGAAGTATCGCTTTTAATAATACCTACGTTCAACATGTTAGAAAGTTCGCGACGCACTGAGTTGATTTGTTCGTCTATCAGCCTGGTAATTTCACGTACATAAAAAGATTTACCTGGGTTATTTAAAAACAGGTGAAGCAATTTTATACGCGTTTTTGAACCAAATAGTGCGTCAATCATACCCTCTCCGAATACTATCTTGTTTCATGATAGCACAAATTTTACTCATGCGCGAGTACTGTATATATGTAGTCCTTTGCCTCTGTTAAAGACACCCATTCTATATAAGGGTTCCGGCGAAACCAGGTCATTTGTCGTTTCGCAAGCTGCTGGTCACTTGTAGTAAATAAGTCAATGGCCTCGACCAGAGTCAACTCATTCTTAAGATACGATTGAACAATCGGATAGATATTACCTGTCATCGCTTCGCTTTCCCAGCCATATTTTTTGCCCAACATAGTCGCCTCTGCCACAACTCCATTTTCAAACAGTTGTTCACCACGGGCTTCTATCCGTTTGTTTAGTTCACGTTTGTTTGTAGCTATTCCTACAATGATACAATTTTCTATCGGAGCATCTCGTCTCTTAGTGTTTATGCTTTTTTGTTCAATTGCTCGTACTAGGTGTCGTTTGTTTCGTTCGTTTTTTGGAAGTAATATGCTGTTGTTCTTACAATACATTATAAGTTTGTCAACGCTCATTCCATCCAGTTTTTCGCGTAAACTAGCGTCGTAGGCAGCGTCGTATTCAAAATCAAATATAATGCCATCAACATATAGCCCAGTTCCGCCAACTAGCAGCGGAGTTTTACCTTGCGCCCGAATATCAGCAATGGTAGCGAGTGCATACTTTTTAAAATCTGCAGCCGTAAATCTCTCATTTGGTTCTACAAGATCAAGCCCCCAGTGAGGAACTATTGCCTGCTCTTTCTTCGTAGGCTTCGCAGTTCCAATGTCCATACCTTTAAATACCGTACGCGAGTCTGCACAGACAATTTCACCGTCGAGTTCTTTAGCTAAATCTATAGCTAGCCCCGTTTTACCACTTGCCGTAGGCCCCGCGATAACTATGAGCGGTTTGTTGTATCCGGTAGCCATCGTCGCTCCTCAAAGTTTACTATCCGGTACTCGCGTACCTCTATGCCTTCAGCTTCAAGTACTTGCCTGTGGCCCTCTTTACCCCCGTAGTATCCGCTGGCACATTCGCCATTGCGATTTACCACTCGGTGCCAGGGCAACTCACTTGGGCCGAAATGTGCGATACCGCCAACCTGCCTGGCAGCGTATGGGTGCCCGCAAAGACCGGCAATGTCACCGTACGTCATTACTCGTCCGCTCGGAATCTGCGCAACCAGCTGGTAAACATCTTGCTTAAAATTATCTGTCATAAAACTTAAGCTTTTACAGTTTTTTGCAGATACTCGGCTAGCGCATCAAGCGCCACTTTCTCTTCGCCATTCTGGGTTCGAACACTCACTTCACGAGCGTCTTTGTCCTTTTGTCCTACAATCAGTTGGACAGGAATTTTCATAGCTGTAGCTTCACGAATTTTTTTGCCAAGACTTTCGTTACGAGAATCTGTTGTAAATCGTACTTCGTTATATTTTACTGGTTTCATTAGTATTGTATCTGTTAATATCGATGTAATTTCTTCTACATAATCAAATACGGTGTCGTTGATAGTCAGTATCCGTACCTGCTCGGGTGCAACCCAGAATGGGAACCATCCGCCAGTGTGTTCGATAAAGACACTGAGAAATCGTTCAATAGAGCCAAGTAAAGCACTGTGAATCATAACCGGACGTTCCGGAGCACCATCGGCATTAGTGTATTCAAGACCAAACCTTTCTGGTTGCACGAAGTCGAGCTGAACAGTGGCAACCTGGTGCTCGCGACCAATGGCATCTGTCGCCATGAAATCAATTTTCGGACCATAAAAGGCCGCTTCACCATCTTGTTCAAAATAATCGAGTTCATTTGCTACCACTGCTGCTTTTAGTTGGGCCTGGGCGGACTCCCAAAGACTTTTCTCACCGAGGTAGGCGTCTGAACCATCACGGTAACTTAGACGTACACGTAGCGACATATCCAGCGTTGCGTATAGTTCGCGTGCAGATGCAAGCAGCCCGTTGATTTCATCTTCAATCTGGTCAGCTCGACAAAAGACGTGGCTATCATCTTGCGTAAGCGAACGTACCCGACTTAAGCCTCCTAATTCACCAGTTTTCTCGTCGCGGTAATCAGTCGTGGTTTCTAAATACCGTAGTGGCATATCCTTATAACTACGTGGTTGGCTAGCAAATATCTGCGTGTGGTGTGGGCAGTTCATCGGTTTGAGAGCCATCTCGTCACTTGTTTCCTGGCTCTTTACCAAGAAGAGTTCGTCACCGAATTTAGCCCAGTGACCAGATGCCTCGTACAGTTCTTTCTTGGTGATGTGTGGTGTCCATACCTTCTTGAATCCCTTGCCTAGGCGAAGTTGATTCGATAGTTCCGCGGCTTTATCACGTAGCACCGTTCCCCGCGGCGTGAACATAGGCAAGCCAGCACCTACCAAATTTGAAGTGGTATAAAGGTCGAGTTCCTTACCAAGTTTGCGATGATCACGTTTTTTTGCTTCTTCGAGCATGTTTAGATACTGATCCAGCTCTTCTTGCGTTGCAAAGGCTACGCCATAAAGACGTTGCATTTGTGGGTTCTTCTCGTTACCCCGCCAATACGCACCTGCCACACGCATTAGTTTAAACGCTCCTACTTTGCCGGTACTCTCTGCGTGTGGACCACGGCAGAGGTCGGTGAAATCACCATCGGTGTAGAATGATACGTTTTCAATTGCTGCCTCGCCCTCTGCTTCAAGCCCCAACTCCGCCACGTCAAGATCTTTCGCCACGGTAGTTCCGGCGCGCTTAAGGTCATTCAACAGCTCCTCTTTATATGGCTGTTTGGCATCTTTAGCCCAAGAAATCGCCTCGTCAACCTGCTTCTCACTGCGCTCAAACGCATAATCTTTATTGATAACCGCGTGCATTTCTTTTTCAATTTTCTTAAAATCGTCCTCAGAAATCTTTATGTCACCCAGATCAATATCATAATAAAAGCCATTCTCTACCACTGGCCCTACACCAAATTTTGCCTCTGGCCATAGGTGTTGTACAGCTTGGGCGGTGATGTGCGCCAGGCTGTGTCGCATTGCATATAGTTGTTCTTCGTTCACGGTGGAAACCTCCTTTTAATAATAAAAGCACGCCGCAAAAACTTTCACGTGCGCGCCTCGGTCCCGAAAGTTTCAGGAGGTTCCACCTTGGCTATTACTATTGCCGCATTCACTTAACGCCTGTCTGCGACCGCTCCTAGCTTGCTCGGCGGGTGGTTAGGCCGCGTCATTGCTTACACGTATAGTACTAAACCTCCCCTGTTCATTGCAAGCCCCGCCCCTGTTTGCTACAATTGCTAATGTTCCGATATGTTCCTTAGGGAAAAGAGCAGCCCCAGCAGCTGGCTTTGCCAGCGCCCGGAGCGATGAGAAAAACCGTAGGTTTGTCTCTATTACCTTGGGTGATTAGCTCATTTGGCTAGAGCGCTTCATTGACGTTGAAGAGGTGAGAGGTTCGAATCCTCTATCGCCCACCAAATAAAATTGTCGACCTTCACGGTCGACAATTTTATTTGTGGTGATTAGAGTTTTAACCTCTCACAAGCGAGCTTGCGAGCATTATCTTCTTTCTGCTAGCAACAGTGTTAAAAAGGTGCCGAACTTCAAATCCGTAAAGCAAATAGCAACTATACACAGTTACCCAACAGTTTTCCACGTGGCATTTTTGCGAAAATAACAGATGTAATATCATAAGTGGTATAAACAATGTCCTCATGTTCTATTGACAAATTATGATGCTTATGCTAATATGTAAACATGGCTACAAAACACGAAACAAAAACAACTAAGCCATCGAAGCTAGAGCAGTTCCAGCTAGGATTCGAATTCAACGAAACCTGGCAAGACGCTCGTAAACGCTACACCACTAAAAAATAAGCTGCATTACTATAAAAATGAGCTTTTCCACCGGTGATTTATTCCCTGGTGGTTTTTCTTTTTTAGGGTATGAGACGACGTCTTAAACGTACTTTTCAGAAGCGTGTGACCTCTATTTGCAAAGCAAGAGAGGTCAGCCCAGCGCCATAGGCGTGGTTTTCCCAAGGTTTCTTGGTGAAAACCACCCTGCTAGAGTGTGCTGATGAAAAGTACGTTGAAGACGTCGTCAGCTTCTAATCCACAAACATACGTGGGTTATCCACTAGCATTTTCAATAGCTATATGACAATATGTAGATATGATTTGTATAAATTGTTTCCACGCGAAAACATCCGTAAATAACTCAAGGCCCCATAAAAGTCGTTCTGCTACGTGGCGACGGCGACAGTGCCCCAAGTGCGGGCATATATTCACTACCTACGAGCTGCCTTCCCTTGAGGAAGCAGTCGTATTAGGCCCTCAGGGCGACCTACAGCCCTTCAGCCGGTCGAAACTAGTCTTGAGCATTGCACGTGCTCTAGAGCACGACGAACAAGCTCGAGAGCTATATTCACTAGATCTTGCTCAAACAGTAGAGCAACTACTGCTTAGAGATGTCCAGCAGCCTAGCACGGCCGATATCGCTGCTCTTACTCACCAGGTGCTAAAACGTTTCGATGAACTTGCAGGCTTGCAGTACGCAGCTCGCCACGAGTTACTACACAGCATACGGCGACGTGGCCGACCATCAATTAGTGCTTCTTAGCACGCTGTATCGACGCCACTGTTGCCTTGTCGGTGACATCAAACTTATCAAGGTATTTACCTAACAGAAGCCTTGTCTGCGAGTAATACGCGGCCGTGGCGCTATAGCAGATGGAAGTAACTGGCATAAGCACCCACTGGAGTAACATTCCGATAGTGCGATGTCGTTTGTAGCGACTTGGTCGCGGCGGCAGCATCTTGAAAGCTAAGAACACTGTAAGCACAAGACCAATCATAGCGACACGCTGGATGACGCTAAGAACTTCTGGCAGTTGATTGGCAGCGACACTTCGAGTTGCCTCACTATTGATGAGAAGCGGTACCCATCCACCGAAAGTCACCAATATAGGCACGGCGGCGAGTGTAACGTGCCCATCGAGAAGCCGAATCAAACGCGCGGTACCCCCGAATAACGACACTGTGCGATTTCGAGAAAACACCCGAGTGGCAACATATGGTACATCGGATGCGCCGTAAGCCCAGCGTCGAAGCTGCACAAACTGTGCCTTCAGTGTCTTCACGTACGTATCAGAAAGTACCGCATCTTGATAAATCGGTACATAGATAGGGATAACTTCGTAATCGCCGTCGAAGTGGAAGTAACTGCGCCAGTATTGATGACCGTCCTCAACGATAGTGCGCTTGCTCCAAAAATCCATTTCGACAAGCGCGTCCATAGGTTGCGAATGTGATGCGAAGTTACGTAAAGTGTGCGGGCGCATTGAGCTGATGATGTTCCAAAATGAATTACCCGTCGCGACCACCCGCATTGGCGCCGGCACATCCCAAATGTTATTTAGAAACAACGATACGGGTTGATACGAAAGATGTTTACGATTTTCGTGCACGATATATTCATATGTCACGTAATCGAAGTAGGTGTGGTGCGGGCGGTTGTCGCTATCGAGTGTCGTGGTGATGACATTCTCGTACGCAATATGTTGCTTTTTTAACCACGTGGCTAGATACTTGCCTGCGAACGTGATGTTCGCGCCCTTGCCTGTTACTTCATTTGGCAAGTTGTCGGGGTGTTTTACCAGTAGGAAACCTTCGAAGGTATCGGCATATTTCTTTTGAAGGCGTTTCGCAGTGGCCTCTGTTTGTGGGCCTCCACGCTCTTCGTACGCAAGGACAAGGACGATATGTTTGTTGTCATATGTTGTATTTACAACGGAATCGATAGTGGGTTGAAGCACTTCATATGATTCATTGTACGTTGCTATAATTACAGCGTTGTAGATATCTTTCGGCTTCGGGTAGCGTGTTTGATTTTGGGCGATACGCTGCAGATTTTCCACGTGTGTCTGCATACTTAAATCCTTTGACGCCCTGCCGCTATGTGCCCTAACACGCTCAGCGGGTGACTCTAGGTCTGCAAGCCTTTCATGCCAATGTACTCGCTGCGCTTTGGTAATCTGACTATTACCCGTAAAGGTATGAACGGCAATTCCTACGGCCTTTATAAGCAATGTGACGATGACGAGCAAGACGTATACGCCTGCCCAAACTGGGTTATACAGCGATAGCACGACAAGCAGCAGCAATGCTCCCCAACTTAGCAGACCTGGTACCATTTCAAAGAAACGATATGCCGACGTTCGCTTGCCTAGAGGTATTTCAAGGTCTGTCATCTCTAGTCCTTTAGGAAAGATACGCTATTGATAATACATGATAGGTATAGCTAAATAGCAATACAAGCATAATCATACTCAACCAACCAAACGCGGTGGCGAGCGGCTTCATGCCACTTACATACAGCTTGGTTATAACGCCAATGTGCACCACCATGAAGATAATACCAAACATGATAAAGGAGAGGAGATAGTACCACTTGTTACGATAAAAATGTGTTTCACCAAACGACGTATAACGGGTTGCTAGTTGGAGGTCGCTCGCGTGCAACGAAAGTGCAACATAGCCGATGTACACCAAGCTCGCGACAAAGATCGCCATACAGAAAAACAGCATCTTCCTGTCGGCAAGAACTTGTTTGAGTGAGGTGATAATAATATGTTTCATTGTAAAATATGGAGCCGCTGACCGGGATTGAACCGGTGACCTACGCTTTACGAAAGCGCCGCTCTACCAGCTGAGCTACAGCGGCGAGCTGGTGGTTAGATCAGTTGTTATTATAGCACCCCAAGGGGGCAATTAAAACCGCCCAGAAAGAGCAGTTCTAATCGTTCTATACCGCGTGATGGCCCGACCGGATGAACGCAACAATGATAGCACTACGTTAGTGCCATCACCAGCTAAATTCTGTACAAGCCAGAGCTTTAACAAAGTTCGACGCGCCGGTTTGAACCACAGGTTTAAAACCTGTCCAGAATTAAAAAACGACCATAAAGGTCATTTTCTAATTCTGGCGGGCCCGACCGGATTCGAACCGGCGATCTCCTCCGTGACAGGGAGGCGTGATAGGCCAACTTCACTACGAGCCCAGGAATAAACTCCCCGTATGATAGCAAAATTCTCTCTGTAGCGCAAGCTTCTAGCTGGCCGAGCGACGTGTGGCGACAAAGTCCCAATCAACCACATTCCACCATGCTGCCACGTAATCGTCGCGCTTGTTTTTGTAGTCGAGATAGTAGGCATGTTCCCACACATCAAGCCCGAGTAGCGGCTCATCATGGCCCAGTAGCATGGGTGTATCTTGGTTCGGAGTAGTGACAATCTCTAGATCGGGTTGGAGCCAGCACCAGCCGCTGCCGAACACTGCAAGGGCCTTGGCGGTAAACTCATCGACGAAGCCCTGGAAGCTGCCATATTTCTCGGCTAACTTCTCAGCCAGTTCGCCGCTCGGTTCTCCCCCGCCATTCGGGCTCATCCATTGCCAAAACAGCGAGTGGTTGTAGTGACCACCACCGTTGTTGCGAATCGCTGTTCGCACCGCTTCGGGTAATACATCCGGAGAGCGTACGAGTTCCGTAAGACTCTTATCTTTTAGCTCGGGCGCATCGTCAAGCGCCTTGTTCAATTTATCTACATACGTTTGATGATGCTTTGAGTGGTGTAATCGCATGATGTCGGCACTGATATTACTACCTAGTGCGTCGTAGCCATATGCTAATTCTGGTAATTTATACATATCTTACCCCTTTCTATTCTTTAGTGGTATCAGTAATATGCTTTACGCTAATATATTCGTTGACCTCGTGATTCTTCTTGAGAGTTGCTAGTTGTTGGTCAAATTGTGTGAGCGGAATACGAAGGAAATTGTAGCTAAGCTGCGTACCTGTTACTTTAACAAGTTGTACGACATAGTAACCATCACCCTTCGTAGAGCGGATAAACGGCGATAGCTGGCCAGGCCTGAGAGATGAAGAGGCCTGCGTTAACCCGCCATCGTGATTCGTTTTTGGAACCAGCCCAGAGTTACCCACCTGTACCTTATATGCCTTCGCCTGTAAAGCGCTGGCAAGCTCAGAGAGCTTCATGTTTTTCTTGCTCGCAATCATCTTTTCGGCAGCCGTTTTGATTGCAAGTGCCTTGTCGTCGATTGCGTAGGCAACTTTTTGACGTATCAGTGATTGCTTGATGATATGCTTGTATTCGTCGGGCGTATAGCCTAAGGTGCTGTAGGTAGAGTCATTGTAAACTTCCTGGGATATTTTACCTGTTACCGTGTTCAGACTATTCTGAATCACTTGGTTAACTTCCTCGTCGCTTACTTCAATATTCTTTTCGCGCGCTAGTTTTGCCGCATAGGTGTCTGCTACGGCGCTATCGAGCGCTTTTCTCTTCATATAGTCAAGCTGTCGTTGACCATCTGCACTCCCAAGGTCAACCCGTTCGGATTGTTCAAGGTAGTGTCTGGAGCCGCTTAGCATCATCAAGTAATCGCTAAATTTAACATAGTTACCATCGACGGATGCGATAGGAACAGGGATAATCCGCGTAACGCGATAAAAGAATTCGCTGGTATTCTGCGCGGCATATAGCTGCCACCACCCAAGCGCAACTAATAAGATAAGGGTGACGAAAGAAATAAGGATAGCATTGAATACGAGTTTATGCCTAGCATACTGGTGTGGGTATTTGAAGCGGCGACCACCGGCGAGAATCTTCTCACGGTGTTCGGCGATGGTTTCATTAGTTATACGTGTCGGTGCAGCGTCTTCGTTGATCTGATTCTTTTTCTTACGTTTCAGCTGGATTTTCTTCATAGCCCCCCTGGCCTTCAATTGCATTCATCACTGCATCCTGCAGCTTGTTGTACGTTTTGTCTGGGTGCTCTACTTTATGGATGACGAGATCCCCCACAAAGGTTTGGATAACGATGGTTCCGTATCCGAAAAGCTCCCCACTAAACCCTGGTATATTATAGCTTATGTTCTGGATCTTTGATAGGCGTAGCTCAACTACATCCTTACCAAAAAAGCCTCTCTGGGTAACTTGTCGAACACGTTCGCTTGTAACGATATAGACCGTGAAATACCACATAATAAAGTGGTACGCAAAAATAAGCAGCCCGAGTGCGAGACCTATCAGTGGTAAAAGAAACAGTTCAAGGTTATCCTGCCAGATCAGTGGCGGGATTGAAAGCAATGCAAATGGAATTAGCAGACCATAAAAGCCTTTTCTCATAGCGATAATGTGCCTACGGAAGATGAAGAGTAATTCTTCGCCTTCACGCTGACCTTCAAATTGCAGATCGTTTTGGGCTTGTTTTTTAACCATTGCTCTAAGTATAACAAATAAATACATGCTACAATACAGAGGTGCCACCTCTAAAACTAAGCGTCAGCGAAGCTTTAGGGGGTGGAGTGCGTTTTTGGATTCATTTCAAAAACGGCGCGGAGGGGTGTGCCCCTCCTAATATTACCCGCCTCGGTAGCTCAATTGGATAGAGCAGTTCCGTCCTAAGGAAAAGGTTGCAGGTTCGACTCCCGCCCGGGGTACCAA
>ERZ724505.2141-NODE-2141-length-10128-cov-6.635461_pt1 | contig 10128 bp, 18 predicted proteins | sample MGYA00376038_ERZ724505 | MGnify/ENA primary metagenome ERZ724505 (study PRJEB28724, sample SAMN07190884) | wastewater metagenome | isolation source: effluent of sewage treatment plant in Hong Hong | place: Hong Kong | collected 2016-03-17 ...
CGTGGCAAGTCTCGCAGCCCTACGCCGCGAGTCAGGTCCGCGCTCCGGTGGTCGGCACCGTCGGCCATCAATGGATCGGCGCGACGCAGACGCTGGCGGTCGATCTCGGCTCCATCGTCGCCATTCCAGCGACGGTGGTGGCTCTGCACTCGCTGCCTTCGACCGCAACGTTGAAGTTGGCCGGCAGCGACGATAACGTGACCTTCTGGACCGAAACCTTCACGGTCCATTCCGGGCCGATGGTCTTGATTCCATCGACCGCTCGAAGCGCTCGCTACCTCGAACTGCGGATCACGGCGGCCAGTGGCGCTCGCATCGGCTGGTGGTGGGTCGGAACGCCGTGGGCGCCGACCGGCAACGCCACCTCGATCAAGCTGACCCGCTCTTACGGTATGGCTCGGGGCGACGGCCTCAATCCGTCGGCCTTGTATCGCGGCGTCGGACGAGCCGGCGAACTGGCCTGGAATGGTCGCGATGGCGACTGGCTGGAGCCGTCCGACATGACCGAGTGGATCAACCTTCTGGATCGGTCCAAGCAGTACGGCGACGAACCGTGGGTTCTGCTGCCGAACGTCGCCCTGCTGGCGGAAGCCGCGCTGGTGGTGGCCGATGCCGACGAAGTGGCGTTTGAAGACGCACTGTGTCGGTTCCAGGACAGCACGACGCGGATTCTGTCGGCGTCCATCCCGCTGCGAGCGATCTACGAATGATCTGGCTCCACCTCGCCACCGAACCGCCACGCGCGTTCTACATCGCGGGCGATACCGAACCCAACACGACGGCGCTGGCTCTGCCGGCCCTGGTCGGCGTCGGCACCTTGCGACGGCCGCTGGGTGGCGAGAACGCCAACCTGACCATCGAACTCGACAACGCTCGCGGCCAACTGACTGCGACGTTCGCCGATCCGCCGCTGTTGGCGGGAGCGACGCTCTATCGCGACGGCGTGGTGCTGCTGGCCGGTTCGGTCGGCGATCTATCCCTGGATTCCACCGTGCGGATGACCTTGGAGGCGTGATGATCGCAACGCTCTATACGTTCCACAAACCGACTATCGAAAGTTCAGACCTGAAGTTAGTGAAGGTCGTGCGATTGACCTCGGAGCTGGAGGATGACTGGGCTTTCTGGCCTCATCGATACATCGAACGGTATCCAGAGCTTCGGTTGCTTGGAATTGATGCCATCGAACTAGTCGATGATCGAGAGGCGATTATCTGATGCTGCTGTCGATGCCGCTGCCGCTGCGAACGACCGCCGTCTGGGGCGAGTTCGGCGAGATTCAGCCGCTGCCCTGGGCTTACGGTCGCTGTTCGGTCGCTCCGGTGGTCTACACGCAGGATCGCACGCAGTGGCTGGTCGCCGATCATGCGATTGCCGGCGTGGAAGGTGTTCGAGTCGGCGATTCCGACGCGACCTTCGTCTGGCGCAATGCGGCGGATAGCAGCGGCCACGCCGTCGCGTTGGTCGAGCTGGCGACGGCTCCCGAGAGCGGAGCGGCGATTTCGGTCGCGCTGCGAGGAGCGCTGCATCCACGGACCGGCGTTTTGCTGGAGAATCCCGCCGATATCGGCTGGGACGTGCTGGCCAGGTCGGGTATCGTCACCGCCGAATCGGAGTGGATGGCGTTCCGCCGTCAGTGCACGAACGCCGGACTGGTCTGCGCCGGCGTCTTCGATGAAATCGTGACGGTCCGCTCGGCGCTGGACGATCTGTTGTCATCCGTCGGCGCGGTCTGGTCGGCGGGAGCGAGAGGATGGGCGAGGCTATGGCCGTCGAACTGACCTTGCGCGACTTGGAATCGGTGTCGGCCTCGGCCCGCTCGACCGATCTGGCCACCGTGCTGCGGGTCGAATACGCCCACGACGCGACGGGCAATCCGACGCAGTCGCTGACGCTGGAAGCGCCGACGGCCATCCGCCGGTTCGGTCGGATCGAACTGGTTCATGCGGCGGGCTGGATTCGGTCGCCGCGACTGGCCGATGCGGTCGGTCGGGCAATTCTTTCGGTGAAGGCGCGTCCTTCATGGTCGATTTCGGCTTCGATCCCGCCCAGGATCGCTCGCCAGTTGATGCCGGGCGACGACGTGGTGCTGACCCATCCCTGGATCCCGAATGGGACGGCGCTGGTGGTCGATCTGTCGGAAGAACCGCTGTCAGCCAAGGCGGCCATCGTCTGTCGGCTGGCGGCGGGATCCGTACCCACCATCGTTATCACCAGGCAGTCGGCTCAGTTCGCTCCGTTGCCGGCCGGAGGTGTCGGCGTCGCTTATCGCGACGGCGTGGCGACTCTGACCATCCTGGATGAGACCGGCACGGCGTTGGTCGGCGCCAAGGTGACGCTAGATCGGACCACGACCCGCACTACCGATTCAAAAGGTCAGGCGCAGTTTACGACGCCGCGCGGAACCCATCATATCGAAGTGCTCGCGGCGGGTTACGCCCCGACCGAAGCGGACATCACGGTATGAAGCTGAAGCCAAAAACCTCGGGACCTGACGTCGGGCTGACCTTGCGGCTGACTCCTCTGGTGCCAGAGACGCCGCCGTGCGAGATCGCCATCGAGGGACTGTACTGGTTTTCCGATGCGTCCGGCGCGTTCGATGCGCCGGCGGAAGCGGCCTACCTGCTACCCGAGGGTGGAGCGGGTCCGACGCTCGCCGTGGCTAAGCTGTTGGGCGAGACGTGCGATGGCGAAGTGACCTGGACGACATCGTGGACGCCGCAGGCACCCAACGGTCACGGTCCTGGTGCGTGGCACTCAGGACCCGATTTCGTCGTCTATCCGCTGGAGACTACCGTTCCGGGTATCCTGTCGGTTTCGGCCGAACTGGATGGCGTCACGCATGGTCCGATCGTTCTGATCCTGATGCGCTACGTCTGCTATGGCTACGGCTCGGGCGATGCGAGCTGTTCCGGGCTGACGGGCATCAATTGGAACGGCGGGGGTAAATCGGTATCGGAAAGCGGTTCTTCGTGGTCGCACTCCGGCACGATTTCAGGGACGTTCCCGCCGGGAACGACGTTCGTCTGGACGTTCGTCTGGACCGGCAGCCCGACCGGATTGCTGTCGTTCTCGGGGTCTGGCACGACCTGCAATCTGACCTGCTCGGGATCCATCGGGACCGGCAACGCCTACTGTTACGCGAAGATATCGGCGCCCGGATGCCCGGATGCCTACACCGATTACCTGTATGTCTACGTCACCTGAAACGATCCACCATCGTCGGCGAGGCGCTCCAGTTGATTGCCACGTCCTGCACTTCGGCGAGTCGGAATCGTGGCTGGAACAGTGTCTGGCCAGTCTGGAGGACGAGCCGCTGAACGTCGTCATCGTGCGCGGCGGATTTCCTGGCAACATCGGAGCGGCCAGAGCACACGCAATCGGTTTGGGCTCGGCTCCCTACTGGACCTTCGTGGACGCCGACGACTGGATGGAGCCCGGCATCGTCGTACGCTGCACGACCATCCTGGATGAGCGGCCCGATCTTGTGGGCGTCTACACCGATTATCATGCCGTCACCCCTGATGGCATCCCAACTTATCGCACGCGGAAACATCCCTGGTCGCCGCTGGCGCTGCTCGGTTCCTGCTGGGAAGTGCTGCACTACCATCAGTATCGACGCGCTCCGACGCTGCCTTACCTCGAAGGATTGGCGAACGCGCCGTGCTACGAGGAAACCTACATCGCCGGAGTGCTGGCCAGTCATGGCGACTTCCTGCATTTGCCCGAAGTCGGTTACTGGAAGCGAGACGGCGGCCAGTCGATGCGCTTGCAGAAAACGACGCTGCTGCGGCGCATCTACCGCGACATCGCTACAGCTCTGATGGAGGCGAACGGTCGATGGACCGCGACGAAGCTCGCCGCCTAGGCCAATCGCTGCTGCTTGGCGACCGGATCGAAGCCGGACTGAAGCGGATCGGCGTCCATCGAGCGGTGAAAGCCATCGAGCGGCGGACGGGTTGGGGATGTGGTTGCGAGCGCCGGAAGGCGCTATTGAATCGTTTATCTTCTACGGACCGTCCTTAAACTGGAGGCTAGAATGACGCCAGGACAACTTGATTTAATCATCTACCAGGGCGCGACGTGGAGAAAGACCATAAGGATTCAATCGCCTGCAGGAACTGGAGTCGATTTGACAGATGCGACGTTACGAATGCAAATTCGACCAGCCGTCGCTTCGACCGAGATCATTATCGAATTGAGCACAGCGAACGGACGAATCGTCGTGACCGATGCGAGCAAAGGCGAATTTGTCGTGGAAATCGAGGATGAAGCCAGCTCTCAAATAGACCAGACAAAAGGCGTCTACGATCTCGAAGTACACTATCCAAACGGAGATGTCGATCGTATACTGATGGGCAAAGTAACTCTTTCCAAGGAGGTTACGCGATGATCGCTGAAACCGTAGCCGTTACGACCGTCGTTACGGTGGCCGAGCAAGGTCCGCGCGGCTTGGGGTACGAATCCGCAGCGGCGCAGGCGGCCACCGAGTCGGCGCGAGATGCCGCGATAGCGGCTGCGGCGGCCACGGCGGAAGATCGCGTGCAGACGGGTATCGACGCCGCCAATGCAGGGGCCAGCGCGGAACTCGCCGCCGACTGGGCGGAAAAAACGGATGGTCCTGTGACGGGTGGCCAATATTCCGCAAAGTATTGGGCCAACCACGAAAACGTGCAGACCGTCTCAGACCTTATCGATGAAATTCAAGCGGTGGCCGCTATCGATACGGAAGTCGTGACGGTGGCGGGAATTAGCGCTTCCGTTCCGATCGTAGCCAGCAGTGCCACGAGCATCGGTGTGGTGGCCGATAACATCACGAACATCAATACCGTATCGGGCATCAGCGCCAACATTTCAACCGTAGCGGGAATCGACGGTGAAATTTCGGAAGTAGCGGGCATTAGCGCCGACGTCTCAGAGGTCGCCGATCACTCTGCTAACATCGATACGGTCGCGGGGAATACCGCCAATATATCGGCGGTGGCCGGAATCGACACGGCAGTTTCGACAGTTGCTGGAATCAGCACGGCAGTCTCGGCCGTTGCCGCCATCGATTCCAACGTGTCCGCAGTTGCCAGCAATGCGTCCAATATCAACTCCGTCGCTTCGAACTCGACTAACATCAATGCCGTCGTCGGCAATGCGACAAATATCAACGCTGTCGCTGCGAATGCGACCGCTATTAGCTCGGTGGCTGCGAATGCGGCAGATATTAGTACGGTGGCCGACAATGGAGCCGCTATCGACACTGTGGCGGGAATCAGCGTAAACATCACGACGGTTGCTGGAATCAGCGCGGCCGTCGCTACTGTCGCAACGAATAACGCCAACATCACCGCTGTAGCCGGAAATGCCGCCAATATCAATGCAGTCGTCAACAACGCGACCAATATCAATACGGTCGCCGGTAATGCGACCAGCATTAATACTGTGGCAAGCAACTCCACCAACATCAACGTGGTGGCGGGGGTAAGCACCGCCGTTTCGGCTGTTGCGGGAATCAGCTCGAACGTCTCGTCCGTCGCCAGCAACGAGACAAACATCAATTCGGTAGTCGGTAACGCTACCAATATCAACGCTGTCGCTGGTAGTATTTCAAACGTTGATTCCTGCGCGACCAACATGACCGCCATCCTTCGCGCGTATCGTTGCGCAAAGCTGATTCTATCGGGAGCCTGACATGGCAAAGTCTGAAGCACTCAATCAAACGCAGTCGATCAAGACACAACTGACCGTCTTTCGGCCCAGCGATCTTCTCTCCATCATCACCGTCTCGCCGAATTCCAACGGGAGCAACCTCACGAGCGGATTGCGGACTTTCACCGCCGCCATCGGATCGGGCACGCTGAAAACAGGGGGGACGGCAGCATCGTGGAAGATGGATGTGTCAGATTCCCGTGTGTTGGGGAGCGGCTTTGTCGTGGTCGCCACCGGCGATTATTTGACGGCTCCCACCGACCTGTCCACGAACGCCGCAACGGTCGATTCGGGCAGCAGCAACGCCACTTGGACCTTGACCGCTGGAATACTGAAGAACATCTACACGGCCGGAGCAAACGATTCAGTGATCAAGTCGATCAACGTCGCGTCGCTGGATTCGGCGGCTCGCATCATGACGCTCTATCTGACCGATGCCAGCAATACGTGTTATTCGTTCCTGGCTGCGATCAACATTCCCGCGACAGCAGGAACGGGCAGCGGCACGACGGCGAGTATCGATCTATTGGGCGGAACGCTGATTCCATCGTTGCCGTATGATTCGAATGGAAAGAGAGTGTTGCCTATGCAGGCAGGTTATAAATTGTGGGCGAGCGTTCCAGCGGTTACTGCTGCTAAGTTGATCAAACTGCAAGTGTTAGCGGAAGATTTTTGATGAGGGCTAATTTAGGGCGTGGTAGTTCTATTGGAGCGGATTTGTCGCATCGTAGTTCTGCTTTATCGAGAGGGCCTTTGCGGAACTGGAAAAAGTTGTCGCGAGTTCCAGGTAATGATGATACTTGGAACTTGACGATAAGAATTACTGCTACAGAACAGACGTTTAGTGTAAATATTGTTTCAGGTTCTAATCCTGAGATTTTTATCGATTGGGGTGATGGTATTGTTGAATATCACACTAGCATAGGATTAAAAACGCACGTTTTTTTGCGAGCGCGTGATTATACGGTCAGAATTTATGGTAAATTTAGTAGTTCAGGAAATATTAGATTAGGTAATGATGCTAACGATAGGCCACGATTAGTAAGGACTAGTATAATACCTTTTATTTCTGGACTTAGTTCTTTTGACTCAACCTTCTACAACTGTACCGGCCTGACTGCGATCCCGGCTAATCTATTCGATCACAACACCTCCAGCAGCACTGACTTCTCTGAAACCTTCTACGGCTGCACTGGCCTCACGTCGATCCCAACCGACCTGTTCCGGTACAACACCGCAGCCGGAACGTTCTACAATACCTTCTACGGCTGCTCCAGTCTAACGTCGCTTCCGATTGACCTATTCAGGTACAACACCGCCGTTTTAGGTTTCGCCAATACCTTCTCCGGCTGCACCCGCTTGACCGCGATCCCGACCGACCTATTCCGATACAACACATCCGTGAGCGCGTATGGGTTCCAAGGCACCTTTGGCAACTGCTCCAGTCTCACGTCGATACCGACCGATCTATTCAAATACAACACATCAGTCAGCACTAACGGGTTCTACAGTATATTCAACGGCTGCACCGGACTTACTTCGATACCTACCGACCTGTTCCGCTACAACACCGCCGTCGGATCGAACGGGTTCCATAAAACCTTCTACGGCTGCACCGGCATCACGTCGCTTCCAGCCGATTTTTTCAGGTATAACACCTCTTGTACGTCGTTTAATAGCACATTCTACAACTGTACCGGACTGACATCACTTCCAACCGACCTGTTCCGGTACAATACCGCCTGCTTGTCGTTCGCCAATACCTTCTACGGATGCAACAAGCTTACCTTGAGATCGGATATGTTCTGCGCGGCGGGCGATGAAGTGACTCGATTCAACAACCAAAGCGTCGATTTTACGAACTGCATGAGAATATCGAGCTTCACCGGCACGAAAGGCACCGCGCCGGCCTTGTGGAATTTCACCTTCGGCAGTGGCACTCCGACCAAAACTACCTGCTTCAACGGCCACAGCACGAACTCCGTCGATAACTACTCCGATATTCCGGCGGCCTGGAGATGAAAATGACTTACCGCATCGTTCGCATCGAAGACACATCGGACCGGGACGGCGATCCCGAGACGTTCGTTTCCGTTCAGTTCGACCACCCCGACACAGGAGAACTCCTGCCATATTCATGCTGGATTCGTGCCGGAGAAAGGGACGTGCTACTGGCGTCGGCCGAAGGTAAGGACGCTCTGATCCAGTCATGGTATCCGCACGCTCTGGCGATCTATGCCAGCCAAAAAGCCGCGTCGAATCACAACAGCGTGACGATGCGGCAAGCTCGTCTGGCTCTTTTAGGGGCGGGGCTGCTCGATCGCATCGATGCGGTGGTTACTGCGGCAGGTCCGGCAGCTCGCATCGAATGGGAATACGCCCAGACCGTGGATCGGGATTGGCCGCTGGTCAATCAGTTAGCTGCCGGGCTCGGCATGAGCGACGAGCAAATCGACGATCTATTCTCGGCTGCCGCTCAGCTATGAGTTAAGGAGCGATGAGACATGATCGTCATCACACAACGCATCGTCTGCTACGCAGTCGTGACGAGCGAAGTCGTTCGCTCGGTCGGAGCGAAAGGTCCGACTTGCCCGGACTGCGGCGACCGCCTGATCAAGCACGAAGGTTGCGAGCAGTGCTCGTCGTGCGGCTACGCTAAGTGCTCGCTTTGAGCCGGTACGGCTCTCGATCCTGATCTAAAGTACGGAGCGACTGCATGAGACAAATACCGACCGATCAACTTGACGACATTCGCTGTTCGTTGTGCGGAGGAGAACTTGATACTGGATTTGAATGTAATGATTGCGATCACGACATGATGCCAGAAATAGAGCCTGAGAGGTTTTTAGACCACGTTTATGAATCTCCTGAAATGACCCAATGAGGGCGATCTGCCGGGCGGTGGAGAGCCGCCGCTCTTATCTGGCCGACCTCGTTCGGGAGATTCCGTACCTGGAGATCGTGTGGGACCGGCACCACGATCCGATGGACACCTTCCTGCAAGCGATGGAACTGGCCGGCGACGATCCCGTCATACACCTCGAAGACGACGCCATTCTATGCGACGGCTTCATTGTGAAAGCCCTGTTGGAAATCGCTCTCAGACCTCGTCAGGTCGTGCAGTTCTTCTCGATGCATTCCGACGATCCAAAGCTCGGATCGCGGGAGTGCGATCGCTTCGTCGGCGCGGTGTGCTTCTACCTTCCAGCGGGCTACTCGAAGGCGCTGATCGGATACGCCGACCGCTGGCCCAAGCGAGCCAGCAACCCAACAGCCGTCGATATCATGCTGCGCCACTGGATGCGGAAAGAGCGCGGCAACGAGCCACACTGGATCGTGGTGCCGAATCTGGCCGACCATCGAGTCGGGCCGAGCAGCATCGACGCCACCCGGCCCGAACGACGGCAGAGCCTGACGTTTCAATCTTGAGTTTGACCGTTCAGCAATCGACGCACGCCACGAATCAGTGCGTCGTCGCTACGATCTTTGGCATCCTCGCCGAGCACCATATCGCAGAGCGTGGCCAGCACCAGACCACGATAACGGATCTCATCGTCTGTATCGTCATCTCTCCAATCGAGCGATGGATACCTTGCAACCGATTCGCCAGGCGAGCGGTCCGGTCGTCGCCTTCGGTGACGAGTGATCGTCCATCCCTTGCGCCGGCAGTAGGCGACGATGGCGTCCGGAGTCCAGTCGGCCATGTAGTGAACGATGGGCGCGCAGCGATGGCGAGGATGGCCGATTTCAATACCGGCCACGAAATGGCGAGCCACGATGCGGTAGAGCGTCCGACAATCGGATCCCGCTTCAGTCGTGATAGACGGTATGGACATGCCAGACCTCGGGCAGATACGCCTTCGGCGCGATCTTGGCCTCCTCAATCAGCAGGAAGCAGCAGGCGATCACGCCTTGCTCAAGACATCGCTCCTTCCAAAGCTCCTCGGCTTCGTCGCGAGACCCGACCTTATCGACCTTAATTCTGGGAAGGTTAGCGGTCATGGCAACCACCGAGGATCTCAAATCGCTTGCACATGGAACCTCCAAAAGAAAAGACTCGCCGAAGCGAGTCTGTTTGGTATGTCGTAAATCATCGAATCGTGGATAGTACCGATTCAATCGTACCGAACGCGCGAAATCGTCACGCCGAAGCGATTGATTCCACTGCGATCCGACTTGATCCATAGTGTCACGGGACGGTCGATCCGCACCCAGAACTCGCGTCCCTCGACGCGGTCGATGTATCCCGGCCAGGTTCCGGTCGGAGTGGCGACGGCCACGGCGTCGCCTTCTTGAAAAAGTTCGATCATCGCCTGGCGATCAGAACAGCCAAGCCGGCTCCCAATAGCGCCAGCGTTCCGGGTTCGGGAACTGGTGTTGGCTCGCCGCAGTCCTTGACCGATCCGACGCAGGAAAACGACCAATGCTTCTCCG
>ERZ724505.2142-NODE-2142-length-10125-cov-5.803476_pt1 | contig 10125 bp, 16 predicted proteins | sample MGYA00376038_ERZ724505 | MGnify/ENA primary metagenome ERZ724505 (study PRJEB28724, sample SAMN07190884) | wastewater metagenome | isolation source: effluent of sewage treatment plant in Hong Hong | place: Hong Kong | collected 2016-03-17 ...
CTGCCGGTGGCGTCTCGTGATAGCCTGCGCCGTTCTGTGACGGTGGCGTCTCGTCCTCTATCACAAAACCGTCTGTGAAGTCACGCAGGAGATCGTCTGCGTTATCTGTGACAGGTGGCGTCTCTCGTGCTATACTTGTCATTGAACACAATTCCTAGTCTTTGAGACTGCCACCGTTGCCACCGGTGGCAGTCTCATTTCTGAAAACAAAAATGGCAGGCTACACGCTACCTCACGTGCTACCTGCCACCTGTGCTAATGCGTATTGACTAGCCGTAATGCCTGTGCTAGACTTTTGATTACGTGTGACGCTTTCAAAAGTCATACAGGGTGGTAGTAGCCACCGTGACGAGGCGCAGCGGTTCTCAACTTGGCGGGCGAGACGCTGCGTCTCTTGTTATCTACTTGCCGTCTATCTTACCACTGTTTCTACCTCACTGCCAACAGTTTACGCACTAGCCTACCTGCCTGCGTGAGTCCGTCTGTTTTCGCCGTCTACCTCTGGTAATGCACACTGACGACACTGCACTGGCGACACTGACGACACTGCACTGATACCGTCTATGGACTCTGCGATCGCTAACGCCTGCGTTCTCGTGGCTACCTCTGCCACCGGTATCAGTAGGCGACTATGACGCAGGTAGACGTCCCAAGTTTCGCTAGTGTCACTGTGCTTTACGAACGTATCCATACCCTCACCTTTGCGACAATATCACAGTTATGTGGCATCACATGAGACGCTGCGTAGGCACGTCTGCGATCGCGTCTATCGCCATGTCTGGCGTGTGGTATCGGTTGACGTTCAACCGGTACAGACGCTGCGCCTCGTCATACCGTAGCAGCCAGATACCACACCGATCTAGTTCTGCTAAGATAGCGTCTATCTGTTCTCGCACCGGCGCGGCCAGTCCGCTGCGTGCTGACATAGGTGTCTTGACGCTGCGCCGGATCCGTCCGTCACTGTGCAAGTGCAGCCAGAGTCCTGCGCCGTTCTCCTGATACAGTGTCGCCACGAACGCAGTCAACGTCCGGCGCGCCTCGTCATGCGTTCTGCGCTGCGTCTGTTCTTCAATGTAGCCAGGTGGCGTCAGTGTCTCTGTCTCTGGCGACACTGGCGCCACACTGCCGGACATGTCCTCTGGTACGTAATTAGCCACCATGTTAGACGTAGACTGTGGCGTCTCGTGCCTGACGAGCTGCGCCGATATCCTCTCACGCAGGCGCCTGTCCTGCGCCTCGTTATACTCACGCTGCGCCTGTACGATCTCTGCCTGTAGTGCCAACCTGGCTAGTTCTACCTCTGTCTGTGCGTCTATCTGTTTGCGTAGCACCTTCGCACCTTCTCGCAGGCGTAACCGTTCCACGCCAAAGCTAGTATGCTGCGCCTCTGTGAGTCCTAGCAGCCAGTAGCCTGCGAAGGACATACCTCCAAATATCACAAGAAAGAGAGGCGCAGGTAGCGCAGCATACCAGACGAGTCCGGCCGCAAGTATCGCAAGTATGATCGTCAGTCCTGCGTACTTCAATGTGAACGCCTGCGCCTGTAGTAGTGGCGACGTCCTCTCAATTGCACGTATTCTGCCCTCTAGCACGTCTGCCACGTCCTCTACCTGTGCCGGTGGCAGTAGCTGTATCGCCTGCGCCGGTGGCAGTGGTGGCAGTATCTCTGCGCCGGTGGCGTCTGGCGTGACGAACGTATTGACACGAGGCGTAGTGTCTACTCTGGTACGCTGCGCCATGTCCTCTACTCCTGCGCCTCTAGCCACCTAGCTACGTCCTCTGCGAGTTCTGCGCCGTCTACGTCTGCGCCGGCCGTCTGCGCTGCGTCGCCTACTAGCCTGTCAAACATGGCCATATCGCCGGCCGTCAACGCTATCACCACTGCACGCAGCAACTCGAGGCGCCGGTACTGTTCTGCCAGTGGCAGGCGTGAAAATTCGCTGCCGGCCGTCATGCTGACACCTCCTGCGTGAGAAGGTGTGCTATCGCCTGCCCAAAACCGGTAGGCTGCGCCGTGACGTTAGACAGGACGTCGCCTGTGTCGATATCGACAATGTAGCCGTTATCCTCTAGCTGCACTATCACCACTGCCGGATACGGTAAGGTGACGCCTGACGCCTCAAGTGCTAACAACTCGCCTACTCGTGGATCGTACTGCCTAGTCATTCTGCTACCTCCTGTGTTAGGTAGAATTGTGATAGGATACGTGTAGCCTGCGTTCAACCTGTGTACGTAGGCTAGGGTAGAGACGTGCTATCACCACGCCTCTACCCGTTCTATTTCCTACATGTCTCGTCTACTATTTGTAAGGTGCAGTCTCTAGTAGCCTGACATGTAGCCGTACAATACGCATTAAAGCATACTTGACGCCTACATGTCTACTACAAAACGCTACACGCCTGCGCAGGCTGCGCAGCTACTATCCGTCCATGCCAACACTATCCGCAAGTGGGTAGAGGACTTTGGAGACGTGCTATCGCCAGACGCAACCGGCCGTCCTCGTCTCCTGCGTGACTCCGATATCGCCGTGCTACAGATAGCTAGCCAGCTACGCAGCGAAGGTATCAGCGTAGCGGACGTGCTATCACGCCTGCGTGAGATACCGGTAGCGGATAGGCAGTCACCTACGATAGACGCCACGCCTGCGCATGTAGACGCCACCACGCAGCCTACAGAGGACTCTACGCAGCTACCTGCGCCGGTTGACGTCTCTGCGCTACTTACCGATCTAGCCGTGGTGGTAGACGGTAGAGTCTCTGCCGTGCAAGAGGACGTCAGACGAGTAGACGAACGTCTCACGCAGATAGAAAAGCAGCGTAGCGTCTGGACAGGTGTCGCCATAGGCATAGCGATCGGAGTCGTGCTAGGCGTCATTGTCGCTGCTATCCTCATGCGCCTGTAGCTGGCTGCGCAGCTTCTCTACCATCTGCGCCACCTGCGTTACCGTTGCCTCTTGCGCAGCCACCTGGCTACGCAGCGTAGCTAGTTCATCGTCGACGTCAGAGACGCTGCGCAGTTCATAGTCACGTAGACGCGTCTGTCCTGACTCGTCTCGCAGAGTCCATAGCCAGCTAGTTACCTCGTCGAGATATGCGCCGACCTTGCGTTCTCCGCCGGCCAGTTCTCGCAGGCGTTCTACTGTCTCGTCTTCAACTGATACCGTTAGTCGTGCCATGTCGCCTACCTGCTACAAAATTGAAGTTATGACGCACTCTGCGTCACTTCTGCGCTATCAAAGACAACTTGTTTCGCCACGTCTCGCACTAACAGTCTGTGAGGACTGCCACTGTGTAAGTCTAGCGTAGTGCCTATCTCGCCTATGCGCAGCGTCACGTCTGCGTCACCTCTGCCGGTGAATACCTGTATCATGGCAGTCCTGCCACGCACCTCCTCGAGGATAACGATCTCTACGTCTCCGATAACGAGACGCACCTCGTCTGCCTGCGTGGGTTCCCTGCCTATCAGCGTCACGTCTGCCATGTCGCCTACCCTTTGTAACTGCGCAGATAGTCAAGATAGTGCGCCGTGCGTTCGTCTGCCGGTGGCTGCGCAGCGTTCTGCGCCATGACGTCTACTGCCTCTGCCTGCGTGAGATAGTCCCTCTCGTTTTCGATCTCATCCCACATTGCGAGGAGCAACTCGTCAACGATATCGCCTACCTCTGCGTCCATGTCACCGTCCCAGCGCACGCCGGCCGTCTCTGCCACCATGCGCAGATAGTGACGCAGTAGCCTGCGTGCGTTGTCTGCGTGCCTATTGTTGGTCCGCAAGGTGCGAGTCATGGCGTCACTCCGTCCGGTATACCTGCCGGCCACACGTCCATAGATACCGTCTCGCAATTCATGACAGTACCTGCGTTCTCCTCTAGCCACGTCGCCAGACTGCGAAGTAGCGCAGCGTGCAAGCTGACTGCCTCCTCTGGTGACATGCCAGACGTTACCTCTGGCACAAGCATATAGGTTGGCATGACAACATACATGCAAGGTGCGCAGTCTGCGCCTACCGTACTCTCTGCGTGAGACGTCACCAGTGGCGACAGTCCGGCCGTGCCTGCGCCGTCTTCCCACAACTCGACTATATAGGCATCCTGTCCCGCTAGCCTACTGTCCATGAGTTGCGCTACTACTCGTCTCTCTACTTCTGGCTTACCTGCCATTGTCCTAGTCTCCTGATAGATATTTGCCACTAAACTAGCACAAACGTGCTAGCACTACGCATAGCATAGCGCATAATGCGTACAATGTCAACTACTACGCATAAACCGGTTGACAATGCGTAATACGTATTGTATAATGGAGTAGGTAAGTACTACACAACTCTCGTTTTGTTGGTTCTACGTCTAACACAGGAGACAAAGACACCATGACTCACGCTATCACCGTCACCACGCAGCATGTCAACGCAGGAGACTACGCACTCTGCCACGCCACCACGAATGATGATCGTCTCGTGGCTATGTGGCTACAGTCCGGCAAACGTGCCAACAGTCCGTTGACGCAGGCGTCATACCTTCGCACCTGGCGCAGCTTCTCTGCGTTCCAGTTTCCGATCGTAGACGAGGCAGGCGACGTCACCGGATACACTCGCAAGCCACTACAGGCTATCACCCTCGAGGACTTGCAAGTCTGGCGCAGCCAGCTAACCGGCAAAGACACCACGCAGAAGACTGCGATCGCTACCGTGCGCAGCCTGTTTAGTTTCGCCGTGCGGGTTGGCTATTTGCGTGTGAGTCCGGCCGTCATGATAGAGACGCCACCTGCGCCGACAAAAGCGCACACGAGACGAGTCCTCACGCAAGGCAACATAGAGCGCATGGTAGACGCCTGCGAGACAGACAGAGAGTCTGCGCTAATCCGCTGCCTCTACTCGTCTGGCGCGCGTATCAGTGAAGTCCTTGCGCTGCGCTGGCAGGACGTCACGCCTCGTGATAATGGTGGCGCAGTCCTCTACATAGCAGACGGCAAAGGACACAAAGACAGAGAGGCAGGTATCAGCGCAGCCACCTACGCAGCTTTGCTGCGCCTGCGTGACGAGGATACTCCAGACGAGGCGTTCGTCTTTGCCACACGTAACGGACTGCCGGTAGACAGGCAGTCTGCGCACAAGACGATCAAAAGAGTCCTGCGCCGTGCCGGACTGCCAGACAACGCCTCTGCTCACTGGCTGCGCCATAGCCACGCTACGCACGTCCTGTCTCGTGGTGGCAACGTTGCGGACTTGCAAGCGCAGCTAGGCCACGCAAGTTTGAGCACTACTAGCACCTACGCACACGCAGAGGCGTTCTCTGCCGACAGACTAGCTATCTGACGCCACCGGCCACAACTCACGCAGGAGAGACGTCTACGTCCGGTAGGCGTCTCTTTTTTTACGCTGCGAAGTTTCGCAGACGCACGTAGCCTGTAACAAAAGTTGCGGACGTTCTACCTCTGGTGGATACAGCTGCGCCGGCCGAGGCCTGGCTACCTGGTGCGTAACAAAAGTTGCAAAAGAACGTCCCTGTCTGGCGACAGGGACAATGCACCTGCTACGGTGGCTAATTTGTGATATCCGTAGCGGAGTAGTGCCAAGTTATAGCCTGCGCCGTATCCTCTGGCAACGCAGGCTATAGACGCTGCCAGAGGACCTAGATAAACAAGTCTCGCCGTGCCTTTGCTTCTCTCTCGTGCATCTCCTCACGTGCCACGTCCGCAGGCGTGGTAGGCAGAGACGAGACGTCAACCGTGTAGCCAGAGTGAAGACGTAGCACGGAGAGCGCAGCCGACAGGCGCAGGCGTGGATCATCGGACTTCATAGTCTCACGCAGGACGTCTACTGCCTCTGACGCTGCGCTGCGCACGATACCTTCAATGCTTGCGTAGTGCTCACGGACTGCCAGGTTCAACGCAGCCTGAAAGCGCACGTCAGTTTTCCACCTGCTAACCGTCTCCTGCCGGACGTCTAGCTGCGTGGCTACGTCTATCTGACGTGCGCCACCGGCCAGCATAGCTATAGCCTGCCATTGTTGCGCCGTGAGTCCTGCCTCGTCTTCAGGCGCAAATAGATCAACTTCACTGTCTAGCACGAGCGCCGTGCGCAGGACTCTGTCTCTTGACTTTTCTTGATCCGTCTTGACTTTACCTCTCACCTTAGCAGCCCTCCCGCCTGTCTTGACAACTCGCGCGCTACCTCTACCTGCGCTTCTTGTTTGCCGGCCGTATCCCACCACGCCGTAAACTCTGCCGGTGTACCGGGCCAGTTCGCTTCTACATGCCTGCGCTTTGCGTCCATAGCCTTTGACGCAGGAGACTGCGCCTCGAGTTCTTCTGTACGCTTGCGATACACAGATAGTAAGTCCTGTTTTTGTTCTTCCGTGTATCCGTCCCATACCCACGAGTTGACGCCTAGCGCAGACATCGCGGCTAGTTCTTCTCTTGTCCGTTCCATAGTGTCACCTCTGAAAATACGTCAATAGCCAAGTTGTGTAGTACCTATTTCCACATGGCAGGAGAGGCGTAGCGGCCATCTGTTTGGAGAGAGGACGCCTCTCCTGCCACCTGTGGAGTCCGGCCGTAGCCGTCTGGTATTGTCACCCGCTGCGCATGACGTCTACTAGCCACGCAGTACCGTAGCCTGCCGCTACCATTTTCGTAGCGAAAGCGTTAGCGTCTGCCTCTATCGCCGGTGGCACGCCTGCGTCATGGCTAGTAGCTGCCCTCTTGCCAGAACGCTGCGCAGACAACGCCTCTTGCGTTGACAGGCGAGCACCTGGCAGTAGTTCGCCGGCCAAGTCTCTGCGCCAGTTCTTACAGTGTGCTACCTCGTGCCAGAACGCATGTGCAAAGCCCTTGCGCACGGTACCGGTAGCGCCGTCTATCCACGTGTGGCAGAGTTCGATCAATAGCGTACCTGGCTTGTCTGGGTGCACACTCGCACGCCCACCATAGCCAAGTTCTCTAAACTCGTCACCGGTGACAAAACGCACCTCTACCGGCCGTCCTGCGTATTGACTGGCGACAGTCCACAGAGGACGTAGACTCAATTTCATAGGCGTAACTCTCTGTTCAGGTTGGAAAACGCAACGTCTCGCAATTGCGATCGCAGCGTCACCCACTGTGGCGCATATGGCACGCCACGCAAGCTATACTCTTGTCCCTCGAGCGTGTGCAATTGCATAGCCTTGTCTGCGCACGCCTGTAGCATGGTGACGAGTTCGTCCCTGCCTGCGTCTACCTGGCTGCGCAGCCTGTCTGCCTGTCTGGATCGTTCTTCTGCCTCGAGGCGTGATAGTTCTGCCTGCGTGGTGGCTAGCTGGCTAGACAACGCCTGCGCCACTCTCTGCCGTGCCTGTTCTTCTGCGATAGCCTGCGCCATTAGCTGCGTCTCTGCCGTCACGTCAGTAGTAGGCGCAGGTAGCTGCGCCGGCCGTGCCACCTGTGCCAGTCTCTCACGCAGAGAGTCTGCCGTCTTCCGTAGTTCTGCGATCGTCATGCTTGCCATAGTTCACCTCTTGAAAGTACTTGTCTGATATGCCCAAATATCCCAAAAACTCCGCTGCGTCTCGTCTGTAGCACGCAGGAGTATTGCGCCGTTTCAAATCTCTCGCAGCCTGTAGCACTACTGCACGTAGCAACTCCTCTGCGCCTGTCTCGTCTAGCATGTGTCACCTGTAGTGCCATTTTGTGACATTTCCGGACATTTCCTGCCGTTCAAATAATTCTAAAAACTCACCACGAGACGCCTAGTCTCTCTGCCATTTTCTGCCCTATGCGTACCTGCGCCTCGTCTAGCACGTCTCGTGCGTCCCATATCTGCCAGACTACGGACTCATGCTGCGCCGGTGGTAGCTTCTGGAAACGGACGGACTGCACAAGCGCGCCGAGCCGGTCGTCGACCAAACAGACGTTAGCGTCTGCCTCTGTACCGTCCTCACGCAGAGGACTGCGCAGTCTGGCGACGTGTGGCAGGTGGCGTAGCTGGCTAGCTACCTCTGCGCTTTTGTCTGGCGAGTCTAGCCAGGTGGCTACGCAGCCATAGCCAGAGGCGTAGTCTATTGCCCACTGTGGCAGTTCTGGCTGCGAGTCGCTACCAAAGGACAGGACGTCAACGCCGGCCAGGTTACACGCCTGCCAAATTGACATGGCGTTGATCTCACCTTCGCAGAAGACGAGACACCTGTAGCGTCTCGTGGCATCTGCGTAGAGGAGCTGCGCACCAAACATTGCGCCGGTATCTCTGACGATAGATCCGCTACGTGACATGTAGCGCAGTGGCTTGTCTTTGCCTACGTCCTGCGCCTCGAGGAAACGATACTTGACGCCATAGACGCTACCGTCCTGCGTGCATATCGGCCACGAGATAGCAGGCGCCAGACGTCCGGCCGTGACGTATCGTTTCTCCTGATAGCCGACAGTGAACGCCTGCCAAGTGTCCGGTGACAGTCCTCGTGACAGTAGGTAGCTGCGTGCGCTGGCTGCGCCTGCGTTGTCTTCTGCTAGCCGATAGTGCCTATCCTGCGCCTCTGCCGCTACCTTTGTGCGCCACGTCGCATTGTAGGCGTTGTTTTCGTCCGTCCGTCTCGTCTTTGGCGTGGCAGGTGGCGCAGGTAGCTGGCTATAGGGACGGTGGCCAGAGAGGACGTCTACTGCCTCATGCTGGCTGCATTTCAGTATCCACGCAGCCAGTCCGACAGAGTCCATTCTCCGATCGTGACAATGCGTGCACGCTGCGCCGGTTCTATCAGGTGTGATGTAAAAACGATCGTCACCTCCGCAGAATGGACACGGACCGGCCAGCCCTCTGCCGTTCTTGCGCAGCGTGACATGTGGCGCAAGTCTGGCTATTACGTCCTCGCAGGATACCGTCTCACGCAGAGACAATGCAGCGTCTTTGACTGTGCTAGCCATTACTCCATAACTCCACTTAAGTAGCACTTCTGAGTACTCACGCAGGCAGTTTCAGAAGCTAGTTTCACACGCTTTACTAGCGTGCGTGTGAAACTGAAACTAGTTTCCTCGTGTAGTTTCATGAAACTAGGTGAAACTGAAACTACTCGTTTTCGTAGTACCATTGTGCCGCTACACCTTTGGCTACGTAGTGCTCAAAGACGCTACCTGCCTGCTTAAGTGCTTTCAAGTCGCGATAGATATTCTTTGCCGCTGCGCCGGTGAGTCCGATCTCCTGCGCTATGGTGGCTGCGTTAAACTTCTCGCCTGCGTTCGCTTTCAGAAACTCTAATGCCTTGTCTGCGTTCGTGTTTTTGTCCCTCGTGCCAGACGTGGCGTCACCTTGCCAGAAGACTCGCGCGCTACCTGTGTCGCCTACTGCCACCAAGTCAAAGGACTGCGTCTGCCAGGGTTCGCCGTCCTTGAGTTTCTCGCAGGCTAGCTGATAGTCTTTACCTACCTTCTGCGTGCGCAGCATGACGTCCATTTCACCTTTGATAGACGAGCTGCCGCGAAAGTCAACGCCACTTTTGTTCGTGTGGTGGATCAATATGACGGCGCAGCCTAACGCATCACGTAACTTGCGCGCGGAGTCAAAGACTACTGACATGTCTCGTGCAGAGTTCTCGTCTGCGCCGGATAGCGCATTAAACATAGTGTCAATGACAAAGACGTCTGGCTGCGCCGGTACTGCGCCGGCCGTCGCCAGGCTGGGCCAGTCACGCAGGAGACCAAACAGTCCGTTCTCCTGCCCACGTTCGTACATCTGTGGCACGGAGTCTAGGATCGTGATGCGTGACAGGCAGTCTGCGTCATAGCCAGTGGTAGCCGCGCGCAGACGGTTGACGAGTCCGCCATGTCCCTCACCGGTGGCGTATATGGTTGTCAGTGGCCGTGAAACTTGAAACTTGCCAGCGAAGATATCACCGCAGGCGCAGGCACGCAGCATGTCTAGCGTGACGAACGTCTTACCTGTGCCGGACTCGCCAAATATCATGCCCAAGTCTTTGACGCCTAGCAGACTGTCTACTATGTATTCTTTTGGTTGTCTTTGGAGATAGGCAGAGACGCTATAGACGTGCCTCTGCCAGTAACCTGGCTGCGCCTCGCCTGCGCCGGCCGTCTCGCCTGTATCCTGCGTGGCGTCTTCTGCCGGTGGCGTCTCGTGATAGCCTGCGCCGTTCTGTGACGGTGGCGTCTCGTC
>ERZ724505.2143-NODE-2143-length-10116-cov-6.397972_pt1 | contig 10116 bp, 12 predicted proteins | sample MGYA00376038_ERZ724505 | MGnify/ENA primary metagenome ERZ724505 (study PRJEB28724, sample SAMN07190884) | wastewater metagenome | isolation source: effluent of sewage treatment plant in Hong Hong | place: Hong Kong | collected 2016-03-17 ...
TACAATCCGCTCCCTCAACCCCGCCGACATCGCGGCGAAGAACCCCGAGAAAGGACAGCCATGACCCCCGAGAAGTCCGACACGCCGCTGACGGATGCAATGAAGCCTGTCCCGCAGAACGATCCTGTGCTGCGCGCTTGGGACATCTACAAGCAGTCCGCCGACTACGCGAATACGCGCAAGTGGGCGAAGCACGACGAGCATGTAGATGGCTCTCTGTGGGCGGCGTTTTATGCCGGGTATTTTGCTTGCGCGGTGGATTCAACAGACCCGAGCGCAGCAGAATCCGCGCAAGCTCCGAGCGCGTACAAGTGCGAATGCGGCAGGACGCAGGCATGCTCTGACGTATTATGTGCGTGGGCTGGTCCAGATACGCAGGCTCCGGTGGCGAGGGAGGTTGGCACTCCGAGAACGGATGCGCTTGCTACCGCCACCATTGACCCCGCCGTGAACTATGCCAGCGCAAAACTCACCAATGCCCTGAATCTGTGCGCGGAACTTGAGCGCGAGACGCAATCCCTCTCCGCGCAGGTCGAGGCGCTGAAGCTGGCGCGGGATCAGATGGAAAGCGACCTGCGCGAGATTATCGGCAGCTGCAATGTTCACTTCCGCGCGATGTGCGCCGCCGAGGAGCGCGCCGACCGCCTACAGGCGGAACTCGACGCGAGGACGAAGTGACGCCGGCCGAGCAACAACTGGAATTCAACCGCCTCGCCCCTCTCGTGTGGACGTACTTCGCACTCGACGAGGGGCACGTCCGCGTCGCGCGCTCCGAATTCAACCACTGCCCCGCCCACGTCCTCGCGTGCTACCGCGCGATCTACAACTCACTGAGACCACAACAATGAACAACTTCCAACGCTGGATGCGAACCGCCACCACTCGCCAGAAGCAGCGCCTCGCGCGCCTCGCCGGCACCACCGTCGCTACTATCAGACAGATCGCGGGCGGCTACCGGACGAAGGGCAAGCCCAAGACCGGCCCGGTGATGGCGCGCAGGATCGAGCGCGCCGGCCGCGAGATGCAACTCGACTTCCCGCGCGAGCACCTGGCGAAAGCGTGCCGGGACTGCGACCTCCTCAAGCAGTGCCGTAAGTAAGCCCTCGGGGGAGGGATGAGAACGATCATCGCGGGCTCGCGCACCGCGCACCGCTACGCCGACCTGCTCGCGGCCATCGCCGCGGCTGATCTCGTGGGCATCGTGCCCACCGTCGTGCTCTCAGGCACGGCGATCGGCGCCGATCAGATGGGCGAGCGGTGGGCGCGCTCGATGGGCCTGCCGCTGGAGGAGTACCCGGCTGCGTGGGTGAAGAACGGCCGCGTGAACAGGCGCGCAGGTTTCGAGAGGAACGCGCTGATGGCCTCGAAGGCCGACGCGCTCATCGCGTTGTGGCACCAGCGCTCGAACGGCACGGCCAACATGATCGAGCTGGCGACGCGCAAGGGGTTGGCGATCGTGGTGTGGACGATATGAGATACCTGTCGCTGTTCAGCGGCATCGAGGCTGCCACGGTCGCGTGGCATCCGCTCGGGTGGGAGTGCGTCGGCGTCGCCGAGCTTGAACCCTTCCCGTGCTCGGTGCTCGCGCACTACTACCCGCACACGCCGAACCTCGGCGACGTGACGAAGATCACCGAGAGCATGATCGCCGCGCTCGGCCCCATCGACGTTGTTGTGTTCGGCTCACCCTGCCAAGACCTCTCCGTGGCGGGCAAAAGAAAGGGACTCGAAGATGCAGACGGACAACTCACTCGCAGCGGACTCTTCCACATCGCCATCGACATCATCGAGTGGGCGCGCGAGCACTGCGGCACCCGCTTCGCCCTGTGGGAGAACGTCCCCGGCGCCTTCAGCAGCAACAAGGGACACGACTTTGCAGTGGTGGTTGGCGAGTTGGCAGGTGCAGCCTGCGACGTGCCACCGAAAGGGTGGGGCAACGAAGGTTGCTTCGTCGGTGAAAAAGCAATGGTCGAATGGAGCACTCTGGACGCGCAGTGGTTCGGAGTGGCGCAGCGGCGCCGTCGCGTGTTCGCTCTCGCAGATTTTGGAGACTGGCGCGGTCGATGCCCGGTTCTTCTTGAGCCCGAAGGCATGCGCGGGGATTCTGCGCCGCGCAGAGAAGCGGGGCAAGGAGTTGCCGGAAGCCTTGAAGCGCGCGCTACAGGCGGTGGCTTTCCAGGAACGGACGGAGCAGCAGCAGGCCACGTCGTCGCAACCGGGAGCGAGCTTGGTGTAGCCGGTGCGCTGGATACCCAATGCGGTGGCGGCAAGCTGACGCACCAATTTCTCGTGAACGGGCATGTGCTGCCTGTCATGGGAACCTTGACTGCGAGGATGTTCAACGCGCTCGGCGCGCGAGATGTAGAAGAAGGGGCTCTAGTGGCGCACTCCCTGCGCGCCGATGGCTTCGACGCGAGCGAGGACGGCACGGGGCGCGGGACGCCGTTGATCCCGGTGGCGCACGTTGAGACGGTGCCGACGATGCAGACCGGCAGCGGCCACGAGGCGGGGCATGGAGCTCGATCGGGCGACACGAAGGACGCCTACATCGTACCGATGGCGTTCGTCAAAGGCACCAACCCGCACAGTGCCGAGGAGGCGCCGACGTTTCGCGAGGCAGAGATCGCGGCCACGTTGAACGGATGGGACGAGCGGCACGATCCGCCGAAGCACATGGCGGTGCAGAGCATGCAAGTCCGTCGCCTCACGCCGCGCGAGTGCGAGCGGCTGCAGGGCTTCCCCGACGACTACACGCTGGTCCCAATCCGCAACAAGCCCGCAGCCGATGGCCCGCGCTACAAGGCGCTCGGCAACTCGATGGCAGTGCCGGTGATGCGCTGGATCGGCCGGCAGCTCGACCTCGTGAGGCTCTTCCAATGAGCGCCCAAATCATCCCGCTCGACCATCCGGGCGCGACTGCGGAGGAGTGGACGCACTTCGACCTGATCCTCGGGCTCACCGCCGACTTGCTGCCGGTGGTCTCCAACCCGCACGCGGCGATCTCGCCAGCGTCGAAGATGCAGGCCCTCGGCAAGACGCCTTCGCGCTACAACCAGCAGCGCCAGGTCGCTGGCATCGCGCAGTGGACGAGCCACGTCGCCACGCCTGCGGACATCAAGCGCTGGAGTCGCGAGCGCGACTACGGCATCTGCATCCAGACGCGCAACGTGCGAGCGCTCGACGTGGACATCGACAACGGCAGCGTCGAGGTGGATCAGTTCGCAGCCGAGGTGCATGTCGCGGTCGATAAGCTCCTCGGTGTTGAGCTGCCTACACGCAGGCGCCTGGGCTCCTCGAAGTTCCTCCTCGCCTTCCAGCTTGAAGGCGACTACACCAAGCGCATCCTGCGCACTGCGCACGGCGCCGTCGAGTTCCTCGCGAACGGCCAGCAGTTCATCGCGTGCGGCACGCACCCAAGCGGGCAGCGCTATCAGTGGGTAGGCGGGTTGCCCGACACGATCCCCACGCTCACGCCTGAGCAGTTCGAGGCGCTGTGGCGCGAGCTTGAAGAGAGGTTCGCGATCGAGCCCTCGACCGAGCGCAACGCGAGCAGCAAGGCGACGAAACTACAGGAGGCAGCATCCAATGACGAGACGGCGCAGCGATTGCACTCCCTTGGCCTTGTTCTCGGGACGGAGCGAGATGGAAGGCTCCACATCGAATGCCCGTTCAAGTCCGAGCACACCACCGAGAGCGCCGTCAGCGCCACGTCCTACTTCCCGGCGAACACGGGCGGCTACGCGCGAGGCCACTTCAAGTGCCTGCACGCGCACTGCGAGCATCGCACCGATGACGAGTTCCGCGAAGCGCTCGGGCTCTCGAACCCCGCGGACGACTTCGATGTTGTGGGTGGACCTGGAGATGGAGCGAGTGCTGCTCCGGCGCGCTTCCAGCTCGTCCAGGCGGCGGACTTCGCCTCGCGCACGCCGCTTGCGTGGTGGGTGAAGGGCATCCTGCCCGACGCGGACCTCGGGGTGGTGTTCGGCGAGCCGGGCTCGGGCAAATCGTTCTGGACGTTCGACCTCGTGGCCTCGATCGCCCGCGGCGAGCCGTGGTGCGGCAAGCGCGTGCGCAAGACCCGCGTGGTGTACGTCGTCGCCGAAGGCGCTGCAGGCTTCCAGAACCGGCTCATCGCCTACGCCCGAGCGCACGACGTTGAGTTGGCCGACATCGACCTGTACGTGCTCGGCGATCAGCCGAACTTCATGCTCGCGAGCGACGTGCGCGCCCTCATCGAGGCGATCAACGCGCTCGGTAGCGTGGGTGTCGTCGTGATCGACACGCTTGCGCAGGTGACGCCCGGCGCGGACGAGAACGGCGGCAAGGACATGGGCCGTGTGCTCGGGCACTGCCGGCAACTGAAGAAGCACACCGGGGCGATGGTGCTGCTGATCGCGCACAGCGGCAAGGACGCCACCAAAGGCGTGCGAGGGTGGTCGGGCATCAAGGCGGCGATGGACGCGCAGGTGGAGATCGTGAGGAGCGAGGACGCCCGCGTGGCGGTGCTAGACAAACTGAAGGACGGGGCCGACCGCGCCGAGTTCGGCTTCAAGCTGCAGACCGTGGTGATGGGCGTGGACGCTGATGGCGACGAGGTGACATCGTGCGTCGTCGAGCACGTTGAAGGGGGCGCAGGGGTGCTGCGGGCGCGCGGACCCAAGGGCACGAACGAGAAGATGGTGATGCGCGCGGTGCGCGACAGCATGGGCCTGGCGGGGGAGGCACCGCACGCGAACGACGTGATCGAGGCCGCGGTGGCGCTGCTCGATCCGCCACCTGAAGGCAAGCGTGATCGGCGGCGGGAGCACATCGTTCGGGCGATGGATGGGCTTGTGGCGGACGGCGCGCTGCGTCGGGTTGAGGGCGGCAAGCTGGAGGTGGTTGCATGAAATCGCTTGCAAAAAACTGCTGCCCCATGCCCCATCTTGCCTCATGGGGCTTCGTGGGGTTGTGGATAACTGCCCCATCTGCCCCGTGTGTCTAAGACACGGGGCATGGGGCGGGGCATTTTTGGGGCGACTTGAAGAAAATCGCAAGGAGGAATTGGGCTTGCAAAAAACAACAACGAACCGGCGATGTGGCGAGAACCACCCTCGGGCGACATGCACGGACCGGGACGTGGAACTCGCGCGGCAGTTGTACGACGAGCACCCCATCGGGCACCCCGAGCACCTCGGCTACAAAGCCCTGGCGCGCATCATGGGCGTGCCGGTGCGCACGATCAGGGATTGGGTGACGTACCGCCATCGGTAGGGGTGCGGGTGTTGCGCCGCGCGGTGGGTATGGTGCTGCGCTATGGGACGGCCGTCGAGCTACACACCTGAACTGGCTGCAAAAATCTGCGAGCTTCTCGCCACCGGCAAGACGCTGCGCGCGATCTGCAGAGACAACGAGGATTTGCCCTCAGAGACCACCGTGCGCATGTGGGCGGTGGACGATGTGCAAGGCTTTTCTTCGCAATACGCGCGAGCCAGGGACCAGGGCCTCGACACGATGGCTGATGAGTTGCTGGACATCAGCGACACGCCCAAGGAAGGCGTGAAAACGAAGAGCACGCTGCTTGGCACTGAGGTGTCCACGGGCGACATGATCGAGCACCGCCGCCTGCAAGTGGACACGCGCAAGTGGTATCTCGCGAAGCTCGCGCCGAAACGCTACAGCGACAAGCTGCAGCACGAGCACTCAGGCTCGGTGGACGTGAACCACGCGCTGATCGAAGCGCGTAAGCGTGTTAGCGGAAGCTAAAAACTTCGACCTGATGCTCGCGGAGGACATGGGGCGCTTCGCGCTCGATCCGCTCGGGTTCGTCGTTTACGCCTATCCTTGGCCGAGCGATCCTGCGCTGCGAGTGTGCAAGCTCGCGAGCCCGTGGAACCTGATCTACAACTGCGAGTACGGCCCCGACGCCTGGGCGTGTGAGTTCCTCGAAGAGCTTGGGCGCCAGGTGCGCGCGAGGAAGTTCATGCCTGGCCTGCCTGCGGTCGATCCGATCCGCATGGCACGCGCGAGCGGCCACGGCATCGGCAAGAGCGCGCTGGTTGCGTGGCTCGTCGATTGGATCATGTCCACCAGGCCGTTCGCGCAAGGCACCGTCACCGCGAACACCGCGCCGCAGCTTCGCACAAAGACCTGGGCGCAGATCGCGAAGTGGACGAGGAAGTGCATCACGTCGCATTGGTTCGACGTGACCACCGGCATGGGCTCGATGGCGATGCGGCACAAGAAGCATCCCGACGAGTGGTTCTGCACCGCGCAGACCTGCGCCGAGGAGAACTCTGAGGCGTTCGCCGGCCAGCACGCTGCGAACTCGACGAGCTTCTACATCTTCGACGAGGCAAGCGCGGTGCCCGATGCCATCGACGAGGTGAGCGAGGGCGGGCTCACGGACGGCGAGCCGATGAAGTTCGCCTTCGGCAACCCCACACAGAACACCGGCTGGTTTCATCGGTGCTTCCACGGCCAGCGCCATCGCTGGAACACCGCACAGATCGACTCGCGCGACGTGCAGATCACGAACAAGAAGATGCTGCAGGAGTGGATCGACGACTACGGGCTCGATAGCGACTTCGTGAAGATTCGCGTGCGCGGCATGTTCCCCTCGATGAGCGCAAAGCAGTTCTTCGGCATGAAGGACATCGACGCAGCGTTCGGCCGCCACCTGCAGCCAGGCCAGTATCAGTTCGCCCCGAGAATCCTCACGCTCGATAACTCGTGGGAGGGCGACGATCCTGGCGTCATCGGACTGCGGCAAGGGTTGAAGTTCGAGGTGCTGCGCTCGTTCGCGAAGAACGACAACGACATGGAGATCGCGACGTTGCTCGCGCATCTCGAAGATGAGCATCACGCCGACGCCGTGTTCATTGATGGCGGCTACGGCACAGGCGTGTACAGCGCGGGCGTCACGATGGGCCGCGACTGGCGCCTCGTGTGGTTCTCGGGCGAGTCGCCCGACCCCGGCTGCCTCAACATGCGCGCGTACATGGCTGTGCAAGCGAGGAACTGGCTGAAGTCGGGCGGCGCGCTCGATGCGAAGGACACCGAGCTGTACAACGAACTCGTGTCCATCGAGACTGTGCCGCGCCCCGACGGCAAGATTCAGCTCGAAGCGAAGAAGGACGCCAAGCGCCGCGGCATGCCCTCGCCGAACCGCTACGACGCCTTGGGCTTGTCGTTCGCCGCTCCCGTCGTCCACAAGCAGCAGGACGACGGCGTGGCGCGCAGGGCTGACGCCAAGGGTGCGGGTAACGCCGACTGGCGAGCCTACGATCCCCACGCCGACATTCTCGGGAGTTAACGCTATGGGCGCGGAAGTTCTGATACCGATCCTGGGCTCGATCGCGGGCGCGGTCGTGTCCAAAGCCATCACGCCGAAGCCGCCGCAGCCTGAGCAGGCCGCTGCTGCCGTCCCCCCGCCCGAGCCGCCTCCCGCACCGCAGGCGACGAAGAACCCCGTCACGCCAGCGCTTGCGCGCAAGGCCAACGCGGCGGCCGAGGGCGGCGGGCCGAACAGTCCGAACAACACCCTGCTCACCGGCCCGAGCGGCGTGTCGAACGACCTCCTGCAGCTCGGCCGCGCGACGCTGCTCGGGCAGTAAGTGGCGGACATCCCCCTCGCGCAGCAGTACCGCATCCGCAAGGCTGCGCTCTGGACCGAGCGAGCCTCGTGGGATGCCCACTGGCGCGACCTGTCGGACTTCATGCTGCCCCGCACGGGGCGCTTCTTCAACACCGACCGCAACAAGGGCGCCAAGCGCCACGGCAAGATCATCAACGAGACTTCCACCCGCGCGCTGCGTGTGCTCGCGGCGGGCCTTATGGCTGGAATGACCAGCCCCGCGCGTCCGTGGTTCCGCCTCGCGGTGGACGAACACCTCGGCCTCATGGACAACTCGGACGTGCGCAGGTGGCTCGACACAGTGACCACGATCATGCGCACGATCTTCGCGCGCTCGAACACCTACCGCGCGCTGCACTCGATGTACGAGGAGCTTGGCTGCTACGGCACCGCGGGCGACATCGTGCTGCCCGACTTCGACAACGTGATCCACCACTACACGAGCACGACCGGCGAGTACGCGATCTCGACCAGCTACAAGAACGAGGTGAACACGCTCTATCGCTGCTTCGACATGACGGTGGCGCAGATCGTCGAGGAGTTCGTCCACCAGGACGACGGCTCGATGGATTGGAGTCGCGCCTCGCAGACGGTCAAAAGCCTGTGGGACAGCCATCGGCATCACGACGCCTGGCTCACGGTGGTGCATGTGATCGAGCCGCGCGACGACAGGAAGCGCAACCAGCGCAGCCCGCTCGCCAAGCACATGCGTTTCGCCTCCTGCTACCTGGAGGAGGCCGTGACCGACGACAGGTTCCTGCGTGAGAGCGGCTTCAAGCGCTTTCCCGCGCTCGGGCCACGGTGGGGCACGTCGGGCGGCGACATCTACGGCAACTCACCCGGCATGGAAGCGCTCGGCTCGGTGAAGCAGCTCCAGCACGGCGAGTCGAGGAAGAGCCTGGCGATCGACTACAGCGTGAAGCCCCCGCTGCAACTGCCGGCAGCGCTGAAGAACCAGCCCCTCTCCACACTGCCGGGCGGCACCGCGTTCTTCGACTCGACCGGGCCGCAGAACATGATCCGTTCGATGTTCGAGCCGAGGCTCGACATCAACGCGCAGGTGAACGACCTGCAGCGCATCGAGCAGCGCATCAATCAGACGATGTACGTCGATCTCTTCCTGATGCTCGCGCAGGCCGACAAGAGCGGCATCACGGCGCGCGAGGTGGCCGAGCGCCACGAGGAGAAGCTCCTCATGCTCGGCCCGGTGCTGGAGCGCTTGCACAACGAGCTGTTGAAGCCCTTCATCGACCTCACGTTCGACAGGATGATCGAAGCCGACATCCTGCCGCCGCCGCCTGAAGCGCTGAACGGCGTCGAGTTGAACGTCGAGTTCGTCTCGATGCTCGCGCAAGCGCAGCGCGCGGTCGGCGTGAACGCGGTGGACAGGCTCGTGCAGACCGTGGGCACCATCGCCACGTTCCAGGCGAAGGCGGGCCTGCCGCCCTCCGCGATGGACAAGTTGAACACCGACGCGATCATCGACGCCTACAGCGACATGCTCGGCGCCGATCCCGACTTCATCGTGGCGAACGACGACGTGGCAATCATCCGCGAGGAGCGCGCGAAGGCGCAGCAGGCAGCGCAAGCGGCCGCCGCGGTGCCAGAGGCAGCGAAGGCAGCGAAGGCAGCGGGCGAGGTGGACACCGAGAACCTGCAGAACGTGCTCGGCCTCTTCAGCGGCTACACACCATAGGAGAATCAAGATGGGCTACAAAATGGAACCCGTGCTCGGCAAGTTCGACGCCGACACGAAGAAGCTGGTTGGCTACGAGGGCCTGGACGGGCACGAGGTATGGCTGCCCGGCCACGGTGACGAACCCGTCGCGAGCGAGTCGAGCCTCGACCTGAACGGCGCCAGCGGCGAGGCGCTGAAGGTGAAGCAGCTCACCGAGCTGGTGACGATCGCCGACGCGGCCACGACCGAGACCACCATCGAGCTGCCGGCGAACGCGATCATCCTCGCCGTGCCGGTGCGCGTGGTAACGGCGATCCCCACGGCGACCACGTTCAACGTCGGCAGCGGCGCGGACGACGATCGGTTCGCCGCCTCGGTCTCCGTGGACGCCGACACCATCGACGCGGGGGCGCTGGCCGGCGCGTACTACAACGCCGAAGCCACGCCTGTGCTCATCACCCCGAGCGACACGCCTGCCGAGGCGACGGGCGAGCTGCGCGTGACGATCTTCTACATCGAAGTCACGCCGCCCACGAGCTAAGGAGACCACCATGACGCAGACCGTGACAGTCAGAGGGCAGGAAAACGAGCACCGCTTTTTCGGTGCGGAGAGTTCGACGGCTGTGCCCGCGTCGGGCGACACGACCATCGCGCAGATCGACGTGAACGGCAAGACGCTGCTGTGCTTTCACTTCGCGGTCGCGACGAACAACCTCGACAACTTCGACGTGACCGCGCGCCCGCACCCCGATGCGGCACAGCACGACTTCACGCCCGCGGACTGGACGAGCCTGCCCTCGGGCGGCCGCTTCCGCCGCGCGAG
>ERZ724505.2145-NODE-2145-length-10115-cov-3.945229_pt1 | contig 10115 bp, 6 predicted proteins | sample MGYA00376038_ERZ724505 | MGnify/ENA primary metagenome ERZ724505 (study PRJEB28724, sample SAMN07190884) | wastewater metagenome | isolation source: effluent of sewage treatment plant in Hong Hong | place: Hong Kong | collected 2016-03-17 ...
GCTGCGAAGATAGGATGGCCTGCCAAAGTAACGAGCAGTGCCGACGCCTTGGCCAACAGAAAAGGCATTGTTTCGACGGGGAAGCGGCCCGCAAGGTGCAGATTGGAAAGGTGTTTCTCTTCCTTTTGCAGGCGCATCCAGTCAAGTTCACTACCGCCCCCGAGAACGACAAGCCGAATCCCCGGTGAGTCGGCGAGCCGTTCTGCGGCGCCTACTATCACCCGGACGGCCTGCGCTGCGCCGACATTCCCGGCGAAAACGACGCAGAACCCCTCGCTCAAAGCTGGAACATCCACCGGCGTCCCGGCCTCCGGATTACAGAACGCCGAGTCCACCGAGTTCGGGTAGTAGATGATATCCGCCGCTGGAGAAAACCTCGCGACGGATTCCCTGAACGGACGAGAGGAAACGAGGATCGCATCCGTGTGCCGGTAGATGAAACGAACGACATGCTCGACCAGCCGGATCGCACGTCGATTTACAACATACCCGGTGGCTTCGAGACTCTCAGGCCAGAGATCCTGGACGTTGAGGACGACGGGAACCCCCTTGATCCTTCCGAGAAGAAGTGCCGGCAGTGCCTGCAGGAGCGGGGAAGGCGCGTAGACATAGATTACATCGGGGCGCGATTTCCGCAGCATCCAAGTGCCCAGGGTCGCCGCAGAAACGACGAACGAAAGATAGTTGAGAATCAGTCCCAGAGCACTCTTCTTGCCCCTCGGAACAATCGGGACGCGAAAGATGCCAGCGCCGCTCCAGACGCTCCGCTCGCACCGCCACGCCGAGTAACCGGCATGAATCTCTCCCTCCGGGTAGTTTGGCTTCGCCGTCAGCACGGATACGTCGTGCCCTCGCTCTGCCAGCGATGAAACGATTTCGTTGATCCTGAACGACTCGGGCCAGAAATACTGGGACACCACCAGAATTCTCATCATTGGTCCTTGCGCGAGAGCGACCACAGGTAGTCGCGGAAACGCCCCCCGATGTCTGCCCACAGAAAACGATCGCGCACGATCGATTGCCAAGCCGTTCCCCAGCGCTTGAGCACGGCCAGATCGGAGAGGGCTGCCTTCAAACCGGAGGCGAGGGCGTCCACGGATACCGGCACGACGAGGCAGGGCGCGACCTCGCGAACGTCATCGAGACCGCACTGATCGGTCATCAGGACCGGCGTCGCGCAGACCCCAGCCTCGACAGCCACGATCGACATCGCCTCAAGCCTAGAAGGGACGACCAGCAGACTCGCTGCGCGGTAAGCCGCAGTCTTGGCGCAACCGGAGACAAAACCGATCAGATGCACGCGATCCGCGAGACCAGCGGCGGTGGCTCGCTCACGCAACGCCCCAGCCAGCCCCTCGTCCGGCCCCGCGAAAACGAGCTTGACCTTCGGGAAATCCGGCGCGACCCTGATGAAAGCGTCGAGCAGAAGATCCGGCCCCTTGATGCGATTCAGGCGCCCCATGAACAGAACGAACGGATCCGCGGGAAGGGTAGCCATCGACGCGGATGCGTTCGGATCGTCAGCAAAGTCGGCCTCATCAACACCGTTGGGAATCACTTCCACCTTGCCGGGATCGATGCCGTAGCGCTGGAAGTCAGGGAGTTCGCTCGCCGTAACCGCGACCCATCCTGCCGCACGCTTCACCAGATGCTGCCCGACGACAACGTTGAAAACACGCTTGAGCCAGCGCGAGCGCCCAAAGAGCGGAAGCGCACCGGCCGGACTGATGACATAGGGCACTCCCTCCCGTTCAGCGATGCGCGCGACTGCCGCACCGAGAAAACTCCAGTACCCCATCAAATGAATGACATCCGCATTTCGGACAAGGCCAACCAGGGTTGACGGCGTCGTGCTCGGCACCTGAAATCGCCTGTTGATGCAGGGCAGGACGACCAGGCGGGCGCCGCCGAGTTGATGGAGGCGCCCCGACGGATCACCGATATCCAGCGTCAGCACCGTGCACTCAACGTCAATGCCGGCCAGCGCCCTGGAGAGCTGGGCGGTGCGTTCGGCATTTCCCCCGCCCTCGCGGGCAGACAGGACGGAGACGACATTCAAGACCCTCATCGACGACCATCCTCTCCTGTGGCATGCGATGACCTGCGAGCATCATCCATCTGCCGCGACCACCGGGCGTAACCCACCAGCGCGTTCTCGAACGCAAGCGGAGGAACGAAACCCAGTGCGCGCAGCCTCGCAGACCGGAATCGGCATCGCGTATCGACGATATTTCGCCGCATGGAACGCAGCATCATCTCCAGAACGATTCGCGGTAACGGAACCGGCGGAATGGGATAGTCTCCCAGCCCCATCACGTTCCTCAGGATTGATTCGACATCTGCAAAGTTGTTCTTCGGATCCTCGTCATCGGAGACGATCAGTGTCTCGCCTCCAAAGTGGTCGGGATAGTCTATGGCAAAGCGTATCGCGGCAACCACGTTTTCAATGGAGACGAGGTTCATCGCACGGCGGCCAAAAAGACATGTCCGCATGTAGTTGCGGAACCACCCCAGTTCTCGCAGGTCCCGGCAAAGCTTCTCGAGCGGCGCTCCAGCAGGTCCGAACACCGATGTCGGCCTGAGGATCACCGTATCGACATCCGCCGCGGTCGAAAACCGGCGAACCGCCTCCTCGATCCTCAGCTTTGTCCGGCCGTAATCCGTTGCCGGCCTGCACGGGGTAGTTTCGTCAACCCACGCAGTATCGGCCCGGCCGACGACCGCCGCAGTGCTCACATGCACCAGTCGTCTGACGCCGGACGCCCGGCATGCCGCGAGCAGGTTTTCCGTGGCCTGGAGGTTCGCTGCCTCTCCTGCGGACCACATATAGGCAAGATGCACGACCGTCTGCCCGGGCTGGAGCCAGCCCGTCATCGTATCCGGCTGGAGAAGATCCCCGACAAAACAGGCTCCGCCGCCCCCAACATCCTGCCTCATTCGGCCCGAATGCGAGAGCGCGCCGAAACGCCGTCCGGACAGGAGACAATCGTCGATCAAGGCACGCCCCAGGTAGCCGCTCGCACCCGAAATCGCCACATGCACATCGGCCACGGATTGTGACATTGCAGTCATCGCAGGGGCCTCTGGAACAGAGTGTCACCAATAAGTCTCGGCATGCTGCTGACCACATATGAAATCGCCGTTTTCATCGATACATGCCTCACGGCCGTCAACAGGTACCTCAATCTTGCCCCTGGCGAACGGCCCGGCTGGCGCGACATGATGAAGCAGGTGTAAGCGGCGCGCACCCGCCTGATACGCCTCGACATCTTGGCGCGATGCTTAAAGTAAAACCGCCTGGCTCCCTGGTACTGGGATGCCATGTTGTTGGAGATACGAGGCCCGTCGTGCGCCTGATATATCACCAGCATCTCCGGACATACGACGATCTCCCCCTGTTCGCGCAGACGGGTCCACAGATCCCAATCCTGGCCGCTGCGCAAGGTCGTATCGTAACCGCCGATATTGTCCAGCGCGTCCCTGGAACACAGGCACATCGATGCTCCGCCGAGAACACTGCCACACAACAAGTCATCCAGAGACGGCCGATCGGCCAGCTGAATGTGCCTGACCTTCCCTGACGGGAAGTGCTGTTCGTATCCACAACTGCATGCCACGGCATCCGCATGGGCGGCAAGAAGGGCCAGCTGGCACTCGAGCTTCCGCGGAACCCACTCATCGTCGTCGTCGATAAACGCGACCCACTTCCCCATACCGGAGAGAATGCCTGCGTTGCGTGCACCGCCGCCCCCTGCTGGCGTTGCATTCCGGACCCCCCTGACCCGCGGATCGGCACGCTCATAGCGTGCGATCACGTCCGGCGTTTCGTCGGACGACGCGTCATCCACGATGATCAGCTCTATGCGAGGCTCCGTCTGGGCGAGGACGGAGCGGATGGCCCGATGCAGGAACGCCGCCCTGTTCCGCGTCGGCATGACGACGCTGACAAGCGGAGCGTTCACTGAACATCTCCACGATCACAGGAGGGGGCGGACGACACTGGTGTTGCGGGAAGCCGTGGGGAGGCGCAGATCCTCGCAATCAACAAACCCCAGATGAAATACGAAAGGATTCCCGGATAGGGTTGCCTTAGTCCGACCTTCAACGAGTTCTCCACGACAAAAAGATAAAGAAAGGCCAATCCGGCGGCAAAGAGCATAGGATCATCGAGCATGGCCGCCCGCTTCGACCAGAGCATCCGGATTGTCCAGAAGAACATCCCGAGGACCGGAAGAACGGCCAGCAAGCCAAAGTTGTAACCGACGTCCAGCCAGTAGTTGTGCGCGCTCGGATACTGCTTCCTGTCCGGTGGCGTAGGATGACCGACCATCAGCGTCCGTGGAGATTCCAGTATCTCGCGGGCATAGAACCGCCAATAATCGACATGTCCCGGCACCGGCTGCCCTCCTCCGTCAGAAGTTCGCGTCATCATCCCCGCAAGTTTCGAGGCCCAGGACATCTGGGCCGGAGGATCGACAGTCTTCGACACCGTCCTAGAAAGCCAGCCCGAAGTTGTGGCAACGGCAAACAGTAGCGCACCGGATATCGAGATCGCCAGAAGAGTGGCAGCCCTGTAACGCAGTTCCGCCTTGCGACAATGCAGGGCGGCGAAGCCGAGCCACGCAATCGACAGGCCGACCAGTGCGCCGAAGGAATTTGCGGCCACGATGTAGATCGACGAAATCAGCATAAGGACGGCCACACCGATCGAAGAGCCTCCGGAACGGGCCCACAGCGATATGACCGCAAGCATGGAAATCGCGGAAACGATCATCGGAAAATACTGTAGGTGCTGGTAGATGCTGAAAAAGAAGATCTTCGGGCTAAGCAGCACGTACCCCTGCAACCACGTCGCCAGCAACTGCAACGGCAGGACAATGACAAGCACCCAGGATGCCGAGCGCTCGAAGTACGGTTCTCGCGTCGTAGCCCCGTACATTTCGCCGAGAACCAGTCCGAACATCGGCAGCAAATACTGGGCCAGCAGTGCCAGCTTGGCGCCCTCATAGGCCGAATCCCCCTTGGCGGATATGAGTGCCGTCATGACAAAAAGGATTGTCGAGAAAAACAGAGCGGTCAGCGTCCGGCCGGCGGACCTGTAGTTTCCGAGCAGGGCGATCCCGCAAAAAACCGCCAACATAGATAACGGCAGTGGCAATTGCAGAAGAGAGCCCCCGGCGTCGAAAACGAACGCGGAATCCCGGAACAAGCCACCGTCAAGCTGGAAGAACACAGGCAACACCAACCCCACCCCGAGAACGGGCAGGGTCACGCCATGGTACCTCGCCGCCAAGCCTCTTCGATGGCCGGCTCCCGAAAGGAAGAAAAGGCTCAGGCACGCACTAAACAGATACAGTGCGGAAAAAGATCCAGCACCGAAGGCATGAAATGCAAAGGGTATGCAGCTCGTGAGCAGTACGTTGGCCAGAAGATCTGGGCCGAACACTTCTCGCCCGTCGTCACCGTGGATGAGGCGGGCCCGCAGCAAAGTTGCCACCGACATGACTGCACCGCCGCATATCGACATTCCCACAGCGACAAGGAAAGGCTCTGGGAGCCGGGCCACAGAATTCCAGCCGGGATTCATCAACGCGCCGATGGTCAGCACCCCACCAATGACAAGCATCGTTGCAGGGACGATGAAGAACGTCGAAGGCCATCGATTGCCAGGTCCGTATCGACGCATCAGGGTCGGCGCAAGCGCCTGTCCGAACAGGGTCGGAATCAGGCCGCCCAAGGCGAACGCTGTGAAAAAAACACCCGCGGCAGCCTTGCCAGCCAGCAGCGCAATCGACAAGCGGAACACATAGACGCTGGCACCTATGATTGCGGTAGATCCCAGATGTGGAAGCAAGGTGCGAAATTGAATGCCCCGCCCCGAAAATGACAGTCCGGCACCATGAATTGTCAGCAACGGAGCCATCACCCATGGCGCAGCGCTGATCGCAAGGTCTGCTGACAGGCCGATCGACAGCACTATCACAAGTGTCAATGTGACAGCCTCGGCGAACAAGTACACGAAACCGTGCCGGGACTGTTCGAGGCGCTCATGGCGTGCGAGCGCGATTTCGCCAATCCACTCCGCCATGCGCCGTGCAATCAGAACAAGAGCTACAGACGTCGCCCCCCCTCCGATAACGACACCAAAGATGTATGTCGCGACGGCCAAGGGAAGCATGAGAACCGCACGAACGGCCAGCAGTGCGCCAGCCGTGCCGGCCCCTTCATTTCGGGGATCCGCCAGCACAAGATTCCGTGCATTTGCGGAAAATGCATAAAAAAGCGCGAGCGAGGCCGCCTGCGTCAGCGCAATGTCCGCCGCGATCTCGGGCAACCCCACCAGTCCGAAAATAAGCAGCAACAGCGTGGTGGAAAACGAATTGAGCAGCGCGGCAAGCGGGAATACAAGCAACCGCACCCTTGCAGGAAGCGTCGCATCAAGCCGATCGAGCAAACTGACGAAACTGCGCACAGTCATGTCACTCGCGGGTATTCAACGCTCGAGCGCCGCCGCAGTATCCTGTCGATCGCGGCCAGCGCAAGGATGTTGAGCAGCAACGACCCGAACAGCAGATAGGACTGCGCGGGGACATAACCGAAGCTTGCAAACCTGTAGGCGACGACCTGCGCGAACAGTGAACAAAGGATCCAATTCTGGCCACACAAATGGTACGTCATGACCTCTACGGCTGCTGCCAGCCAGGCTGCAATGAGAAGAAGGCCGAACAGGAAGGTCAGAGACCCCGGGTAGTAGAAGAACGCAATTATTCCCGGCAGATTGACGAAGTGGTTTCTGGATTTGTTGATCGGCGAACTTGCGTAGTGTCCGCTGACGAATGTCATGTCATACAGGCTGAATCTCCCCTCTTCGAACCGCTCCTGCCAAGCAGCCTTCCACAAAGGCCATCCGAGACGGTCCGACGACGTAACGGCGAGCACCCCCTCCATCCCTACCCAGCGATCCACGAAGAGCGGCGACGTTGACTTCAGCGTCGCATCGGCAGCCACCTGCGCAGGCATCTGATCATTGTCGAACTTGAACATCCGGAGATAGTTGACTGCTAGCACTGACACTGCAAAGAAAACGCTGATCGACACGACGACAAGCGAAAGCCGACCGAAGCCGATGCGTATCTTTGCGGCGGTCATCCATCGCAAACTGCCAAGCGCGAGCGCAAGCGTATTCAGGATCATCCCGCGGCTGAGCAAGGAAACACTGGAGAGAAAACTCTCCAGCAGAGGGGGGATAAGCGCCATCACCGAAGCTCCCCGGTTCAGCTCCAGTTCGAAGCGGATAATCAGGGCCGATATCGAAGCCAGGCCGAACTGCAGCAGCCATTTGTATACTCCGTTCAGGCCGAAGGGGAGCGTGGTCTGGGTAATCATGCCGCGCTGGTAGATCCCTAGCCAGATGTTGCTTAGCGCAACCGCGAGGACCGCCGCCAGAAATGCCGCGACAACGAATACCCGATAGGTGGCATAGAGATCGAACAGCCCCGACCGTTGACATGGGGTCGGCACCGCGGGATAGGAGAACAGGCGTTCACGCACGAAACTCGCCACGACGAACGCACCCAAACCACACGACGACACGATCAAGCCTTCGTCAAATGCGGCGCCGGTACCGTCGAACATCCCCGTCGGCTCGCGAAAGACTCCACCCGAAAGAGCCACCCGGACGGAAAGCTTCAACCAGAAGCCTAGCCAGAGAAGGACACCGATGAAGGTGTCAAAGTAGAGGGCTCGCCTGCGGAAGCCACTGAACAGAAGTGTATTTGCGACAAGGGTGAATCCAAGATAGACGGCCAGACTCCCCTGATAGCGCACGCTGGTAGCAATCGTCAGCGCTATCAGGGCAGCGACGAAGGCGATCAAGAATACCCGGAGCATCGTCATACCTTTTCCGGAGAAGGGCATTGGCCGGCAACATTTCTGCAGACGGTTCGCCGAAGGCTCGACAAACCAGAGAGGTCCTCCATACCACTTGCCACTAAACTGCTCGCGGATGTACGGGCTCCTAGGACAGGAGGATCATTCGCTACGAGTACACCGGACACCGGGCTCCTAGCGTGCCCGAACGGGAAGAACCAGGAGAGTGGCGGCGACATCACTGCAGGACGCCCTCATACCAGCGGACAAGAGCGTGCAAGGCAAACAGTTCGAAGGATTCCTGCAGGCCCAGTTCCACACCACTTTTTGCCCTGAACCACGCTGGCAGTCGGAAATGCTCCAAACCCGGAATGTCCATGACTTTCTTCGCGGAGCGCTCGAACATCGACCGGTGGCGATTCACCCAATAAGGTACTGGCCCGGAAAAACCATGCTTCTTTCGCCAGACGTGTTCATGTCCGAGGTACGGTTCGGCAATCCTGCGGAAAAGACACTTCGTCCGGCCGCCACGCACATGGCTGTCAGGCGGAAATCGCAACGACATCTCGACCAGTTCCACATCGACAAGCGGCACCCGGCCCTCGACGGTATTGGCCATCGTCATCTGATCGAAAAGAAACATGATTTCATCGGGCAGATACGACGACAGATCGAGATCCATCTGCTTGTAGAGCAAGGCCGCCGGGCGATCGATCGTCGCCGGAATCGCCGCCCCCAGTCGCGCCAGGAAGTCGGCGGTTTCGGAGGCATCCCGCATCAAGCCCTGGCAAAGCCCGAAACTTCCCGCCGTGTTGAAGATCATGTCCAGTCGGGCGTTGCGCAGGCGAGCGCCCAGCTTGCTCGTCGCGGGAAGTGTCTGCCCAAGAAGCTGGCGAAGCGATTCCGGGACACGGCTCAGCAGACGTCGTTTCAGGGTCGCCCCGCCGACGTAGCGGTCATAGCCGCCAAACACTTCATCGCCCCCGGTCCCGCTCAGCAAGACCTTGACGCCGTCTCCCGCAGCCATCTCGGACAGGATGAACGAAGGAATGATCGCAGGATCCGCGATGGGTTCGCTCAAGCCGCAGATTGCCTTGTCGAGATAGGAAATCGCCTCGCGGTCACCCACCTTGCGTTGGCAATGCCGGGTCCGATACTTCGCCGCGACCGCTGCCGCGGCGGGTAACTCATCGATCGGATGCCCCTCGAAACCGGCGCTGTACGTGTAGAGATCATCGACAGTTCGGGTCGCAAGGGCGACGACCATACCGCTGTCTACGCCACCGGACAACAAGGCTCCGACCGGAACGTCGCTGCGCAACTGCCGAGTGACTGCCGCCAACATGAGCGCTTCCAGCTTCGATACAGATTCGGGGGTTTCGGCATCTCGCGCGACGCCGTGCAGTTGCCAGTAGCGGCGAATCTCCGTCGCGCCGGACGGTTCTATCGTCATCCAATGCCCGGGCAACAGCTTGGCGACGCCCTCGAAGATGCTCGCCTGCCCCGGGCAGTACGAACTTGCAAGGTAAGCAGCCACCCCAAACCTGGAGAGCCGGTTGCCGTGGAACCCGCTCAAGGCGCCGGATTCGGATGCAAAGGCAAAGCTGTCGTCGTTGCGAACGAAGAAGAAGGGCTTGATCCCGAGATGATCCCGCGCGCAGAAGAGGCGCTGCCGGGCGTCATCCCACAACGCGAAGGCGAACATGCCATTGAAACGCTCAACACAGGCCGGTCCCCAATGCGCGTAGGCGGCAAGGATCACTTCCGTATCCGAATGTGTCGCGAAGCGATACCCGTTACCGGCGAGTTCCTGCCGAAGCTCAAGGTAGTTGTAGATCTCGCCGTTGAACACCAGCCATAACGTTCCATTGTCGTAGGCCATCGGCTGGGATGCCGCATCGCTCAGATCGATGATCGACAGGCGGCGATGGCCGAGGGCAATGCTCGCCCGATCCGAAAGGCGCCCATGCCCGGAGCCGTTGCCGCCGGTCTCGACCGCAGCGTGATCCCGCCCCCGATGGGCGAGCCTCTCCAGCATTCCCCCGATCAGGGAAGGCGCGACGGGGCGTCCGTCAAAGCGCAGGATTCCGGCGATTCCGCACATGAACAATCTCGAATTCAGTCATTATCGACGCAGGCATGGATATACGGCCTTCGACCTCCAGAACGAGTGCGGGAGTTTTCATTCCATACATTTCCGAATACCAGCCTCCGGAGTCGTCCGCCCGCCGCACCCGGAAAACCGG
>ERZ724505.2146-NODE-2146-length-10113-cov-4.283058_pt1 | contig 10113 bp, 10 predicted proteins | sample MGYA00376038_ERZ724505 | MGnify/ENA primary metagenome ERZ724505 (study PRJEB28724, sample SAMN07190884) | wastewater metagenome | isolation source: effluent of sewage treatment plant in Hong Hong | place: Hong Kong | collected 2016-03-17 ...
TATTGTACGAATAATATACATCTGATTCGCTTCGTCCATAAAAAAAGTTTTACCTCTATCGTACATCTCCTTTAAGGTCGAGAATGGAACATCGAAATTTTGACCAGTCGGATTACCATGTCGATCTACAGGATTAGAAAAATCTGCAATACCAATCTTTGTAATTACTTTCTCACCATCATAATATTCTTGTTCTTCATCTTCGTAATGCACTCGATCTTGAATACTGTCTAACTTCATAAAACCACCCCCTACTTCAGGGTTCTTAAGTACGACCTCATTATAAGATTTACTAGGTGTTGGAAAATCTCGATCTATTGCTCGATCAATGTCCTCAGGCTCATTCATAATACTATTAACTCTTCGCGTGGTAAGAGAAGTTGCCGTCGAACCGATATCACCAGGTGTAGCTGACTCAATTTCCCCGTGAGAAAAAATAACTCCGAAACCTCCATAAAAAGTACCGTCATTTGTTTTTGGTCGAAGCGTGCTTGCAGAAACCGTTGGACTAACACCGTATAGCATATCTAACTTATCAATAACAGAAAGTTTGGTTGTATCGATGCCGCTTTCGTTATTCTCTGAAACATCAACCTGATCAGTCACTTGAATCATGTGCACAAAGAAAGCGTTCTTATCCCTCATAACTTCTGAGACATCTACATGCTTTAGTAGCTCTAATCCGGTTTCAGGTGTTGCAATAACTTTCTCTTCAAATGAAGATTGGCGCATTCCTTCCATCATAGTTACTTCATATAGAGCTGCATCTTCGCTCGTACCACCTTCTTCATTTCTTCCTGTCCTTCTTTTCCAAACTTATACGGTGCAACTTCTTGTGGATGCTCTTCCAAGTAGTTCATCTCTCCATCTCGAAATGCTTTTCTGATTTCGGTATTAATATGAATAATCGCAATCCCCGCATCAATTGCAGCGTTTAAGTCTTCATCTGTGTTTCCGCTTGCTCCATGCAAAACAAGTGGTATATCAACTATAGCTGTTATCTCTCGTAAACGATCGATATGTAATTTTGGTTCTGGAGCATCCACAAGCATTCCGTGAATGTTTCCAATTGCAGGAGCAAACATATCCACCCCAGTACGCAACACAAAGTCTCGGGCTTGATCTACAGTTGTTATATTTGCCTCAGTTACACCCTCAGGTAGTTCTGTATTAAGAGAAGATGATTGACCGATATAACCAAGTTCTGCTTCAACCAAAATGCGCTTACCAGTTTTTGCTTCATAGGCACGTACATAATCAACGCAGGTTTTTACAAGAGCAACATTTTCTTCGTACGGTAGTTTTGCACCATCAACAATTACACTGTCATACCCCGCTTCTACAACTTCCATCACCTTTTCAAGCGAATAGGTATGATCTGCGTTTAGGAAAATCGGCACAGAGTATTCTTGATTAAGCTCGTCGATGAGGGTGCGCGCCATTGCAACACCAATATACTCACGCTCTCCTTCACTCACTCCGATAATCACCGGTTGTTTGAGTTCTTCTGCAACCTGAGCAATGGCGCGCGCTTGATCTAAGTTTGAAATATTAAAATGTGCAATAGCATGCCCATCAGATTTTGCTTGCAAAATAGTATCGAGATACAGAGGAGATTGGTGCGGCAATAGTTTCATATCAACACAGTATATCGTATTTTACGTGGTACCATATTCACATGGAAAAGCCTTATGATCTAATAGCAATTGGAGACACCGTGATGGATGTATTCATCAAACTATCTGTAGGTCATGTTCAAGAATCTGCTGTAGGTCCAGAACTTTGCATCCCCTACGGAAGCAAAATCCCCTACGATAACGCAACACTTCTACCAGCAGTAGGCAACAGCGCAAATGCGGCAGTTTCAGCTGCACGTTTGGGACTACACTCTGCTCTTATTTCTTTTTTAGGAAAAGATGACCACGGGAACGCCTGTTTAGCAAAACTACAGCAAGAACATGTAAGCACAGAATTCATAACACAAGAAGAAGGAACACCGACAAACTATCACTATGTTTTATGGTATGGTGATGACAGAACAATACTCATCAAACACTCTGATTTCCATGAAAAACTTCCAGATAACCTCACACCACCAAAGTGGATATACCTCTCCTCTCTCGGCGCAGGAACAGAGACATTTCATAGTGACATCATAGAATATCTAGAAAAAAATAAAGACGTGCATCTTGCATTTCAACCTGGCACATTCCAACTCAAGATGGGTATGCAACTTGCTGACCTCTACAAACAAACACATGTTGTGTGTATGAACAAAGAAGAGGCACAGCAACTTCTTTCGACCCCCGAGACTGATTTCAAAATTCTCCTTGATACCCTCTCTGCACTTGGACCAAAAATTACCATCATAACAGATGGACCCCATGGATCATACATGAAGCATGAAAATACATACTTCTTTATGCCAATCTACCCAGATATTGCACCACCCCTTGAACGCACAGGTGCAGGAGATGCTTTCTTTTCTACGTTTGTCTCATACCTTGTAAAAGGATTCGACCCAAGCTACGCAATCACAAGAGCCCCTATCAACAGCATGAATGTTGTACAACACATAGGTGCACAAGAAGGATTACTTTCAGCTGAAGCCATTGAAGATTATCTCAAAAAAGCTTCTCCTGAATACAAGCTGACAATCATATAAGCTTACTGAAGGGCTCGATAGATTGCTTGTTTTATATTGTCTTTAGTTAAATTGTACTCTTCGTATAGTTCTTTTGGTTTACCACTTTGACCAAATCTATCCTGCACACCAACCTTTACTACTTTTATAGGATGATGTTCACTCATGTATTCTGCAATAGCGCTCCCAAGCCCTCCGGCTATTTGAGCCTCTTCAACTGTAACAAAAGCTTTCACGTCTTTTGCAAAGCGTAACAAAAAACCAGTATCAAGAGGCTTAACTGTTGAACTATTAACAACAGTTACTCCAATACCTTCTTTTTCCAATTCTTTTGCAGCCAGGAGTGCTTCATAGATAATCGGACCACAACCGATAACCCCAACTTTGTACATAAATTCTTTCCCGTGCTTTGCTTCTGGGAGAGAAATGATTGATGCCTTTCCAAAATTAAACGTTGATTCGTCCGGCAACATAACAGGTGTCTTTTCACGACCGAGACGTATATATGCGGGATGTTTGTACGTTGCAAGGAAGTGTGTCATTGCACGAGCCTCTACCGCATCAAGAGGAACAAGGACGGTCATATTAGGCAATGTACGCATGATAGCAATGTCTTCAAGCGCTTGATGCGTTGCTCCATCTGGTCCAACAGAAATACCGGCATGAGCTCCGACAATCGTCACTGGCTGATTGTTGTAACAAATAGTTGTGCGTATCTGTTCCCAATTTCTTCCTGGAGAAAACATAGCGTAGCTCGCCATAAACGGTTTATACCCCATCGCAGCCATCCCTGATGCAACCCCAGACATCGCCTGCTCTGTTATACCAACTTCAAAGAATCTATCTGGAAAAGCTTTCTTGAAAGCATCCATCTTAGTGCTTTCAGTGAGATCTGCACATACAGCAACTATCTGTGGGTGTTCTTTGGCGCTTTCAACAAGACCAGTACCAAAACCTTCTCGGGTAGCCATTTCTTCTTCGTTAAGCGTAAAAAGTGTTTTTCGTAACATACTAGTCATTCTTTATTTTTCCTCTCATGGTTCTTAACTCTTTGAGTGCCACAAGTCCTGCTTCTTTGTTTGGAAACATTCCGTGTAATTTGTAATCACCTTCAAACTCTGTCACCCCTTTACCTGGAATTGTATGTGCAATGATAACAGTCGGTTTATCAAGTGAGCTTTTTGCGGTTGCTATTCCACGAACAATGTCTCGAAAGTCATGCCCATTGATCTCAACAACATGTAGATTAAAATACTCTAACTTACTTGCAAGTGGCTCAAGTGGCAACACATCTTCTGTAAAACCATCTATTTGAATAGTGTTTCTGTCGATGATTGGAATAACATTTGTCAGTTTATATTTTCCAAGGAGCAGCAACGACTCCCATACTTGCCCTTCGTTCATTTCTCCGTCACCCATAACACAATAAAAATACCGTGGTGGTTTATGTTCTTCTAGCCTGTCGATGAGCGCCATGCCAATAGCCTGAGAAAGCCCACACCCAAGTGGGCCGGACGTTGTTTCAAGTCCAGGTAACGACTCTCTATGTGGATGGCCCTGCAAACGTGACCCAAACTGACGCAGTGTGCGAAGTTCAGAAATAGGAAAGTACCCTGCGTGTGCAAGAGCTGCATACTGAACAGGTACAATATGCCCATTGGATAAAATAAGTCTGTCGCGCTCTTTCCAGAGCGGGTGGCGAGGATTATGATTAAGCACTCTAAAATAAAGCGCTGTAAAAATATCTGCCATACCAAGTGGTCCCGCAGTATGTCCTGAACCAGAAGCTAGGAGCATTTTTACAATACTCTCGCGAATATCTTGCGCTCGCAGTTCAAGCGCTTTTACTTCGACATCAGTAATGGAATACATACACACAGTATAGCGTGAAGTTTCAATCAACTTCACGCATAGTACACATTTATGCAAGATTGTTCATCGTAGCAAGAGCAGTTCCTGGATCGTTATCACCAAAAATATACGAACCAACAACAAGGGTCTCAGCTCCAGATTCAAGAACTCGTGGGGCATTCGTTGGATTCATCGCACCATCTACCTGGACAAGCACATCCCCAACCTGTTGTTTGAGCGCAACAATTCTTGCTGGAGTTTCTTCGTCGAAAATTTGACCCTGTTCTCCGATAGAGCGTATCCCCATCACTTGAGCATATGCCTGAGAATCTACGTTTCTTGCAGCACGAAGCATTGCTACATGCTCATCAATAGTTTGATCATTTGACACAGCAACTCCAACAGAAGCACCTTGCGCAACTATCATCTGAGCGCATTCTCGCATCTGTTCTTCTGACATCAAATCTGCATGGATTACAATACGCTTTGCACCAAGAGTAAGTGCAGCCTGTACAACTGGCTGACAATTTGCAACCATAAGATCAAATTCATATACAAACCCTTGTGGTAATGTTTCTGTTCCATCTGGAATCCATGTCACCTCTCGCCCAAACTTACCATCACATATATCTATTTGCACATCTCTTGAAAGACCATCTATGCGAGATAGTTTTTCCGTAAGCTCTTCAAATGAATGTGGCAAAATTGCTGGTACTACTTGCATGTTAGTTTGTTATTTCATCAATAGCAATCACTCGATCAGCGTGACGTTCTGCATGAGAAAATGGTGTAGCAAAAAATAAATCCACCGCTTGCTTTGCCTCAGCTTCTGTTACAAATCGCGCGCCAAGTGAAAGTACGTTTACGTCATTGTGTTCACGCGAGAGCTTGATCACATCAAGTGGGCCGCCAGCGTACACAACTGCACGCACATGTCTAAATCTATTCGCTACAATAGCTTCACCTACACCAGACCCTCCGAACACAACCGCCATAGCTGGTTCATGCTGTGCATCAAACTGCACTTTTTCTGCTGCTCGTGCGATATATTCTGGATAATCATCCCCTGGTTCAAGAGTAAGCGCTCCGCAGTCATAGACTTCATGCCCACCTAGCTCTTCTAGGTAGATTTTAATCTTTTCTTTTAATTCAAACCCTGCGTGATCTGTAGCTAGATAAATTGTCATAGGAATAGTATACAGTGAGCAGTAAACAGTGGCCAGTGAATCTTCGCAATACAGAGATTCACTATTTTATACTTTTACCGACACGAAAGACATGTTCTACCAATGTGTGCGTATACCCCATTTCGTTATCATACCATGCAAGAACTTTGACAAGATTTCCACCGACAACACGAGTCATTTTCAGGTCTGCGATAGAAGCATACGGAAGCCCTATGATATCGCTTGATACAAGCTCTTCTTCTGTTGCTTGAAAAATACTTGACCACCTTTCTGTAAGTGATGCATCTTTTAGTATTTGATTCACCTCTTCTACAGTTGTTGGTCGTTTCGAGATAAATGTAATATCAGCAATAGATCCGGCCGGAGTTGGTACACGAATAGAAATACCATCGAACAGCCCCTCAAGAGCTGTAAAAGCTTTTGTCACAGCAATAGCTGCTCCGGTTGAAGATGGCACGATATTTTGTGCTGCGGCACGCCCCTCACGAAAATCTTTTTTGTTTGGACCATCCACAATTGACTGAGATGCAGTATATGAGTGCACTGTGTTAAGAATAGCTTTTTCGATACCGATAGCTTCATCTAAAATAGCAATCACAGGAGATGATGCGTTTGTTGTGCATGATGCATTTGAAGTAACATCACATGTGCCAAATTTTTCTTCATTTACTCCAAGTAAAATAGTTTCGCCTTTCACACTTACATCCTCACCGGACTTTGCAGGAGCAGATATCACCACTCGTTTAGCTCCACCAGCAAGGTGGGCTGACGCTTTATCATACGCAGCAAATAGCCCAGTTGACTCTACAACTACATCCACATTAATTGAACCCCATGGGATAGCGCTCGGATCTTTTTCCTGAAACACCCGCACTCGAGCGTCGACATCACCTTCTGTGATGATGTATTGTTCATCTTCATGAACTTCTGCATGCACATCATACGGAGCCACTTTGTATACCGTGTCATATTGAAGAAGATATGCAAGGTTGTGAATATCACCAAGATCATTCACTGCAACAACTTCCATATCGTCACGCATTGAAGCAACTTTAAAGAAAGCTCTTCCAATACGCCCAAAACCATTTATTCCAACACGAAGTTTTTTATCCATTTGTATAGTTTATCGTTAATAGTGAGTAGTTACTAGTTGATAGCTAACTCTTGAAATAAAACTTTTTGTTTACTGTGTCTCATAATATAAAACCCCTGCCAGGGATTTTTATATATTTTGCTTGGCCGCAGACTACTGCGGCACCCTGCAAAAATATAGTCGCACTTATACTCCTTATTTTTGCGGGCCCACGAGGAATCGAACCTCGACCAACGGATTTGGAGGCCGTTGTTCTACCACTAAACTATAGGCCCGTGCGTACGATTCTAACACAAAACAAAAACCTGTGCGATGCACAGGTTTTTGTTGAAAGTAAATTTTATTACTTCTTTGATTCCTTGAAAGTCACATGCTTTCGAAGTTTCTTTGAGTATTTCTTGAGCTCGATTTTACGAGTTACCTTTCTTTTATTTTTGCGGGTATGATAAACCTCACCAGTTTCCTTGTTTTTGATGATGATGAGATTGTCCTGAATCTTTGACATAGTTTTGGAATTATACTCTATTTACAGGGTTTTGGCAACTTCTATTTATGCAGCTATTTTAGCAGCGATATATGAAGCAAGCTCAGATACAGGGATACGCTCCTGCTTCATGGTGTCTCGGTCACGCACGGTTACTGCATTATCCTCAAGCGTTTCAAAATCAACCGTCACACAAAATGGTGTACCAATCTCGTCCTGTCGACGATAGCGCTTACCGATTGACTGAGTTTCATCATATGCGACACGCGCTATTTTCTTCAAGTCTTGAGCAATCTTTTGTGCAGGAACACTCAACTCTTCTTTCTTTGAAAGTGGGAGTACAGCGACCTGAACTGGGGCCACTGTTGGCTTGAATCGAAGTACAGTACGAATCTCACCATCAACTTCTTCTTCATCGTACGCAGATGAAAGCACTGCGAGCATAAGACGATCGAGTCCAAACGTTGGCTCTACACAATGCGGAATATAGCGCTCTTTTGTCTCTTCATCAAAAAAGGAAAGATCAACTCCTGACCCAGTTTTGTGAGCGTTAAGATCAAAATCAGTACGGTACGCAATTCCAAGAAGTTCTTTTTGCCCGATTGGAAAATCAAATTCTGTATCGACACTCCATTTTGAGTAGTGAGCACGGTCAGCTTCTGGAATTTCCACTTGATGAATTTTTGATTCAGGTAATCCAAGGTTTACAAGAAACTCTTTTTGTAACGCAAGAAGTTCATCAAATGATTTTCTCCACTCTTCTGGTTTTACGAAATACTCAATCTCCATCTGCTCTAGTTCACGAAGTCGAAAGATAAAATTCCCTGGCGCAATTTCATTACGAAATGCTTTGCCGATTTGAGCCATACCAAATGGAAGACGCGGATGAAATGTGTCTAGAATATTTTTAAAGTTCACAAACATTCCTTGTGCTGTTTCTGGACGAAGATACACAGTAGCCGAGTCGTCATCTGCTGCACCAGTTTTAGTTGCAAACATCATATTAAACTGCCGCACCTCACCAAGAGGATTTTTGTCTGGACTCTGTAGTTTCTTTTCCTTAATAAGTGCATCCATCTCAGCAACTGTCATACCTTTTGGATCAATACCTGCATCTTCGAGGAGGTGGTCAGCACGATAACGCTTCTTGGTTTTAGTGTCTTCTACAAGAGGGTCATTGAAGCCGCCAACATGCCCTGAAGATTTCCAAACATTTTGATTCATAAGAATCGCAGCGTCTACTCCATACATGTCAGTACGTCCATCAACAAAGAATTTCCACCAGATATTTTTAATATTATTGCGGAGCGCAACGCCATATGGCCCGTAGTCCCAGGTTCCTGCGAGACCTCCATAAATCTCAGACCCAGGAAAGACAAATCCCCTGCGCTTACAGAGCGAGACAATTGCTTCCATATCTGGTACTTTTTTAGGTTCTGTCATGATGTTTGATTCTACCACAGAGCAATTAATACTGGAAAAGTCCTCCAACTAGCTCGTTAATGATGATGAGGATGCCGTTGATTGAGAAAATGATAATCAACCCAAGCAAGCCGTACACGAGATGCTTCTTACCTTGTTCCTTACTCATAGATTCACCATCCCCTCCACCTGTTTTATTAAAAGAAAGAAGGAACATTACAACACCATAAAAAAAGTAAACAACTGCAATAGCGACAATAAGCTGAAAGATTGGAGACAAAAGATACGTTACAACGTTTTCAAAAATAGCCTCTCCATCTGTGATGGTTGATGTCATACTGATATCTTGCATGCAAAAAGTATATCATACAAAAATGACCCTTTCGGGTCATGTTTGTTATCACGATATACACTAACGGAGCATTAGTTGGTAGGCCCAGTTGGAATACCTACCGCTGGAGCAGTTCCTCCTGAAGTGATACTAAATACACCTCCGATGAATGCTACAAGACCCCAAATAGATACCATCACAAAAAGCGCAAGAATAGACATACCCATGAACTGAAGCCATTTTGCATGTTCTGACCCTTCGCGACCTTTGATGATAAACATCACAAGTCCAAAGAAGAATGCAACAACAGCAAGCCCTACAGAAAGTGGAAGCAGCTGATTAACAATCGATTGAACTGTAGCGATGAGCGCTTTAAGGTTTTGAGCTGGTGCAGACGATTGAGCAAATGCAACTGCAAGTGTCGATGCCCCAAGTGATAAAGTGATAAGTAGTTTTTTCATAATATTTGGTTATATGTATAAGTATAGCTCCTTAGACAATATGTGCAAGAAGCTTGTAAACATTACCTTCCTCCGGCAGGAACACACTGATTTGCATTATTACAAAACCCAGAGACCGTAACACCAGCTGCGTTTGTAGTCTGACAACCCGCTCCAGGACCCCACGATTGACATGTGGTATTTGAGCCACTTGAGCCTGTAGTTGTTTTAAGAACACATCTCCCGTTGCTGTATACATGGTCTCGGTCTCCTGGGTATGTCTCACATGGTGTACCATCTGCTCGAGAACCAGATCCTGTTGTCCCAGCTGACGGTGAGCCAGTACCAAGTGGACTAGCCTGCTGTTGCGTAGTGTTACCAGCGCTATCCCCAAAACGAATTGCTGGGACAACAATATCGCCATTTTCAAAGTATCTACTACCGATAGCCTCCTGTGCAAATCTCACGATCCCCCATACAGAGAACATCACAAACAGCGCAATGAGCCCCCATACCATGAAACTCTTCCCCTCCTCCATCGCTTTTGCTTCTCCACTGCGTGCTGCCCAAATAAACTGCACGATACCAAAGAAGAATACAACTACAGCTGAGGCGAGTGCCAAGTACCCAAGAGACGCAACGATATTTGTGGTGATACTAT
>ERZ724505.2147-NODE-2147-length-10112-cov-3.773789_pt1 | contig 10112 bp, 9 predicted proteins | sample MGYA00376038_ERZ724505 | MGnify/ENA primary metagenome ERZ724505 (study PRJEB28724, sample SAMN07190884) | wastewater metagenome | isolation source: effluent of sewage treatment plant in Hong Hong | place: Hong Kong | collected 2016-03-17 ...
TCCGAACAAACTTTTATCTTTCACAATAAATAGGCTCTGTGGGTCGACATTACTTTGGATCAACTTCTGAGCATATTGGCGAGCTCCTTCACCTGCCGCTAAGCTTAGGGTTAGTGTAAAAGCACCTACGGCAATAGCAAGGCTAGTTAGAATTGTGCGACCTTTGGCATTTTTTAGACTTCGTCCAGCCCGCGTGAAAATATCTCGATATTTCATACCTTCACTCCTCTTTTTGTTATCTTCACTATTTTGCCGTCTTTGATATGGACTTGCCTATCACATTTTGCTGCCAGATCAACATCGTGGGTGACTACGACCAGTGTCGAGCCGATTTTCTTGTTGAACGTAAACAGTAGTTTCTCAACCATTTCACCGGTTGTACTATCGAGATTACCAGTCGGCTCGTCCGCAAATATGATACTTGGCTTGTTCACGATAGCGCGAGCAATTGCTAATCGCTGCTTTTGACCACCAGAGAGATCTTTTGCTTTCGAGTTTAGTTTCTCGGCAAGGTCAACCTGCTCGAGTGCAACCTGGACTCGCTTTTTACGCGTACGCCGACTAAGTCGAGCAATCTCTAAGGGCAAACTAACATTCTGAGCACATGTCTCATTCCCTTGCACAAAAAAAGCCTGAAAAATAAAGCCGATTTTTTCAGCCCGGAATTTATCTAGCGCCTTATTCTTGAGCAGAGATATGTCTTGATTATCAACCATGATAGTACCACTTGAGGCACGGTCTAAACCGCTCATCACATGCATGAGCGTACTTTTGCCAGAACCAGATTTTCCAACAATGGCAACACTACTACCACTCTCAATTTCAAGATTAATGTCATCCAGAGCCGTAAAAGTACGGTCTTTTTTTCCGTAAACCTTACTAACGTTTTTTAACGAGATCATGCCTTGGCATCTTTCTTGGTCTTCACGCTTCGATCAGTAACTTTATAAGGATTCCCCTCATACAGCTTAGGGAGGTGCGTGAGAAATAGGCCAACACCAGCAAATAACATAATCATAAACGTAAGCACATTAAGGAGCGGGATTATCAATCCGAGAAATAGTACTATCGCTCCCACCAGTGCGCGTAACACGACATAAGAAGTATTAGAACCATAGATTTTGTTGCCGACAAAATATGCGAATACAACCGGTGAGACAGCCATCAGTAGCAGCCATACCAACAGCAGCACATATGCAATCAGCGCGCCCAAGCCTGTTAGTAGCAACACGAGCGCAACAATAGGAGTTACAACGACAAACGCTAACCCAAGCGCCAGAGATATTCCGAACATTCCCCAAGAGACCGCGCCGATAGAATGAACCTGACGAGGTAACACTGCACTGCCCGCCACAACAAGAACGGCTATTGCCGCAGCCACTCCGATACCCATGAATACCGTCGCTACACCATTATTATTTGAGTCTTTTTTCACTGCGTGGAATTCTGTTTTGCCAGTGACCATTTCTTGAGGGATACTGCTTTTGTCTGATGAATAGTAGACAAAATCACCGCCTACCTTAGCTTTATTTCCGTAACCGAAATGTTCGAAACCACTTCGCACGTCACGTCCGATTTTGCCGTTCAGATTGAAAATCGATGCTGCTACGGTCATGTCACGGCCGACACTTCCCGTGATATCAAGATTACTTGCACCACCGGTCAGATCGCCTTTCAAATCGAGTGTAGGAAAGGTTGTGACATTCGAGCCAGCGACGGTCGCGTTTCCAGAGATTTTTCCACCCAGAAAAACATCGGCTCCTGCAATTCGTACATCACCGTTCACAGTACCTTCGATGCGAACCGTGTTGCCGGCACAATACACATCACCATTCACGGTTCCGTCAACGCGGACGGTATTACCTGCAAGATACGCAGTACCGTCGACAACCTTGCCTTTTGCAACAGTCGCCGATGCGTCGCCACTTCCCATGTACAGCGCACTGGCAGATACTTTAACACCTATAAAAATTCCAAGTAGCATCATTACGCCGACCGCTACAAGGCCTGATAGTCGTAGCTTCACAACCCCTCCTCAATTATTTCTCCCTTTATTGTAGTCCTAACCGTAGCGCTTTTCAATGAATGAACGTGTTACCAGCCGCCGCCACCGCCGCCACCGCCGCCACCGCCAGAAGAGCCTCCGCTACTACCTCCACTACTGGAGCTGCTTGAACTAACATATGATGTCGCGGAAGAGAAATTACTAATTGCCGAACCGAACGCAGCGGCTTGAAATACACCGCTCTGCCCATGATACCAATCGGGTTGAGCACCAATTTCCTCGTAGTAGCGACCTATCTCTTGGTTCCACTGCTCTTGTTGTCCGAAAAGCATAGCGTACGGTAACGTGCGTTCATACAATTGCAGTCGTTTCTTTGAGTCATTTGTAACACTCGCACCAACTTTTTCAACACCGCTTGGACTTTGCAGAATTTGTAAACGATCTTTTTCAGCAAGTTTTATATAGTATTTAAAGCCAAGTAGGTATTGCTTCAGTGCTAGCCCCTTTTCTGTCAATGGATATAACAGATATGCCATAATGAATGCCGTTATAACGCACACAACGAAGACTGGTGAGAGCAGCACTACACTTAACACGAGCAATAAAATGGCGATACGTTTAAATGATGCTGATTGCGCCTCAACCTTTTCACGCAATCCATATGTCCCTCGAATTAACTTAGTCAAATCTGTGTCATTATTCATAGTGCGTTTTAAGAACGCTGTGTTATTGCTGAGATCTTTTAAGTTCAGTCGCTGACCAACAGAGGGTAATGTGCCAAAACTATCGCTTAATAGTTCCTTTTCCTCCCACAGAAGATCACTTGGATCTTTTATGACCTCGATTTCGTACTCAGTAGGCCGATACCATTTTTTTTCTTTCACTTCATAAATACTCACATAGTGACGGACAGCAAGATCGATTAGCTGAGCCGCCATGACCGACTGTGCTCCTTTTATGAATTGTGCTGCCGTTGTGACACTGACATTTTCCGGTGGTGTATACTCAGGCGGTATTGGGCCATTCTTGCCGCCACGCTCGTTCATAAGTTTAAAACGAATAAGTAACCAGATGAATATTGCTCCTGCCAAAAAGAAGGATATTGTCTGAATAAACATCCATACGATGATAATTCGTTCCCATAGCGTTGGCTGATACGCTGCGAAAGTTTGCGGCTGAAAACCTATTGCGATTGTCATATTTTCATGAGGATTCAAACCGCGTGGCGTTGTCGCTATGAAGTCACCGGCGCTTGGTTCGCTTATGGTGCATGCGTTCGTTTCACCTTCAATACCATACGTACAAGAACGGTTCGTCGTAATGAATTCTTTCAAACCATCTGCGACATGCACTCGGGCAGTCACACTATCAAACGGTTGCGGCCACTCGAGACCGTTGGTGTCCCAATAAAACTCGTCATCATTTGTATCTTTGAAATATTTTGTAACATCATGTTGCGTGTATGTGAGCTTATATGTTTGTGACCCATGTACGTACGTGCTCGCTTCACCAATTCGCACCACGAGATTGTCGTTAGAATCGTAGGTTGTGTATGGCAAATTTTTGCCTAAAGCATCTGTTACAGAATTGACTTTCAGGTGCGTCGGATGTCCGTCATAGCTTTTTGGTATTGCCCGTTCAATGCCATGATTTTGATCGAACGATGGAAATTCAGCAGTCAGCACCTCGACAGTTTTAAGCACTGAACGTTTCTGAACGTCTCTACTTAGATAATAGTCTGCTTGAAAATTTGAAAAATGAAAATCCTGAGTTGTTGCATATGTCGGCGATGCAGCAGCGAATAGACTATAAAACGCTACCAATGCTCCGAGTACAAATCGCTTCATCTGCTACGTATTGTAGCAGTTTTGAAACTCTAGCGAAATTCGAAACCGCTGCCGTTATCCATCATGCCGTTGCCGTTCGAACTTCCCCAAGGACTTGTTCGGTTCATCATAATACGTCCTTGGTTATAGTCAAGGCTAGTGGCGTACATTCTCGCAGATATGAACGCCAGCCACACGAACGCAACTCCAACTAATACAGCAAGCACGATTTGCATCTTATGCTGTGCTTCCAATTGCTTCAAGACCACGACATCATTTGCTACAGCTACTGGTCCCTCAACTGTCGTTGGCTCAGTCGTTACTGCAACACGCTTCGTCTCTTTGGTTTTCACTTCAGCCTCTTCTTTTTTCAGCTCATCATGCTTGGCCATTATCACTCCTTGCTATCATTAGTTAGCGCTAGTGTAGCAAGAAATACTGAGTCGAAGCTTAAGTCTACTCAAAACGTATATTGTTATAAATGTCTCTTGTAGTTTCATCAATGTCTGGCTTTAATTGAGGGAACGGCACGCCCTCACGAGCCGATACGCCTTCAAATATCCAGAAAACACGCTCTGAGTGTCCCCACCCACAAGCAGGCGGCATACCGTATTCAAGCATTTCAACATAGTCTATATCAAGCATCATCGCTTCATCATCACCTGCATCACGCATCGCTTGCTGCTCTGTAAATCGATTCAACTGATCAATAGGATCATTTAATTCACTAAAACCATTTCCGAGTTCGCTGCCAGCAATAACTGGTTGAAATCGCTCAACTACACGTTGGTCGTCCGGATTGCTCTTTGCAAGAGGGCTGATGAATTTCGGGGTATTTATAAGCCAAACTGGACCAGTGACATCTTTTCGAATGTGTTTCCATAATTTATCGATGCCACGAGGAATCGAATCAGTTTTTTCAACCTCGAGGCCATTTTCTTTTAGCTTATTTGCAACCTCTTCAATTGTCGTATTATAAACGTCTATTTCGTAGTGTTTTTGTATCACATCGGCATAATCCCAAACTTCCCACTCTCCGCTCATATCGACGTCGAACTTACCGAGCTTGAATTGTAATGTACCGAATGTTTTCTCGAGCGTGACCTTGAACATATCTTCCATAAATTTCATGCCGTCACGCCAGTTGGCATATGCCCAGTACCATTCCATGGCTACATGCTCTGGAAGATGCTCATCACTATAGTTTTCATTTCTGAAACGAGGTCCAAGATCATATACTTTTTCAAAACCAGCACCAATCAAGCGCTTCAATGGTAGCTCATGGCTGATACGAAGATAGAACTGCTGGTTATCAAGCGCGTCCATGTGAGTCACGAACGGGTTCGCATCTGCGCCTCCGGTCGTATGTTCAAGAACTGGAATATTAATTTCGGTAAAACCGTGCTCGTTCAGATAGTCTCGGGTCGCTTGCCAGAAAACACTTCGTCTTCGGAAGCGCTCTCGAACATCCAAGTTGACGTTCATATCGACGTAACGACGCCTGAAGCGCTCTTCCTTGCGCGTTAGTTCGGTTGGCATTGGGCGTAATGCTTTTGTCAGCAAACGCAATGTTTTTACTCCAATCGATTTTTCGCCTGTCTTGGTCGTAATAACCTCACCAGTTGCTTCAATAAAGTCACCGCTATCGAGTAAGTTCAGCTCTTTCATGCCCAGAAGTCCGTTTGTAACATCGAGTTCTGCGACGTCGGGGCCATGCAAGAACAGCTGCATTTGCCCGCTTTCATCACGGACAACAATAAAGGCTAGCTTACCAAATTTACGTAATGTCACAATACGGCCGGCTACCGTGACCGTCTGAGCCGAAAGAGTATCGAAATTATCAATTACATCTGCTACGTTATGCGTACGGTGCGCTAGCGCTGGATATGGATCAATTCCGAGCGTCCTCAATTGTTCGAGTTTTTTTAGTCTCTCGTCTCTGTAATCTTGAAGTGTTGCCATTGTTTTTAGTATACCTCAGAACGCCGTAATGGCCCAGTTTAATTTATGCTTGCGCTTAAAGATGTTTCTGTGGTTTAATATATACATCATTAACCAATAACATAAAAACTATGCTTGGATTACTTGAAAAAACATCAGATGCCTCGCCTGAAGAACTAACCGACACTCTTGCAGCGCTGACAAAGGAAGCAGAATTAAGAAGTGATGGTTCACATCTACCCGCCCGTAAGGTGAGAAAAGATATTGCTCATACTGCCGAACTTCTTATTATGACTGCCGATCAAAAAATTCTTACACCTGATTTTCTCAACCTACTTGAAAAAGCACTAGACACCTCGGGACGAAAACGAAAATTGGTTCAGCACGTACTTGAGGTTGTTGAGCTACTTCCGCCGGATGATTTCCATCGACGCGTAATTGAAACATCCGTCGAGCATGCGATTACAACTGAACAGGCAATATTGTATTTGATGAATGAAGGCGAAGAACGAGCGCCACAGGCACTAAAAGACGAAACAGTCACTTTTGAGACTGGGCATGTCGGATCAGAGTATGACTTTGTTTTTGATCCAACCGTCTATAACCCTATGGCTGAAGAAAAGCAGCCTATACCACGATTTAGCTTATACTCAGACGAATCTAGCTAATTGCTACGACTTCGTAGTGGATTTCGCCTTTTGGTGTTGAAACTGTAGCCTTCTCTCCAACTTTTTTACCCATCAGAGCCATACCAATTGGTGATTCGTTTGATATACGACCGTTTGCAGGGTCAGCTTCGACAGGCCCCACGACGTGGTAGGTAGCCTTCCCGCCACCGTTTTTAAGCTCAACTTTACTACCTAAGCCGATGCTTGATTTTTTGCTGCCTTTGATAATCTCAGCGTTCAGCAAAATATCTTCGATTTCCGCGATACGGCTTTCGACTAAGCCCTGCTCTTCACGAGCAGCATCATATTCTGCATTCTCACTCAAATCACCATAGCCACGTGCATCAGCAATCTTATCAGCTATTTCGCCGCGACGACCTTTCAGCTTCTCAAGTTCAGCCTCGAGTTCTTTTCGTCCTTCTGTAGTAATCTGGTATATTTTTTTCATATTCATAACTCCTTTTTGGTGGTAAGAAAAAGCCTTATAAAGAGGTGCCTCGTTGGCACCATTAGGCTATTTCTCGATGTAAACCGACATCTCGCATAAGGTTCAAACGACGTTTACAATTATTTAAGAGTACCAAGAAGTTCGAGGTGTGTCAACGCTTTTATAGCTTCACCACCTCTTTCAACCAGCTCTACTTTGCCTTCTTCAACCAAGCGATCACTGACTGTTACCCGGTATGGAATACCCAGTAGTTCAGCATCCGCGAACTTAGCACCAGGACGCTCGTTTCTGTCATCGTATAGTACTTCAATACCCGCCGTCTCGAGCTGGTCGTATAGCTCATCAGCTGCTTTAGCTCCATTCTCACCAATTGATACTAGATACACCTTGTATGGTGCGATGTTAGCTGGCCATACAAGACCTTTTTCGTCGCTCATTTTCTCGGCGATGACACCCATTGCTCGAGTGATACCGATGCCATAACTTCCAATATACAGTGACTGTTTTTTGCCTTCTTTGTCGGTGTAGTAGAGCCCCATTTCATCAGTTTTTTGAGTACCGAAGTTAAATATATTGCCAGTTTCGGCCGTTTTAACTTTTTCAAGCTCATCCCGTGAGATACCGAGCTCTTTGACTGCATCATCGATGACTTCTTCATTAACAGCGATATTTTTCTCGCGATGAAGGTAGATTATATCCTCACCAGCATCACAGACGGTTTGAAATTCATGACTGAATTTCGTGAATGCACCACCGCTTGCAAAGGTAACATATGTTTCATCGCCAATACCTAAACGATCATATACCCGCTTATAAGCCTCAATTGTTTGCTCGTAATAATTATCGAGATCTTCTTTGGTGGTGTGGAAAGAGTACATATCTTTCATGATGAACTCACGCCCACGCATGATACCGCTTTTAGCACGTAGCTCGTTACGCATCTTGGTTTGGAATTGATAGACGCTAATCGGGAGATCTTTATAGCTTGCGACGTATTGCTTCATCATTTCGACGATTGGTTCTTCGTGACTCCAGCCGAGGCCTAATTCCGTCTCATCTTGCAAATGTGTCTTGAACCATACGTCGACAGTTTCATCACTCCAGCGTCCAGTTTTCTCCCAGATTTCCTTGCGCTGTAGGCCAGTCATAATTAGTTCATTTGAATCGATTGCATTCATTTCTTCGCGCACGATTTGTTTGATTTTCTCAACTACTCGAAGACCAAGAGGTAAATAGGCGTACACCCCCGCCATTTCCTTATAAACATAGCCAGCACGTATCAATAATTGCGCATTTTTTGCCACTTCATCAGCAGGCGCTTGTTTCAATGTCTTCGTAAATAGTTTTGATACTCTCATCTGTTACAGCATACCAAGATTTACGGGATTGATAAAGAGAAAATAAAATGCCAATGCGTTTTTGATGCCATGAAGCAAAACACCTGCCCATATATTGCCGGTACGCACACGTAATGTGCCTACTACCAGCCCCATTACGAAGGTATCGATGCCGACAAGCCACTGCAAGCCCGTACTGCCCGGCAAATGCATTGACCCGAAAGCAAGCGCACTAATAGTTATCGCAATCCAAGCAGGCAGAAAAGATTGTAATTTTCCTAATAAATAGCCTCTGAACAATAACTCTTCCGCAAATGGTGCAATGACAACCAGTGTGATAAACGCGACAATAAATTCAAAATTCTGGGCAAGATTATTAAATGGTAGGTCTTGTGCCTCGTTCAAATGTGTCCCGTTCAGTAAAAGCCCGATAGCCCCAGACACGACGAGTGATAGAATAAAATACGCTATGTAGCCAATCACACCGAGGCCAATATCCGACCAGAGAGGTGGCCGCGCTACGCCCAGTTCCCGCTTGCTTGTACGACGCCCGAGCCACCATGGCACACCAATCGCTAATACAACCGCAAGCGTATAAGAGAGTGCGGCGTAGATGGTCGTATATACGGACACGTTTACCGTCTTGAGAAGTGGAAATACTACCACAAGAATTGATGACAAATACGAGACAATAAATTGTGCACCAATAAATGTTACGGCTACCCAGACAACGAAGCGGGTAGCACGAAAAATCTTAGTGAATAAGTTTGCCAACATCGGCGATTGTTACCACTATAATTAGGCCAATTAGTACCATAAAACCGATTGATTGAATCTTCTCTTCTCGCTCTTTGGTCAGCGGCTTTTTCATAAGTCGGTAGACGGTCATCGTGAACCAACGTCCACCGTCAAGTGCGGGAATTGGCAGCACATTCATCACTGCCAAACTTAACGAAATAATACCAGTCAAAAGAAGCAGTGCTTTGATACCAGCCTTTTCCATAGCTGGGAAAATCACTCCCAGAATACCTATAGGTCCTGAGACGCTATTTGCGGCAGAGCTAAGCGCTTCATTGCCACTCTTTTGCACGGCTTCGTCGCCACTGAATTTACTCGCAATACCAGATACCAGATTAGTAACCAGCTTGCCAAGCCCAGCGAAAGTTTCACCAGTCAACTGAATCGTCGTTCCGATACCAACAATCGGAGCCGACCATGTCGAGTAGAGCTCGCTCCGCTCGGCCGAGCCTACTCCCAGGTAGCCATTGCCTCCGCTGTTGTCAGCTCGCAGCGTAAGAGTTTTGGTTTGTTCTTCATGATCACGCGAATAAATTATACGAACGGTCTGCCCTTTTAACTCTTCGGTAGTCTGCGCAAGTTGTTTAGCGGTTTGCATCTCCCGATTATTAATCAAGAGTATCTCGTCACCAGGTTTTAAACCTGCTTTTTCTGCTGGTGAGCCAGGAGTAACGCTTGCGATTTGTAGTGCAGCGACATCAATCCGAGTATCAGCAGGGACGGTAAACTGATTTGGCAGAATTTTCGGCATTCCCACGAGCGCAAGTATGGTAAAGATTACCATTGCAGCACCCCAGTTCATTAGTACGCCAGCTAATAATATCCTGGTTTTTTGCCAATATGTTGCGGCACCGTAATCGCCTTTTTTATCTGCTGAATCATATTCGCCCTTCAATTTCACAAACCCACCGAGCGGTAACCAGTTCAAGCTAAACAATACATTATTCCCAAGGATACTTCGCTTAACTTTTCTTCCCCAAGCAAGAGGCGGGAAGCCAACACCGAACTCTTCAACGACAACACCATTTCGACGTGCCACAATGCCGTGCCCTAACTCGTGAATCACAACGAGAAGCACTAAAATAATAA
>ERZ724505.2148-NODE-2148-length-10097-cov-5.058355_pt1 | contig 10097 bp, 5 predicted proteins | sample MGYA00376038_ERZ724505 | MGnify/ENA primary metagenome ERZ724505 (study PRJEB28724, sample SAMN07190884) | wastewater metagenome | isolation source: effluent of sewage treatment plant in Hong Hong | place: Hong Kong | collected 2016-03-17 ...
CTAAATATCAAAGAAGGTCACAATATTTATAATGTTCGCTATTTAGTTGAAAAGTTTGGAACCTCTCTTCAAATCTTGATGCCTTTTATTATTGAAGAGCGTTTAGAAGACTTGATGGATCTCGCGAATAATACTATCAAGAAAGTAAACTATCAAGGTAAATTCCTTTATCACTATCCAATGAAAGTGAATCAAACTCGCGAAGTGGTTATGGCTCTTGTGGGAGAAGGTGCTCATCTTGAGACTTCTTCTTATACTGAACTTTATTTGGTTAAAAAAATGCTTGAGCAAGATAAATTTAATCCTGATATTCGCATACTTTGTAGTGGTCCCAAAAATGATGCATATTTAAGTTTGATAGATGAATTACAACACAAGGGGGTAAAAATATTTCCTCTTATTGAAGGTCCTAGTGAGCTTAAAATGCTTCAACATTCTAAATACAACGTAGGTATTCGTTTAGATATGCCTGTGAAAGCTAGTTCATATTGGAACAAGCAAGTTGATCGTTTTGGTTTTTCCGCAAAAGAAATTTATGATATGGGATCATTTAAAAATTTAAAAATTTTGCACTATCATATCGGTTCTCAAATCGAAAAATCTGGAGATATTTTAACCCCTATCAAATACGCTCTTGATGTGTATTTTAAATTAAAGAAAACTAATCCTTCACTCGATACTTTAGATATCGGAGGAGGTATGCCTATTCCTTATACTCGTGAGAGAGGTTTTAATATTGATAAATTAATGGAAAAGATTTTTACTTTACTTAAAACTGAAGCAGAGAAGCACGAGATGCCTCATCCAAATTTGATTTGTGAATGGGGGCGTTACGTAGTAGCTCCTGCTCAAATGACTATTTTTAAAGTTATTGATACTAAAAAAGTTCATAAAACTAAAAAAGACGACAAGAAGTGGTACGTGATTGACGGTTCTTTTATGAACGATCTTTGCGATACTTGGTCTGTTGATCAAAAGTGGTCTATTGTACCGGTGAATAATAAAAACGATGATGATTTAGGAGAAGTTTGGTTTGCTGGATCTACTTGTGATAGTGATGATTTTTATAAAGGTAAAGATGGTTCAGTTCGTTTCCCAAAATATGATTATAGTGAAATAAATAATAATCCTATGTATATAGCAGTTTTAGATACCGGAGCGTATCAAGACGCTTTAGCGATGAATCATTGTCTAGTAGCTCGCCCTCAAAGAATCATAGTTGAGAACGGTCATATAGTCCTTGCTCGCAAGAGATTGAGTCCTGATGAAATCGGTAGACAATTGGGTTGGTACAATAAATAAGTTATAATATAAACTATGAGATCTATTTTTATTTGGCTTGTTTTTTTAGTGTTGATTGGATTTGGAGCTTTATTTGTTTTGTCTCGTGAAAATCCTAAAACTATAAAAGAAGAAAAAGCGTCTATCAATTATGTAAAGATAAACGATACTATTGTTGAAGTTGATATCGCATCGAATGATGTTGAGCGAGCGAAAGGACTTTCAGGTAGAGCAAACCTAAGAGAATACTCTGGTATGCTTTTTATATTTGATAAATTAAGTCGCAATATGTTTTGGATGAAAGATATGAATTTCCCGATAGATATAATTTGGCTAGATGAAAATAAAAAGATAGTTTATATTAAAGAAAACTTAAGCCCGAAAACTTATCCTGAAGTTTTCGGGCCTGAAGCTTATACTATGTATGTGCTTGAAGTTAATAGTGGTTTTGCTAAAAAACACAATATTAAATTAGGGGATCAAGCTTCTTTTTTCTAGTAGTAGAACAAGAGTCTGCGGAGTATACTTAAAACTGCTAAGAATACTAACAATAATATTAACCAACCAAAGAAAGTATTCGGTAGAAAATCTCCACTAAATAAAGCATTCGCACTTTGATTATAATTACTATTAGAATAATAGTCTTTGTTATAGTTTGAATTAATATTTTGATTTAGAGTCCCTGTATTTAAATTACTATTTGTATTTACGTAAACGATTTTAGTTTCTACTACTTTTTTAGTATTCACGCTCGCTACTGTACCGGTAGTATTTGTGTTTACTATATTTACTACTTGATTATTAATAATCGGATTTGTTGTTATCATTATAGTATTTCCGCGAACAGTTCCCATAGTATTATCAGCTACAATTCTCACATAATAAATACTATCTGGTTTTAGGTTTTTAATAGTTGCACGTACAGGGAATTCGTTACCTTGAGATCCGACAAAGATGTGATTAGTTTCAGAATAGTTCAAGAAATTCATATCCTCACTGTATTCGAACCACGCAGTAGTCATTACTCCGCCTGGGTTTACGCTACCGTAGACTGTTGCTTCTTTGGTGCCTGTTGTACTATAAACAGTATTCACGTTGATTACACCCGCAAAAGTAGCAAAAGGGGAAATAGCAAAGGCTATTGGCAGAGCTAAAACTATTAATTTTTTCATTAAATTTTTCATATTATTATACCGTATATTATAGCATTTTATTATAAAAAAGTCAAGCCCCGTCAGTCGCGACTGACGGGGCTTGAAGCTTATTATATTAATGAATTAATGATGCATTGTGTGATCAGTATTTGCTGTATAGTTGTGATTTATTACTGTTTTATTTCTGTGATTATAATACGCCATTCTGATAGCAAGGATTATAAGTAAAATAATTAAGATAAGTAATAACCAGCCAAGTAAAGTAGTAGGCAAGAAGCTTCCTCCGAAAATACTTGCTGCTCCTAATACGTTTCCATTATTTGTTAAGGTATTTTTTGAGTAAGCAAATACTTCTTCTTGAATATTACTACTTGCGATAGTATAAACCATATTTGCAGTAGTTACGATAATTTTACCTACTTCTGCACCACGTTCTACTCTAACTTTTAAGAACACACTACCTTCTTCTTGTGGATACAAGTTTTCGATATTTACTACTAGAGTATTGTTCTCTTCTGAGAAAACTCCACGACTAGAATCTAAGAAAGTTAATTCTTTTGGTAATACTACGCGTAATACTAGATCTCTTAATAATTCTCCAGATACGTTTTTGTAGTTTACTGTGTATTCGATTTCGTTTCCTAATCCGATAGTTTCGTTATCTCTGTTGATAGTTAAGAATACTAGTGAAGGTTTTGAAATTCCTACTTCGGTATTTGTAGTTACTACGTTAGTTACAGGTATAACTTCACGATAGATGATTCTTGTATTTGTAGTAGTTGTATTTACTGTACTTGTACCGTTTACTATTGTATTTCCTCTTGTTCTGAAGTTTTGAATATCTCCACGAGAAGTTCCATATTGATTAGTTACTACTGCACGGAAATAATAAGTTGTGTTTGGAGTTAAGCCAAATAGACTTGAGTAGAAAGGAGATGAAGCAGAATTTCCGATATATCCGTTATTTGTAGTTCTGTCTAAGTAGTTTGGATTTGTACCGTATTCAAAGTAACCGTTTGTATTAATATTTCCATTCACTAAACCTAAACCGTTTAGACGAGCCGAGTTATTATCAACGTTAGTTGCGAGAGTGGTTACTGCTGTTGGAGAACAATTTCCGAATACACAAGTATTGTTATTATTGTAGCCTGTTGTAGAGAAAGTAAGTACGTTACCGTAAACAGTTTGACCGTTACCTTGCGCTACTGCACGATAGTAATAAGTTACGTTTTGTTGTAAACCTGTTACGATTTGGTTAAAGTTTCCGCTTGAAATTCCTTGATTTAACTTATTAGTTTGAGTTGCTAAGTAGTTAGTACTTGTACCGTATTCAAACCAACGAGTAGTATAATTACCATTTGTTTCTACGTAGCCGTTTAATACAGCTGAAGTTGCATAAACTTCTGTTGGATTATAAGTAGTTACACTCGGAGCATTGTTATTGTAACAATTATAAGTACAACCACCGTTTCCGCTTGTAGTAAAGCTCATTTGATTTCCGTAAACAGTTTGACCGTTTTCGTTTTGAGCTACTGCACGATAGTAATAAGTTGTATTTGATTGTAAGCCTCCTAAGTTGTATGAATAATTTACGTTATTTGAACTACCGTAATTTGATTGATTAGTTTGATTACCCATACTAGAATTAGTACCCCAATCAAACCAAGCTTTCACATTACTACCTCCGTTTGCAGATACAGTACCGTTTAGAGTTGCGTAGTTAGTACCTAATCCAGAAGGGGAATTAGTAGTTACACTAGGAGTAATATTTTGATTATTATCTTCTACTGCTACGTAAACAGAATCAGAAGCACTTCCACCGTTTCCAGTACAAGTTAGAGTATAAGTTTTGGAGCTTGTTAAGTTGTATTTAGTTTCGTTACCACTTGTATTTTTAGTACCTGACCAACCGTTTGAAGCAGTACAGTAATTCGCATTAGTAGAAGACCAAGACAAGGTTGCATTTCCGTTATAAGGAATAGAGTTATCGTTTACAGTTAAGTTAACAGTCGGAGTATAAACTGGATCTGGATCAGGCATAGAACTTACGTATACAGATACGCTGTCAGATGCAGTTCCACCGTTACCACTACAAGTAATAGTATAAGTCTTTGTAGTTGTTAGGCCACCTAGAGAATAACTTCCGTTTGTAGTTTTTGTACCTGTCCATCCACCTGTAGCATAACAAGAGTTTGCATGAGTTGAAGTCCAAGTTAAAGTTGAATTTCCGTTGTATGCTACAGAAGTTGGATTTGCTACCAAGTTAACAGTCGGAGTATAAACTGGATCTGGATCAGGGATTGCGGTTACGTAAACCATCGCTGAATCAGAACCTGAACCTCCGTTACCAGTACAAGTTACAGTATAAGTAGTAGAATAGTTTGGATAAACTACTTTAGAACCACTAGTACTTGTAGTACCACCGAAATTATTTGAACAGTAAGTTGCGTTTGTTGAAGTCCAAGAAATAACTGAAGAAGAGCCTACATTGATAGAAGTTGGACTTGCTGTTACGTTTACTGCTGGAGCTGGGGTAGGGGTAGGGTTACAATTGTAATTACAAGGATTAGGATTACAGTTGTAAGTACAAGTGTTATTACAACCACTAGTACAAGTTCCTCCTCCGTTATTATTACCTAAAGTTGTAAAACTTTGCCAAGAACCCCAAGTTGTACCTGAAGTTACTCCAGCTTCTGTAGTAGTATTTTCTGCTACACCACGGTAATAATAAGTAGTACCCGGAGTTAAATTAGTAGCATAATAATAACTAGTAACGTTGCTGTTACCACTACCTAGATTTTGCTGACCAAGTTTTACTCCTTGATTATTTTGCATTTCAAACCAAGCGTTTGTATTCAAACCTTTTGGATTGAAAGTATTTGTTAATGTCGCAGTTGTAGAAGTTATATTTGTAGCTGTTACTCCTCCGTAGGCTGGTGTTGCAGCGAATGCATTCAGTCCTCCAGAAAGTAATAGTCCAAACACAAAAACCACTGACGCTAATTTTTTGACTATATTTTTCATAATTTTTTCCGCTATGCGGTATTAATATTGATAATTAACTTAACTTATAAACTTATAATTGACTCCAATATCCTAGCATATTTTAAAAAATAAGTCAAGTGCCTATATTGACTTTTCTATTTTTATATGCTATCATATATTTAGTAAAATAGTTCATTGAAAAAGAAAATTTTTGAGACGAAATTGTCTTTTTGCGCATTAATTTTAAAATTTTAGTGCCTAAAAAGACAATGTCGTCAAAATTAAAATTTCTCATAATGAAAAAAATATTTTTTCTTTTATTGGTTCTCTTCGGATTGAGCCAAATTGTAAACGCCCAAAATTTTTTGAAGGGCTTTGATTACGAGACAACAGAGAAGTATCTGAACGCAATGGAAGTAGTGAAAACTACGCCACCTTTGTATTCGGTTACCGTGAAGTATGGGGAAAGAAACCCTTACTTCGAATGGGAAGATATTTCTCTGAACAGAGAAGGCTGTTCATTCAGCATTAAAGTTGATGTTTACTGTGATTTCAATGTTTTAACAATTGTTGATTGCAGTGATTGCCAGCAAACATGTTGGAACGGAACTTTGTATCAGAATGCAATTTTGGTATTAAATCCAGGACTTTACACAGCAACTGTGTTTGGGCCTAATTGCCAAAGTTCTTCAAGCATGAATATTGCAAAAGTGGGTAACAAGCCTGAGTTTTCTGTTGAGAGCACAAAAGCTTGTTCCGGTGAAAAAGGAACATTGAGAGTGGCTTCGTTCTCAGAACCACTAGTCTCTTTTGCATGGAGCAACGGAGCTACGACAAGTAGTATTCAAGTTCCAAAAGGAATGTACTCCGTAACAGCTACCAATGCACAAGGATGTGCAAACGTAGCTCAGGGAGAAGTAAAAGAATTCTTACCTTCACCAGCACCTATGGTCACACCATCGATAAACGCTGATGGATCAGTAACCTTAACTTCATCTATGCCTTCGGGTAATATGTGGAGTAATGGAGCAACTTCTCAAAGTATCAAGCCTGAAGTTTCAGGGGTGTATACTTTAAAAGTGAAAGATAGTAATGGATGCTACTCAGCATCCAGTTGCCCTTCAGCAGTTTCTGTAATTAAAAAAACAGAGATTGTTGAAGTTCATGATACGGTGATAGTAAACTCACCACTTTCGTGTCCACTAACCGCATCTTTCATGCATGAAGTAAATTTAAAGAAAGTAAATTTCAAAAATACTTCATCTGGAGAGCCTGTGGGCTACTTGTGGATGTTTGGCGACGGCACTACTTCTACAGAAGTAAATCCAATGCACGACTATGCACAGGACGGAACCTACGAAGTGAAACTCTTCACTTTCAAAGGTGTTGATCAAAGCATGATTATGGGAAAAGTTTTCATTAATACTAAAACTGGAAACGGTGGAGGTGGAAATGCGACTTGTCCAGCTATGGCTTCATTTATGTATGAAGTTGATGGTATGGAAGTAGATTTTAGAAATACTTCATCCGGAGATGGACTGCTAAGTTATCTTTGGGATTTTGGAGACGGAACCTCAAGTACTGAAAAAAATCCAGTCCATAAGTATTCACAATACAAAAGTTACAAAGTAACTCTGTATGTAAATACACCGAACGGATTAATTTCGGCATCACAAAATGTTTGGATTATTGATCAGAACGTTTTGAATGGGACCGTTTGTGATAGTTTACTGATCAAGGCTAGCAATGGCATGAAAAACGGTGAGGCAATCTTGCCTTATCAGATTACAAGCCAGACAAAACTGGTTTTAGAGCACCCAAATGCCAATAATTGGTCTTGGAGCCCAACTGGTCAAGCTACCGATTGGTCACTGGTGAAAACTGGTGTTGGAAGACATCATTTTTATGTGTCTTATTTCGTAAACAATAAGAAGCAATGCTCAGTATTTGATTACGAAATCTTAGGTGGCGGTATTACCGGTACTAACGAAGAAGCCGAGAACAGGTCCAGTAATAGTGATAAGGATATTAATGTATATCCTAATCCGACTTCCGGACCCGTTGAATTAGATCTTTCAGGGTTACCTGGAGGCCAATACTTGATTAATGTAATTAGTCAATCTGGCCAAACGGTGACCAAAAAAGTAATCAAGCAATAAAAGTTTGCTTGGTATCGAAATAAAGCCTTGAGCTACTTAAGTGTAGCCAAGGCTTTTTTATTTTACCCAGTCGGTCTAGACTGACTGGGTTTGCAATTTTTTGAGAGTATTGTATACTATAAAAGTTTTGTATTGTGATAACTACGCGAGTTTCGACTCGTGAGGAAAGTCCGAACATTCATTCATTAAATTGAAAAGTGTAGTGGGTAATACCCATCCACCGCAAGGTGCGAGGTGCGAGCAGAGACGCTGATGTTTACCCGACGTAAGTTTGGTAGGCGGGCCGAAAGGCTAGGCTTCCTTATAGGAAGAGTTTCGTAGTAATACGAAAGTGAAACGGCTAAATCCTTACATGAATGCAAGATCGTGTCCCGAGCGCAAGTGAGGGAAGAATCGCTTGAGGTATTGAGTAATCAATATCCTAGATAAATTGTTATCTCTTTTATGAAAATAAAAGATACAGAATTCGGCTTATAGGTACAAAATACAAATGAAAAATCCCTCGCAAGAGGGATTTTTCTATTTTGCTATTGACTTATAACTTCTAGTATGCTATACTCTATTTGTGAGTGTGAGGCCCGGAGCAATCCTTAGGACTTACATTATTCGAAACAATATATGTGCCGCAAAAAGCCCCGCAAGGGGCTTTTTGTTTTATATAGTATACAAAAACATTATTTTAAATAGTACGGAAAAGCAAATCAATGAAATTTCTGAATCCTCGCCCTCGGAGTCAAAAGGACAGGGGACCCGCGATTCTTAAAATTTCATTGATTTGCTTTTTTCGTGCTAAAATATATCTATGCATAATGGTATAAAATCTTGGAATAACTTAGTTAGTTTTGCTTATAATTTTTTTTCAATTCCGCTACTTGCGAAAACTTTATTTAATCCTTTTCAAAACGATAAAGCTGATAAAAGTTTCGATATTTTAGAGACTGTAGTCTTTGCTATTTTTTCTAGAATTTTAGGATTTCTTTTTAGAATTATTTTAATAATCCTCGGTTTAGTTTTAACTTTATTAGCTATCTTAACTTTTCCGATTTTCTTTTTCTTTCCGATATCAATCTCACGAGAAACGCTTAGAGATTTTGGAAGTTTTGGTAGTGAGTTGTCTTATGGTAAAACTTTTTATCTTAATAAATATAGTCACGATTTACTTAGTCTAGACGGTATAGCTATTTATGGTAAAGAAAAAGCACTTCGAGTTATTGAGCGTGGACTTTCGAAAGAAGAATCTCGAAATATTTTGCTTGTAGGTGAGACTGGAGTAGGGAAAAGTACTTTGATTTCTTATTTAGGCAGATTAGGAAAATCCGGACTTTCTTTCCCTGGAATCGCCCATCACAGAATAGTAAGTTTTGCTCCCGAAGATATCACTAGTGAAGAATTTGAAGGTGCGATGAATGAAGCTTCTAGTGCGGGTAACGTTATCTTAGCGATTGAAAATATTTATGAATATGCAAATATTTATGATAAGTTTATACCTTATTTAGATATGCCTCATTTAGGTATAGTGGCGACTACTGATTTCGCTGGACTTGATAGAGTATTAAAGAATTACCCAGAATTTCTATCTAAATTTTTAAAAGTAGATATAGGAGAAACTAATGACGAAGAAACTCTCGCTATTTTGAAAAATCATATTTATTTAAAAAGTTTGAAAATCAATGAAGACGCTGTGCTTGAAATAATCAGATTAACTAATCGCTACGTAGGTAATGAGCCTCAACCGCTCAAATCGATTTTACTTTTAGATGAACTTAAAACTTTAGGTAAAGAAATAACTATTTCTGATGTGCAAGCTTTGATTTCTGATAAAACTAATATGTCTATTGGAGAATTAGGTTCTGACGAGAAATCTTTACTCCTTGATTTAGAGAAAAATATGCTTTCAAAAATCATCGATCAAGAAGAAGGAGTGCGTGACGTCGCAAATGCTCTCAAACGTCTACGCGCAGGTATTGGGGATCCTGATAAGCCTGCAAGTTTTATGTTTTTAGGTACGACTGGAGTAGGTAAGACTTATACTGCGAAGATTTTAGCTGAAAGTTATTTTGGACGTAAGGACGCGATGATTAGATTCGATATGAGTGAATTTTCTTTGCCGGATTCTCTTGATAATTTTGCTGATAGATTAGCCGGAGTTATCGAAGAGATGCCTTTATCTTTAGTATTCTTAGATGAGCTTGAAAAAGCTCATCGAGTGATTCACCAGCTATTGCTTCAAGTACTCGACGAAGGTAGACTTACTCGTAAAAACGGACGAGAAGCTAATTTTAAAAACTCAATAATTATTGCGACTACTAATGCCGGTAGTGCAAATTTGATAGAGAATCCAAATATTGGTAAAAAATCTTTGATTAATTTAATAATATCTCTAAATATTTTTGCTCCAGAGTTTTTGAATCGTTTTTCTGATATTATTTTATTTAAACCCCTCACCAAAGAAGGGATTAAAAAAGTTACCTTGTTATTACTAAACGAATTTAAAGAGAGACTTTATGAAGATAAAGGT
>ERZ724505.2150-NODE-2150-length-10089-cov-5.103548_pt1 | contig 10089 bp, 6 predicted proteins | sample MGYA00376038_ERZ724505 | MGnify/ENA primary metagenome ERZ724505 (study PRJEB28724, sample SAMN07190884) | wastewater metagenome | isolation source: effluent of sewage treatment plant in Hong Hong | place: Hong Kong | collected 2016-03-17 ...
TCGCCGCGCCCCGCCGCGCAGCCCGCAAGGCGCCATGGCCCGGCTGGCCGGCCAGTCGGCCGCGCTGCATGAAGTGCGCTCGCTCATCGCCAAGGTGGCGCGCAGCATGGCCCCGGTGCTGGTGAACGGTGAGTCCGGCACCGGCAAGGAGCTGGTGGCGCGCGCCATCCACGAGTGCGGTGCCCGAGGCAGCCAGCGCTTTGTGGCCGTGAACTGCGGCGCCATCCCTGAGAACCTGCTGGAGGCCGAGTTCTTTGGCTATCGCAAGGGCGCCTTCACCGGCGCGCAGGAGGACCGCGAGGGCTTCTTCCAGGCGGCCGATGGCGGCACCTTGTTCCTCGACGAAATCGGTGACCTGCCGCTGGCCATGCAGAGCAAGCTGCTGCGCGCGATCCAGGAGCGCTCGGTGCGCCCCGTGGGGGCGGTCGTCGAATCGGCCGTGAACGTGCGCGTCGTGAGCGCCACTCACAAGGACCTGGCGGCCGAGGTGGCGGCTGGGCGCTTCCGGCAGGACTTGTTCTACCGGCTCAACGTGATCCAGATCCGCGTGCCGCCGCTGCGCGAGCGCCTGGAGGACCTGCCCGAGATCAGCGACCGCGTGCTCGAGCGCATCGCGCACGATGCCGGCGTCTCGCCGGCCCCGCGCCTCACTACGGCGGCGCTGGAGACGCTCTCGCGCTACGCCTTCCCAGGCAATGTGCGTGAGCTGGAGAACCTGTTGCACCGCGCGCTGGCGCTGGTGGGCGGCGAGTGGATCGACGCCGACGAACTTGGCCTGCCGGACACCCTGCTCGACGACACGCGCAGCGACACGCAGTTCGCGGCCATCGATGGTGAGGTGCATGCCAAGGGCAGCGCCGGTGAGGTCAGCGTGCCCGATGCGCTGCCCGGAGACCTGGCTGCCTACCTTGATGAAGTCGAGCGCGCCATCCTGCTGCGCGCGCTTGAAAAGCATCGTTACAACCGCACGGCCGCCGCCGCGAGCCTGGGACTGTCCCTAAGACAGATCCGCTACCGCATGGCGCGGCTCGGCATCACGGCCGGCGACTAGCCCGGAACGCTGCCGCATCGGCCCCAGGATTGGCGCGGCCCAGCGGGCCAAAAGCGCGTCCAAGCCAGCATTGGCGCGGGCTCGTGGGGCGCGAGGTCCATGCCATCGAAGTTGTCGGCCCGGCACCGCTATTGGCGCGCCTTTTTGCGGCCCCTGGCTAGTCCTCCGGACTCCCGTCGTCAAGCGGATAGATACGCTATGGGTAGTGGTTGAGCGAGGCATAGGCCACAGATATAGTGTCCTGCATGCTATTCTGCTGAACCGGTTGACACCCAATGCCCACTCCCTGGTTCGTCGAGCAAACGCCCCTGCGGCGCACCGTGTCACGAACCGCTCTCGCGAGTGTCTGGGCCCGCCCCTCAGCCGGACTTTCTGACCCCAACGCCACGAGTGCCTGAGCACCCGCAGGCGAGAGCTTTGCCGTATCGCTTTTCGACCCCACAGAGAGGACGTTCCATGCTTCAAGATGCCGTTGCGACCAGCGCCGCCGCTTCCTCCGCCCCCTTCTCGCCGGACCTGACCGGCGCCGCGCCTCGCACGACGTCCCCGAGCGAGGTCGTCTTGCCGACCGTTTACCAGTCCTACCAGATCATTCGCCGCAATGGCGCCGTCGTCGCCTTCGAGCCGAGCAAGATCGCCGTCGCCTTGATGAAGGCCTTCCTGGCCGTGCATGGCACCGGCGGTGCGGCTTCCAGCAGCGTGCGCGAGACCGTGGAGCAACTGACGCAGAACGTCGTCCGCGCCTTGCTGCGCTCGCGCCCCAGCGGTGGCACCTTCCACATCGAAGACGTGCAGGACCATGTCGAGCTCGGCCTGATGCGCAGCGGCCACCACGAAGTGGCGCGCGCCTATGTGCTGTACCGCGAGCGCCGCGCTCAAGAGCGTGCTCGCGCTGGCGAAGCGGCCAAGCCGGCCGAGCCACAGTTCATGGTGCTGGATGGTGGCGAGCGCCGTGCGTTGGACCTTGGCAGCCTGCGCAGCCTGATCGCCTCGGCCTGCGAGAACCTCGGCGCCGACGTCAAGCCCGAGCCCGTCTTGGCCGAGACCCAGCGCAATCTGTACGACGGCGTGCCGATGGAGGAGGTCTACAAGGCCGCCATCCTGGCTGCACGCACGCTGATCGAAAAGGACCCTGGCTACAGCCGTGCCACCGCACGCCTGTTGCTGCACACCATCCGCCGCGAGATCCTGGGCCGTGAGGTCCTGCAGGCCGAGATGGCGCAGGCCTATGCCGACTACTTCCCCGGCTTCATCAAGCGCGGCGTGCAGGCCGAGTTGCTGGACGAGAAGCTGCAGCAGTTCGACCTGGCCAAGCTCGGTGCCGCCCTCAAGGCCGAACGCGACCTGCAGTTCGACTACCTCGGCCTGCAGACCCTGTACGACCGCTACTTCCTGCACGTCGATGACGTGCGCATTGAGTTGCCCCAGGCTTTCTTCATGCGCGTTGCGATGGGCCTGGCACTCAACGAGATCGACCGCGAAGCCCGCGCCATCGAGTTCTACAACGTGCTCTCCACCTTCGACTTCATGTCGAGCACGCCGACCTTGTTCAACTCCGGCACCCGCCGCTCGCAGCTCTCCAGCTGCTACCTCACCACGGTGGAAGACGACCTCGACGGCATCTACGAGGCGCTGAAGGAGAACGCGCTGCTGTCCAAGTTTGCCGGTGGTCTTGGCAACGACTGGACCAATGTCCGTGCGCTGGGCTCCTATATCAAGGGCACCAATGGCAAGAGCCAGGGCGTCGTGCCCTTCCTCAAGGTGGTGAACGACACCGCCGTGGCCGTGAACCAGGGCGGCAAGCGCAAGGGCGCGGTTTGCGCCTACCTGGAAAGCTGGCACCTCGACATCGAAGAGTTCCTGGAGCTGCGCAAGAACACCGGCGACGACCGCCGCCGCACGCACGACATGAACACCGCGAACTGGATTCCCGACCTGTTCATGAAGCGTGTCATCGAAGGCGGCGACTGGACCTTGTTCTCGCCCAGCACCTGCCCGGACCTGCACGACAAGTTCGGCAAGGACTTTGAGACGGCCTATGTCGGCTATGAGCAGAAGGCTGACCGCGGTGAACTCAAGCTCTTCAAGCGCCTGCCCGCCAAGGATCTGTGGCGCAGGATGCTTTCGATGCTGTTCGAGACCGGCCATCCCTGGATCACTTTCAAGGATGCCTGCAACGTCCGCTCGCCGCAACAACATGTCGGCGTCGTGCACTCGTCCAACCTGTGCACCGAGATCACGCTCAACACCAACGAGAGCGAAATCGCCGTCTGCAACCTGGGCTCCGTCAATCTGGCGCAGCACCTGAAGGACGGTCAGATCGACCAGGCCAAGCTGAAGAAGACCGTGTCGACCGCGATGCGCATGCTCGACAACGTCATCGACATCAACTACTACGCCGTCAAGAAGGCCCGCGACTCCAACTTGCGCCACCGCCCGGTGGGTCTCGGCATCATGGGCTTCCAGGACGCGCTCTACCAACTGCGCACGCCCTATGCCTCGGACGCGGCGGTCGAGTTTGCCGACCGTTCGATGGAAGCTGTCTGCTACCACGCCTACTGGGCCTCGACCGAGCTCGCCGCCGAGCGCGGCCGCTACTCCAGCTACAAGGGCTCGCTGTGGGATCGCGGCATCCTTCCCATCGACTCCATCGACCTGCTGGCTGAGCAGCGTGGCGGCTACGTGGATGTGGATCGTTCGGTCACGATGGATTGGGACGCCTTGCGCGGCCGCATCGCCCAGCACGGCATGCGCAACAGCAACTGCATCGCCATCGCCCCGACGGCCACCATCTCCAACATCATCGGCGTGGACGCCTCGATCGAGCCGTGCTTTGGCAACCTCTCGGTCAAGTCCAACCTGTCGGGTGAGTTCACCGTCATCAATGAGTCGCTGGTGCGTGACTTGAAGAAGCTCGGCCTCTGGGACGACGTGATGGTGATGGACCTCAAGCACTTCGATGGCTCGCTGCGCCGCATCGACCGCGTGCCTGAAGACGTCAAGGCGCTCTACGCGACGGCCTTTGAAGTCGAGCCCGTGTGGCTGGTCGAAGCCGCCTCGCGTCGCCAGAAGTGGATCGACCAGGCGCAGAGCCTGAACATCTACATGGCCGGTGCTTCGGGCAAGAAGCTCGACGAGACCTACAAGCTCGCCTGGCAGCGCGGCCTCAAGACCACCTACTACCTCCGCACCATCAGCGCCACGCAGGCCGAGAAGAGCACGGTCACGCGCACCGGCCAGCTCAATGCAGTCGCCTCCGCGCCCACGATGGCGGCCGCCGCAACGCCCGCGCCGATGGCCGCTGCCGAGCCCGATGTGCCCGCGACCGACATCAAGTTCTGCTCGATCGACAACCCTGACTGCGAAGCCTGCCAGTGATCGTGCAACGCAGCATGCAGTTGTCTATACAACTTCGTGCTGCGTTTTCGATGCCCTCGTGCAACAGGACGTGCTCTCGCGGCTTGCCAAGGCTTGTTGAGCTGTTGAGCCCCTACCGATAATTCACCGCCACAGGAAGACCCCACCATGCTGGTCTGGGACGAAGACACCGCCTCCACCGACACCTCTGCCGCCATCAAGGCCGCACCCCAAAACGCGACGGGCGTGATGCCCGTGACGCGTGAGGCTCCAACCGCTTTTGTCGCCCCTGTCGCCTCCTCCGCTCCCGAGCTGCCCGAGCCCCGTCTGAGTGGCGAGCCGGCCTCCGCACGCCGTGTCCGTGCGGCCGACAAGCGCATCATCAACGGCCAGACCGACGTCAATCAGCTGGTGCCGTTCAAGTACAAGTGGGCCTGGGAGAAGTACCTCGCCACCTGCGCCAACCACTGGATGCCGCAGGAAGTGAACATGAGCCGCGACATCGCGCTTTGGAAGGACCCGAACGGTCTGAGCGAAGACGAGCGCCGCATCATCAAGCGCAACCTTGGCTTCTTCGTCACCGCCGACTCGCTGGCTGCCAACAACATCGTGCTGGGCACCTACCGCCACATCACGGCGCCCGAGTGCCGCCAGTTCCTGCTGCGTCAGGCCTTTGAAGAGGCCATCCACACGCACGCCTACCAGTACATCGTCGAAAGCCTCGGCCTCGACGAGAGTGAAATCTTTAACGCCTACAACGAAGTTCAGTCCATCCGCGACAAGGACGAGTTCCTGATCCCGTTCATCGACGCGATCATGAAGCCCGAGTTCAAGACCGGCACGCCCGACGCCGATCAGACCCTGCTCAAGAGCCTGATCGTGTTTGCCTGCTTGATGGAAGGCCTGTTCTTCTACGTCGGCTTTACCCAAATTCTGGCCATGGGCCGCCAGAACAAGATGACGGGCGCTGCCGAGCAGTACCAGTACATCCTGCGCGACGAGTCCATGCACTGCAACTTTGGCATCGACCTCATCAACCAGATCAAGCTTGAGAACCCGCACCTCTGGACCTCTGAGTTCAAGGCCGAGATCAAGGCGCTGTTCATGAAGGCCGTTGAGCTGGAGTACCGCTACGCCGAGGACACCATGCCGCGCGGCGTGCTCGGGCTCAATGCTTCGATGTTCAAGGGCTATCTGCGTTTCATCGCCAACCGGCGTGCCACCCAGATCGGGTTGGAGGCGCTCTTCCCGAATGAAGAGAACCCCTTCCCTTGGATGAGCGAAATGATCGACTTGAAGAAGGAGCGCAACTTCTTCGAGACCCGCGTGATCGAGTACCAGAGCGGCGGCGCGCTGAGCTGGGACTGATCCGAACTTTTTTGCGCTGCAAGAGATCAAGACACGTGACGGCATCCTCCAACGACCTGCAGGTCTGGGCCACAGAGCCCATGGGGTGGCGTCTCTCCCGCATTCATGGCATCAAGGCGTTCCTCCTGGACGACTCTCGGGCCATGGATAGCCGCACGGCTTCGGACCGGTTCGAAGCGCGCGGTTTTTTCTCAACTTGATCAAGGAGAAACGTATGGCAACTGCAACCAAGAAGGCTCCGGCCAAGAAGGCTCCGGCCAAGAAGGCCGCTCCGGCGAAGAAGGCCGCTCCGGCCAAGAAGGCCGCTGCAAAGAAGGCCCCGGCCAAGAAGGCCGCTCCGGCGAAGAAGGCCGCTCCGGCCAAGAAGGCCGCTGCAAAGAAGGCCGCTCCGGCCAAGAAGGCGCCTGCCAAGAAGGCCGCTCCGGCCAAGAAGGCTGCGGCTAAGAAGGCCGCTCCGGCCAAGAAGGCTGCACCGGCCAAGAAGGCCGCGATGCCCACCAAGAAGGCCGCTGCCAAGCCGGCTGCCAAGAAGGCTGCTCCCAAGAAGGCCGCTGCGCCCAAGAAGGCTGCTGCCAAGCCCGCCGCCAAGCCGGCTGCCAAGAAGGCTGCGCCCAAGAAGGCCGCCGCCAAGCCTGCCCCTGCTGCCAAGCCTGCCCCTGCCGCGAAGCCTGCGGCAGCTGCCAAGCCTGCGCCTGCTGCCGCCGCTCCGGCCCCGGCTGCCAAGACGGCTCTGAGCCCTCAGGCTGCCTGGCCCTTCCCGACCGGCAACAAGCCCTGAGCTTGAATACCGACACTGGCGCTTTGGCGCCGGTGTCGGTTCACTGGCAAAGTGCTGCACCCGCCTCGGCCTCGTGCCCAGGCGGGTTTTTCTTGCACGCTTGGTTTGTCGGACTAGCGACGGCCTCAGCGCTTCAGCGCACGACCGACCTGCCGCCGCCGCTCAGGGCTGGAACACGTCCACGGTGTAACCCGTGACCCGATGCGTGCCCGTCGAGAGGGGCAGAGAGAACGCCTTCTCGGCCTCGGGTCCGAGACGATCCACAGCCGGCACGAGTGCCGTGGGCGGGAAGACGCGCCGTGCCAGCAGGGCACCACTGGCGTCGGTGAGGCTCAGCTCCACCCAGGGCATGGCCACCTCCACCGCCGAGGTGTTGCGCAAACTCAGGCCCAGCTTGTAGGCGTTGCGCTGACCCATCTGCGTGAGCGAGGTGGTCTCGATCAGCAGCACGTCAGCGCGTTTCCAGGGCTCGACCTTGCAACCCGCGACGCTGCACAGCGCCACCACGGCAGGGCGCAACGCCGGAAACAGCGCGGCCACGGCATCGCGGAAGTGGAGCGTCATTTGCGCCAGCAGCGCGATGCACAGCACGACCGACGCCGCCATCAGGCCGCGCCGCACGGCCGGCTGCTGCCAGCGCTCACCGGCCCGTGCGCGGCGCATGAACTCGGGCAGTGCCTCAGTCGGGATGGGTGTGGGCGGCGTGGGAGTGAGCGGCGCAGCGCCGGTGGGCACGTCCAGCGCTTCGGCCTGGAAGGGCGCCAGGGGCTCGTCGACCCAGCGCGGTTCAAGTCGATCTCCCCGCTGCGCAGAGTAAGCCGGCGCGGCGTCCAGCGCAGGTTCGGTGGGCGCGGGGGCTTCAGCGGCTTCGAAGGACTCCGGCGTCGAGGCCGGCTCGGGTACGTCACGGCGGCTGGCCTCCGGCGGGTCACTGGCCCAGGCTTGGGGCTGTGCGCTGGGCGCCGAGAAAGGGGGCTCGTCCGGTGGCGGTGCGGGTGCCTCGGGAGGTGCCGAATAGGTGGGGGGTTCCGGGGGCGGCGGCTCGGGTGTGAAACGGGCGGGCCAGTCAGGCGCTGGCTCGCGCTCCATGTCGAACAGCAGCTCGCGCGCGTCGAAGACCTCGTTGCAACGCCCGCAGCGCACCCAGCCATCCGAGACGCGCAACTGGTCTTCGACGATGCGGAAGATGGTGCCGCAGGCGGTGCAGCGGGTGGCCAGGCTCATGGGCGAATCATCCCATGGGGTGCGGGGCTTGGCGTCAGGACTTGCGCTGGGCGGTCATCCGGATCCAGCCCTCGTCCTGTTCGCTCACTTCCAGCGCCAACCAGGGCGCGTAGGCGGCCTTCAAGTCATCGGCTTGGTGGGCCAGGATGCCGGCCAACACCAGGTGCCCACCAGGTGCGACGTGGGCGCACAGCAGCGGCGCCAGCAGCTTGAGCGGCGAGGCCAGGATGTTGGCGAGCACCAGCGGGTAGGTGCCGGCGGCGGCGGCCGGATCGGCCGCGTGGACTTGAGGCGTGGCATTGGCCGCCGCGTTGTCGGCCGTGGCGCGCAGCGCGGCGGGGTCGATGTCCACGGCGTCAATGTGCTGTGCACCATGCAGCGCTGCACCGATCGCGAGGATGCCGGAGCCGCAGCCGTAGTCGAGCACGCGGTCCCAGCCCGCCGCGAGTTCGGCATGCTGGGCGATCCAGCGCAGGCACATCCGCGTGGTGGGGTGGGTGCCGGTGCCGAAGGCGAGGCCGGGGTCCAGGCGCATCACCCGCGTGGCGGCAGGTGGGGCCTGGTGCCACGACGGCACGATCCAGAAGCTCGGCGTGATCTCGACGGGCGCGAACTGGCTTTGCGTCAGGCGCACCCAGTCTTGCTCGGGTACGGCCTGCACGGATTGAACGTGCACCTCGGCCGCCCAGTCCTGGGCCAGCAGCAGCGTGGCGGCTTCGGTGGCTTCGGCCTCGGAGCTGAACAGCGACTTGACGACTGAGCGCTCCCAGCCGGGCTTTGGGGCGGGCATGCCGGGCTCGCCAAACAGCGCGCGTTCCGCTTCGGTGTCGGCATCGGCGTCTTCGACCGAGACGGCCAGTGCTTCGATCTCCATCAGCGCGTCGCTGACGATTTCGACGTCGGCCTCGCGACAGACCAGTGCCAGTTCAAACAGATGGCTCACAACTACTTCTTGTGCTGCTGCATCCAGCCTTCGAGGTAATGGATGCTGGTCCCGCCCTCGATGAACTTGGTGTCGACCATCAGCTCGCGGTGCAGCGGGATGTTGGTCTGGATGCCTTCGACCACGGTCTCGGACAGTGCAATGCGCATGCGCGCCAGCGCTTGGTCCCGCGTGTCGCCGTGGACGATGATCTTGCCGATCATGGAGTCGTAGTTGGGCGGCACGAAGTAGTTGGTGTAGGCGTGCGAGTCCACGCGCACGCCGGGGCCGCCAGGCGGGTGCCACATGGTGATGCGGCCGGGCGAGGGGGTGAACTTGACCGGGTCTTCCGCATTGATGCGGCACTCGATGGCGTGGCCCCGGAGCTCGATCTGGCGCTGACTGAACGGCAGCTTCTCGCCGGCGGCGATCTTGATCTGCTGCTGCACGATGTCAATGCCGGTGACCAGCTCGGTCACAGGATGCTCAACCTGCACGCGCGTGTTCATCTCGATGAAGTAGAACTCGCCGTTCTCGTACAGGAACTCAAAGGTGCCTGCCCCGCGGTAGCCGATCTTCTTGCAGGCGGCGGCGCAGCGGTCGCCCACCTTCTCGATCACGCGGCGGGGGATGCCGGGAGCAGGTGCTTCCTCGATGATCTTCTGGTGGCGGCGCTGCATGGAGCAGTCGCGCTCGCCCAGCCACACCGCATTCTTGAAGGTGTCGGCCAGCACCTGGATCTCCACATGGCGTGGGTTCTCCAGGAACTTCTCCATGTAGACCTCGGGATTGCCGAAGGCGGCGCCCGCCTCGGCGCGCGTGGTCTGCACGGCGTGGACCAAGGCGGCCTCGGTATGCACGACGCGCATGCCGCGTCCGCCACCGCCGCCGGCCGCCTTGATGATCACCGGATAGCCGACGCTGCGGGCGATGCGGATGATCTCCTTGGGGTCCTCAGGCAGTGCGCCCTCGGACCCGGGGACGCAGGGCACGCCCGAGCGGATCATGGCTTGCTTGGCCGAGACCTTGTCGCCCATCAGGCGGATGGACTCGGGCGTCGGGCCGATGAAGACGAAGCCGCTGCGCTCGACACGCTCGGCAAAGTCGGCGTTCTCGGACAGGAAGCCATAGCCGGGGTGGATGGCCTCGGCATCGGTCACCTCGGCGGTGGCGATGATGGCCGGCATGCTGAGGTAGCTCTGTGCCGACGGCGCGGGGCCGATGCAGACGGCCTCGTCCGCCAGCTTCACATACTTGGCATCGCGGTCGGCCTCGGAGTACACGACGACGGACTTGATGCCCATCTCGCGACAGGCCCGCTGAATTCGGAGAGCAATCTCCCCCCGATTCGCGATCAGGATCTTTTTGAACATCCTGAAGCCCTCACTC
>ERZ724505.2151-NODE-2151-length-10086-cov-55.207756_pt1 | contig 10086 bp, 7 predicted proteins | sample MGYA00376038_ERZ724505 | MGnify/ENA primary metagenome ERZ724505 (study PRJEB28724, sample SAMN07190884) | wastewater metagenome | isolation source: effluent of sewage treatment plant in Hong Hong | place: Hong Kong | collected 2016-03-17 ...
GGCTGGTAGGTGCAGTCCACCGCGTCGGCGGGTACCTCGTAGACCGTGCCGTCACTGAGCTTGTACGCGACGCCACCAGCAACAGTGATGGCTGCGACGATGACCGCGACTGCCTGTTCCTTGCTCATGTGCAGCCGCTCCCGATGACAGCATCGTAGATGGCGTCCATGTCGGACTGACTGAGTTCTTTTTCTGTGTAGAAGCCACCGAAGAACTTACCTGTGTTGGTGTACACACCATCACTTCCAAAGGTGAACTTAGAATTTGCAACAGACGGCGGTGAAGCCGCGCTGCTCGCATAGTTGAACGTTCCGCCGAGGGTTCTGACGTACACATGCGCGGTGCCTCCTGAATACGAGCCACACACGAGAGCTTTGTCGTTAGCTGCGACGGACACGGCGGAGCTAACGGAGCTAGGGAAGTAGCCGATGAAAACCACCGACTCTTCAGAGAGTGTTACGAAACTCCCGCAACACGGGTAGACGCCCCAAAACCACCCTGTCTGCAACAGACCGGTTCCTGTCTGTTGCTGCCACAGGCTACAAATTGTGAACGCAGCGGGCGTGCTCCCCACGGCAGTTGTGCTCTGTACATAATCGGGGCTGGCATCGAATGTTAGGTACGATGGCGAGGCGCAGGTGGTGCCCGTGGTGCTGGACGGAGAGCCGGTAGCCACCCACGGCCCCAGATTGTCGCCACTCGGCGCCGAACCGTCACCGTTGATGCAGCCCCAGGTGCCGGTGCGGTTGCCTGCCGTCAGCGCCGTAGCGCAGAAGGTGTACGAAGCACTGGTAGCCGACTGAGGCACCACCCTCGAGCGACTGTCGATGCGGTTGATGCGGTCCCGCCACACAGGCGTCGTGGTGGACAGCGCCAGGCCGATGATGAAAAGCCGGAGCATCAGATGCCCTCGTTGCCCAGCCTCGAGAACCACTTGCACAGGCTTGCCGCACCGCTGGCGGCCTGCGAGCTCACCAGGCACTGCGAATACTGCCCAGCATCCTGAAGCGCGTAGCTCTTGCCCGAGAGGCTGGTGCAGCTCGTGGTGATGGACTGCCCGGCAGTAAGCGCGATGGCCGTACCAGCGTCGACCATCGGCACGTCGGTCATCACCAGGCTTGCCTGGTCACACTGAACCGTCAGCTTCGACCCGGCTGGCACTACGAAGGTGTTGAACGGGGGGCTGGTCCACTGGTTGTTGGCACTGCCTGCGTCGGTGGCGTAGGTGTTGCCCAGCCACTTCTCGCCCGCCGCCGCGACGAGCGCAAACGAGAGTCCCACGGCAAGGATGAGCTTCTTCATTGTGCTCCTCGAGTTTGGATGCGCTGCGCCTGCGTGGCCATGTTCTCGGCCTGTGAAACCCGCTGCCTACCATCTGTCTTGGGCATGTTTCCACCGCCCCCGGGGCCTCGAGCGGCTGCGTGGGTCGTCTGGATGAAGGTGGCCACCCGGGGGTCCTCGCCCAGCACCTCGCGGCCCAGCAGCGCCGCCAGCGCCTGCTTCTTGCCGTAGCTCATGGGGTCCTTGAGGGAGGCCACGCGCTCCATCATACGGTTTCGCAGGTCCTCGAAGGTCTTCGGGTAGACCGTCTTGAGGGCCTCCACGGCCTCCGGGGCGGGCAGCTTGCCGTTGCTGACCGCGGTGACGACCTTGAGGGGCTGGGTGACGCCCTCGGCGTACTTGGTCCAGGTGGCAAGGTCGGACGGAGAGGGCTTCCAGGGCTTCTGGAAGGCTGGGAGCAGGCCAGCGTTGGGGTCCTTGGGGGCCTTGTCGAGGAGGAACTGCGCCGCCTTCACGAGCTGCTGCTGGTAGAGCGCCGCCGTGGCGGGTGCGACTCCTGCCATCTTGGAGGTGTCCACCACCTGCGGCACGGTGGCGATGTGCTGAAGGCGCGCGTACGTCTCCGCGAAGTCCTTCTCGCTCATCTTGGGGCTGATGGGCATCGACGGCGGGCGACCCTGCGCCTTGCCTGCGAAGCGGTCGGCCTGGTTGTCCAGCTCCGAGTTGAGCCCGTTGAGCTGCTCCTGCAAGAAGCTCAGACCCGCGGCCTTGCCCGCGTACTGCTGGGCGGCCTCGGGAGTCTCGTGCTCAAGCCCCAGCGCAGGCAGGTAGTTGGGGTCCGTCTGGGCCAAGACGACGTGACCACCTAGGAGCGCATCGGCGCCCTTGGCCGAGAGCTCGGCCAGGGTGTTGCGGTACGCGCCGCCCAGCCCCGACTCGAGCATCGCATCAATCTTGCCCTTGAAGGAGCCTGCGATGCCCGGGAAGCTCTCGGCCATCTTTCGAGATGCGGCGGCCATGACGTAGCCCCCGCGCTCGCGGACCTCGTGCGACACCGCCGCGCCTGCTAGGCCGGCGATGACGCCCAGGCGGCCCAGGACGCCGCCGAAGAACATGTCGCGCATCGCCAGCGAGGAGTTGCGCCCGCTGCGCTTGGCCATCGTGTCGGCCATCTCCCGCAAGGCTGACAGCTGGCGGAAGCTGTTGCGGGCGTCGGCGTACTGACGGCTCGCGTTCGGAGCGACATCGTGAAGCTGGTCGATGAGCTCATCAACCAGCTCGGTGCGAAACTCCGACAGAATCTTCTTGGACGCTGGGACTTCGGCCTGACCGATGCGGCTCTGGATGTTCGACTGAATCTCGTGGATGTCCTCGAACGTGTGAGCGCGGTTCTTGTAGCCTTCGATGAGCTTCTCGATGCGCTTCACATCCTCAGTTGCATGAGGGTCGTTGCGTAGTTTGTCGGTGAGATTCTTCTCGACACGCACTTCGAACCGGTCGGGGTTGAACCAGTTTCCCTGCCCCTCCTTGAGCGCCGCACCCATCTCCTGCCCGGCCCACTCCCGCGCCTGAGCGGCCTTCTTCGCCACGGAGGCGTGCGTGTCGAGCGGGGAGAAGAGGCCCTTGTTGTTCTGGAAGATGCTGTGGACTTCTTCGCGCGTGAGGTTGTTCGCGTTCTCCACGCTGGCCGAGGCCATCTGCTTCTCGTAGAGCTTGTTGGCCAGGCTGTCGAGCCACTCGCGCAGGCTGCTGCTGCCCGCAACCTTGGTCAGCGCGCTCTCGGAGGCCTTGAAGGCGCCATGCGTGATGGCGTTGACGCCCGCGCCGATGAGCCCGCTGCCCGAGATGATGGCCAGCTTCTCCGCTGCGGTGGAGGGCTCCCCGAGCGTGTCCTCGTTGATGGCGCTGCCCAGGCCGTAGAGCCCGCCACCGGCAGCGCCCGCGGCCAGCTTCCCGGCGAGGCCGCCGCCCACGGCCTTGGAGGCGAAGCCTTCGACCGCGCCGACGACCTTGGCCTGCGAGCCCGGGATGAGAAGGCCCGCCAGGTTCCCGCCGAACTCGCCCGCGATGGCGGCCCCGGGGTTGACCTCCTTGCGCTGCCTCTGCCCCTGGAGAATCGCGTCCTGCTGCTCGGGCGTCTCGCCCAGGTAGCCCTGGACGATGGCGTCGCCCATGCCAAAAGGCACGACGCCGCGAACGACGCCTTCAACCCCAGCGAGAAGCGGGTGCTCTCCGGGCTTGGGGGCTTCGTCGGCCATTTACTCCTCTTCAGCCGTGGCGAAAGAAGTCGGCTGCGGGCGCGGAGCCTCGACAGCAGCACCGCGAAGCGTGTTGTTGTACTCGTTGATAAACTGCTGCCGCATCACGTTCAGCGCCTTGTGGCTGCCCTTGCGATTGCCGAGGCCGACACCGCCGAGCAGGCCATCCCAGAACTCGTCGTCGTGCTTCTGGAGTGCGGACTGGTCGTAGAGCACCTTCAAACGACGAGTGGCAACCTCGTACGCCCTCTGCCGCGCCTTGGCGTCGTTGGCCACAATCGGAACGTGCTTCGCGGCTTCGTCCACAACCGCGCTACCAAAGTCCTGCTCAGGCCCAAGCTCCTTCAGCGCAGCATCAACCTGCGCGATTCCGTTCAGCGCATTGTCCAGACGGCTCTGAATGACGCCGGGGAGGGCCTTAGCACCTCCGGCCCCGGCACCTGCCGCGCGCTGCGCCATCAGGTTTGCCTTGAAGCGGTCGATGCGGTTGGCTTCGTCGTGGGCGTTGGCGGCGCGAGTCGCCATCTCGAACGACTGCTTGGCCTTCACACGCCCTTCTCCGAGGTCCGCGAGCATCATCTCGGCCTTCTGCTTCACGGCCTCGCTGCCACTCTGCATGGCGATGGTCTTCACGAGGTTCTCGGCGTTGGAGTAGGCCACGTCCATCGCCACGGCCTTGGCCTGGATGGCGTCGAGGCCGTTCTGCCGACCCATGAGGTAGGTGTTGTAGGTGGCGGCCAGCTTGTCCTTGTTGAAGGTCATCTGGTTCTGCGCCGTGGTCTGCTGCGCGGCCACGTCGCGGTTGATGGCCGCGTGCATGGAGGCCAGCGTCGCGCCGCCCGAGAAGAATGCCGCCAGCACCGAGGCCACCTTCTGGCTGGTGTCACGCACCTTCCAATAGTGGTCGGGGTCGATGGCGGCGGGGGCCTGCATGTCCGCCACGGTCTGCTGGTAGGCCTGAACGGCGCGCTCCTCGCGGTCCACCATGCGCTGCTGCGCGTCCATCATCTCGGCCTGCTGGACCATCGCCTCCTTCTGCGCATCCAGCCGAACGTCGGCCATGCGCTGCTGCGCGGAGGCCTCGATTTCGGCGGCCTTGCGCGCTGCGCGGTCGTACTTCTCGCCTTGAGCATCGAGCTCCTTGCCGAAGTGGTCTACCGCGGGCGTCGGGGCTCCGAGACCCATTGCTCGAGGTGCAGGCGCAGCGGCCACCGCCCCCGGCACCTCCTCAGAGATGCCAGGGCGTGGCTGGGGCATCGGAGGAGGCACCGGGTCAGGGGCGAGCATCTTGGAGATGTCCACCCCCTGAAGCGCGACCTTCGTAAGCGGGTTGGTGGCCGCTGCGATAGCACCAAGGCCTCGCCCGGCCTCGAGCGTGGCCGCCGCCATATCCGCGGGGCGGTGGTCGTAGTCCGTGGCAGCGCCGCCTGGGCCACCGCCACTCGCGCCCTCGGTCCCGCCCCCGCCACCTGCGCCGCTCTGGCCCACGCTGGAGCCCTCGGTGTAGCCCTGCTGAAAAGCGGGCGAGCCCTCGGGCATCGCGTTGGTGAAGAGGCTCGACATCGCCTTGCGAAGCTGGTCGAACTTGCTGCCACCCGAGCCGCTCGCCACGCGCTCATCCGCGTCGGAGTCGGGCTCCTTGTCGGGGCCATCCCACACGGAGATGGAGGTGAACTTCTTGGCCGCCGCGTCCTTCGCGGCCTGCCACTGCTCGTCGGTCATGTTCTGACCGCGGGGGATGAAGAGGCCCTCATCGTTGAAGATGTACGGGATGCCCTTCTGCTTCAGCGCCTCGGCCTGCGACTTGATGCCCGCGCCTCGAGCGTCGGCAATCTCGCTCGCCTGGCGCTCGTCGATGAGCTTCTTGTTGGCCTGGCGGAAGGCCAGCTCGCCGTCCGGCTGCGCGTCCTCCACCGCGACGACCTTGGCCTCGGGCGTGCGCATCTTCTCGGCGGCCGGACCCTTCCAGTCCACGAGCACGCCGCGGTCCTGCCAGTTCTTGATGCGCTCGTGCCAAGACTCGTCGTCCTCGCCGTTGCGCGGGATGGGGATGCGCGTGCCGGTGGGGCCCTTGACGATGGCGTAGTCCGTCCCCTCGGGAAGGTCGGTCTTGCTCTTGGTGTAGAGGTCTTCCGCGAGAGCGTCGGCGTAGCGGGCTTCCTTGGAGGGCACGGTCAGCCGCCCTTCTTGATTTGCCCGTAGGCCTCGAGGCCACCACTGAGCATCTGGCCGCCCATGCCGACCGCGCCGAGGATGGTGTTCACCGGGCCCCAGGTGTTGCGGTAGTCGATGCCTGCCTGACCCTGGCGCGCGTTCTCCCAGCCGAGGCGGTCCTGGCGGTACGAGTTGTCGCGGGCGAGGTCGAGCCCGGCCTGCTGCATTCCGAGGCTCGCCTGGTTGCCGAGGCCCCACTGCATGTTGCCGATGTCCTGGCCACGCATACCGCCCAGCAAGCCGCCGAGCATCTGCCGGGCCTGGAGCTGCTCCTGAAGGCGCAGCATCGCGCTGTCACCGGCCATCTGCTGACCGATACCCGCGCGCTGGTTGGCGATGTTGTGCAGCGCAGCGCCCTGCCCCGCACCGCGCTGCGACACGCCCAGAGCCATCGCCTGCTGCATGTTACGGTCGGTCGCCTGCTGGAGCTGCGCCTGAGCGAGCGAGGGGCCGAGCCCGCTCGCCTGGTTCTGAAGCTGGTTGATGAGCGCCATCTGCTGCGCCCGTGCCTGGTCCTGCTGCCGGGCGGCCTCGTTGCCGAGGGCCCCGAAGCGGCTGCCCTGCGCCGCGGCGGCGCTCTGTTGCGCGGCAATCTTGGAGCGCTCGAGGTTGACTGCCTGCTCGCCGAGCCTCGAGATCGCGTCCATCTGCGCCGCGAGCATGGGCTGCCCAGAGGCGAACTGCTTGAGCCCCCAACTCGCCAACACGTTGTTGGCCCGCGCGCGCCCACCCTCTCCCAGGCCGATGCCTCCGATTCCGGTCCCGAACGTGAACGGATCATCGTTGAGGTTGTCGTGGGAGGGCATGGCTCAGAACCTGTTGCTCGAGGGAATCTTGAACTGCCCCTTCTTTACCCCAAGTCGCAGGGAAAAGCTGGTCAGGCGGAAGTCTTCGTGGGTGTTGGTGTTGGGCCCGGTCGTCTGGAACAGGAAGCGCAGTGCCTCGCACTTCTGCTTGGCCAGGTGATGGACAAACTGAACGAGCGTGTTGCCCGAGCCACCGTCCTCGGTGCCAGTGAAGGTGGCCGTCTCGACGTACTGGTCCTTGTAGTCGTAGGCCACGCTGACAGTGAAGGTGGCGCCGGTCTTCCGACACTCAGCTAGAATCATCAAAGCCCTGACGCGCTGGAAGTCCTGCCGCCCTGCAAGGTGAATCCAGCCGGTTTCGATGGTGGTATCCACGTTAGCGGTGCCGTCGCGCGTGCCCGCCGAGCCCTGAAACTTCCACACCGTCGAAGTCGTCGGAGCGAAATACACCACCGAGTCGAGTGCGGTCGCAGGGCCGCTCTGGAGGTTGTGCTGGCTCCACTGCTTGCGCTGGAAGTCGTACACCATCGGGTGGCTCAGGTTGGAGCCCCAGAACTGCACCTGCGAGCGACCAGCAGGCTTCACGGCGATGGGCGCGGCGGTGAACTTGTCGTCCACCTCGTTGCCCATGAAGCTCTGGCGCTGGTCGTCGCTGCCGAGCTGGAGCCCGCGCGTGAGGAACCGCATCCCCGCCAGCGACGAGTAGAACCAGACCCCATCGGGGGTGAGCGCGAGCGAGGACTCCGCATCGGAGCCCATGCCGGTGCCGATTTCCACCACCTGAACGGTGTAGTTGTTCTGCTGCCCGTCGCGCGTGGGGCCGACCCCGAAGACGGCGGCGGGCTTCTTCGAGCCGAAGACGATCAGCTTGTCGTCCATGCTGATGAGCCCGCGCAGGGTGCCGCACTCGGCCGGGACCTTCAGCGTGTAGTCGGCGCTGGTCGCCAGTGCCAGCGTCGGGTCGTCGTCTTCCTCGGTGAACTGCACGTCGTTGGTGTCAGCTCGGATGAAGAACAGGCGCTTCTGGTGCTCGCAGATGGCGCTCGTCGGCGGGAAGACCTCATTCTCGAGCGCGACCGACGCGGCTCCGAACCCGGCCGTGTAGAGTATCTCCCCGCCGATGAGGTCCGCGTCGGACTGCGTGGAGGTGTAGAGGTAGTCGGTGGTCGCCGTGAAGTCGTTCTTCACCACGCCATCGCGGTAGTACACCGAGCCGTTGACCTCGGTGCGGTACACCACCATGCGCACCTCGGTCGGAAGCCCCGCCACCGCCGCCGTGGTGTTGACCCGGCGCTGCTGCTTGAGCGTGAGCTTGTAGACCTTGAGGTAGGCGTAGATGGAACTCACCGTGCCCGTGGTGGTGACGGCAGACACCGGTACGGCAGGGGCGCTGCGATGCACCCGGTTCTGGTTGTCCACCCACTCCCAGAGGTAGGTCAGCCGGTAAGTGCCGACGCCGAGGTGGCCACCCGTGTTGTTCTTCCCGGCGCTGAAGGCCGCCGGGGCATAGTTGAATCCGGTCTCCACCACCCGGGCGCCGTCGTAGAGCGCCGGGCACGCGCCCGCGAAGTTGAGCACCTCGGCGCCGAGGGCCTCGTTCTGGTTCCCGGTCGCGGTGAGCTTCAGCAGGGCCGGGCGGAAGATGGTCTGCGGCGCGGCAGCGATGGCCGTCACGCGCTGGAGCATGAGCGCGCCGAAGCAGTAGGTCGTCTCGGGGCTCGTGAGCACGAAGGGCGTCGGGCGACGCAGATTCTGGGTGCCTTGGGCAGAACTGCTCCGAGCAGCCGGAAGCCGCGACAGCACCACCGGAGGGTCGTAGTAGTCTGGCGTGGGGACGCTGATGTAGCTGCTCGTCAGCTTGAGGACGTAGTGGTAAGTGTCGTTGTTGTCGGCGGTCTGGTCGAGGAACGCCTGCACCAGCACGTCGGTGCTCCCACGAGCCACCGGCCTACCCGCCAGGTACACGTCGCGCGCGAAAAGCGTCGGGTTGGCGTGTGTGCTCGGGGTGACCGAGTTCATCTCCAGCGCGAAGATTTGCGGCACTGCCCCGTAGAGCGTGTCGAACAGGACCAGGGTGTTGTTGTTCGTGAAGGGGCTGTGGATAATCTCCACCGCGTTGAGCGTGCCTGTGGTGACGCCCGTGGTGTAGAGCGTCGCCTGGTCGTTGATGGTGTCATCCGACGCGCGCATCGAGCACGCTGTGAGCACTCCGGTGCTCTCCCTCGCGCAGACCGCCACGATGTAGGGGTCGAGCCCGGTGTACGGCACTACGCAAACCGACACATCGTCGAAGGTACCCGTGGTGAACTCGAGGTTCGGTCCGATGGTGAGCCCGTCCGTCGAGTCGATGGAGAGGACCTTCAGGTTCGGCGTGTCCATCTTGTACGCCAGCCCGATGTACGGACTCAGCGACACATCGTCTGGGTCGCCCGCCCACACATCGAAGGTGAAGGGTCCGGGCTGGGCATCTCCCACGAGCGTGTTGGGCGCGCTCTCGGCGGCGGGGGTCAACGCGCCGATGCCGCTCGTGATGTCGATGCTGCGCATCACGATTTCATCCGTGTAGATGTAGTAGATGTAGAAGGCGTTGGCGACCGCCACCACGCGGGGGTTGGAAACTCCGCCCGCGATGCCGACGTGGACCATGCCCTGCGTCAACACCGAGCCGTTGGTGGCGTCGTAGGTGCGGTAGAAGATGGAGTTGTACCCGACCGTGTTGTCGTACTCGGTCCACACCCAGCACTCGATGCCGTTGCGGTACGCCACGTCGATCTCGCCCGCGGTCAGCGCCGAGGCGATGGGCTCGCGCACCTGCATGCGCATGCGCTCCCAGACCCGGTAATCGTCTCGCGCCACCGTGCCGAAGGAATTGTACCCGTGCAGACCGCTGGAGGCCTCGATGAGGGCCTCGCTCTCGAGCGTGTGGAGCTTCTTGATGCCGCTCACCGAGGGGCTCGAGCCCACCGCCGTGAGGGTCAACTGCGTCGTGCCGGGGCGCTGGCGCCAGGTGTTCCCGCTGACGAACTCGACGTTCTCGGCACGGGTGACCTTCGACGGAATCACCGTGCGCGGGTCGGCCGAGGTGTCGAGCCCGTTGGAGAAGTCGATGTCGATGTCCTGCGTGTCGAGGGCCATCAGAACACCCAGAGGCTACAAGTGACTGCTGCGCTAGCCGTGAGGGTCAGCGTCGTTGAGTCGCTCGCCGTCTGCCACACCCGAGCGTCAGCCTGTGGGGCGACGAGAAACCACCCCATGGGCTTACGGCCCAGCCCATGGGGATACTTCGTTGCCGTGGTCGTGATGTTGAAGTCGAGGAGTACGCCGTCGAGGAGAGGGTTGTCGATGAGCGGGTTGATGACTCTGCCGATGTTGTCCTGCACCCGATTGAGAAGTTCGTCGCTGGAGCGCAGGGGGGAGAAGCTCACGGGAGGTAGTCCCAGGGCAGGTAGTTGTTCTTGGCGTAAATGTCGATGGCCTGCATCGGCTCGCTGACGTTGCGGTTCTCGATGATTTCGTCGAGCTGCGCG
>ERZ724505.2152-NODE-2152-length-10081-cov-3.416916_pt1 | contig 10081 bp, 13 predicted proteins | sample MGYA00376038_ERZ724505 | MGnify/ENA primary metagenome ERZ724505 (study PRJEB28724, sample SAMN07190884) | wastewater metagenome | isolation source: effluent of sewage treatment plant in Hong Hong | place: Hong Kong | collected 2016-03-17 ...
GTCGTAATTCGAATTTTGACATTCACCAAACGAATTCAGCATTTTCTGGAATTGCCAGATTTCTTCAGGCAACTGGTGCTAACTTCATGGCTTCTAAAATCATCGGGTCTGTGTCATCGGTGTTCAATCAGTTTTTAACTTTTGGTTTAATTGCAGGTAAGCACATCGATCAAAACCCTGGTGTTATTTTTAAATCAGGTGCTTATATGATTAAGATGCTTGCGAATCCAAAATCTGTAAATACTTTGATTGAACAAATGTCAGATCATATCCCATCAATTAAAACGGACAAGACAAGTTATAATGTTGATAACATACAGTCGTTTAAATTGTTTGATAAATCTGAGTCGAGTTCTAAAATTAAACGCGCGGTTGTAAATGGTTCGCAAGCCTTGACTGAGTTGTGGCTTTCTAAAATCATGGGTGGTCTTGATACGTTTAATAAAACGGCTTATGCTTTGGCAGCACTTGATAGTGCTTTAAAAAAGAAGCGTGATGTTAAGATGACCGAAGCCGAATTGCTTCGCACAGCTTATGCGGAAGTTGATGAGAATGTCGGTAAAATGTTCCCAGATCGACGATTGAGTTCTGCTTCATACGTTCAGACCCATCCAATCGCTCGTTTAATGGTGCCATTCTTTAACGATGCCAGACGTGTTATGAATAGCTTCTTTTTTCCACGTATGCGTGACGCTATTGAATCGGTCACAATGTTCCCAAGAAATGCTGCGAAAAACGGCGTGGCTTCTGCTTTGGCAAAATCAACCAAAGACATTGTGTTCAATGCCGTTGCTCTTCATTTATACGCATCAATGATTGATGCTTCGGTGAGATCGCTTCGTGGTGAGGACGATGAAGGTGATAAAACCGGAAGTCAGAATTATTTCAAACGATGGTTTGGTATATTCAAAAAAGATTTCATAGACCCTTGGATGATCGCTAAAGGTGCAATGGATGTCATGCCTGTTGTAAGTGGTGTGAAATTTTTCATCGAATCTAATGGTCGTGCTGGTGGTGTAACAACACCGCAAATGTCTTATTGGCAAATGGTTGCTGAGAATTTAAAAAATATGTACGACGTGAAATACAATGACGATGATTGGGATGCTGCAAAGTCTCGTGATCTTGTTAACGCGATTTCTGGTATCACTCCAATTCCAGCAAGCCCAATTAACAATTATATTTTTGGTGAATCAACAGCATTTAAAACTGGTTTGAAATCTGTCTTTGGTCTAGGTGCGCTTGCAATGCAAACAGTGCCTGACCAATTTAAAGATATTGCAGACAAGGTTGTCGAATTAAATCCTAAAGCTCAAGCTTCATCAACACCAGAGAACCCAGACGTGGTTGAGGTTGATGCTTCGGAACGTGAACAGCTTTACAGAACTTTGTTAACTGAACCTGCCGGACGTTCAACACTTGTTGGTTACATTGAAGATAATCAAATACCAATTATGTCACAAGATGAAGTGTACAATTTAATTTTTACTGAATCGAACGGTGATCCGAATGCTGTGAATGGTAAATCTGGTGCTACAGGTGTTGGTCAGTTCGTTGCCAAAACTTGGAATGATCTTAAAAACAAACATCCTTATGAACTTCAAGACATCGGTACAGCTTATCGTTACTCTGAAGATATTCCAGACGGTGAATCAGATGCCAGAACAGACGTAGCGCAATCTATGGTTATGCTTGAACGACTTCACAAAGATATCGCGGAAACTTTAGTTCGTGCAGGTATCGAGCCAACCCAAAATAATATTTATATCGGGCATCATTTTGGACAGTCGGCAGCTGTGGATTTTATTAAGGCTAAGAATTCTGAAAAGGTTAAGGACGTTTACGGTGACGATGACGGGTGGGAAAAGATCAGAGATCAGAACCCTTGGATTCGCAGTAACATGACAATTGGTCAGTTTAAAGACCACATCGAAACCTTGTTACTTTTGGGTGCAGATAAGCAGCGTAAATGGGAAGAAGAAAATGGACCGTTTGATCCATTCAACTTACCCGCACAATAAATACCCTTGACTAAAACCTGGCCGTTCGTAGACTTGAAATTATGAGACCAGAGTATAAGGTAAGAGAAGTTTATTTAGGTGATGGAATTCAAAATACTTTTACGTTCGATTTCAAAATCGTCAACGTCGAAGACCTGTTAGTTCTCTACGTTGATCCAACTGGTGCAATTGTTTGGCAAGCTCGCGGAAACGATACCACTTATTATACCACCTTATTAAATGAAAATTTAGATGGTGGGACGATTACCTGGGTCACGGATGAGCCAGCAGTCGGCTACGAAGTTATTATCCTTTTAGCCGATGACAATCCAAAACAACCTTCACGTTACACGGTAGATAGTCGTTACACGATGAAAAAAATCGAAGCGTCACTTGATACCTTGTCAGGTCAAATTCAGCGTATGCGCTATTTGCTGGATAGATCACTTCGTCTTCCTGAAAAAATTACTGAAGCTATCGCTACAGAATTGGTTGAATTAATTCCTGAAGGTGTAATGACAACCGATGTGAACGGTAACTTCACAATGACACCGATCACTGAGTTTTCCAATGAAGAAGCGGGTGGAAGTTTACCACCGGGTGGAGATGCTTTTGCAATCTTAGAAAAACTTTCTGCAACTGACAACGATGCGGACTGGACAGACCCTTTAGTTTATAACGGTTTCACAGAACGCTTTAGCGAACTTGTAAATCTTCAAGGTGCTAAGGCTGTACTCGATTACATTATGCAAATGGGTTATGCGCCACCAACTTTAACTTTGGGTGGTTCAGTTTCAAACGCTGCTCGTGAAATTGGTAATGCGATTTCTTCGGTTGATTTGTCTGCGGTTGTTGGGAAAGTTTTAGATGATATCGGAGTCGTTCGTTTCTACTTAAATCCATCAACACTTTTAGCAACTCAAACTTCAGGTCCTGCAATTCCAAATGGTGGTACAAACACTTTCACTTACGCAACACCATTTAGTACAACTACAACTTTCAGAGCGGAAGTTGATGATATCTCGGCACAACCGAAACCTTCGCGACAAGCTACTTTAACATATCCTTTCTATTATCCTTACTTCAGCGGTAAAGGTCCAGCGGCGGTCACACCTGCTACGATTTACTCGACGTTCACCAAAACAATTGCTTCAACACCTGCAACGGTTGTTGTGTCATTTAGTTTTGCGATCGGTGAGAAACCTTACTTCGCTTATCCAGCGACATTCGCAGATTTAACATCAATTAAAAACGTAAATAACCTTGAGACAATTGGCTCTTGGACTAAACGTACAGAGAATATGACGAACGCTTACGGTCAAACAACAAGTTACAAAATTTATGAATTTAACAACTTGGCTGGTGTAGCGAACGACAACACTTACACATTTATTAGATAGGGGCTTAAATGGCTATTCCTTTTGAAGATAGTATAAATCGGACAACGAATGCTCCGAGATGGACCGATGAGAAAGTTGCAGATGTAACTGCCCGTGATGCTATTTCAAGTACACTTCGTTACGAAGGTATGATCGTTTTCCAAATTGACACTAAGAAAAGTTATCAGCTTCAAGGTGGTATCACCAATTCAGATTGGAAAGAGTTTGGCGGATCTGCGATTACGAATTTATTAACTGACACTTTCACAGCAACAGCGGCTCAAACTGTTTTTACGTTAAGTGCAGATCCAATTACCAAAAATAATATCTTTTGTTTTATCGATGGGGTTCCGCAAAATCTTGCAAGCTTCTCTCTATCTGGACTTAATGTCACGCTAAGTGAGGGGCAAGTAGCGGGTGCAATCGTTGAGTTCCGTTACGGAGCTGTAATCAGCATTGGTACGCCTTCAGATGGAACGGTTACGACTGCGAAAATTGTTGATGCAAATGTGACAACCGCAAAGATTGCGAATCAAGCGATCACTAATGCAAAACTTGCAGCAGCAAATCGTGTTGCGAGTAGTGGGGTGACATCAACCAATATCACTTCGACTTCAGAAGTTGATGTCACTGGTATGACTGCACCCTCAATTACAACAACCGGAAGACCTGTTAGAATTGCTGTCGTATCGAATGGTTCAATTAATGAAGCTTTAATGTCAGTTCAAAGCTCTACAGGACTGGCCGTTGCTACATTGAGATTGTACAGAGGCGCTACGCTTATCGCCACACACATGTTAAAACTAAGTACAGGTGCATCGAATGTTATTGATCTGAGTGTACCATCGAGTGTTTTTAGTCACATTGATACACCAAGTGCTGGATCATACGTTTATAAGTTGGCAGCGTATGTTGCACTTTCAGGTCATTCATTAACTGTTGCTTATTCAAAATTAGAAGTAATGGAACTTTAAAGGAGTTTTATGAAATATTTTATTTTTACATTATTATTTGCGTTACAAGTTCTGGGTCAGAACACTCGTGTTTTGCCAAGAGGTATTTCAATCCCTGCAGGGTCTGTTCTTGTTGGTAACTCAACGGGTGTTGGTACAACTACACCAGTGGGGATATCTGGTCAGTTCTTACAATCTGCTGGGACATCTACACCTGTTTGGAAAAACATTCAAGGCGGCGGTGAGGTTAACTTCATTACCAATGGTGACGGTCAAGACGGTACTACAGGTTTTGTTACAGGGTCATACTCAGCGGCTGATAAACCTGCTGGGACCTTCACGGCTTCGTCTGGTAGTAGCGCATTTGAAGTTGCTAATACATTCGCACCGCTTGGTACGGGTACAACTTCTTTAACCTTTACTAAATACGCAGGGGCTAGTCGCCAAGGTCGTGCTGTTGAGTATGAGTTTAATTTACCAGTAGCATATCGGGCTAAAGTTTTAACAATCAAGAATCAGTATATCATCAACTCGGGAACTTTTGTCGCTGGAACGAACTCGACAAATTCATCGATGATTTTCTATACTGCATTCTACGATGGATCTTCGTGGTCTGTTGCTGAGCCTTCTTCATTTAAGCTATTAAGCAATTCCTCGACTGTTTCAGATGTGTTTAGCGCAACCGTACAGTCACCAAGCAATGCTACGAAAATGAAGCTGATCGCTTACGTTTCTGAGACTGCAACAACAGCTTGGGAAGTAAAAGCTAATATATCAGTAAGTCCAAGTACATATGTTTTTGGAACGCCAATTACTGACTGGCAGAGTTATACTCCGACATGGACAGGCTCTGGTGGTTCTCCGTCATTAGGAAATGGAACTCTTAGTGGTCGATGGAGACGAGTGGGTCAGAATGCTGAAATTCAAATTGCGTTTACGTTTGGAAGTACAACAAATGCGAACTCCGCAACGGCTTGGCAGTTTAGCTATCCTTCTGGATTAGCAATAAACACAGCATCACTCGCCGATGGCGGAAGTTCGTCTCAAGGCTCTGGTCTTGTTCTAGATTCAGGTACCCAATATTACACTGCAGTTCCAATCGCAATTTCAACTGGAATTAGACACTATCTAAGTTCTACATCGCCTGTCGGTGCGACGACACCAATGACTTGGGCAAATGGAGATAATCTAATTTCTACGGTATCGGTTCCGATTTTAGGTTGGTCTTCGTCAGTTCAAATGTCTGACCAGGCAGATACAAGAGTCGTTGCGGCTTATAAAGGTTTCAACACTCCAACAGGCACTCTTTCCAATTCTTACAATGTAGTTAAGTTTTCTGGAATGGATAAGGATACTCATAACGGTTACAACGCATCTACTGGGTTATATACAGTACCTGTAAGTGGGTATTACCGAGTAAGTTCAACTCTTGAAATCTCAAAAACTTCCTACTCCGCTGGTAATTTTAATCTAGCAGTAATATATGTGAACGGCTCAGCAGTCACTTACGGAGCATCGGTAGTAAGCGGCACAACAAACGTTAATGCCGTAATGGTATCGGGGACGGTATTTGCCAATGCTGGAGACACTATTGGTATTTATTCGTATTGTTCGGCAGCAACGGGCTTAACATTTACAACTTCTGCGGGCGGTTCTAACTTCTCACTGGAACGAATCTCAGGACCATCTGCAATTGCTGCGACTGAATCTGTGAATTTACGATATACATCTACTGCTGGACAGTCACTTGCTAGTGGAAATACTACACTAAGTTTTGCAACTAAAGATTATGACAGTCATGGAGCGTTTAGTTCAAATACTACCTTTACTGCCCCAATTGCTGGCAAGTATTCAATTAAAGCTAAGGTAGCTTCAAACACAATTTCTGGATTGAGTGCAAACTATCTTCGGATTTTAGTAAATGGATCTTCTGTTTCAGAAGCTCAATTTGCAATGACCTATGCCACGGCTTCAAACTTCACGTTCCCAATTTCTGACACAGTAAAATTGAACGCTGGCGATACTGTAACGATACAGTTCCAAAATGGATTCGGTTCAACGGTTACAGCCGTTACAACTACAGGCACAGTTTCTTTAGCTATCGAAAGAGTGGGTAACTAATGCACTGGTTGTTGTTATTACTTTTTATAATATTCTCAATGTCTTGCGGAACTAGACCTGTCAAGAATTGTAAACCTAATGTTGAGGTTCCTAAGAATTATCGTGTTCAAGATTTGACGGATATTAAGTTTACTGATTACTCTTTATGTGAACGCTTATGGTGGTGGGAGTAAATGTGGAAAGAACTTTAAATCTTAACGATAAAACAACAATTAACTTATTTGCAGTACTTGGTGTACTTCCGGTTTTTATCGGATTTGTCTTTTGGATGTCAACAACTTGGGCCGATGTCGTGAACATTAAGACAGCGTTAGCTGAAAAGAATAAGGTCGATGAGCAACAAATGGGTTTATTACTTGATATTCGCGAACGATTGATTAGACTCGAATCACACACCGCCAAAAAAGGCAGAGGAGATTAATATGGTACAAGAAAAATTGGAACAAATCGTCGCGCTTGCTCAACAAGCTTCAACAGAACTTCCTGTAGAATTGCAAGCAAAATATGATCAAGGTTTTACAGAAGGTGCAGCCTCTGTTGGATCTGAGTTAGAAGTTGAAAAAACTAAAGCTGTCGCTGCGAAACTTGCACAACTTAAAGTTGCCTACGATGCGCAACAAGTTGCTGAGTCTCAAGGTGAGACTGGCTTCGGTTCAATGTTAGTTTAATAACCAAAACAAAGGAGATCCTCATGTCAAAACTTACAGACACATTAAAAGCAAAAGCTCAAGAAATCTTCGTAGATATTCTTGCACCAATGATTGAAGTAGAAGCTAAGAAAGCTATCGAAAAAGAATCAGACAAATTGGTTGATAAAGTTTTTGCGAAAGTTACAGAACTTATCCCAGGAAAACTTGACGACTCAATCGCTGAAGGTATCAAACCTAAAGTGAAAGAAGACGTTAAGGCTTACTTGTTAGGTGAAGCTGACAAGATTTCGGATAAAGTGTAATATGAAGTTCGAGTGGTTAAAGTACATTAAAGATGTTTTACCTGGCTTAGTTAAATCTAAGCTCATGGATTTAGCCACTCAAGCTTTGGTTGGTTTATCAGGCTTTCAAGCTTGGATCGCCAAAGTTATTAAAAAAAAATTAGTCAAAATATTTGATGTTCAATTACGACAAATTGTGAACATCGTTTTCAATCGCGTGAAAGCAGGTATCGATGAGCGACGCTACCAAGAAGAAATCAACAAACCAGACTCGGATGCAGAAGACATTCGAGACGCCGCAAGGGACCTTATCGATGGCAAACACTAGACTTTTATTTTATATTTTTTTTGGTGCTTTTATGCTGTTCGTTGTTGGTTGCGATAAACCAATCACCATGAATCAAATCGATACTCGAAACAATAAGATCAATGGTTTTGAAATTAAAATTAACAAAGAGACTTGTGAGTTTGATCGCAAGGACATTGAGCCTGTAGACCTTTACACTGTCACTGAAGTTGATGGTAAGACTGTTGTAACCTTCGACAAGAAAGTTCACGGTTCATTCTTTTTTTCAAGCAAAGATGTTGGTCGTGTACTAGCAGATGCCAAAACTGAATGTCAAAATAAGAAGGTCAAAGATGTGGATAAAACGAATTAGTTTCTGGTTTAAGCAAAGATTACTTTGGTTATCTACACCATTTCAAAAAGTCATTTCACGCATGGGTCATCAAGAACCAGACATTAGTCCAGAACTTGTTAACCGAAGTATTGCAATGACAATCCCTGGTGACATTATTCTGACTTACGAGTCAGGTAGACCAACGTCTAGATTAATACCTGGACCATTAGATCACGCTGCAATTGTTACAAACGCAATGACTGTAATGGAAGCTGTACCAGATAAGTTTGTTAATGATCGCAATCTTGGTGGTGTGCGTGAAGTTAAGCTTGAGCCTTTTCTTTATCGTAAAAATCAATATGTTATTATTCGTCCAGTGTACCTCGATAAAGAAAATGTCAACATGGCAGCAGCAAGACATTCGTTCTTTTATCAAGGTAGAAGATACGATCACCAATTTAATATCGACAATGAAAATATTTATTGTTCAGAACTTGTTTACCTTTGCTATCGTCGATTCGACAATAAGTTTATGGAACACATCTCAATTTACGATGAGATCCTTCCAGACGATTATTTAAAATTGGTAGATGATTCACGACGAAATGATTTAAAATTTGAAATTGTGTTCGATACACGAACCATATAGGAGAAACCAATGAGCAGAAAAATCACCCAAAAGATGATTGATTTCATCGACAAGAAAATCGCAAACCACGGTGCCGCACAGTTAGCAATCAAGAATAAAGATGCACGTAATCTTTTAATCTACGTTGCTGAAGCTTGTGTTGGTATTAAAGAAGAAGGTGGATACAACAAAGGATTATACATCGAAGAAATCCAAAAGACTGTGGGTAACAAAGCACAGCAAGAACCCTACTGCATGGCTACAGTTCAAACATGGATTGCATTCGTTGAGTATAAACTTCAAGTAACTTCACCGATCTTTGCAAGCGAACACTGTATGACAACTTGGCGCAAAACACCTGTCGCTAAACGTGTTAAGAAAATCCCAGCACCAGGTGCAATCATCATCTGGAAGAACGGTGACACAGACGCTGGACACACTGGTTTAATGTTAGACTTCCAAGGTACCAACAAAAACTTTGAGTCAGTTGAAGGTAATACTGGTTCTGACAATATGAGTGACGGTGATGGTATATACATCAAGCAACGTAACAAAACCAAAAATGGCAAGCTTGTAATTCAAGGTTACTTGATCCCATTCTAAGGTGCACATGGATTTAGATGACTTGTGTAAACTGAAAAATCTTACTCGCTATCAGAAGCTGGTCATCAAGCAGTTGATGTCTTCGCAATCTGTGAAGAGCATTAGCTCGACGTTGCACAAGTCTCCTTCTGTAATCAAGTATCACATCTGGAACATTTATAAGATCTTCGGAGTTCAAACCCGATACGAACTTATCACTGAAATTTCTAAGATGCTCAACAAGTACGGCAACCCTGATTATCAAAAGCTTGCAGAGTCAGTCGATCAACTTAAAGCTAAGGTCGAAGACTTAGAGCGCCGTTTGAATAACAACAGTCTCGCATTACCAATTGGTAGACAAAGCTAAACCTAAGTATCAGATTTGAAATAAGACTAGCATCTTCATTGCACGCTATTTAACATTGAGGTAACTCAGGGTTTTTTGGTTTACCCGTTCTCATGTGTTGACCGAGCGTGGAGTGAAGTCGGTCGCTTAATTTTTTAACGGAGGTAATTATGGCAATCCCAAATTATAGTCAATCATATAAGTCTTTCAATTCAGACGCGAGAGTGTCGAATAAAATTTTAACATTTGATTCAGCGGCTTCGGTCGGTGGTGCAGCTACAGAAGCAATGACTGTCACAGGTTTACTTGCAACAGATAAGATCTTAGCCGTTACTCAGTCAGTTAAAGGTGCTGCGAATTTACCTTTACTTGGATACAACACTCAGATCGCAAATGGTTTGACTGCTGTTTGGTCTGCGACACCAGGTGCCGGTGCCGTGATTAAAGTTACAGTTCTTCGCGCTTAAAGATAAACAAGTTTACCTAAACAGCCTCTGTTCAATTCTTTGATATGACCAGGG
>ERZ724505.2153-NODE-2153-length-10080-cov-34.953516_pt1 | contig 10080 bp, 13 predicted proteins | sample MGYA00376038_ERZ724505 | MGnify/ENA primary metagenome ERZ724505 (study PRJEB28724, sample SAMN07190884) | wastewater metagenome | isolation source: effluent of sewage treatment plant in Hong Hong | place: Hong Kong | collected 2016-03-17 ...
GAGTGATTTAGAACAAGCGGCGGCGTGGAAAGCAGAACACGCGACGCAGGCGAAGCGTTATAGGGCACCGAGAATCGCACAGCTCGGCGGGTTAGAAGGGGTTGCAACGATGCGGCCGACTCGTGAAATTCCTAAGCCGGGTTAGCGTCCGGCCCGCTTGTTCTAGTTCATTCACGCATCAATCACAGCCCTCGATCAGAAATGGTCGGGGGCTTTTTATTTGGCCTTGTCGATTTGGCGCTCAAGCCAATCAGTACCGAGTAATTTGAGCTTGGCCCACCTGGCCTCGCTGAGTCGGACTGATCGCGGCTTGGCGTCGCTGCGCTGGTCTGGTGGGATTGTTGGGCGCCCGCGTTTGGCGGGCTGTTTTGGTTGGGTGGGCATGTCAGGCCGTGGCGTTATGGCGCTTGAGGCATGCGCGCGTCACATCGTCAGCGTCCGTGATGTCGAGTCCGAGGCTTCCGTTGTGAAAAAACTGGCCGCGCGGGATGCCGTTAACTTCGAACTCGATACGGTAGCCGCCGTTCGCGAATTTGACGGGGCTTTGGTCGTAGACATCAATCGCTTCAACGCGATCCATCTTGAACACATGTGCCGTAACAGTTTCGGCGCCGCGAATGGTTTCGAAGGTTTGGGTGAAAGCGTTCATGTCGATCTCCTTGATTTGCTGGACTGCACCGCGCTGTCCATGTGTATTAATGTAGTACAGATAAATGCAGTACGCAAGTCTTTTTTTGTAACACGCAAAACTTTACATTTCTGGAGTACGAATGTCTCTCTTCATTGAAAAGTGCCGCAACGGCTTCCTTCTGCTTCCCTCGGGTGGCTCGCCCGTTGATGCTTTCTACCTGGCTGACGTGCCCGAAGCGATCAAAGAGGCATTCAAGGCTGAAGAAGAGGCCAAGACGGTTCGCGCCCAACTCAAGAGCATCGCCAGTGATTTGAGCGATCTGCCCACTCTCGACCAGGCTGTGACAGACCGAATCGCCGCCTGAAAAGTTCGCCAGCCCTCTGCCTTTCTTCATCTTTGTCTCGCACCGCCAATAGGTAGCTGGGCTGGCACCCTCTCTCCCCTGCACCATTTCTCCCAAGGTGCTTTCCCCGCTTCGGCGGGTTTTTTATTTCTGGAGCATGTAATGCCCAATTTCGCGCTATCTGCCCAGGTGGAGTCAAAGAAGATTCCATTCGGCGCAACCCCTGGCGACTTCCGCTGCACGTTTACAGATCGTTCAACAGGTCAAGTCGTCAAGCAGCAGGACTACCCCAATGCAAACGTTCCCGTTCCTGACGTTGGTGAGGGTCAATATCGCGTATCTCTGGTACGCCTCGATCAAGCTACCCGCTCGCCCATTACTGCGTCGGTTGAGATTGATTTCGACGTGGTTGCGCCTGTGGCTGAAGTGCCGGTTTCGTTCACCGTTGTGCCCGCCTAACTATGCGTTAGTCCCAGTTCGCTTTCTCGTCAAAGAGATCAGCGAGCAGGAGCTAAGTGACAGGTTAGAGAGGGCGAAGAGCTAGAGACACTCCGAGAGGAATCTCTAAATGAATAGCACAGTGAGAAAAGGTGGGAAACCTAAGGGTTCTCCCAAGTCTGGCGGCGGCTCTCGAAAGGGAATTCCGAATAAGGCGACCACGGAGTTTCGGGAGACTGTCCGTCAGTTGCTGGAGGATAACTCCGAGAACGTCGGGCGATGGTTGACTTTGGTTGCTGAGGGCGACGGCACCGATCATGGTAAACCTGACCCCGGAAAAGCTCTGGATTTGATGGCAAAGCTTGCGGAGTTTGCGGCCCCCAAGCTGGCACGCACCGAGATCGCAGGCGATCAAGACAAGCCTGTTCAGCATTCAGTCAAGGTGACATTTGGCTGAGACTGAGGCATGGTTTCCGGAGAAGCTGAAGTTCTTGTTTGCTCCGGCCCGCTACAAGGTTGTTCGGGGTGGTCGTGGTTCTGGTAAGTCTTGGGGATTTGCTCGGGCGCTGTTGATTCTTGGTGCATCTAAGACGATTCGCGTTTTGTGCACACGAGAAGTGCAAAAGTCGATTGCACAGTCTGTTCACCAGTTGCTGAAGGATCAGATCGAAGAGCTTGGGTTTGGTCACTGCTATGAAGTGCTGGCCCAAGAGATCCGGGGGGCAAACGGAACTCAGTTCTTCTTTTCGGGTTTGAGCGATCAGACAGCGGAAAGCCTGAAGTCGTTCGAAGGTGTGGACATTTGCTGGTGCGAAGAAGCGCAGGCGATCAGCAAACGAAGCTGGGATATCTTGATTCCGACCATTCGCAAGGATGGGTCTGAAATCTGGGTGAGCTTCAACCCGCAGCTTGAGTCAGACGAGACTTATCAACGGTTTGTCTCCAAGCAGCCTCCAAACTGTGTTTCGATTGAGATGAACCACAGCGACAACAAGCGGTTTCCTGCTGTGTTGGAAGCTGAACGGGTTCATGCCCAGACAACGATGAAGGCTGAGGATTACGCCCATATCTGGGAAGGTAAGTGCAAGCCTGCTGTTGAAGGTGCTATTTATTTTGACCAGATGGCGCAGGCTGGATCAAGGATCGGCCTAGTTCCTCACGATCCATTGCTCAAGACTCATGCCGTATGGGATTTGGGTTTCAACGATGCAATGTCGATCATCCTGGCTCAGAAGGTGTCTTCAGAGGTTCGGGTTGTTCACTATATAGAAGGCAATCAAAGAACGCTTGCCGACTACAGCGCAGAATTGAAAGCCTTGAGGCTGGATGGTCAGCCGATCAACTGGGGTAAACACTTTTTACCTCACGACGGGTTTGCCAAGCGTCACCAGACAGGCAAGCAAGACGCCGAGATTCTTCAGGGGTTTGGCTGGGATGTAGTCCAGACTCCAAACATGGATGTAGAGCAGGGCATCAAGCGTGCCCGTGACGTGTTTGGGCGCATCTACTTCAATGCAGAGCGAACCACTCGTTTGATTGAGTGCTTGAAGCGATATCGCCGGCACATCAACAAGACGACAAATGAACCTGGCGCGCCTGTTCACGATGAGTTCAGTCACGGAGCTGATGCGTTTCGTTATCTGGCTCTAAACCTCGATCAAATGACCAACGAGGAATGGGGCGGGTCGTTGAAATACCCGCGATTGAGCTGCGCATAAGACACAAAGGCACCGCTGAGAAGCGACCCGAAACATGGCACAAATGAGCGAAGACGAGCTGCGAGCGATCACCGATGGTGAGATGCGAATGGCTGTCGGTTATTGGAGCGGCAAGCTAGCGAATCAGCGCACCAAAGCGATGGTTTACTACCTTGGTGAGGCGAAGCTAGACCTGTCTCCGCCTGAAGTAGAAGGCCGCTCGACTGTCATTTCGCCTGACGTTCGAAACACTATCGAATCCATGCTGCCGCAACTCATGGTCAAGTTCGTGGGTGGTGATCGTGTGGTCGAGTTCGAGGCCACAAAGCCTGGCGATGAACAAAAAGCGGAGCAGGCAACCGACTATTTGAACTATCTGTTCTATCAGCGTAATCCAGGCGAGCAGATCGCTTACACATGGATGAAGGATGCGCTGCTGTCGAAGAACGGGATCATTAAGGTTTGGTGGGACACGCGAAACGAAGAGACTCGCGAGGAATATACGGGGCTGGATCAGTTCGAGCTTGCATCGCTAATGGACGATGACGAGATCGAAGTCACCGAGCAGAAGTCGTATCCAGACGAGGAAGACCAAGAGCAGCGGCAGCAGGCTCTAGAGCAGTTGAGCCAGCAGGCCCAGGCTAACCCTCAGGCGATTCAGCAGATTCAAGCTCAGATTGCGCAGATTCAGCAGACACCGCCCAAGATGCTATGGGATGTGGTGTGCAAGCGAACCAAGCAAGGCGGGCGAGTTCGTGTTGAGAATGTTCCGCCCGAAGAGTTCCTGATCTCTCGCAACGCCAAGAGCATCAGTGATGCTGGTTTTGTTGGTCACCGAGTAGCCCGTACAGCTTCAGAGCTGAAATCGATGGGTTACAAGAATGTCGAGCAGTTGACCAGTGACGACCAAACCCAAGCATTCAATGCAGAACGTATTGAACGGCTGTCTTACGACGATGAGATGGCCTACATGCAATCCGATCAGGTGCAGTCTATTGATGAGTCGCAGCGCATCATTTGGGTGACCGAGTGCTATTTGCGCGTTGACTTTGATGGTGATGGGATTGCGGAACTTCGTAAGGTTGTTCGGGCTGGGAATCAGATTCTCGACAACGAGATCGTTGATGTCTCTCCGTTTGTCAGCATCACGCCGGTTCCGATGCCGCATAAGTTCTTTGGCTTGTCTGTCGCTGACCTGGCGATGGAAGGCCAAAAGGTCAACACGGCCCTATTGCGTGGTGTGCTGGACAACACCTATCTACAGATCAACGGGCGTTATTACGCGGTTGACGGTCAGGTCAATCTAGACGATCTGCTGACCTCTCGCCCGGGTGGTGTGGTTCGTGTCAAGCAAGCGGGTGCTGCTGGTCGATTGGATCAAGGGGCCGGAGACTCGCAGCTCGGCATGGGGATGCTTGAGTATATGAAGGGCTTTCAGGAAGACGCAACCGGCTGGAGTCGCAACTCTGCTGGTAACGATCCTGATGCTTTGAAAGGTGGGATTACAGCGACTCAAGCGAACATCGTCACAAACAAGGCAGACATGCGCCTTGACCTGATCGCTCGAAACTTTGCTCAAGGATATCGTGATCTGTTCAAGCTGATGCTCAAGCTTGTGAGCCAGTATCAGCAGAAAGAAGACGTTGTAAGACTGTGCGGACAGTGGACGCCGATCAACCCGCGTGAATGGAGAAACGGGTTTGATATCACGGTCAATGTCGGCTTGGGTACGGGCTCCAAAGATCAGATGGTTGCGCACCTGACGCAGATGCTTCAGATTCAAGCCCAAGCATTGCAAATCGGTGTCGCCCAGCCTCAAAACGTGTACGAGGCAGCAAAGCAGCTAGCCCAAACGCTGGGGTTCAAGTCGCCCGACAAGTTCTTTACTGATCCTTCGCAGCATCCTCAACCGCCCAAGCCTGATCCTGAAATGGCGAAGGTGCAGGCCCAAGTGCAGATTGAGCAAGCCAAATCACAGATGAAGGCTCAGACGGATCAACAGGCCAAAGAGTTTGAGCTTCAGCTAGAGCGCGAGCGCATGCAAATGCAGGCCCAGGTTGATACCCATCGTCAACAGGTTGAAGCGCAACAACAGACATTGAAGTTGCAGCAAGAGAAAGAGCTTGAGCAGATCAAGATACAAGCGCAGATGCAGCTTGAGCAATTCAAGGCTGAGATGCAACAACAAACGGCTTTGGCTGTGGCGCGTATCAATGCAGAGGCGACTGTTGCTCGCGCTGAATTGCAGGCTAGCCAGACACCGGCAACTCTCACGGCTGAACAAGAAAGCGCGGCAGATGCTGCCGTAGATGACGATCAATGACGCTTGAAAAACGTGTTTATGACGGCACCCGGGCTAAGGAAATCCTCGACAACGAGGTGTTCCAACAAGTCTGGATCGACATTGAACAGGAGTATGTAGAAGCATGGAAGAACTCACCCGCCCGCGACGAGGAAGGCCGCCAAAAAATCTGGGTCTACGTCCAACTAATGCAGAAGCTGAAGGCGCAGATAGTCTCGACGTTCGAGTCGGGGAGGATGGCGAAGCTGGAGCTGGAGCACCGGTCAAAGTTGGAGCGCATGAAAGATGGTGTGACTTCGTGGCTCGCGTGACTGCGATCTACCGGAGTGACCGCCGCCTTCGTACTGTGTGGCACCCGTGGCCTGAACAAGAAGTCATCTTCACTGATTGGGGAAACATCGCCGTCAAGACTGGTGATTACAAGGGCCAGTTGAACACGGCGGAGTTTGTAGAAATCTAGCCGCCGCACAACCGGCATAGATAGCCCGCTAGGAGCGATCCAGCGGGCTTTTTGTTGTGTGTTTGGGTATCGCAGCGATGCGCCCCCTAGGAGTGTGATTTGGACAATCCTTCAACGGAATCCAGCGCCTTGAACTTGAATCAGGCGGCAGACGCTTTCAATGCGTTCCTCAACCCGTCAGCGGAGCCGGAAAAGAAACAAGAAGGCCAACCGCCAGCAGTTGAAGAGGCAAAGACGGAACCTGTAGAAGCTGCGCAAGCAGAAGAAACAGCACCGGATGGAGCAGATGAAACCCTGACCATTGAAGTGGACGGCAAGCCCGTTACTTTGACCAAGGCAGAGTTGGCAGAGGCCTACAAATCAGGTCTTCGACAAGCCGACTACACCAAGAAGACGATGGAGGTATCAGAGCAGCGTAAAGCCGCTGATGCCGAAATCCAGAAAGCCCAGCAAGAGCGTGCAGTTTATGCACAGAACCTGCTGGGTATGCAGTCTGCGTTACAGCAAGCATTGCAAGAGCAGCAAAGGACTGATTGGGAGCAGCTTCTCAACAACGATCCGCAAGAGTATTTGAAGCAAAGGCATCTCTATGAGCAGAGACAAGCCGCGCTGCAACAAAACCAAGCGGAACAGGAGCGAGTTGTAAATCAGTTCCAGGCCGAACAGCATCAAGCGCGTCAAGAACATTTGAAGCAACAGCAGGACATGCTCCTAGCCAAGTTGCCGCAATGGTCGGACTCGAAGAAAGCAGAAGCCGAAAAGCTGGAAATCCGTAACTACCTCTTGAATGAGGGCTACGACCAAAACCTAGTTGACAACCTTGCTGACGCAAACATGGTCGTCACAGCTCGCAAGGCAATGTTGTTTGACCAAATGGTCGCCAAGGCACAGGCAGCCGAAAAGAAGGTTGCCACCTTGCCGACCAAGGTCGAAAAGCCTGGCAGTGGCAGCGCTCCTTCATTGGATCGCCGCACTGCGGGGTATCAACGTCTTGCGAAGTCTGGCCGTGTTGAAGACGCAGCCGGGTTGATCGCTTCACTTCTTTGAATTTCTAACGTCGAGAGACGCTGAAAGGAGAGCGGAATGACCGCACCGACCAATACCTACTTGACCACGTCTGACGTGGGCCGCCGCGAAGACCTGATCGACATCATCTATCGCATTTCTCCGACTCAAACGCCTGTGCTGAACATGGCGGCCAAGACCAAGGCAACGAACACGCTGCACGAGTGGCAAGTTCAAGACCTGGCATCGGCAGTGAGCAACAACGCGCAGGCTGAAGGTGACGACGCTTCTGCGAAGACCATCACGGCCACTGCACGCCTGACGAACCGCACGCAGATTTCGACCAAGACTGTGATTGTCTCGGGATCGGAAATGCAGGCCAACACGGCGGGTGTGAAAGACATGCTGGGTTATCAACTTGGCTTGGCCTCGTTGGAACTCAAGCGCGACATGGAATCGTCGGCTTGTCAGCTGGACGTGACTGCTACTTCTCCCCGCCAGTCTCGCGGCTTGCGTGGCTGGGTGGTGGATAACGTCAACAACAACGGCGGCACGCTGGCGTCTTACACCTCGAACACGGGTTACACGGCTGGTACGCTGCGCAACTTCGCTGAATCGCAAGTGAAGGATGTCCTTCAGAAGTGCTACACGGCTGGTGGTGAGCCTGACACGATCATGCTGCCGCCGGCTCTGAAGCAGACCTTCTCGGGCTTCACGGGTAACGCCACTCGCTTCGACAAGAGCGAAGACGCAAAGCTCTATGCGTCAGTAGACGTATATGTCTCGGACTTCGGCGAGCTGCAAGCCGTGCCGAATCGCTTCATGGCTACCCGTGACGTGTTCCTGTTGCAGTCGGACAAGCTGGCGATTGCCTACTACCGCCCGTTCTTCACCAAAGAACTGGCGGCAACGGGTGACGCTGAGAAGCGTGAACTGATCGTTGAATGGACTCTTGAGTGCCGCGCACCCAAGGCCCATGGAGCGGTCTACGATGTAAATTAATTGACATGAAGGGGGCTTCGGCTCCCTTTCTTTATTGAAAGGACTTTCATGTCTATCAACTTGAAGCAAAACGCGGACGGTTCCGCAGGCTTGCAAGGGACTGATCTGGATGACGGTGGTTTTGTCGTCCTGACATTCCCATACAACGCCACGGCAAACGCATCGATCCTGACTTTGGGTGACGCGATCATGTCTCGACGCATGATCGTGAAGTCAATTCAAGGTCTGCCAAATGCAACCACAACCAACGCTGTGACAATCACCGTCTACAAGGCGGCATCTGGTACTGCGATTGCGTCTGGTACTGCGCTGCACTCTGGCACATACAACTGTCAGGGAACTGCTAACACAAACCAGACGTTGACGCTTTCCACCACTTCGGGTGTGGTCGATGTCGCTGCTGGTACTCGAATCGGCGCGGTGATTTCTGGTGTTCCTGGCGCTGCTGGCGCTGGGTGCATCACAGTCACATTGGCACCGGCCTGATTCAAAGCGATCAAAACATGGGGGCTTCGGCCCCCTTTTTCTTTTGCTCCCAACGTCGAGAGACGCCGGAGGTTTTTACATGGCTCGCACATATGGTGGTGGCTTCGTAGTCATCACGGCAAATTCGACCATTGCGGCAACTGGCGCTGTGTCTGCTCGCTCTGCTTTGCCTGTTGATGGATCGGGTAATCGTCCCAATTACATCCGTGTCGCTGCTCGCAACGAGTGCTATATCGCCATTGGTGATAGCTCGGTGACCGCATCGAACGCTGCTGGCGCAACAGGCTCAATCCTGATTCAGCCCGCCGACTCTTTGACCATTCAAGTTCCAAAGGGTGCGACGCATATTGCGTACATCCAAGGTTCTTCTGCTGGTCAGATTTGCGTGAGCCCGCTGGATAACTCGTGATGAAGTCAGTTATTCAGAACTGGGACGGAACTCATACCGTCGTTGCTCAACAGGGCGCTGACTTGATTACAGGGACGATTCAGGACTGCGTGCCGATTGCTGAGATGGCGAAGGCCAAGCACAACGCCGGCATGTTTGGGTCTTCAGACATGAAGCATGCGGCGACCATTCCGATGGTGTTCATTGAGAAGTATTTGAACGACAACGGTGTGAGCTTTGCTGAGTTCATGAAGAACAAGCAGCACATTCGCCGAGTGCTGAATGATCCTGCACTGGCCCACTTCAGAATCTGGAAGGGGCAGGTATGAGTCTTTCGACTTACTCAGACCTGCAAACTAGTATCGCTAACTGGCTGAATCGAAGCGATCTAACCGGGAACATTCCGGACTTCATCACACTGGCCGAGGCCCGAATTGCTCGCGATCTTCGTTTGCGCAGTCAGGTAACGACCGCAACGATAACCACGACTGGAGGTGTTCAGTCTGCCGCGCTTCCAGATGGTTGGTTGGAGTTTGAAAACGTCACGGTCGTGAGTTCACCGGACATTCAACTTACTTACGTCAACATCCAGTATCTGGATAGCAAGTTCCCCAACAACGATTACACGGGTGTACCTCGTGTGTACTCAATTGAAGGTTCGACCATTCTGTTCGGGCCTGTTCCTGACGGTGTGTACGCGGTCTCGACGCTGTATTACAAGCGCCTTGATCCGCTCAGTACGACGCCGACGAATTGGCTTCTCACCAATCACCCCGGAATCTATCTCTGGGCTGCGTTGGCTGAGTCTGCTCCATTCCTAAACGACGACAAGCGCGCTTTGACTTGGGAAATGAAATACCAGGCCGAAAAGAATGCTCTACAGATGGCTGACACATCCGGTCAGTTCTCCGGCTCTGCCTTGAGAGTCAGGGCCTAAGTATCAAACGATCAACACGACCCGCCACTGAGCGGGTTTTTTCATTTCTGGAGCCACTATGACGATGCTCTATAGCTCGCAGGGGACGATTCGATTTCCTATCGCAGTCGGACAGACGCTGATTGTTCAAAACATCAGTGGCGTAGAGACAGTTTCCGGCTCGTCTGCAAGTCGTGAAGACGCTTCGGCACGGTTTGGGTCTGGGTATTTTGTGTATGGCCCGCAGTCGAGCGCGGGGACGATTCAACTATCTACGACTGGTCAGCTTGACTATCAATTGGTAGTTGGCGATGCGACGCCTTGGAACAACTTTATTCCCTTGTCCGGTTCGTCTTCTGGTGTGTCGGCTGGAGGTGATCTAGCGGCAGGCTCAGCCGCAGTAGCCGCAGCG
>ERZ724505.2156-NODE-2156-length-10068-cov-10.081694_pt1 | contig 10068 bp, 8 predicted proteins | sample MGYA00376038_ERZ724505 | MGnify/ENA primary metagenome ERZ724505 (study PRJEB28724, sample SAMN07190884) | wastewater metagenome | isolation source: effluent of sewage treatment plant in Hong Hong | place: Hong Kong | collected 2016-03-17 ...
GACCGAACTTTTACTTCATTTTAGCTCTTTTCTGTGGGTTACTGAATACCACTTAGTGCTTTGCCTCGGTTTTTATGTCGAAATTCTTTTCTTCCTTCATTCCCGCAAAAAGGCTGCAAATGCCGCTACTCGTGTTTTTGATGCTTGTGTTTGCAAGTTTCGGATTCTTTTCTTTCGCTTCTGAAAACTTTTCCGGGAAGAATGTTTTTCAAGATGCTGATCAAGACGGACTCACAAATGATGAGGAACAACTCTATGGAACCGACCCGCAAAAAGCAGACACTGACGGCGATGGTTACAGTGACGGAGCAGAGGTAAGAAGCGGATACGACCCACTCAAGCCGTCTCCGGGAGATAAAATTTTTCCCGAAGAAAAGCAGCAAACAGCCCTCTCAGCTCCACAGAAAAACGGAACGCCTTCGTCACCAAACACAGGAGAGACTCGGGGTGTCGGAGGATCCGATGAAGACAACCTCACCACTCAAGTCTCGCAACAAATCGCCGATATTCTGAAGAGCTCGTCCGAAGATGAATCCGGCAACTCCGTTTCCGTACAAGATATGCAAGCGAGCCTGCAGGAACTTCTCAACAAAAATGGGGCCGATACCGCCAAGCTCCCGGAAATTGATGAATCGACCATTAAGATATTGAAACAAGACTACGCGGATCTCTCGGACGAAGAACGGAAAGCGAAGATAAAACAAGACACACTCGAGTATGTCACCAAAGTGTCCTATATTCTAGCAAGCAATTCGCCTGAGATTATCACAAAACCGGAAGACATGGAGAATATCGCGACGAGCATAATGACCAGTGCCATGAGTTCAATAGAAAGCGGGAATGCAACTTACTTGAAAGATCTCAGCGAAAAAGGACAAAAGGCTCTCAATGAACTTCAAGATGTTGAAGTGCCGGAGAATATGCTCGAGTCTCACAAGAAGGCGTTGCAACTCTTTGAATACGCATCTTCTCTCCCAGACGAACTCACATCATTCGAAACAGATCCGCTCGCCAACGTCGTAGTACTTTCCAAAATGCAGAGTCTGCTCGGGTCTCTTTCGAGTTTTGTTAATAGCATAGATTCTACGCTCAAAGATATTGGCATTGAAGAGATCCCTGTAAACCTCTAGTGGAGGCTCTTTTCGATTTTAGATGAGAACGGATCACTTACACCTGAGTTTGTTTCGTGTGAAAAAAATAAAAAACAATCTGTTCTTTTCCTGGTATCCCAACAAAAGGGTATTTTTTGCACTTCTATTCTGTCTCAGTATGATATTTGCCCCATCCGCTCGAGCCGGATACTGGGGAGAGCCGACAGCGGCAAATATGATGCTCTTTAATCTCGATCAAATCGCCGAGAAAATAAAAGGCGTAACGTTGAGCGTCGTCAAAAATGCTGCGATACGAACTATTAATCAACAGGTGCTCCGGCTCATCAACGGCACCGGCGGACAGGGATCGCTCATTATTTCCGATTGGAAACACTTTATCTACGTAGAGTCATCACAAAAAGCAAGCGACGTCGTGCTCAATGATTTCTTTCCAAAGATGTTCAGCGGAAAGGGATCAGGCGGAAACTATGTCGCCTCTTCTGAGGGAGTCAACACGGTTAAGAACATTTCCTCGCAAATAAATACCATCAAAAACTATCCCGAGTATCTCTCAACTATCGGAAAAAACACCCTAAAAGACCTTCAAACAGACGCGACGAAATATACCCTCGATCAGGTCTGCCCCGATCCATCAGGATCGCTTGCCAAGGGGGATTATCGCTGTTTCTCAGAGATCATGAAACCACAGAATAACCCCCGTGGAATCCCGCTCATCACCGAACAAAAATACACGGAAGAGAAGGTCAAAAATCAAGCCATCGCCCAAACACAAGCAGGAATAACCGGCTATAAGCCACAAACAAACGCTCAGGGATTGGTTGTCACGCCGCCACAAACCATTTCCGATATCGTTTCAGCAGTTCAAACACTCCCAGCCAAAGCACTTGCTGCCGTCCAAAATCCTTCCGAGCTCATCACCGGTGTCATACAAGCATATGTCAATTCACTCATCCAGCAAACGCTGAGCAAGGTCGGACTTGGTCCTATTGGCGCCAGCTTTGCGCAAAACCTCGGGAGTGAGCTTTCTCAAGAATCAAATGCATTGATTTCCGAAAATGTTGGTGCCATGTTCAACACTGACGGATCGGGAACCGATATCGTAGGTCCGAACAATGCCGGCGAACAAGCTTCTAGCTCACCGGCAACCGCATCCACCGACAGCTACTGTGGCACGAACTGCCGAGTGATAAACTAGATCTTCGTCAAAATACTACGAAAAAACCTTCCCAAACATGTAGAGGGAAGGTTTTTATGAGTGGGTCTGTCCAGACTCGAACTGGAGACCTCTACAATGTCAATGTAGCGCTCTAACCAACTGAGCTACAGACCCATTTGTGCACTCCTACGCCTCATCGAGACGCACGGCACTTTCCTGTTGTAACACGGTTTCTGTTTTTTGCAAAATCGGTTCAGGATCCTTTGGAAGAGCGATCATGCGGAAAAATGAAGTCCAGGAAAGCCATTTCCACGCCTCAATTAAAGAAAGCGCTCCCAACATTCCTGTCCATTCAATGCCTATCCCATACCAAGAGGGTATGGACGGAAAAGCCACCCCAAAAACACGCTCAAAGAAAAGAAACATGCCGGAAAGCCCAAAGAGAATGCCGATCTCCGCGAGAAAGAGCGCTCCACTCAACAGAAGCGTTTCCCGTATATGAAGGCGGAACAACCTCGAAGCATTCTCGAGCGCCGACCGAACAGAAATGTTCGAGAGAGAAAGATAGAGAGCGGCATACTGGCGAAGAAAGAAAAACACAAGGGAAATCGATAAAAGAAGTCCGAGTGCCGAAAAGGAAAGCCCTCGAGAAAGCCCGTCGAGTCCGCGAGAAGCCGCCAAATCAGCCGGAACCGAGAGAAGGGTCCCAACAAAAAGAGCGAGGGCGACGAGGAATACTTCAAGCAACACCACAGGCTTTATCCTCTGCCGAACCGGATTTCGTATGACAGAGAAAGAAAGCTTTTCGTTGTTTTCGTGTCGATTCATCAAAGACACCAGCGCCACAATACCCGACGCACCCGCCACAAGAACAAATCCAACAAAGAAGAAAACTGCCCCGATAATCCACAGGGGCACAGACGGTTCTGCGCCTTGCGATAGAGCAAGTCCACTTCCAATTTCCATGCTACCGAGCACCCAGAGTTGCAAAATCCCTTTTGGCACTGCAATCGCAGCACCAAAGAGAGCAAAGATCGGATTTGAAAACACCGCTCGAAAGCCATTCTGCATCGGTTTGCGAATATCAACGCATTTTTTCATAGCACACGCGAACAGTCTTCTGAAATATCGACAACGAACCCCTTCGCCTCGATGAAAAACAACCGAATTCTCAGCAAGGGAGAATACCAGGCCCGCACATTCTTGGCGGAAAACCGATAGCAGCGTTATTCTTTCGTATCAGGCTTACTCTCTTGCTGGTGTTCCGCCGAGACTTCTCCGGAAACAAGCGCGGCAAACTCCTCTTTTTCGAGCGTCTCTTTTTCGAGAAGCGTCTTGGCAATGCGATTCAACGTGTCGCGCTTTTCGGTAAGAATGGCCGTTGCCTGCAAAAATGCCTCATTTACCAATCGGGAAACCTCGGCATCAATAGCCTCGGCAGTCTTCTCGGAATAATTGCGCTCCTCATGCATCTCGCGCCCCAAGAAAACAAGTTCTTCCTTTTTGCCGAATGTGCGCGGACCAAGCGTACTCATGCCAAATCGCGTCACAATATTACGTGCCATCTGCGTCGCACGCTCCAGGTCATTTGACGGACCGGTCGTTACGTCGCCAAAAACCAGCCTTTCACTCGCATACCCACCAAGAAACGTCGCGAGTTCATCACGGAAATGCTGAAACGACTGCAATGTTTTGTCTTCAGTCGGCACAGCAAGCGTGTACCCGCCGGCATGCCCTCGAGAAATAATAGAGACTTTCTGCACTGGATCGGCGTGCGGGAGACTTGCTGCAACAAGCGCATGCCCACCCTCGTGATACGCAACAATTTCCTTTTCCTTAGGATTAATTGCGCGGCTTCGACGCTCGGGTCCCAAGATGACTTTTTCGATTGACTCGGCAAGCTCTATTGCTCCGATCTCTTTCTTGTCCCGCCGAGCCGAGAGGATCGCCGCCTCATTCACAAGATTGGAGAGATCGGCACCAGAAAAGCCCGGCGTACGCTCCGCAATGGTACGCAAACGAACCTTTTCTTCAAGCGGTTTGTTCTTCACATGAATTTTGAGGATTGCCTCGCGCTCATTTATATCAGGAAGATCCATCATCACGCGACGGTCAAAGCGGCCCGGACGAAGAAGCGCCGGATCAAGTACATCCGGACGGTTGGTGGACGCGATCACAATTACATTGGTTTCGGTCTCAAAGCCGTCCATTTCAACAAGAATCTGATTAAGTGTTTGCTCGCGTTCGTCGTGCCCGCCGCCCAAACCGGCGCCGCGATGCCGCCCGACCGCGTCTATTTCGTCGATAAACACAATAGCCGGCGCATTTTTCTTGGCTTGTTTGAAAAGGTCGCGCACGCGGCTCGCTCCCACACCAACAAACATTTCCACAAATTCCGAGCCACTGATATTAAAGAAGGGTACTTTCGCCTCACCGGCAACCGCCTTCGCCATCAACGTTTTCCCGGTTCCGGGAGAGCCAAGCAATAGTACACCCTTCGGGATGCGCGCACCGATCGCCAGGAATTTCTTGGGATGTTTTAGAAATTCAACCACTTCCTGAAGCTCGTTTTTCGCTTCAAGAGCGCCGGCAACATCCGCAAAGGTTACACGCTTCTTCTTGTTCTTCGGATCAAGCATGCGTGCCCGACTCATGCCAAAAGAAAGCGCTTGGGCATTCCCTCGTTGCGCTTGCTTCATCATGAACCAAATAAAACCTGCGATAAGAAGAAAAGGCAGCAAAAAGGGAAGAATCGCGCCAAGCCACAGCGATGCGCCCGAATCCTCCTTGACAGTTATTTTCACATCTTTCAATTTGTCGGTATCAACGCCGTAATTGCGGAGCGTTTCTGTAAGCGACCCTTCGGTTTCCTTGGTCGCCTTCTGCTTACTCCCGTCTTTGAGCTCTATGGCGAGGGAATTTCCACTCACATCAACCGTAGACACCTTGGCATCATTGATTTCCGAGACCAACTCATTCAAAGAAACGTCCGTCGGTCGCCCCTTGGGAGATTGATACAAAATGATGATGCCGGAAACAAAAAGGAACAAAATGACAAGAGCGCCAATATTTTTGAAGAGCTTGTTCATGAACATACGCGTGCGAGAATTATTGATTCGAATACCCTCGAGCTGAGGGAGCTTCAAGAAAAAGTTGAAATCACACAAAAGGAGTGTGGGACCAGTGCTTTTCGGATACAAACAGGCTATTTTTTCTCAAGAAGTACACCCACCTTAGCACCTCTTCGAGTGAATTTCAAGCCATGAAATGACTTTTCAGCCACTTTGTTCTTCGTCCCCGCTAAGAATTTCCGCATTTCTTCGATTACTGAAAAAGAAAACGGCTGTTCGCACGCACCACTCTCCTCAACAAAATCCCGCAAAACCGATCGTTGCAGGGAACTATGAAGCGCACAAAAGGTCGTTGTTCGTACCGAAAACGATTTCTTTTCATCATTATGAGAAACAAACACGGATCGATGAAGAGAATGCGCCAGCACATCGGCATCATCGGCAAGCGACAGCGCCGAGTGCGCAAGCGTCTCCCGAATATTCGGATTGAACGTCTCGAGCAACGGGAGGAGCTCATGTCGAATACGATTCCGTGTAAACTTCGGATCCGCATTGCTTTGATCAATACGAAAGGGAAGAGTGTTTTCTTTAAGATAGCGCGCAATATCCGCCTTTGGAGTACAGAGGAACGGGCGAATAATCACTCCGTCACGGGGGCGCATCGCTCCCAACCCGCGAAGCCCCGAGCCACGAAGAAGCCGCAGGAGCACCGTCTCTGCCTGATCATCCTCCGTATGCGCAACCGCAATAGCATCAAACCCGAGCCGGACACGAAGCGTTTCAAAAAACTCATACCGAATCGACCGCAAACGCGCTTCGAGATTGTTCTCCTTGCCGGAAATATCCGGACGAAGCACCGAGATAGGGACATTGTAGAGATTGGCGCGCTCTCGCACAAGCCGCTCATCACAATCGGAATCCTCGCCGCGAAGCGCATAATTCACATGCGCGATATGAAGTTTCCAATCGTATTTCTTCCCGAGCATTACCAGGCAGTCCAAGAGACACGAGCTGTCCGGACCGCCCGAGACAGCGACAATCATCGAATCCCCTCGCTTCCAGAGCGAAAAATCATGTGCAGTCTGCTGGATGAATTTCAAAAAAGACGCCTTCTTAGGCGTATTTCCCAATGATATCAAGCGTGTGTTGGACGGCATCGTCGAGTCGTCCTTCTTCGTTAACGACAGTGTAGTCATAGATATCGGTATGGCGGAGCCACTCGCGCGTGTACTCCATGCGCTCGGCGATATAGGCATCGGTCACATCGGGGTCGCGACGGCGAATGCGCGCCTCGAGCACATCGAGCGAGGGCACGGTAATAAGAATAGCGACGATATCCGGAAAGAGCCGCTTCGCCGTGATGACGCCCTTCCATTCTATTTTCCAGATACCAGTCTTGCCGGAATGCCGCACACGCTCAATCTCCTCAAACGTGACGCCATAAAGATTACCATTATATTGGCGCGTATACTCAAGGAATCTCTCCTCCCGAATGCCCGCGTCAAACGCGTCTTCGGACACAAAATAGTAGGGATTCCCCTCGGATTCGCCCGCCCGCGGCGCGCGCGTCGTCGTCGTCACCACACGCTCAATCGGAAGATGTTCCTCCAATCGGGAAATGATAGAATCCTCCCCCGCACCCGACGGCCCGGAAACAATAAACAATTTCGACTTCATACCCCAGCCTACCGCGATTTCCCACAAGAATCAAGATTCGCAAACAAGAGAATAAGAAAACTCCCCCGAGAAGAGCTCTTTGTAAGAGATTCTCGAGGGAGTGTTGATCGCTTCGTCGCATGGACCAAAAACGCATTGCGCTGGCCATACAACAAAAGCAGGATTCCACAGCCCATAACCTTGGCTAGCCTTCCCAATGTTCCCTTGTGGGTATAATGAAGGCATGGTCTGTGGCGTTTTCGCTAAGTGCCACCTTCTCCAAAACTCAGAGGTTTCTCGCCCCTGGGGGAAGTGGCAACTTGCACCTTACCGAGTGCGGAAGCGATGTCCGCGGCAACTCGGCAAGACACACAACATGTGCTGCTCCTAACATTCTGCACACGAGGGCGATTCTAGCCACTCGGTTAGGTACAGCACACAACAAGGACTGGAAACCGCTTGACAAGGATAAAACCCTGCTTCAACAAACGGCACAGCCCTTCCTTTCAGATCACGGTCAGCTAGCAGAGAGGGTATCAGAACCCTCTCCACCTCCCGAAGGCCAGGTTGCTAGCAGCCGATGATGGCCAGGCCGGCGCCGGCGAAGTTGGAGTTACCGTTCGAACCGCTACCGCTGTTGTCCGTGTCGCCATTCTTCACCATGGGCATATTCAGGGCGGTGGCGGGATTGGGTCGGCAGAGGCCGCCAGTCAGGTTCAGGTAAGCGCCAGAAAAAAGACTCTGTTTGTTGTTCAAGTACTTCACGGCAGTTCCTCCTTTTGAGGTTTGCCTTTTGGCTGTTTGACTGCAAGATCCTCTCTGCTCGAAAGCCGGATCAAGAGTCGGCGTGGTGAGTTGAAGTCAACTCATCATTGAGCAAGCTAGCATACCCTTGAAATCTTGTCAAGGGCATTTGAGAAAAACTCGTCAATGTTGGCTCTACTAAAGCAAAAAATTCGTATTTTTCCTCTCGATACTTCGCTGTTTTCAGCACGATTCAGAAAAACTCACACACGCACAACAGGAGAGAGAACACGAACAATTTTCCAGACGACATCCTCCAAAAAAGTTGCAGTCTTATTCCACCGTCACGCTCTTGGCAAGATTCCTCGGACGATCAATCGCTTCGCCGCGCGCCGCAGCCACAAAATACGCAAAGAGCTGGAGAGGGATAACGGAAAGGAGCGGAGAAAGCGGTTCAATCGTCTTAGGAATAAAGAAGCATTCGTCAGCCAGTCCCTTATCGAGCAGTTCGGTATTGCCTTCGGTGGTCACAGCAATGATTTTTCCCTTTCGCGCTTTCACCTCCTGCATGTTGCTCACGGTTTTTTCGTACACACTGTCTTGCGGTGCAATGAAAATACACGGAAACGCTTCTTCGATAAGCGCCAAAGGACCGTGTTTCATTTCTCCGGCCGGATAGGCTTCCGCATGAACATAGGCGATTTCCTTGATTTTGAGCGCCCCTTCGAAGGCAACCGGCGCACTGTATCGCCGCCCGAGATAAAAGAAGTCTTTATACGCCGCAAAGCGCTCCGCCACGCTCTTGATAGCATCCGTCTGCGCGAAAATCCATTGTATCTTATCGGGAATCTGCCGGAGATGCCAAGCGAAGTCTTTGCCGGCAGCAAGCGAAAGCGAACCGCGACGCCCAACCGAGAGCGCAAAAAGCGAGAGTACGGCGAGTTGAGACGTAAAGGCTTTGGTGGAAGCGACGGAAATTTCCGGACCGGCATGGGTATAGATACCCGCCGTTGTTTTGCGTGCAATGGTTGAGCCGACAACATTCACGATGCCGAGCGTCAGCGCGCCCTTCCGCTCCGCTTCTTCGACGGCAGCGAGCGTGTCCGCCGTTTCTCCGGACTGCGAGAGTACAATCAATGCCGTCTCTTTATTGAGTACCGGGTTCTTGTAGCGAAATTCCGAAGCGGGCGTCGCCTTGGCCGGTTTCCCGGCGATATCTTCGAAGAGATACTCGCCCACCATACCCGCATGAAGCGACGTCCCGCAGGAGACAAATTGAAACGACCGGATATTCCCGAGCGCCTTATCCACACTGGCAAGCCCGCCCAAACGCGCCGTAGCCGCGCCATCTTTGAGTCGCCCTCGAAGCGCATCCTCGATAACACGGGGCTGCTCCATGATTTCCTTGAGCATAAAGTGCGAATAGCCGCCCTTTTCCGCTTCCTCGAGCGACCAGTCAATCGTTTCGATTGTTTTTGTCGCCACTCGATGACCATCAAGACGAGAAAGCACGTGCCGATCTTCCTGTATATGACACAGCTCTCCGTCTTCGAGAAAGAAGACGTCGCGCGTCCGTGACACTATCGCCGACGGATCCGACGCAACAAGGTACTCATGATCTCCCACGCCAACCAAAAGCGGACTGCCTTGTTTTACCGCAAAAAGACTCTTTGGCTCGTCTGCGCCCAACACGAGAAGCCCATACGTACCTCGCACTCGAGCAAGCGCCATTCGAATCGCTTCCAAAAGAGAAGGAACTGCCTTTCGTGATTCCTCTATAAGGTGCGCAAGCACCTCGGTGTCGGTTTCCGAACGAAACACGTGTCCCACAGCAGCAAGTTCCTCTTTGAGTTCGCGATAGTTTTCAACAATGCCATTGTGAACCACTGCTATCTTCCCGGAACAATCCGTGTGCGGATGCGCATTCATGTCGGTCGCCCCGCCATGTGTCGCCCAGCGCGTATGAAGAATGGCGATCGGTGCAATGGTAGGGAAGTCTCCGTCCGATTGGCGCGCTCGCATCTCCGGCACCAACCCCTCGTTAATACCACCTCGCTTCTTGGCAACATAAATTGACCCATCGGCAAGCGTGGCAATACCAGCACTGTCATACCCGCGATACTCAAGCCGCAACAACGCATTCACTCCCGATTCGACCGCATCCGATCCAGACGCCGTCACCACTCCAACCACTCCGCACATAGATGTATGTATTAACGCTCATCTAAAAGTTGCCGAGAAAGTATCTTCTAAATTCCACAAGAGCAGAAAATGTGAACGTTTTTCCGGAAAAACCCAGCCATATCAGACACTCTCTAAAGAATAAAAT
>ERZ724505.2157-NODE-2157-length-10066-cov-3.468884_pt1 | contig 10066 bp, 12 predicted proteins | sample MGYA00376038_ERZ724505 | MGnify/ENA primary metagenome ERZ724505 (study PRJEB28724, sample SAMN07190884) | wastewater metagenome | isolation source: effluent of sewage treatment plant in Hong Hong | place: Hong Kong | collected 2016-03-17 ...
CGCTTCTGACCACTAACAACGTCACGTCTCCCACGAATGCTTCGGCCTACAAGCCGACCGACCTGATGCGGGATGTCTTCGAGCCGGCCTATCGTGCTGGTGGCAATCCCGACGTGCTGTTGGTCTCGACCAACTTCATGCTCGGTCTGTCCACCTGGGGTCACGCTGCCCAGCGTATCGACGCCGGCCGTACCGTCTTCGGCACTCCGATCAACGTCTTTGAGTCGCCGTTCCTGATGGGCGTCTCGATCATCCCCTGTCCGCTTCTGCGTCCGTTCACCGCGATTGCTCTTACCTCGAACGAGGTCCAGCTTCGCGTCGGTCGTCAGATGTTCGACCAGGCTCGCGGCAATCGTGGTGACGCGATCGAAGGCGATATCATCGCCGAACTCGCGATCGAAGTTCACAACGAAGACCATCACGCCTGGGTCTCCGGTATCACCGGCTGGTCTGCCTAACCATATCCCCCTAGTCGCTTCGGTGGCTAGGCAGCGAGCCCCCTTCGGGGGGCTCAGCTTTAACCTTTTGGATCACCAATGGCTCTGTATGTCTTCGATGGCTATCCGTCGTTTCTGGACGCGGTTTCTGGCGACGTTGATCCTGATACAGTCAATCACGTTCGCCGTCAGCCTGCTTTCTCGACAGTCTCAAGTCTGATCAGCCAGGCTGGTGCCCATGACGATCCGAAGACGGCACTGGAGATCATTGGGCAAGCCAAGTTGCGGGCTCAAGCCCTGAATCTCGGCTATCTGGCTGCCGTCAAAATGATCGACTGGGCCGAGAGTCAAATCCTGCCAGATGTTGTCAAGGAAACTGAGGAAGAGTCCAAGCCGAAGCGTGGGAGGCAGCCGAAGTGAGTACGCCTACGTTCGTGGTCGTGTCTGGGAACTATCTGCGAATCGATAAGATTATCGGCATCGTTGACAACGACGATGACGGTCAAACTTCGATCGCGATGGATAACAACGTCAGCGTTACCGTCAGCATCGAAGACGATCCTTGCTCGACAAGGCTCACGAACTGGGCGAAATCACTCTGATTGAGGCTGGCCGCGATGGCAGTGACGGAAGCGGCGATTGCGGCGAAGGACAAGGCTCTGGCTGCTGTGGCTACGGCTGCGGAGCGTGCGACGACGACGATGATTCGGGAGAAGATGGATGCGGCACTAGCCCACGCGACGAAGGCACTGACAGACACGCTGAAGCGGACTCCGGACGGTCGAAAGACGATCCGCAAGGCAAGCCAAAGCCCGAGTTATCAAGCGGCACTGACCAGGCTGGCCGAGTTGCATTCGAGCTTGAGCGGCATTTCTCGCAACTCTTCCCTTGGATTAATTCGGGACGTTCGCCGTACACTGTACGAAACTAGTTACTCGCATTGGGCTGGCATGCTGCCGGCCGAGATGATTCAGGCCAAGCCGAGTCAGGCCAGAATCAAGGCGTCTGGCGGAATCGTCCTGCATGGCATGGAGCTATGGGACGAACTAAAGGCTCCAATCGACGGGGCGAGCCGCAATCTTCTGGCCGCACTGACGGCAGCTAGCAAACGATCAACTCCAGACAAACTTTCGACGGAGATCCTGACGACATGGGCACAGCAATCGCGAGCGGCAATCACGAAAACGGCGATCATGGCGATTGGCGATTCGATGATCGCTCTGGACACGGCAGCGATGGAAGACATCGTTCGGCCGGAATATCGCCGGAAATTCTGATCCCGAGTGGAATTTATGACGTTCGGCCCGATGGCACAGTGATGGTTTCCGGACTGCCGATCAAGGGATGGGACGGAGCGATAGAAATGAAAAAGGCCGGGTTGATCCCGGCCTGAGAGTCACGACATCGGGTCACGCGTCCGCTCCTTCGACCCACCACTTCCGGTCGCAGCCCCGGCAGTGATACTGGTAGTCCGTGTAAGCCCCGTCGCTCGAATCCCAGGTCCGGTAGTACACGTCTCGGGATGAGCACTTCCGGCAGGAGTAGTCCGGGTTCTCGGCCGCAGTGGGCTTCCACCCGTCGAACGTCCCCTCGCTGTCTGCCATCGGCTTGCTGTGCATCGCCTCGCCCTCCAAAGGGGGCCCGAAGGCCCCCGCCCGTGTGTTCTTGCGTCCCACGAATGGAATCTTAGCAGCCTGCTATTCACTGTCAATACTCTGCCAGAATTATTTTCATGGCCCGTCTCGTCATCGGTGGCAATCCCGGCTCGCGATACACGAACACGACGGGCAAAGTCCTCTACCAGTTGATCGTCACGTTCGACAACTCGTGCGGCGTTTGCATCCAGTTCGCCAATAAGGTTGGAGATAGCTGGCCGATCCCCTTCCATCGCGGCTGCCGCTGCACTCAGAGGCCGATCTATCCCGGCCAGACGAGTGAACCGTTTCTCGACTTCCGCGAAGAAATCAGGCGACTCGACCCCGCCCAGCAAAACCGCGTGATGGGATCAGCCAACTATCGGCTGGTTGAGTCCGGAGTCGTCAAGTATGAGGATGTCGTTACCGAACGGCGAGTCAGGAATCTTCGCGAAGTCGTCGCACGGCAGAAGCTAACAGTCGATCAGATGGTCCGGTCTGGCGTTGGCAAGCGGGAAGCAAGCCAAGCCTACGATGCCGTCAACACTGGCACGCATACGGCCGTCGAGCAACGTCGAAAGCAACTGATCGATAAGCTGATGTCGGCTGGATACACGGGCGACCAGATCAAGTCCACGGTTGGCCAACAGCTAGCGTCTCGACTCTCGCCGGTTGACTACAAGAATCGGCCGACCGTCCCGATCATCCCCAAGGATGGCAAGTTCAAGCTTCCGATCCCGGCCAACAAGGTCGTTCCTCAAAAGATCGAGCCGGCCAAGGTTGAGGCTGTCGCCAAGGTTCTAGTCGGACTTCGGTTCGGCGATGACATGGCGGCGATGGACGCCTGGGGGAAGAGGCATTTCCAGTCTTGGGCCGACGGGCTAACCAAGAAAGAACGTGACGAGCTAAGGAATTACACGGAAACGGACTTCACGTCGATCAATCGGCGTCTGAGAACCGGCGGCAAGCTGTATCAGATGTCAGAGGAAGATTTCAACGAGAAAGTCCAACAGATCGATTCGGCACTTGGCAAGGCTGAGATTCCCGAACCTGTTGTTTCGTATCGAGGCGTGATCGGCGATTTCGCCAAGAAACTGGGCGAATCCAAGCCGGGCGAAGTTGTCACTGATCTTGGCTACTCGTCCACTTCGCTTCGGGAAGGCAAGGCGGTCGAATTCGCTGGCGACAATGGAATCAGCCTGACATCGAACACGGTTATGAGGATCAGCATCCCGGCAGGGACGAAGGGTGCGTATCTCAACGCTGCCAAGATCTCGACTTACGTAGGCGAAAACGAAATTCTGCTTGCTCGCGGCACCAAGTTCCGTGTGATTAAAACAGAGAAGACCGGCAAGGATGCTTACACTGTTGATGTGGAAGTGATCCCATGAGCGATCGGTTCGTAAACGCCGATGGATTTGTGCAGACGCAATGCAGGCTGTGCCATCGGCTAAACGACAACGATGGGAAATTGACTTGCCTTGCCTTCCCGAAGGGCATTCCTCAGCAAGTCCTAGAAAACAAGTTGGATCATCGATATCCCATCGAGGGCGACGGGGGTTATCGGTTCAGTGCCCCGCATGACGCCAAGGATTCCGATATCGCGGCATTGTTCGTCGTGCTGAATGAGATCCCGCAAGTCTTGCAAGATGAGCCGTCAGCCAAGGCTAAGCTAACGCTGAGATACGGCATCCGATTCCCGGACGATCAGTAACACACCGCAAGGGCAACAACGTGGCCAAGCGATCCGCTCGCCCCGTCAGCAAGCCTCACGAAAAACAGTCCCTTAACCTGTTTTCGATCAACTTCAAGACCGAAGCCCAACGTGACGCGTTCGACGCCATCAAGGAATCGGATGTTACGTTCCTCATCGGAGCGGCCGGTTCCGGTAAGTCCCACGTTGCGATGGGCTATTCGATCGGCGAAGTCCTAGACGGGCGACGAACCAAGATCGTTCTGACTCGGCCGATCGTTGAGGCTGGCGAGCGATTGGGATTCCTGCCGGGCGACTTCGACGAGAAGGTTGCCCCGTACATGCTGCCGCTGTTCGATTGCCTGACAAAGATTGCCGGCGATTCCAAATCTGATCGTCGCCGCAAGGTCGAAGAGGCTATCGAGGTTGCCCCGCTGGCCTACATGCGTGGCCGGACGTTCGATGATGCCGTAATCATCTTCGACGAAGCCCAGAATGCAACTTACGGGCAAATCAAGCTTCTGCTGACTCGCATCGGCAAGAATTCCAAGGTGATCGTCACTGGCGATCCAGATCAGACGGATTTGCCTGACAGCGGTCTAGATGAGGCTGTCGATCGGCTTCAAGACGTTCAGGGAATCAGCGTGGTCGAATTCGATGCCAGCGACGTTGTGCGGCATCCGGTTGTTAGTCGAATCTTGCGGGCGATGTAAATTCCGCAGGATGATCCTTCCAATGTGCTCGCCCATTTTTGGCGGGACCGCGTTCCCTAGTCCAGTAAGTCTGTCCACCCGATTGGGAATCCCATCAGATCCTCTACAAATTCGGGGCGAGGATAGACCGTGGATCGGTCGGAATGACTCTTGCACTCGACAGCTAGCCTCTCGGACAGTGTCCCCCTTCTGGAACCCACTCCGGTTGAACCTTTGTGGTCGCTTGCTACCGGAGTTGGGTAATTCGGCGAGCAAGAACAGCCGATCTCGCCTGTGGTCAAGGCCAAGGCAACAGGCCCGGAGTCGGAAGGGCACGACAGCGTAACCAAGCGACTCCAATCCAGTTCTAAATCTATTCCAAGGCCAGGGAGCGTCGGGCCGCGTGACGGACGGATTTTCTCTGAGAACAAATCGAGGGCGAATCTCGCCAACGATCCGCAAGAACTCAGACGCGAGATCCTCTCTTGTTCGCTTATGGACGCTTCCTGCATTACTGTTTCCTTGGCATGGATCTCCTCCGCAAATGAGATCGACATCGTGGAAATTCTCTCCGGAAACTAGCCTCACGTCGTTAACAATCAACGCATTCGGAAACCGTTTCGATAAGACTTTTCTCGCGTAAGGTATGGATTCTGCCATCCATTCGCATTCCATGCCTGCTCGCTCAAGGCCAAGGTCAAGTCCGCCAATTCCGCTGAACAGGCTTCCAAATCTCATTGTCTTGCTCGCTCGGCCAAGTCGATTGCTCTGACTGAACGATACTAGCACTGTGCCATTTTTTTTGTCAAGCCCAATGACTACAAATCGACTGACGACCGTCTATGCCACTGACGAGCATGTCGCAATCCGTGCGGCCGGCGATTATAACCTGTTAGTTCCCGAAGATCAGGTGATCGCGAGTGGGTCCGATGGCGTGATCTCGTCCGGATCGCTCTGGAATCTGACGAGTGCGACAATCAACTTTGCCAATCAGGGATTGGCCAACGGCAACGTCATCAAGCTTTCGCACCAGACGAATCGATCGGTCTACGGGCCGGCTGGTGATCGGTTCGCGGTCGAGTCTGTCAGCGGATCGACGGTCACGCTAAGGCGTCTCGGCCAACCGGCCAACGTCGGCCAGCCAGCCGCCCCGACTGCCGGCCTTGCTTCGATCATCTTCCAGGCTTGCACGTTCTACCCTCAAATCGAGGAAGCAAGCTGGGAGATCAACCGACGATACGGCATCGATGAGGCGTCACTGATCGGGAAAACGCCTGCAAATCTTGCCGATCAACGCGACTTGCGTGCCCTGACTGTGCTGATGGTCCTGCATGGCCTGTACATCGCCAAGGCTCGCGGCGGCAGTGCCCAAGGCGGCGAGTGGTGGGCTAAGGTCAAGACGGTCAAAGAGGAACTAGATCGGGTCGAAGGACGGATCTCGGTTCGATGGGGATCGCAAGACGCTCCCACCCACAACAGCACGACTCTTTTCAGTGGGCGAATCGGCAGGTAAATGGCGACCCAATACCGCATCTTCGCCAACGATTACGCGGGCGGGCCGGTTGACTACTCGACTCCGGTTACAACCGTCAGCGGATCGCCCTGGACGACTCCGGCGATCCCGGTCGGCTCTGACGTGACCTTTGCCGTCCGAACCTACGATTCAACGTCTGGCCTGGATGATGGCAGCGTTGACGCCACTGTCCGCATCGTGACCAATGGGTCTGGTGCAGATGTGACCAACGTCCCTGCCATGCCATCCAGCATCACGGCTACGCCCCGGGCTGGCGGGCAATGCCGGGTCGATTGGGTCTTCGTTCGCGGTGTCAGTCCGGCTGAACCGACAGCGTTCGACGTGTTCATCTCCGCTGGCTCGACTGTGACCTACTCGTCTCCGGTGACGACGGTCAGCTACATCAATGGCCAGTCCGTTTATTCGGCCAACCTAACTGGCTTGTCGCATGGCGTTGCCTACACGATCGGCGTTCGTCCGAAGAATGGCACTGGGAATGGAACTCCGATCGAAGTTGGCGTGACTGGCAAGGCGACGGGTCCGGATCAACCAGAGTCGATCGTCGGATCGGCAACATTCGGGGCTTGATAGATGGCACTGACGAGCGGATCCGTCCTAACTGCGGTCACGATGACGACCGTTGACGTTTCGATCGGCGATGCAACCGGCGGAACCGCACCGTACACCTACAAACTCCAGCAAGCTCCCGATTCGTCTGGTGTTGCCGGAACCTACGTCGATGTCGGCACGTTCCAATCGTCAACGCGATGGACGGTTACTGGCCTGACTCGAAATACGCCGTACTGGTTTCGCGTCGTCTCTCAGGATGCCGTTCCAGCAACTGTCACATCGACTGCCGTGACGACGACGACGGCCAACAAGCCAGCCGCGAAGAAATGGTTTCCCAGGCTTGGGCGATAAACGATCAAATCCTTTTTGGCATACGAGAATCTGATTCATGGCCATAGACGCTGCCGTTTTCAAGCTCGCCGCTCGCGAAGAATACGCCGAACTGAGTGACGCCGAAGCTGCAAATCTTGCCAACACGAAGCGAGTCACGCAGAAGGATGAGAAACGAAAGAACTATATTGCCATTGCCCTGCACTTTGGCAATCCGTCCAAGGTGGCGGCTCTCGATAATGCACTCGACACCGCTGGACTAGGATGGGTCCAAAGATCGCTCGGCGGCGAAGGGTTGAGTTTCGCTGATCCGCTCACGATCGCCTCAATCGATGGACTCAGACAAGCCAACCTGATTAGCCAGTCCGATGCCGATGCGTTGAAGGCTATCGGTATCTGGCAGGTCAGCGATTACGTCGATGCGGGTGGGACCGGGGATTGCACGGAACAGCAATGGTCCGAAGCCCGTGCAAGGCTTGCACTGGATGTCGTCCGAGCGTTTGTGACCAATCGGCACAACGACGTGATTGATGGAATCGAGGCCGGTACCATCACCACGGTTGAGGCTGCCAAGGCTGCCCTTGGAGCCTAATCGAAATGGCAACTTGGTATGTCGATTTCACGGCGGGAACTAACGGTTCTGGTACGTCGGCCGGTTCGCCCCTGAATTCGCCTTCCGCGATCGTGTCGGCCGCTCCTGCCGCTGGCGATGTTGTCTATTGCAAGGGGCCATTGTCTGGGACGCTGGCTTTGTCAACGCTGGCCGGATCTTCCCTTGCGAATCCGGTCACATTCATTGGTGTTACGAATCTCTCGACACTCGATATGTCGAGCAAGACTCAAATCAATGCGAGCGGCCAATCGGCGGCACTGACTGGGTCCGGCAATTCCCTGCACTTCCGGAATTTCGATTTCAGAAACTCTACATCGACAACGAACCAGCACAGCGGGAACTATCTCGTATTCGTTGATTGCGTTTTCCACAAGGGCACTGGATCGGCCGGTTCGGCGGCATCAGTGTTCGACAGTTTCTTTCGTGGCTGCAAGTTCTATAACTACACATCGACCGCACTCACTCTGGCCGGCACGTATGCTTCGGCAGCCGAAGAGTGTTATTTCGAGGGATGTTCGGCCGGAATTGTAACGGGCGGCTACCGAAACTGTGCCATCAGCAATTGCGTATTCGTGTCGATCACGAATGACGCGATCAGTTACCCGGGCAACGCGATTCCCGGAACGCCTTATGGCATCTTCAACTGTACTTTCTATTCGATCGGCGGATCCGCGATCGTTTTTGATGGTGCGGGACATGGGGATGTGCTGGTCGAATTCAATCTGTTTGTCTCTGTGACAGGGACATGCATCAAGTTGACGAACTCCCCGAGTGGATCAACCGTCATTTCGGCCTTCGGGAACAAGGCATATTCGGTTGGTACATTCGTCGGAACGAACGTGAAAAACTCGGGTCAAAACGACACGCTTGGATCTGATCCTCTCACGTCGGCACCTAGTGACGTAACTGTTACTTCGGCGTCCGGGCTGAGGGGTACGCACTTCAATCAGGCGTCGTTCGGCGGAATGCAGATCGGAAATCCATCGGGAGGAGGGTCGTTCGCGTTGCTGCCGACAGGCATGGGCGGGGGTTTCCAGCAATGAAAAACAAGATCAAGGCCGGAACCGCGTCCTTCATCGATCGCGTATTCATCGTCAATTCCACGACTGGGCAGCCGTTGACCGGGCTGGCCCATAACACGGCGGGATTGGTGATGCACTATGCACGGATCGGCGACACGACGGCAACCGCTGTCACGCTGGCGAATTGCACGCTAGGAACTTATACATCTGGGGGATTCAAGGAATTCGACGCGACCAATATGCCTGGTCTGTATGAAGTCCACTATCCGGCCGCAATGATTGCGTCTGGGTCACGCAAGGTCCACGCCGTCCTTCGCGGGGCGGCGAACATGCAGCCGACCCCGATCGAAATCGAGCTTGACGCCGTCGATTATCTGGATTCGATCGCGTTTGGATTGTCCGCAATCCCGTCGGCACCGCATAGCGGATCCGGTGGATTGATCACCGTCGGGACGAGCGGCGGGCAGATCAGCCCCAGTCTCGGCAGCGTCAACGTCGCGAACGGAAGCCAGACAGCGATTGCGGGCAAGGTCTGGGATGAGGCACGGTCGTCGCACGTCACTGCCGGGACATTCGGTGCCTATGTGCTCGCCCGGGATGATTCCGGGGCAACTCTGGCAACGTCGTCGGCACTGTCCACGGCTGCCGGAAACATCACCACGATCCTTGGCCAGACTGGGACCACTGGCGTTGTCGTCGCGTCTGGAAGCAAATCCGGATATTCGCTGACTCAGGCATTCCCGACGAACTTCGCATCTCTATCCATCACTGGCGGCGGTGCGGTTACGGCAGGAACCGTCAGCGACAAGACTGGGTACAGCCTGACGCAATCGTTCCCGACGAATTTTGCAAGCCTTGCAATTTCTGGCGGCGGTGCCGTTACGGCCGGGACCGTCTCTGACAAGACTGGTTACTCTCTGGCGACCACTCCCCCGACGGCTGCACAAATCGCAACTCAGGTCTGGAGTGAGACGATTCCTGGCAGCTACACGAGCGGCCAGGCCGGAAATACGGTCGGAAACCTGGCGACGGGGTCCGCACCGTCAGCGGCAACAATTGCCGCCGCCGTGTGGAACGAACCCAAGGCTAGCCATACGACGACAGGAACTTACGGATATCTGCTTGACACCCAGATTAGCACGATCAGCGGCGGCGGCGGGCCGAGTGCGGCCACGATTGCGGCGGCTGTCTGGAATGAACCGAAGTCGAGCCACACGACGGCCGGAACCTATGGCTACTTGCTTGACGTTCAGTCTTCGACGCTCTCGACCGCTTCGGCGTTGACGACCGTCGGAAACAATGTCTCGACCATCCTTGGCCAGACCGGGACCACTGGCGTTGTTGTCGCTGCCGGATCGAAGTCGGGTTACAGTCTGACGCAATCGTTCCCTGCAAATTTTGCATCTTTGGCCATTACGGCTGGCGGTGCGGTGACTGCCGGAACGGTTTCCGACAAGTCTGGATATTCGCTGACGCAATCGTTCCCGACGAATTTTGCTTCGCTGGCAATTTCTGGCGGCGGTGCCGTCACGGTCGGAACCAATTCGGACAAGACAGGATAC
>ERZ724505.2159-NODE-2159-length-10061-cov-5.044873_pt1 | contig 10061 bp, 12 predicted proteins | sample MGYA00376038_ERZ724505 | MGnify/ENA primary metagenome ERZ724505 (study PRJEB28724, sample SAMN07190884) | wastewater metagenome | isolation source: effluent of sewage treatment plant in Hong Hong | place: Hong Kong | collected 2016-03-17 ...
CTTAAACGCGAAAGGTAGTGCGAGTTCACTTATATGACTACACAAGAACTAATTGCAGCTATACGAGTTCGTCTTTCAGACGAAACAGCCCCGCCAAAGGTTACTACCGCTACCATATTAGAGCAATTATCATTTACCCAAGTAGAATTTGCCAGATTAACACTAGTTCTTTTTGATGAAAATACGGCTAGCATAACTGCTAACAGCCCATGGCTGACACTGGCTGGGGACATGTTTTTGGTAAAAACGGTTATTTTGGCAGGTAAGCAACTCCGCCCGGTTACAAGTAGCGAGTTGGATTTTGGGTACTATAGCTTTAACAATATCGAGAATAGCTCAAGATTTGGAGATTGGCGGGCTGCGGTAGGTACTCCAAAATTTATTGTAACAGATATGTATGCTGATAGGGTTAGGCTTGTGCCGATACCTGACAGCAACTCTACTGTAAGTGTGGAAGGTTATATAGTACCCCCAGATGTGTTTTTTGATGAAACCCCAGGCAGTACAACGCCACCAGTAAATCCTTTAATTCCTGAACTATACCATGAGGTTTTACTGGCTGGCACTTTGCTTAGGCTATATATGTTGTTTGAGGTAGAGATATTAAACCCAAGTAAGGCTCAAATATATGCTGTTCAATGGCAACAAGGGTTGGCAGAGGCGCAAAATACTTTGCAGACTGCACTTCGCCGTCAAACCCGTTTAATGGAGCTTCCGAGGGGATTTACATTTGTGCCGCAAGGGATTCTACAAAAGCCAGAATCTAGTAGTGCTTCTTAACTCTCGTAGAGGATAAATTGATGAAAAGTGTATTTCGTTCTATTTTTGTAGCTATGCTGCTGGGGCTGTGCTTTTTTGGACGGGCCAACGCTGCGGCCCTGACTGACACTTATGAGAATAGCACTGTTGACTGGCTGATGCGAGCGCAGGCACTTACTCCACCCACGACTGGTGCGTATATTGCACTATTTACGACCTGTCCAACTGACTCTACAGCGGGCACTGAGGTAACAGGTGGTTCTTACGCACGGGTGAACTACGCGGCGTCGCTGGCTAACTGGGCAGGCACGCAGAGCGCTGGCAGCACGACTGCTTCCAGTGGCACGAACGGAACTACCAGCAACAACAACGTGATTACCTTTCCGGCAGCCACGGCGGACTGGGGGACGGTCAACTGTGTTGGCTACATGAGCGCCTCCAGCGGTGGCACGCTGGTCTGGTACACGACGCTAACTGCGGCCCGCAATATTACGAATGGGAGCACGGCCAGTTTTGCGGCGGCTGCCCTTACGTTCCAGATTGACAATTGATACGGGGCTAAACATGAAAGCGATTTATGCTTTTATCCTTGCATTTCTAGTCTCGTATCCTATGGCTTATGCCGTTCCGCTGTCGGGCAGTGCGCTAGGCGGCGGATTCTCAGCGTTTGGGACGCTGGCCGATGCCAACAACCCGGTAGAGATGGCTTGTGCGCCAGAATATACGCGGTTGGCCGTAGTTAGGCACCGCACGGCTAATTTTCTGAAATCTGTTGCAGCATCAAAAGAGTCTAATGCAGACCTAGTTAAGCAAACTCTATTTGCTGCTACTCAGGTTCAACAGTTCGCAGATGATGCGCGGGCCAAGTTGGATGGGCTGTGCCAGTCAAAAGTAGATGATAGTCAGTTTCGGTACTCTCTCGACGAGGTTCGCTATACGATTAAGCGAGCTGAAACTATCCACGACTCGCTGATTAAGGGGAAGTAATATGACTGTGGATCAGGCGCTACAACTGGCTGCATCTCTTATTGATGCGTCTATCAAGGCCCTTACGGCTGGTGATTCCATTGTCGACCTTACTAGCGGCTTGCAAGCAGCCGACGACGCGGCCCGCGAAGAATTGGCGACTGCTATTTCTGAGGCCGAAAAGCGGCTGGCCAAGCTGGAAGGTTGAGGGTTAAGCCGTGCCGATTACTCACGTTATCGCGAATCTCGTACGCCAGCAGACAACTACGACTGGTACTGGTACGTTATCGCTAGGAACAATACCGGCTGGGTGTCAAGGTATCGTTGCTGGAGTTGGAACAGGAAAGAAAGGGCGGTACAAGCTCCTTGCTAGCGATAATACGTGGGAAGTTGGCATCGGTACGGCGACTTCGGGGGCACCCGACACGTTTTCACGGGATACTGTCTACGCTAATAGTTCAGGAACGACGGCCAAAATTACGCTTCCAGCAGGGACGCACACGCTCGATATTACGTGGGATGCAACTTCGGCCAAAGAGGCTACGCCTCGTCTGCTGACTTCTGGTAACGGGGTCACATTGTCGGCTGGAACGCTGACTATAGATTGCATGGGATCGTGTGATGTACACGCGATTTTATCGTTGACAGCAAATGTAAGTTCTGTCGTACTGCAAAATGCACCAGAACGGTGTTTATTCTATCTGGAAGTTACGCAGTCTGGCGGTCCCTGGACGTTTCCTCAAGCCGCGTGGCCTGCCGGGACGGTGCTCGAATCGACGTATAACCTATACACCGATACGACGGTGAGTCGGTTTTGGTGGACAACGACCAATGGGGGTACTTCGTCGTTTTTGGAGTGTAATGGACCCGCTGCTGGAGCTACAGGCGATGCCTATGCAGCCTCGCACGAGGCAGACACAACGGCGCATCCTGCATCGAGTATTGTTAATACTCCAGCCGGGAATATTGCGGCGACTACGGTACAAGCCGCGCTAAATGAGCTGGATTCAGAAAAGTCAGCAGTTGGGCATACCCACTCCGGCGTGTACGAGCCAGTCGATGCTACAATTTTACGACAGGCTAATGTAAATGATACGCCCGTTAATGGAGTTACTACCGCACCAGTTTCCAGCAATTGGGCCTACGATCATGCAGTGTTAACGACGGCACACGGAATTTCGACGTTTGGTGCAACGCTAGTCGATGATATAGATGCGGCCACAGCAAGAACAACGCTAGGATTGGGAACGGCAGCAACTAGTGCTACAGGTGATTTTGCTACTGCCGCCCAGGGTGTTACGAATGGAAATAGTCATGACCACAATGGCGGCGATGGGGCGCAAATTGCCTACTCCAGCCTAAGCGGTACGCCGAGCGCGTTTGGGACTATCGTTGTATCAGGGCAATCGGATGTAGTTGCAGATGCGGCTTCTGATACGTTAACGCTAGTTGCGGGTGCGAATATTACTCTAACTACAAATGCAACGACGGATACAATAACTATCGCTGCGTCAACGGGAGGAGGGTTATCAGACGGCTCTACATTATCAACAGGGCTTACATTCCCAATTGCCGGTCTACATATTCTTGATACCGACGCGAGCCATGATTTAATCATATCCCCTGGAAGTAACCTAACAGCAGACCACACGTTAACACTTGCGACCGGAGATGCTGATAGAACCTTGACGCTTGGTGGGAATACGACTCTAAATGGTGGAACTCATTCAGGTACTAACACGGGCGATCAGACGATTACGCTGACTGGCGACGTAACGGGAAGTGGAGCAGGATCATTTTCTGCCACTATTGCAGCAAATGCTGTAGGATTAACGAAACTCTACCAAACGACACAATACAAGTTGTTTGGCCGTGCTACGGCTGGAACTGGAAATTGGGAAGAAATCTCTAGTAGTGCTAACGTATACTCTATTCTCGCCGCCGCTGACTATGCAGCGATCCGTACCTTGCTAGGGCTGGTGATCGGTACGAATGTACAGGCTTACGATGCTGATTTAACTACGTGGTCTGGCATTACCCCCGGAACTGGCGTTGGCACTGCCCTTGCAATAGCTGTTGGCTCTACAGGAGCTATTGTAACTAATGGTGGCGCGCTCGGCACTCCATCTGGCGGAACTTTAACAAATTGTACGGGGCTTCCAGTAGCCGGAATTACAGCGTCCACCGCTGCGGCTATCGGCGTTGGTACTGTAGAGCTTGGGCACGCTTCCGATACGACGCTGGCTCGCTCGGCTGCCGGCGTGGTGACGGTTGAGGGTGTCCCGTTGGGCCGCGTTATTGCTTCTGGCACGGCTGCACTGGGTACTTCTGCTATTTCTTCCGGCGCCAGTGCGACTCTGGTTACAGTAGCAGCTACTGGTACTGCGACAACGGATGTTGTTGACTGGGGCTTTAATCAAAGTCCTAATGGCGTAACGGGGTACAACGCGGCAAGCACTACTGGTTGCTTAGTTATTACCGCGTACCCGACTGCGAACAACGTCAATTTCCTAGTAAGTAATCCTACGGCGAGTTCTATTACGCCTGGTGCGCTTACGCTCAATTGGCGGGTGCTACGATGAGTGGCGGACGGTGGCCTCGACTTGGGATTCCCTTCTCCGGTGGGGGTGGCGGCCCGACTACCGTGATAAATGAGGACTTCTCTGGGACGCTGGCTGCCTTTGCGAATACTACAGGGTGGTCTATTGCTTCGGCCCACCTTAGTGCGGCGGCAGCGGTTAATTGGAATGCCATCGTTCATTCGACGGATACGGGAAACGCCTCTCACTGGGTAAAGGCAACTCTTGTTACTGCCGGTTCGGTTTGGTGCCGTGCCTCCGTAGTCGTTCGCGTGGACTCATCAGGGAATGGTTACGGCATCTATTGGACTCAGACGGACATTGTTAAATTCCATTTAACAACCTATGCCTGGGCATCTGAAACGACGGTATCCACTAGTGCGACACAACCTGCTAATGGAACGGTTATCGGAGTTACCGTGGACGGCGTTGCGGGTTCTGGATGCACTATCCGGGTATGGCTTAACCCAACTACCGCTACTCCTACTTCCGCGTCAGTATGGGGAGCGAATGCAGCAAATCATTCGTTTGTTATGAGTGGTACGGCACGAGACGGGCAGCGTATTGGATTGCTGGGTGATGATACGGGTGGGTCTGTGTTTGACGATCTTGTTGCGGGGATTTTTTGAGATGCGTTACGTAATAGCTTTTGCTGTGTTATTAGGGTTGCTATTTTCCGTAGCTGCTATTTCCGCTCCGTCTATCAGCGGAGTGTCCGGTACCGTTTCTCACGGATCGTCGATTACAATTAGCGGGTCTAGTTTTGGGACCAAGGCGACCGCTGCTCCCGTGTCGTGGAAAACATTCGAGGACAACTCAATCACGAGTGGTGGCTGGTCGATTGGGTTCCCTGAGAATTTTTCTACCTCCAACTCCAATAATAGGACGAATTCCTCATATTATGGTAAAGCCTATTTTGGTGGATCGGAGGAACGTGTTTGGTTCTCACGAGACTTACCGTCTTCGACGCTATTTTTTACGTCGTTCTGGCTCCGCCTGTCATCCAACGCTAACCAGCAGAGCGGCAAGTTTTACCGGGTCTATTTTAGTGGTGCAAACAGCGACAACATTTATCTGTCAACTGGTGACGGCAACTTCCAGATACGAGGCTACTCGGAGTGCAACGGGTCAACGGAATGGGGCGCTGGGCCGTCGATGGCTCAAAACGGGTGGTCTAAAGTTGATATTTTGCTCTCTCAATCGGGCGGAATGACGGCGTGGGTCAATGGGGTTCAGTCGTGGACTCATCCAGAATGGACTGGAGGAAGTTGCGGATGGGCACCTGCCGGTCATAGTATTGACTTGCCTAATATGTTGGATGGTCCAGCTCGCGGGCACGTCGCGCTGGGTGAGTACGGTTATGACGATATACTATTCGATACTACACAGGCGCGGGTCGAGTTGTGTCCTGGCTCTACTTGGGCTACTCGTGGTGGTTGCGAATCCCAGCCAGCTACGTCTTGGGGAACGTCATCCATAGCGGTGACGGTCAATCGCGGCGGATTTTCCACAGGTAACACCGCTTATCTTTATGTTGTAGACTCAACTGGGGCGGCTAATGCAAGCGGCTATTCCGTAACGATTGGCAGCGGAGGCGGCACTACCTATACGGTTACTCCTTCGGCTGGTGCTAATGGATCGATCAGCCCTAATACGCCCCAAACAGTAAGCTCAGGCACGACTACTGCATTTACCGTTACGCCAAACGGCGGCTATGCAGCAAGCGTAGGGGGCACTTGTGGTGGGTCGTTAGTGGGGACAACGTATACTACGAATTCGATTTCGGCGGACTGTACTGTATCGGCTACTTTCTCGGCAGTTGACGGGACGCCACCGGTATTATCAGGGTTAGGCCCGTCTGCAAATTTGGCGAATACTGCTACCACCGCCAGCCTAGTGGTTACGACCGACGAAGCGGCAACTTGTAAATACTCGACCACTTCTGGTACGGCTTTTGGGTCGATGACCTCGTTTGGAACAACGGGCAGTACATCTCATTCTTCTACGGTATCAGTAAAAGCGGGGACGGTATACTGGTATTACTTTAAGTGCCAAGATGGAAGTGCAAATACATCTACAGACAGTACAGTGAGATTTGCTGTAAACCCTAATCCAAAACGGAGGCATCGCCGCTAATGTTTGCAGGGGCACCACTTTCGTTTTACCCAGTCTCTTTTACTCCTACACAAGCCTCAACAAGTGTTGATCTTGCTGGAGCGTCGTTGGTGGTGCAGACGGCGACTGGGTCTGTGGCAATGTCATTACCACTATCGGCAGTATCAGCGGTAGTAGCATCTGCCGGGAGTACAGTGTTACTGCATATGTCTATGGCTGGATCAGCTCTAACTGCTGTTACAGCTTCGGGCAATGTAAAGATGGCATTGCTGTTAGCTGGTGGTGCAGTGGTGGCGTCTGTAGGTACTGCTAATCTTAGTGCAATCGGCGCTGGAGCCTTGGTTGGTTCAGCTAATGTAGTTGCTACTGCGTCTGCCAATTTGCAGGCAGTACAGCCTCTACTTGCGTCAGCCTCAGTTACTGCTACGGCTATTAGTGCATTAGGAATTACTACTCCAGTATCCGCTCAAGCATCAGCGAATATCGTTGCAGGTGGAAATTTACAAGTAACTGTTGGGTTTAATATGGCGGCTAGTGCATTGGCGGCTGCGTCTGCGGGCGGAACATTATCAATGATAGTTCCTTTTTCCGCTGTTGCTATTGAGCAAGCAACAGCCAGTGGCGCTTTGTCTGGAGGATCAGCTACTTTTACTCCGTCTACTGTTCGCACTTGGATGGCAGCAGCAAATAGCCGAGTTTGGCCCCGCGACGGCAAGTAATCGAGTTTGGAGCGAGTAATATGGCACGCGGAATTTTTAGTGTAGAAGATGACGCATTGCAGGCTGAAATGCCGGCAGGTGCGACATGGGATTGGACGCGAAATGAGGCCAATCAACTAGCGTTAGATAATAACGATACAATTACGTCTGCTAGTTGGGCGTTGGAGCAAGGTCTTGTAGCTGGTGCAATAGTTCCTACGTCTACTAGTAGCACAATTTTTATAACTGCACCAGCTACGCCTCGTGATACTCCTTATCGATGCACTTTGACTTATACTACTGCCGGGGGGAGAGTTACGCCTAGAGCGTTCTTTATGTATGTTCGTGACCCAGTTCTTTTTACGTAATTACTTGAGGATACGATGTGAGCCAAGAACAAGATCAAGAACAAGAACAACGTCGCGGCTATATTGATCTTCAACGGATAATGAAGGAGCTTGCCCAGTCCGTCAAAGAGCATGAACGACAAATTAATGAGCATGAGAAAGAAATTGCAGTGTTACAAGAACAAGCCAAGTCGGGTGCAGATAGAACAAGTGCCTTAGAAATATCAATTGGGAAAATACACGATAAGCTAGAAGAATTGTCAGATTGCTTTACTGAGAAATTTGATAAAGCGACTAGGGCACTTATGGAGCACATGCTGAAAGAAGATAAGGATAGAATTAAATTAATGGCTGGAATAATCTTAACACTCACAACAGCAATTGCTTCCCTATTTTTTGAGTTGGTGAAACATGGCTGAGCCTATAACTTCATTAATTTCCGGCTTTAAGGGGCTTAATAATCGCCTTGACCCGACTGCGCTTGGGCCAGAATGGCAGTTGCAAGCCAACAATGTTTTATGTGACGACGCACACTATCTTGTTTTGCGCCCCGGAAGTTTTGAATTTTTCTTAAATGTTGTGGATGCGTTCGGTACTAGAGATGAACGGATGTTTGTTGTTACCTCATCCGGGACATTATACGAAGTGTACTCGGACGCGAGTTATCGACAACGGGCAACTGGATTTTCTGGAGCGCCGTTTCAATGGGCAGAGATGGGCTATGCAACGTTTGCAATGTCAGAGACAGCGGCGTGGGCAATTTATCCTGACCGGGTAGTTGGATGGGGAATTCCAGCATTAAACGCACCAACATTATCCACAACAAATGGTGCATTACCTGTTGGATCGTATTTTGTTGCAACAATTCTCGAAGCACCAGATGGTAGAATTGGCGGGTGTACTGGAACAGCATCAGTTATTCTACCGAATGTTGGTGGAATCTCAGTAGCATATCCGGCTGTAGCTGGCTATGAGACTCGTGTTTACTTAAGTGAGACTAATGGTGTTGATCTTTTTCATGCAGGCTATTTAGCCGCTGGTACTATAACTATAGCTAATCTTCCCACTACAAAAGGTCATCGTTTAGACACATTACATTTTTATCCACCACCATTAGGCGGTATTGTGTCTTCGCACGGTAATCGAATGCTGGTAGCGGTTTGGGAACCAGGATTAGATAGATCGGTACTGTATTGGAGTAAGGAAGACGCACCACATTGGTTTTGTATTGAGACTGATTATCAAATTGTAGCAGGCCGGCCAACATTGTTGGCCTCGGTTTCGAGTGGGGTATTAATTGGGACTGATCGAGCGTTATATGCTGTAGATAGTTCTGGTATTGCACAAAGAATTGCAGGATTTGGGGCGCTGATAGATACATTGCACTATTTGGATACTGACCAAGTTGTATTTTGGACTGATCGTGGGTTGTGCAGATACCCTCCGCTTGAATTACTTTCCGATGCTGCACTGATTCCCGATAATCGAACGCTATCAACGGGAGCTATTCTTAAATATACTGGATCAACTTATTTCTTGACGGCTATGCGAGGAGCACATCAAATCCGCCCGATTAACCCATATATTCCATTGAGTGTAACGGTAACATGATCGAATGGATTACCATACAGGGAAGTGGAACAGCTATTCTGAAATGGCTTGCTTGGGCTAGAAAGCAAGCTCGGCTCATGGCTGATAATGGAGTTACACCAAGTAAACATGTTAGGATGGGAGACGGAACCAACGTATCTATCGAGGTGCGGGGTGGAGAGGCGTTTATTAGGGTAGTTGGGGGGAAGATCGGCACTTATCAATTCTTTGGGTCGCTTGCACACCTGTATAAAACCTATCGTGATCCGTCGTACCCAAGCGGAACTGACCGCTTGTTACCTATTGGATATGCTACGTTAGTAACCCTAAATGGAACTAATCCTAAAGCATTGGCGCTAGTTTCGAGTGGCGAAGCCCCTCCCGACCCGGCTACACTTTCATGGCCGTATGACGCTGACCCACGCAATACCGATAATTACTTACGCATGACGCCAGCACATCAATGGGATGGACTAGGAGTTCACCAGTGGTATGGGCCAACGGAAGACGTTCCTAAACGTAATGTTCCACACCTCATCGATCAATGGCAGCAGTCCCAACCGTGTTCGGCTTTGGGGTGGTATGGAAGTGGGAGCGCAAGCCGATTTACTAAATTGGATATGGCCTATGATTTTGGGCCTACTTTATTCTCATCTAACCCATTTGTCGGCTCTAATAAATCTCCTGATTCGGACTGGTATGGTAGGGCAGCTTGGAGAACGGTAGATGATTTGCAATGGGGAAGTCGTTCGTTTGTTATAATGGTTGATGTAAATAGTGTATTTTATTGCTACCCAACGGAGGGGTATGGCGATACGCTGTTGTGGGTAGGGTGGGCCGGTCAAAAAGGTAATGTACCTGCTGAATTAACACAAAGCCAGACGTGTCCATGGCCTACATGGGTGACTGTAGAGGCTCTAGGCGTATCAGCTATTGAGGCTAGCGTGCCTGATTCAATACACTGAGGCAGGTTGCGTCCAACGTGGAGCTTTAATCAAGCAGGTATT
>ERZ724505.2162-NODE-2162-length-10050-cov-4.803202_pt1 | contig 10050 bp, 10 predicted proteins | sample MGYA00376038_ERZ724505 | MGnify/ENA primary metagenome ERZ724505 (study PRJEB28724, sample SAMN07190884) | wastewater metagenome | isolation source: effluent of sewage treatment plant in Hong Hong | place: Hong Kong | collected 2016-03-17 ...
TCCGCATGGGTGGAGCAGTGGATCGATAACGGATGGGACAAACCTAAGTGGGTGCCTCAAAGAGAAATTTCACTGAAGAAGTTTAAACTTCGTGCATCGGCACGAGAGCAACACGCGAGACGAAAGGGAACACTGCCGACCCAGGTGTAGAGGTTACTCAGACTGCAAAGGCTCATGGGGGTGAGTTGTGCTGTCTGCCTGGGTCGGCGGGATTTTCTAGTGGGACGATAAACAGTGGGACGAAGCAGGGCCGATGAAATCAACAGCATTCCGCGACGGGCAGAGATCCTCTGTCTGGTCGATCGTGCTTTTGATTTATCCCTTGAACAAGTCCCAATTCGTCAGATTGCCGAGCGGCTAGGAATCACTCGATCAACCGCTCATCGATACGTGAAGTACGCCAGAAAGCGATTCCATCGACAGACCCACAAGAAGGCCGAAGACCAGCGAATTGCCGCCCTCGCTGAACTACGACACCTCAAGCGGGAAGCATACTCCGAGTGGCACCGCTCGAAACTCAACGCAGAGCGAGAAATTGAAGAGATCGGAGAGATCGACGGCAAAGCTACCTCGAAGCTCCGCAAAGAGAAGAAGGGCCGCGTCGGAGATCGCAACTTCCTCGCTGAAGTACGCGAGTGCATCAAGGAAGAGATCAAGCTCTTTGGTCTACCACTTCCACCCATCACCGATTCGCAGATAGAGGAGATGATCGAGGCGGACCCGTCATTCGTGAAAGTCAGCACACGAGAGGAATACCTAGAATTTCAGGAGCTAGCGAATGGTCGCGACCGCTCCTAATAAACGAATCGCCTGCTCTCCTGCTCAATGGGCGTTCCTTCGTTCTCCTGCGAACGTCAAGGCATTCGTCGGCGGCATCGGTTCGGGCAAGTCGTGGGTGATGAATACCGCTCTCTTGCTCGATGCTGAGCCGGGCAAGATGTATCTGTCTGTCGCCCCGACGTACGACATGGCCCGCGACATCTCCCTTGAGATGATCCGCGAAGTGGCCGACCTGCTCGGCTATTGGGTGCGAATCACTTACTCCCCGTTCCGCGTCCTACTGAAGAAGCGAAAGCGGTGGAACCCGTCCGACATCGCGTTCCGTACAGCAGAGCATCCCGACCGCATCAAGGGTATCAACGCATCGGGTGCAGTGATCGAGGAAGCCTCTCTCATCGACGACGATATTATCCCGCATGTGGTGGGTCGTCTTCGTCAAGGCGGGCAACTGGGCTGGCTTTACTCCGCATTCACACCGAACGGGAAAAGCCACTGGACCTACAAGCGATTCGTCGAAGACGCGCTACCAGGGACGGAACTATTCTCCGCTCGGACGATGGACGCGCCTCACCTGTCCGACGAGGTCAAGGAAACGATCCTTGCCGCTCACTCGGACCGTCTGGCACGACAGGAACTCGAAGGGGAGTTTCTCGACGACATCGGCAACCTGCTCACGTACGAGCAAATCGCGTCGTGCTTCGAGCCGCACACTCTATGGCGTGGCGAGTGGCCTTCCCTCACTGGTCCGCTCTACATCGGCTTCGACGTTGGCAGGTCGAATAACCTCTCCGTCATCTGGACGTGGGAGCGAGTTGGGGACGTGGCTTGGTGTCGAGAGTGCTTCGTCATGCGGGGCGTCTCGTATGAGCAGCAAAAGGAAGAGATCGCACGGCGGGCGGCTCATCGTCGTGTGGTGAAAGTGGCGGTGGATTCAGGGCTCGCTGGTAAGTCGATCGTGGATTTCCTTGCCCCGCGCATCAAGTCGAAACTCGTTGACGTGCAGTTCACTCAGCACCGCATGGGCGAAATGGCGATGGCCCTATCGAATGCCATCGAACTCCGATCTGTTCGACTCCCTGCCCCGACCGACGATGACAATACGGTCGCGCCTGACTTCCTGCTCGTAGGGCATCCCACAAAGAGCCAGAACGGGTGGAGGCTCGAAGCGTCTAAGGTTCGCGAGTCTTCAGACGGATGTCATGCGGATAGGTTTTGGGCGGCGGCGTTGGGGCTTCATGGATTCGTTAACGATGCCAAGCCTCGCTCGATGGGCGGGCGACCTGTTGGCTCACCTGCTGGAAAGAGGTTCTGACATGGCAGCGAAGAAGAAGACAAAGAAGTCCGCACGCAAAGAGACCGTGCAACTCTCGTCACAGAAGACGAAGGACCGCGCTCGCGTCCTTATCGCCATGCGAGACAGGGTCATCCCTCCACCGAAAGACCTGCCGGAAAAGGTGGAGCGGTTCCGAAACGACCCTCAATTTTCGTTCGCGATTCGCGTGCTCCTATCGCTCGTGAAGTCGCGCCCTCTTGTCGTGAAGTTCGAGGGGATGGATGAAGACGACCGGACCGAGGTACTGACGCAGAACATCCAGAAGATGTGGCGGCGTTCAATACGGCATGTGTTTGAAGCGGTCGAGTGGGGCCGGGCCGCGTTGGAGTGGCGCAAGAGCTACGACTCTGCTAATGACCTGCAACTCATCTCGTTCGTTGGGTACCTGCCTTACCAGTGGACGACACCGTATTTCGATCCGTATGGTCAACTTGACTTCATGCGGGTAGGAGAGGACAAACTCGACGAGAACAATGAACCGCTTTACATCGACATTCAAAGCGGATCACTCTGGCTGTCAACGATCGACGCTAGCCCGGAATACCCTGTCGGCAAGAGCCGGTACCTGGGAGCACCGGAACGAGTCCTAGCGGAGCGAGAGAGCAACTACGACAACCGCTCGAAGTGGTACCGAAAACACGCGGTCGGAATCAGTGTAGCGAAAGCTCCCGGTTCCTACACCGAGGGGGACGACTCCTACCAGAACTACGGCACCAAGGGCGAGCAAGATATGCAAGGACGGATCGAAGACCCGATCCAAGACTTGCAGGCATTGCTCGAACAGGTTGACGGCGGCGGTGTGGTCATCATGCCATCCGGCCAGTTCCTCCCTGAAGACGGCGGCGGGCAGAAGTACGAGTTCCAAGACGTCGCCCAAGTGAAAGACTCCACCCCGATCGAGAACCGAAATCAGACGCTCGACATCGAGGCGCTTCGATCGCTCGGCATCCCCGAAAACTCTCTCACGCTCACCGACGTCGGTTCCCTTGCGGCATCGAAGACGTACCTGCAAGTGCTCTGGGACGTGGCGCAGGAAATCCTTGAGCAGCTTGTCGAGGCGTATCAGAAACAAGTCGTCAATAAGCTGGCGTGGGCGAACTTCGGATCATCGGTGACGATGACGCTTTCGACTCCACCGATCGGCGACTCCACCGAGGAAGACGCACGAGCACTCGTCAAGCAGATCATCGCGGCCCCGCAACTCAATCCGCTCATCGTGGCCGGGTTCGTTGACTTCGCGAAGCTGCTCGAACTATCCGGCATCCCCGCTGGCGGCGACTTGGCAGCAGCGATGCAAAAGGTGGAATCCCTTGCGGCACCTCCTGCGGCCCCGGCTCGATTCTCCGCTCGCCTGGAAGCGGCTCCCGCTCCACCGACACCACCAGGGGAAGAGGAGCTGCTCTCTTCGCTCAACGACAAATTGAAGGTGATTCGCCAACAAGTCGCGGACCTGCTCGATGCTGGCGAGACAGTAGAACAGAGGCATCTTTGACGCCATTACCGAGGCGTACCAGCAAGCGTACTACGAGCACGGTCGAGCATCCCAGCTTGCGGCATGGGTGAGAGTCGTACTCGCCTCACAAGGCAAGACGCAGCTTTCCAAGGTGCAGCTTGCGGCGTACTCCGATTCGTTCCTCACCAACGCCATCGATTGGTTGACGACTCAAATTCAGAACTTCCCTGATAGGCTTGTCGGGATCGAGAAGATCGAGACCTTGCGAGCGACCGAGTATTCCGAGCAAGCGAACAAGCAGCTTTGGAAGGACGTGACGGACGCTCTGACCACCTCGATCACCGAGGGAGAGGGCCGAACGGACTGGCGGAAGCGGCTCAATGACATCGTTGAGACCAAGCCGGGATTCGATGAAACGTTGGCGCGAACGACGATCCATCACGCCTACCTCGCTGGTCAGAACGAAGTCTTGGAGGAGCCGGTTATCGCGGACCTGTTCCCGTACCGGAAATACTTCGCGACGTTAGACAACCGCGTCGACCCGGACCATGCGGAGATGGACGGCAAGGTTTATCACAAGGAATCAAGGCTAGCACGAGAGGCAACCGCCAAGCTTCACCGTTACAACTGCCGCTGTTCCGAGACGCCGCTCACTGAGGAAGATGCCATCGCGGAAGGAATATCCGCTGGCGGCGAACCACCGGAGACACCTGCAAAGGCAACGAAGTCAGAGAAGGAAGCGATTCGCGAGACTGAGCCTACTACCCCCAAGGTATCAGTCGCCAACGAAAACGATTCGCTCATCGAAACCATCGTGAAAGGAATCGACGTCCTAGGGGGATAACATGCCAGACAAACCCGTCTATCGTCTCTCGCTCCCAGTGAGCGAAGCAACTACGCAGCTTTCAGGCAACAAAGAGAAACGCCGCTGCCTCAAGGTCGGCAAGTGGTACGGCAACACACCAACCGGCCAGCCGTACGTCGTTTCACTCGACAAGATGCAGAAGCTCGTTCAGAACTTCTACCGCGCGAAAGAGGCCGGGGTCGATGTTCCGTTGATGATGGGACACACCGACGACCCGGAGAAAAGAATTGGTACGGTGGTTGAGCTAGAAATTTCTGGCGACTGGCTATACGCTACCTCAACCATCCCCAATGAGTCAGAACGAGCGAAGGCTAGCCTTTCGCCCTCATCAGTCGAAGTGACCCAAAACTACACCGACGGTCATGGCAACTCGTACGACGAGATGCTTACCCATTTGGCCGTCGTCACGCATCCAGCGGTTCCGGGGCAAGGCCCTGTCATCGCGTTGAGTTTGGGGACGAAGACAATGGCTCAAAAGTGGGTCACTCGGCTGAGAGAAGGAAAGAAGCCTTTCACCTATCGACTCGCTGAAGGGGACACACCTCCCACCGATGCGGTCGTTACCGATGCCCCACCGGACGGAAGCGAAACCGCCCCGGAGTTCGACGACGAACAAGCCTCTTGGCTCGTCGAGAAAATCAACGAGTACATCGAATATTGCGGCGACAAGCCTCTGTCATCCGACACCAACGGCATGAACTTCGCCGAGCGATTCAACGCATTCCTCTACTACACCGTCAGCCAAGACAACGGTGAGGAAGCGTCTGAGCCAATCACCGACGACACCGCATCCGAGATTGCAGACAGCACCGAACCCGTCCAGATGGGTGCGAAGAAGCAAGTCAAGAAGACGCAGCTTGAGGCGGCTCTCGCCGAGAACGCTGCCCTCAAGAACCGCATTCAGCTTGCGGCCAAGTCCGCTTTCGAGAGCAAGGCTGTTCAGTTGATGAACGCCGGTCGTCTCACGGTGGACGCGAAGAACAAGGCCATTCAACTCGGTGCGAAGAGTGACTACGACTTGTCAATCCTCGATGCGATCGCTCTCCCCGAGTCGATGGCCGTAGCTCCGTCTGCGGCATCCAAGGTCATGGCTCAACTGTCGGCCAAGATGCCTCGTAATGGAGAGCCGAGCTATGCAGAGCGACGGCAGCGGGCACTGAAGCGGATCGGAATGGCGAAATAACCGGAATCAACTAGGGAGTCAATTGAGATGGCATACGGTCACGGTGGACGCCGAGTAGGTCGGACGGTTACGCCAAACGAATTTGCTTACGGCGGTGCGGAACTGGAGTTGCTCGCCGGCGGCATCACGCTCGATGAGAACGGATACGACGGTGGAAACACTGGGTATCCGAACGAGATTCGTGCGGGCTGGCCAATGGGAATGATCACTTCGACTAAGAAGTGGGTTCCTTGCAAGCGGACCACGACGGCAAGTAGCGGAACCGTCACACAGGCGACTCTTGTTAATGCGGCTGCGTTCAAGGTCGGTGACGCCATAACGATCAATGGAACAGCTGTCACCATTCTAACGATCAACTACTCAACGAACGTGATCACGTTTGCTTCCACGGCAATTACTGCCGGTGCGGTCGTTGCTACTGACGGCTCGCAGACGTGCCACGGTTTCCTTGAAGGTACTCGTGATCTTTATGACGAGGAACAGCGAGACACGGTTGAGCGAGAGGGAAATCTCGTCATCGGTGGCACGGTCGACCTGAGCAATCTTTATGGCGACATGGCCGCGATTTGGGCGGACTCAACCAGCAAGGGAATCTTGCAGCAACGATTCAAGATTTACAGCCCGACGTTGGGTCGGCCTTTGTCGTAACGAATCAACCAGAACAGAATCAAGTTTCACTGCTGATGGAGAGGGCTATCAATGGCCAATCACGAAGAAGCTCTGGCTAATCTGCACTACCAGGAGATTGGCCCTCAATTCACCGCGTACGGCATGAAGTCGGTCAAGAACCCGTACTTCGGTGCGTACGTTGGCGACCCGCTCCAAGAGGCAGAAGCGGAGATTGCCGCTCTCTTTGACAACGATGCTGAGTACGATCCCCGACTCGTGCCAACCATCACGTCAATCGGTAACGGCTCTGTTCAGCGATTCTGGACGGACGACGTTGAATATCTGATGGTTGGCGACGTGCGAGATGCTGCGAAGTTCAACAAGCGCGGCGCTCCAGCTCGCGTCACTGATCCTGTTGGATTGTCGAAGGCTCATATCTCGTTGGTTCACACGTTCAACGAAATGCGTCTCGGAGTCGATGTACTCCGAATGCTTCGGGCGAACTCGGACAACACCCTGCAACGCAAGGGGCAGGAGTACGTCCAACTTCAGATGCTCGCCTTTGCGAAGCGGCATTACATCCAGAAACAAGTCTTCATGGCAAAGGCATTTTCTGACGGGATTATTTACATCTCGCCAGAGGGTGAGATTCTGGAGTCGAGTTCTGGAAACGCCTACTCTATCGACCTTGGAGTCGATGCGAGCCACAAGGATCAGTTGGATATTGGCGGCGACTTGATTTCCGCATCGTGGGCAACGGCATCAACGAAGATCCTTGATCATCTTGACGACATTTCTCAGGCCGCTCAAGACGCCGGTGTAGCCCCTCCTGTCCATGTTTGGTTGCACGGCAATGCTCGCAGGTGGTTCCGAAATAATGACCAGCTTAAAGCTAATTGGAGCGCGATTACCCCTATCACGGAAATCGTAAACTCCAATGGCTTCGAGTTGAATGGATTCAAGTTCCATTTCTATAGCGGATCGTATGTCGGGCAGGATGGCAACAAACATCCATTCATCCCCGAAGATCAAGCAATCATCACACCTGAGCTTGGCGACTGGTTCTTCAATGCGATCGGTTGCGAACTCATTCCAACCAAGATTGGACAGACTGGTCTCAACGCTGTTCAGAACGACTTGATTGAAGTCTTTGGCGATTTCGCCTTCGCCGACATCGTCAATAATCCGCCGCGAGTCGCGCTCTTCCTTGGCGGCAACTACATGTACGCATTCCGTGAACCGAACGCCGTCTGGATGCCGACCGTCACAGGCTTCTAACAGGGGGCCTAATGTCCTTTTGCTCTGTGGATGATGTGATCGAGCGTCTGTCGTTCGCCGGTGTTCTGTACCAAGCGGACGATGACGACGACGCGGAATCACAGAGCGAATCGGCAGAGATCGACGAAGACCGAGAGACGATCGAGGCGTGCATCAGGTACGCGGACGAAGAAATCAAACGGGCGTTGTTGACCTACACAACGACGCCAACGCAATACGAGGGAAACGAGACGCTAAGGGGCTGGGGTGTTGACCTAGCCTCTGAGCGTTTATGCGAACGGAAGGGGCAAGCGGTCCCTGAGTCGTTTCTACGTGCGGCAGAGAGAACACGGCAGAACCTCGCGACGTTCGCGGCGGGCCAAATGATGATCCCCGGAGTCGTTCCGCCCTACACCCAGCGAATCGAATCTTGGAAGGCCGGTCGTCCACGAATAGCACGCAGGTGACACATGCCCACACCGATACTCACCGCGTGCAGACAGGCAGTGTGGACGGCGATAGAGGCTCACTCACCGCTCTCGGGGAAGTTCAAGAAGAAGTTCAAATACGAAGATCGTCCGGGCGGTATTCCTGGCCCTCCATCCCCGACGATGGGCGACCTCAACGCTCTCGAAATCTACCCCGCCAACTCAACGACCGCATGGACTTTGAACCAGTACCAGCAGGTTCTTTACCCGCTGGAGTTCAGGGTCTGGACGCGGGATTGGCAAGTCACTGAAGCCGAGTTCCTTTGGGAGGAACTCATCAAGGCGATGTACCAGCAGCTTGAGCCTACGAGAGGCGCGACGAATCGGGTGATGGGATTCACACCGATGGTCCCGCAACTCGTGAGTCTCGCGGACGAAGGACCGTTGGCAACTCGCTGGACGTTCCAAATCACCATCCTCGCGGCGTTCTGGAATCCGCGATTGACGTAAGGAGTAGACGATGTCCGGCATCACGATGGGTTGGCAGCGATACCTCAACCTCCGAAAAGAGGTAACGTGGGGATCGAAGGACGGCAGCGGAACCGATCTGCTCATTCCTTACACGACATACGACGTGTCGGTAAAGCCGCAGGCGACTCAGGCGGCGTTGTTCAACGGCGTCCGTCAGCGGAAACATAACCGCGTTACGAAGGCGACCTTGGACGGCTCGCTTCAAATGCCGATGTGGGCTCAGCATATTTCTAGCAAGAGCATTGCCGAGCACCTCATCACGGCGGCGATCAGCGGCCCGGCGTCCCCGACCATCGACTCATTCACCGCGATGCTGTTCGACAACGGCAACGACGACAAGCGCCACTTGGGTCTGCGAATCGGCTCTCTCACCATCGCGGGAAGTGCGGACGGTGACGGGACGATCACCATGAACGTCGGGTTCAACGGCAAGGAGGAGCAGAACGAAGGAAGCCCCACCGCTCTCAGTGCGACGGCGGCGTTGCCCAGCGAGTTCACTTTTGACCTGACCAAGTTCTACCTGTCGAGCGAGAGTGAGGGCGAGTCGGCGACGGGTTCGGGTGAGGAGGTTGATATTCGGTCGTTTGAACTGACGATCAACAACAACCTCCAGGTGTATCACACGAACAGTTTCTTCCCGACCGTCATCGCGGCTGGCGTTCGAGAGATCAGTTTCAAGTTTGAACTGTTCAAGACCGCCAACACGTATGACGTGCTCCGTCGAACCAGCAGCATCACGAACCGCGCGGCGAACCTTGTGCTCAAGGGATACCACGGCGGGAGCGGTGCGAGCGGGACGAAGACGGTCTGCAACATCTACTTTGACCGTCTGAACTTCATGAACGCGGCGGACACCGTGAGCTTGAACGCTCTCATCTCGCAGTCGATTGACTGGATTCCGCTCAAGCCTGCGACCAGCGAGAACGACATCGAGTTCGCTTGGTCCCTTGAGGCATAAGAGGGCCGTGGCTCATGATGATCCGTGCGCGGGGCTTCTCATTCGAGATGACGCTGGACCAGGAGGCTACTCGTCTCCGGGCTCTCGCTCGTCACTTGGAGGACGCCACGCCAACGGTCCTTACCGCGATGGGAGTGCAAGCGGTCTCGTGGGCCGTGCAGGATTTCCGGGAACGGTCGAACGGTGGTAACGCGGCTGGTGTTTCGTGGAAGCCGATCACGCTCTCCGGGGCACGTACACGGCTCGCGGGCCGGGCACCGTACAGGAATGACTCACGTGAGCTGAAGTCTCTTCATGAACAGGAGAAACCACTCCTTGAGAAACTTCGTCGGAAGATGCCATCGAACAAACGTTTGGCTGGTCAGAAGCAGGTTTACGGCCCCAAGAAAACGCCGGGGATGATTCGAGGAAAACTGGCTCGCAACTTCATGGAAACAGAGGACGGACAGAAGATTGTCGAGATTCGGAAGAATCGACAGAAGATCAAGAAACGCCGAGCCAAGCAGATCGAGCGAGAAAAGAGCAACGCCAAAGTCGGTGTCGATACCGGACGACTCGTCAACTCCCTCGTCTACGGCGTTGCTGACCTGAGTTCGATCAAGACACCCAAGGGGAAAGATTCCGAGGCACCGCGGGAGAACCTGAAGCGGGCC
>ERZ724505.2163-NODE-2163-length-10049-cov-91.022514_pt1 | contig 10049 bp, 15 predicted proteins | sample MGYA00376038_ERZ724505 | MGnify/ENA primary metagenome ERZ724505 (study PRJEB28724, sample SAMN07190884) | wastewater metagenome | isolation source: effluent of sewage treatment plant in Hong Hong | place: Hong Kong | collected 2016-03-17 ...
AATTTATCTTTAATATATAAATGGTAAACATAGAAACATTAGAAAATAAAGTGAAAAAACTAAACGCTGAGTTAGAGCATTTTAGGAATATAGAAAGCAACGAGAAAAGCATAAATGAAATGAAAGAATGTATAGAAGAAATGAAAGAACAAGTGGAGATTTGCGAAGAACTTGTTGATGAGTTTGAACCAAGAATAGAAACACTTGAAAAAAGTGAAGTAGTTATCAAAGAAGATATAAAAAGTGTAAATGATAAAATAAGTAATCTAAAAGAACAAACAGACAATAAGATAAATAGTTTAGATTGAAAAATAGAAAATATATGATGAAAATTAGATGAAACAAATAACAAGATAAACTCTATAGATGTATATAATGACTCAGAAATCAAAAAAGACTTGTGAGAGCAAAAAACACAACTAAAACAAGCCAGTTTTGATATAAAAAAACTAGACAAAAAGAAAGCAGACAAGGAACACAAACATTGAATAGACGATATTGAGTGACTACCAGCTTTTTTGAATAATATAAAAACTACATGACCTGTTGCAGTATGAGGATATACTAAATGAGTAAGAAGTATTGTAGCTTGAACATGAATAACAATAGACGAAACTGATCCAAGACATCCTATAATAAATACTACCTGATGATGAGGTTCTTGAGATGTAGTATGACCTGCAGGTGCAACTGATTGAAACATAGCTTTGTACGATTGAGCAACAGGAAAACTTATTAAGAACTCTACATACTCACCAGCTAGTTTTGCACCTGCATTAACTTATGATGAGAATTATGTTACAGATGCACAACTAGTAGTAATAGGCAATACATCTTGAACCAATACATGAGACCAAGACTTGAGTGTGTTAGTACCATATACATGAGCAACAGCTGATTTGAATTTATGAACTTATGATGTTATTACAGATACACTAAGAGCTAGTACATCGGCTTGATTGCTTATTGAGTCTGCAAATGGTACTGACGTATGATTGTTATGAGCGTGAAATACAGCAAATGTAACATGGTATTGAAACCATAATTATAGTACAGCTACACAAGATACTATTGCAATATTTACTGGAGCTTGAAAGACACTATGAAGTGCTGCAACTGCTACATATCCATCATTAAATGAATTAGCATACGTGAAGTGAGTAACCAGTGCGATACAAACACAACTGAACGCTAAATTAGGATTGTCGTGAGGGACGGTAACTTGAGCTATTGTTCTTGATGAAAACGCTAGTCTACAACTAGATTGAGTGCTTAGTGCAGATGGTAAATGGAGTGGAACAACAATAACATGAACAGCGTGATATACACAAGCGTTTGGAGATTTAGTTTATTTAGATCCTACAGATAGTAGACGAGAAGCAACTGATGCCAATGCTGCAGCTTGAGCTGATTGAGATTGTAGAGGATTGATAGGTATGGTAGTAAGTACGTGAACAGATTGAACAGCTTGTACTATTTTGTTACAATGAACAATAAGAGCTGATGCGAACTTTCCGACTCTTACGGTAGGTTGACCTGTGTTTGCAAGTGAGACTGCTTGAGACGTAGTAACAACAGCACCTAGTACAAGTGGTGCAGTAGTGAGAGTTCTTGGTTCAGCTTTGACAGCAGATAGTATGTATTTCAATCCATCTGGAGATTTTATTGTGAACGTATAATGCCAACTATTAGTACATTAAATAGTATAGCAATAGCCAATGTTTCTAGTTACAGCACTAGAACAAAAGCTAGTATTTCAACAATAAATACTGTCACTGTACCTAGTGGAGCAGTAACTGCAACATATTGATATTTTGCGTGAGGTTCTAATAATGGGGCTTCTGCAACTGCTGTTACAGATAGAATTACATATTCAACTTGAGCTGTTGCAGCAAATACTGCTAGTAATCTTTCACATTCACATGCATGGTTACATAATACTTGATTGTCAGATACTACTACATATTGATATGTAGCATGATGAGATAGAGTAGTCACGGCAGATAGAACTACTTTTTCTACTTCTGCTACTGCAGCAAATACTGCTAGTAATCTTTCACAAGCAAGAGGTTATCATACTTCTATTTCAGATTGATCAACATATTGATATTTTTCTGCTTGATATACGACAGCAAATGTAGTAACAACAGATAGAATAACATTTTCTACTTCTGCTACTGCTGCCAATACAGTAAGTAATGTAAATACAGCAAGAAGATTTGCTAATTCACTTTCAGATTGAGCAACATATTGATATATGAGTGGTGGTTTTTCTTCTGCTTCTACAGCAAATACTGAAAGATTAACTTTTTCTACATGAGCATATGCATCTAATACAGCGAGCAATATAAGTATAGCAAGATTTAGTCTTTCATCATTAAGTGATTGAGCAACATATTGATATTGGTTTTGAGGTATATCAAGTGCTAGAGTAGCAACAGCAGATAGAATAACCTTTTCTACTTCTGCTACTGCTGCCAATACTACAAGTGATTTACCTGCAGCAATACAAGATATGTTTTCTAATTCAGATAATACTACATATTGATATACTTCTTGATGATATACATGAGCGTGAATAAACACTTGAAGAAGAATGACATTCTCTACATGAGCTTTCGCAACAAACACAGTAAGTAATTTAAGCACCAATAGAGGTAATGGTGCAGGTTTTAGTGATTGAGCTGTCTAATGGAAGTAACAACAGAATTACACAAAGAATTGATGCAAGCATTTGATGAAATCCAAATGCCCAGAACCCCCTACGTACTCGAAGAATTGATAGTCAATACTAAATTTACTGACGAGCAAAGATATGCACAATGCGTACTAGAGATGTCTATTGCTTATGATAATCTTAGACTAGCTCAAATAGATATGAGTTTGAAACAATTACAAATAGATGAATTAAATGATTCAGTAGAGAAACAAAGACTTAAGAAACTAAAAAAACAAATTGAACTTGAACAAACACAAAGAGCAGTATTAGGTGCAGAACGTGAGTTTACTTATTTGTTTAACCTTTGGAGAAAGTTTAAAAAACAATACACTAGAGAAGAACTAAACGAAGCACAACCATTAGAGTATAAGATGAGATTAGAAACACAAGCTCTACTAGATATGAAGTCAAAACAACTATGAATAAGTGCTTGAAACTTGGAGTGATTAAGACAAATAAACATAAAACCTGAGCAAATATGATTACCACAACAACAAGATGATATTGAGAAAAAGTATTTAGAGGAATGAAAACTAAAAGCACTTATTATTATCCCTAGTGAACATAGACTTACAGCAGTACAACTAGATGAACTCTTGAGCCACGTAGAGATGCCAAGTAACGTGAACTATAGAATAGAGAATATACACGATAGTCCAGTTGCTGATAACTACAACGCTTGATTTCTGAAAGCTATAGAAGAATGAGTTACGCATGTAGTAACTTTAGAAGATGACCAAGTATTATATCCTGATAGCTTGATAAAATTATTTGATTTTGCTTTAGATAATCCTGATTGTTGTGTTGGTGCTTGGTATCCTAAAAGACAAAAGAGTTGTAGACAAGGAGTACATATAAAACTTAGTTGATGACATAGACGTTTCCTAGATGATGATTGATGAGTGCATGAAGTAAAGACTCTTGCAATGTGATTATCAATTTATCCTATAGATATTATCAAACAACTAGATTATCCTTACTGCAAGGCTACTAATGCTTTGAGCCAAGATAGTTATCTTAGTCAAAAAATTCTCGATAAGTGATACAAACTCTTGGTGGATACAAATATAAAAATATGACATAAAGATCGTGATGGCACTATTTATTTATAATATTATTATGGCAACAAAAGCAATACTTTACAGACTACTTCCTAATGGTTCACAACCTTATGTAGACTTAGATAAATACAACATAAAATTCAACTGAGGTATTTGTGAGAAAGATGGAGTATATCTAGGAATAGCAGTAGGAGCACTTACAGACATGCAGAAGTTTGCACAAGAGAACACTAATTTCGATTTTAAAGTAGTAACTAAAACACAAGCAGTAAACTTCTATACTAGCTGTTTACCTGCTGTTATTGAGTATCCACCGCAACCTACTAGGCAAGAATGTATCAATTCTTTGAGTGCAATGATACCATAATCTCTTGCAAGTTAAATTTTATTTTATATAACGAATGCGACGAGATGATATTATAATATCAATATATACAGCTTTATATACTATTTATAAAAAATGGAAGTAGCTTTATCTGTGTTATCAACTATATGATGTTGGAGTTTATCAGCCATTATAGGCGTTGAAATATGACTTTTAATAGTATGGTATGCAGAAAAAAAAGGTATTTTATTTTGCCATAAAAAGTAATGGAATGATTGACTTTTGATGTTTTGCTACAATGAGGTTCTTTCTGATTAGTAGCATTTATGTTCTATTACTATGTTACTAATATTTCTAGGCAATTGGAAAGAAATAACGAAGCAATAGCAAAACTAACAGAAACATTGTCTATACTTATGGATAGAATAGACAGAAAATAGTTTTATTATTCCTATAATATGGAAATCATAAACGCTTGTTGGGATGAACCGAAGGAAACGGACTACATACGTGAGGATATTTACTTTGGTACTACTAAAACAATAATCAAAGAGATAGTAGACCACCGTAAGATATGAACTGTGTATAACCAATTCATCAATGATGATACAAAGATGGCTTGTGGTAGTTACTGAGTAATCCATGCAGATAACGTCAATGAGTTGCTGTGAGGTTGAAAGGAAGTTAATCCTAGATGACATTGGTTAGAGTTTGTAAGAGTACACAAGACAAATAAATACGACCCTATTGTAAAAGGTTCTAGCCTACAAGCACAATTAGATTTTGCAAAAAATACTGAAGTAACAGGGTGATACTATAGAGTGTTTACACAAGAGGAGATTATGGAATGAATAAGTAAAGGTTTTATGTGATATACAGGTTCGACTAATATTGATTGGGAATGAACCAAACACTCTATTGATAATGTATGTGTGATAAAAAAAGGTTCTCCTGCGCACATAGTCTGCTTTGTTGGATACGATAAAGAACATGTGTATATAAGAAACTCTTGAGCATTAAAACATATGAAGTTAAAGCGAGATGACTTGGATGAGTTATTTAGCATCTATATGATAGTTCCAAGAATAGAAGCAAATGTATTAGAAAGAGCAAAAGCAAGAATGGAAGCAAGAAGAGGATTATATGAAACTATGGTTGTAAGATGAGTGAAAAAAGAAATAATGAGAGTTGCAAAGAATGCAAAGAGGAAAGTAATAGACGGTAAACAATGGGTTGATATTAACGGTAGTTGGTACGAGATAATCAAGGTTGTTTAATCTATTATAACTATGAGATATTTATTACTCTTTGTCTTTTGATTTATGATTGCAGTTGCATGCAATCTTTTGATGACTTATTATGTTTACGCACCTAACTAGGTGCTTTTATTTTTGTTTTAAAAAATGAAACTCAAGAGTGAATTAAGACAACTAGAAAACAACATAAATGAAGTCTTGTATTTTTGTGAAGTAACAAAAAAGACAACCAATCAAACGATAGAAGTGTTAGAAATTTTGTTCGATCATTATAAATCTTGAAAAGTTGATGAATTTTTTGAATGAGATTATTATATGAGATATTTAGAACGCTTAGAAGAAGTAAGAAGTGGTACATTGTGCCAAGACGAATGACAAACACTATTTACAACAAATTTGCCTACATGAACAAGCCATTTGTAAACAAAAATTGGTATGATAACCACCATATATGTCCGAAAGCAAGACAAAAAGATTGATATAATGTTCATACTACAGAAAATATTGTAAGGATACAAAGGAAAGTACATGAAGATATACATCATTTGTTTGGGGTGAAAGTCCCACACGAGAAAATCATACAGATACTAGAGATGGATAAGAAAGTGATAAACAAAAAATACGTGAAGCAACTTTTTGATATATTAAATGCTGAAGATTTTTACATCAAGAATATCAAATGAAATCAATAATATTTACCTATGTTGATTTTGATAATCAAGAACATCTATCAATATGTAGTTCTCAGAAATTCAGAAACACTTTAAAGACTTGTAAGCAATTGGTAAACTGTATAGCAATAAAACATACTAAAGAAGATCGAGAGTATTATTGTAGTCTAAGTGCTGATGAGTTGTACTATGCTTTGAATAAATTTATGTACTCAAACACAAAAGAATTGTTTTATCCTAACTAATTATATCATGAAAATCCATACTTCAGAATGACTTGCTCCAATGAGCGAACAAGAGATGATAGATAAGTTCTGAGTGGATATTAAAAGACGAGAACCAAGAACACTTAAGCATAATACTTGGGCTACAACAGTAAAGCGTTCTGATTGAGAAATTGCTCAAGTACCAAACTATCAAACAACAATAAATTTTGATCGTAAGTATCCTGAGTTTTTTGAGTCGATGGAAGATTATATTAAGAAGTTTATAGAAACCAAACCACTGGATTGGGATAGTCCAACTTCTAATCATTATAGTTCTTGAATATTAGCAACAACTATACGAGCTGATGCCCATATTGATAAGAAAACAAAAGTATCTACAAACGTATTAAAAAAGAAACTAATTGAGTCAGATAAAAGATTGCAAGAAAAAATGAATATGTTTGGTATAGAGAAACAATTGCTAGTTGTACTCGGTGACTATATGAACTCAGACGGTTCATATAGGACAACAAAGGGTACAGAGCAACAAAACTCAATGAATGAATATGAAGCATTTAGTTTTGGTTCAGATATTTTAAAAGAAGTAATTTACAACCGTTGAAAGTATACTGATGTTGATACAATATTAGTTCAAGGCAACCACGATGAACATAAACTTTTGTACGTCAGAGATTTACTTGCTTGTTTCTTTCAAAATAATTGAGCAATAAAAGTTCAAGACGCACAGAATAGCTGAAGATACTATTACAAACGAGGAGATAATCTTATTGGATTTACTCACTGACATTTAATAAAACCACAGGACTTGCCTATGGTTATGAATAAAGAAAACTGAAATGCAAAACATAAAGAACGATACACAGGGCATAGACATAAACTTATAACACAATCGTTTCATTGAATGAATGTGAATACTATTGGGGCAACAACAAGTCAATGAGAATGGAATGATAAGTTTTGAGTAGACCATATCAACAACCAGTTGTTCTGAGTCTTGCATCATAAAAAGGATTGAAAGATTGCACAGTTTTGGGAGAAGATTTAAATTCATAAAAAACTTTTAACCCAACATAACTCACAGAACCAGCCTACTGGATTATAGGAGAATTTGAGTCATTTAGTGCTTCAACATTTTTCACATTTCATTGGTCATCAACAGGAATAAAATCACTAGAATTTACACAAAGTTCTAAATCTAGTAATGTTACTTCATCTAAAAACATTCACAAGGCAGTATGAAAAGATTTTACCATCTGTTTTTTTGCGTTTCTAAAGTGTAATCAGTTTCAATGTGTTCAAGGAATGGTAATACGATTGGCTCAATAAACAAACTTTCGTTTGTAGTTTTTGTCGTCTACTGTATAGACCTTTTCGGTTAGTGTAATTTTCATTGTTTATTATCAAGTTCTAAAAGCATTCTATTAACATCATTATACATATCAACACAATATTTTACTACATCATATATTTCTGTTTTTAATGCTACTAATCATCATAAAGTTTTTATATCATGTGGTGGTAGTTCACAGTTTATTGTTCTTTTACCATCATCATCTATCTCTATTGTGAATATGTATTTTGCTTGTATCATTGGTATATTAGTTCTAAAAGTTATCCTGTAGTAAGTATAAAAACTCACGTAAACAATCGCTCGACACGAACGGCTTATTGTTCTTTATTTACTAATTAACAATAAAAATATACAACTAAGTATATAAATTACTGTATATTCAAATCAATGTTTAGTTTGTATATAGTAAACAAATAAAAGAAACAGTAGATATTTTATTATTAACATAATATAATTGGAAAAGAAATTAAAACATTATATTTTCTTTGTTATACACAAAGTGAAGAAAGGAACTATAATATCAACCTGTATCATTCGAGATTGATTACTTCGTGCTATACCAAAAGCTATTCAGCTGTATCTAGTTGTTTTTACTTGTAACATCATTCCAACCTAAAAGTAAAGCTATTGCTTTCTGTGTTTCTTCTGACTGATCGAATAGTGTTGCATCAGTTCAATCTGAGTTGAGGAGTTTCCAATCACATACTTTTCGATATGCATTCGTTTTGTTCCATATACTTCAATAGTGAAGCATACAATATTCATCTCCCAAAGCAGTAAGCACTCTTGCAAGACTTCCGTTTCACGTTTTGTCTTTTAAGAAATCTTTTATAGTCATTATTTAGCTAAAAGTAAAAGTCATTTTTTTATCATTCTATGTACTGTGCTTTGTGAAACTCATAAATATTTTGCTGTCTCCTTAGCTGTCATTTTCTTTCAGCCTATATCTACAAGTTTTTGTTTTATTCAGAACTTATTGGTATCAAGAGTAGATAGTGTTTTTTCTATACTCCATCAAGAGTCTTTAATTCTAGAGTACAATGTAAGTCTATTTATTCATAATCTTCTAGACCATCAAGCTAATGTGTCAAATATTCAGTTGTACAAGTAATACTTATTGTTTGATTTATTCTTCGACTGTTCATTTATGTGTATCCATATACAGTTTTCTTTGCAGTAGTTTCAGTTATAATCTTTTCTTTCAATGGATACATTTTCTTCTCATATTTTATTAGACATAGTAACGTAACTATCGTACATATCACTCATAAACTCTTCAAAGTTATCTCGGATTACACGAACTCACTTTCAGAAGTAATCTTTATAATTGCTTCACTTCGCTTTTTCTGAGCATCTGTAGTTCATCTGAGATCGTATTTTGTAAAACCTAGTTCAGAACATTCAATGTGTCTTTCTTGTTTCTGTACGGAAACATTTGGAACAGTATCAAGTAGTATTTCTTTTATCTACTTTTCATTCGCATCTTTTACACAGAAGTATCTTGTCTTGTATGAACTGGAGCATAGGGGTTAGAGTTGTCATAGATTTAAAATAAGGTTATAAAAGATTAAAATCGGTCTGATTGTATGTGGCATTATGAGACAAGGATTTGCACCTTGTATATCTATAATTTTACCAGTAGACAGGCTTTTCTTGTTGCTTACCTTTTTGCATACCCACAACACCACATACAATCAAACCGTTCACAATATCATTTAGATTTCTTTTTTAATCATTCTGACTCTCAGGAAGTAAAGCATTATCTAAGTTATAAACACATATATCAGTAGCTCCTTGTTTGATTATCGTTACTATCTCAAATCATACTTCTGCTTCATCTTTTCTTACAAAGCTATGTCTTACTTCTTTATCTTTATTTAGGTAATCTATTCTAATCATTGAAATAAGAAAACTAAAAACGGTACTCAAGGGAGCATACTTACTCCTGTTCTGGTTGCTTCGTATCGGTCGGCTGTTTGTTTCTTTCCTTTTCTAAAAATCTTATTGCTTCTTCTTCATTCTTAAATGATATGTTGTATGTAGTTGTATTCAATCAGTCGTAGACTACTAACTTACAATTACGCCATCTTATGTTTTTTTTGTATTGTATATAGTATCTTCATCTATATCTGTTTATTCTTATCTCCATCTCAGTTCAAACAAGGGTAAAAGGTTATTCAATGAAAAAGAAATCTAAGTTATGATATTTCGTTGAGTGCGTCTAGTAGGTAAATTAGAGGATCAAATGAAGTTACACATCTTTTTTTTATTTCATCACTAAGAGTTTGTTTTCAAAAACTTCTTAATCATTCGTCAGCAAAAGGATAAGCAAACATCACCTCAAAGAAATTGCTTTCTGGTGAGTAGAGTATTTCGTAGATACTATAGTCTCAGATTTGAACATCACGCTTATATGTGTCAGTTACCATTAGACGAAAA
>ERZ724505.2164-NODE-2164-length-10048-cov-4.590814_pt1 | contig 10048 bp, 8 predicted proteins | sample MGYA00376038_ERZ724505 | MGnify/ENA primary metagenome ERZ724505 (study PRJEB28724, sample SAMN07190884) | wastewater metagenome | isolation source: effluent of sewage treatment plant in Hong Hong | place: Hong Kong | collected 2016-03-17 ...
ACCCAAGTTGTTCGTAGAAGGTAATGCTTATCTAGCTGCTGTACAAGCAAATCGCCAGCGGCCTTGGATGCGCCATATACTGAAAGCGGAGAGAGTGGTTCATCTTCGGTGTGCGGCACAATAGTGCCGTCGAACACGTAGTCGCTTGAGATATGCACAAATGTAATGTCATTTTTTTGTGCTTGGTGGCATAGGTACTGAATAGCTTGTGCATTTACCTTCCAGGCAGCTACGCGACCTTCGTTGGTTTCGGCACCGTCTACATTTGTGTAAGCGGCTGCGTTTAAGATAATCTCGACACCCGACCAATCAAATGCATCAACCGATGCTTTATCGGTAATATCAAGTGTATCGGCGTCGGCAAACTTTGCATTTGAGTACTGGCCGCGCAGAGCAGTGCCTAATTGGCCATTGGCCCCAACAATAAATATTTTACTGTCGTCCATTTAGCTTTCAACCTCCATAGGAATTACATCACGAAGTAGCGGGTGAGCTTCGTCTTTTTCGGATACGATTGATTCTGTTTTGCTGATTGGCCACGCCACACCGGTTTCGGGGTCAAATGCATTTACAAAGGTGTACTTAGCATCTGGTGACCAATGAGCATTTACTAGGTAAGTGTAGGTTACATGTTCGGTAAGCGTTTGGTAGCCGTTAGCTACACCGCGGGGGACAAAAATAGCCTTATCGGGTGTAATCTCAATGCTGAATGTTTTACCGAATGAATCGCCCTTACGTAGGTCAACCCAAGCACCGAATACTGAGCCGTTAGCTACAGAAATAAACTTTTCCCATGGTTCAGCATGCAAACCGCGGGTAACGCCGCGCTCTTCGTTATAGCTAAAGTTGTTCTGTACCACGTTGAGTGGTGGTAAGCCCAAGGCTTCCATCTTCTCTTTTTGGTAGTTTTCCTTAAACCAGCCACGATTGTCGCCATGAAGCGGCAAGTCGAGTACGAAAAGGCCTGGAATTTCAGTTGTATGTAGTTGTAGTTCAGACACGCGCAAATTACTCCCTTTACAGATAATTATAACAGATGAAAACCTGGCTTAGATTCGAGCCATTTTTCGGCCAAGTAAATACCAGTAATCGTTTGATTGTCATTGATTTCGCCCTGGGTTACCATATATGCGGCTTCTTCAAATGGAACAAATTTATAATCTTTAAACACTTCACTGGCATTATTTTCTTTTGAACCCTCAAATGAAATGTCGCGAGCTAGACAAGTGGTTTGCTTTTCGGTCATAAGGCCGTTACACACGATTGTGGAGCCGAGAATTTGCCAAGACCTCGCAAGAATACCCGTTTCTTCTTCCAGCTCGCGCTTTGACGCCACAAGCATGTCTTCGCCATCGCCACCGCCTCCAGGAATTTCCCAACCCCAGGTTTTTGTAGGGTAGCGGTATGCCTTATGGAGATAAAGTTCATTCTTATCGTTTAACACTACGACGGCAACAGAGTCGCGTGACTCCATGTACGCGTAAATGCCTTGCTTATTTTCAGTATCAACCGTTTGGTTCTCGTGAATAGTAATCCAAGGGTTTTGGTAAACAACTTTTGATGATGTCGGCCGAATTGGAGTATCTGCGGCCATAGGGTTTACTGGCCTTGCTTAGCGTAGCTATCTTCAACAGCCTGCTTGTCGGCTTGCCACCAGTCGCGGTGCTCGTTGTACCATGCGGCAGTTGACTTAAGAGCTTCCATCATACCGTTGTTATCGGTGTACTGTGGCTGCCAACCGAGCTCACGTCGCAACTTACTTGAATCCATCGCGTAGCGAAGGTCGTGGCCAGGACGATCGTTAACGTGTTCGTACCAATCGCGTGGTTTGCCCATAACTTCACAAATCATTTCAATAACTTGCTTATTGTTCACGTGGTCATTATCGGCACCAATAATGTAGGTTTCGCCCATAGGCGCTTTATCAATAATTAGGTGTACGGCTTCGTTGTGGTCGTCTACATGAATCCAGTCGCGTACTTGCTCGCCGGTACCGTAAAGCTTTGGCTTAATGTCGCTAAGAATGTTGGTGATTTGGCGCGGAATGAATTTTTCGATGTGTTGGTAGGGGCCATAGTTGTTTGAGCAGTTGCTAATGGTTGCCTTGATACCGAAGCTTCGCATCCATGCGCGCACAAGCATATCGCTGCCGGCTTTGGTGCTTGAGTAGGGGCTTGAAGGGTTGTACGGAGTTTCTTCGGTAAAACGGTTTGGATCATCGAGCTCGAGGTCGCCAAATACTTCATCGGTTGAAATGTGGTGTAGACGCTTGTCGTGCTTGCGAATAGCTTCAAGAATGGTGTAGGTACCAATGATGTTGGTTTCTACGAATGGCCATGGATCACGCAGGGAATTGTCGTTGTGGCTTTCGGCGGCGAAATGAACTACGATATCGGTTTTAGAGACTAGTTTATCAACTAGTTCACTGTCGCAAATATCACCTTTTACGAAAGTAACTTTATCGGCAATTGGTGCTAAATTGGCCTGGTTACCAGCATAGGTAAGCTTATCAATAACGGTAACTTCATATTCGGGGCGGTTTTTGACGGTATAATGCACGAAATTCGCCCCAATGAATCCGGCACCACCTGTAACAAGCATTTTAGTCATAGTACTAGTATACTAGTATGCAAATTGTGAGTCTATTGTATAAAATCACAAAGACTAACATCATAATAAATGAGTCTAATTTATCGGCATAAAGTTGCTGGGGTGCTATTGACAGCGTGTATAGCGATATTTGTCTTCAAGCGGGGCTATTCTAGCACGGCTGGTGATATAATGTTAGGAATACAATACGTAGGGGATTAAGGTAGTTGAAAACAGACAGGCGTACAGGTGGGGGTCGATTCCTTGAACTGGAAGGGTTGCGAGGAATCGCTGCACTAGCAGTTGTTTTTTCTCATGCCATCTCTATTTTTTATATGCAGATGCTTCACGGCCCTAATGAGCCATCAATTGCATCAGTCCAGCATATGAGATTTGAAGACAATCTATATGCGAATCCAATTGCAGCGCTCTGGTCGGGTACATTTGCGGTTGCTATATTTTTTGTATTAAGTGGTTTCGTGCTCAGTATTGGCTATTTTCAGACTGGAAAGGTTGATATTTTGAAGAAAATTGCAGCGAAACGATATTTTAGATTGATGATTCCTGCACTTGTTTCTATCTTAATTTGTTACGCGTTGATTGCCCTTAGTCTTAGCAGCATGCAGTCTGCCGCAGCGATAATCCAATCTGATCAGCTGGCTAAAGCGTGGGACTTTACGCCAAGCATAATGACGGCGCTGTACGACGGTACGGTTGGTGTGTTTATAGGTGGGGCAAATTCTTATAATCCAGTACTTTGGACTATGGCGGTTGAATTCCTGGGTTCGTTTATGGTTTTTGCAACTCTACTCCTTTTTTCTGATTCGCGATATCGAGCCTTGGTGTACGCAGTACTACTAATTGCCCTGTTCAATACTTGGTTTATGGCATTTATTATTGGTATGATTTTTGCGGATATATACACAAAAAAACGCATCACGGCCGGCAAGAGGAAATGGTATGTACTTGTGTCGGTTCTTGCGATTAGTTTGTACTTAGGCGGCTATCCTTACGGGGAAGATTTAAGCCATACGTTATACGCACCCTTCAGTATATTTTCGGGTTTAAATATTGATATGCGTATGCTGTCACTCACGGCCGCAGCTACATTGTTAGTGGTTGGGGTGTTGACTATCGTTCAGGTTGCAAATGTGCTTCAGCGAAAGCCGATAAGGCTACTAGGCAAGTACAGCTTCTCGCTTTATCTTGTTCACCTTCCAATTTTATGGATTGTAACCACACAGATATTTGTATGGTTCTCTGACCTACTTGGATATAATGCGGCCGTGGTGGCATCACTGGTTTTGACGATACCCATAGTGTGGCTCGCTACTTTAACGTTTGCTAAATTTGTTGATTTTAAAGCGGTCGCTTTTTCGTCGTATTTCGCAGATGTCTATATGGGTAAGCGGTCATTTGTGCCCAAGCAGGCGCTATATAGGCTGCGTGTTGCCACAAAAGCAATGAGTGGTATTACGCTACGAAGGTTTTCTTTAATGCGTCGTCCTGTACTCGATAATGAAGTCGACTAGTGTATACTTGTTAGCATGAAAATTGTTATTGAAAGCGGGTTCTTTAACCCATTACACGGTGGCCATCTGGACATGATTGAAGCTGGCAAGAAGATGGGTGATAAGCTGGTGATGGTGGTGAATAATGATAAGCAGCAACTACTCAAGAAAGGAAAGATTATTCTTGATGAAGAAAACAGGATGCGGTTAATGCGAGCACTTCGTGATGTCGACGAAGTCGTTCTTTCTGTAGACGAAGACCCAACCCAGATAAGAACACTTGGGATGCTAAGAGAGCGATACCCCAATGATGAGCTAGTTTTTGCTAATGGTGGCGATCGTGATTCTGAAAAAGCAATTCCTGAATCAGAAGTGGCTCATAGGTGTAATATCGAGCTTGTGTTTGGTGTTGGTACGGATATTCGAGGACATGTAAAGCCCGATTCATCATCCAGAATCAACCAAGAAACTGGTCACGAATTAGCGTAAGCGAAACGAGGTAGCGGAATGTGCGGCATCGTAGGCTATATCGGCAACAGAGAGGCACAAAATATCTTAATTGGTGGATTGAAGCGGCTAGAATACCGCGGTTATGATTCGGCCGGGGTGGCAACACTAAATTCAACCGGTAAGTTAACTAACCTTCGAGCACAAGGCAAGGTGGCCGAACTAGCCAGGTTGCAGGCCCAAGCGCCAGTTAACGATACTATTGGTATTGGTCACACCCGCTGGGCTACGCACGGTGCTCCAAGCGTTAAAAATGCTCATCCGCATACGGTTGGTGCGATTACGCTGGTGCATAATGGCATTATTGAGAATTTTGAGGACCTAAAGCAAATACTAGAACCAAAGGGTTACGAGTTCCTTAGTGATACCGATACAGAGGTGCTGGCAGCCTTGATTGACTCGCTGTACCAAGACTCAACCAGTTTGTTAGATGCGGTGCTAGGAGCTTTACGGCTGGTGGTGGGTGCCTACGGTATAGCGGTGTTGGCCCATGACACGCCGGATCAAATCGTGGTTGCCAGAAGCGGCAGCCCCCTGATTATCGGTGTGGCTGGCGACGAAACATTCATTGCCAGTGACGCCTCTGCGCTGATTGGCCATACCAAGCAAGTGATTTACTTAAAAGAAGGTGAAGTAGCGCTTTGTAAGGCGGGCGAAGTCCAGCTATATGACATTGCAGCTAACCCGCTGTCTAAAGCGGTTGAAACGCTCGAAGCCGACATGCAGGCGATTCAAAAAGACGGCTACGAGCACTTTCTGTTAAAAGAAATCCATGAGCAGCCCGAGACCTTGCGTGCAACCTTGGCAGGCAGGATCCACCTAGATACTATGACCGCCACGTTGGGTGGTATCAATATGACAAACGATGAACTGCGGTCCGTGCGCAACATCGTGATTGTGGGATGTGGCACGGCGAATTACGCCGGGCAGCTTGCTGGCTATTTACTCGAGCAATTTACTGATGATATATCGATACGCGTTGAAATAGCCTCCGAATTACGGTACCGCTCGTTTCATGTGCCCGATAATACGGTGGCGCTTATTGTGTCGCAATCGGGTGAAACGGCCGACACACTTGCCTGCCTGACCGAGCTCAAACGCCGCGGGGTGCGCTGCCTTGGTATTGTTAACGCGGTAGGTTCGACAATTGCCCGCGAAGTTGATGGCGGAGTATATGTTCACGTTGGGCCAGAGATTTCGGTTGCCAGTACCAAAGCATTTACGTCACAGGTAGCCGCCATGGTATTGTTCGGCTTGGTGACTGCCCAGGCAAAAGGGGTTGGTACTGAACGTTTGGCCGAATACATCCGCGAGCTAGATGCGTTGCCAGCAGAAATCGAACGTACGATTGAAGCGACCAAAGAAACGGCCCGGCAGTTGGCGCGTCAGTATGCGGGCTACGACCATGCGTTATATTTTGGCCGCGACACACTGTACCCAATTGCCCTTGAAGGCGCCTTGAAGCTTAAAGAAATTAGCTATATTCAAGCCGAAGGTTACGCCGCAGGTGAACTTAAACACGGACCGATTGCTTTGGTAGACGACACCTTCTTTGAAGTTGCGCTGATTGCCGATAACTGGCTGTATGAAAAATCAATTAGTAACCTGACTGAAGTGAATGCCCGTGGCGGCCACACGCTTGTGATAACAGATAGCAAAAAAGACATACAGGCTGAGGCGGTTGTTCGGCTCGATACAACGTTAACAGTACTCTCGCCGCTGCTGTTTAATATTGTGCTGCAGCTATTTGCGTATTATGCATCGTGCGAGCGAGGTAACGACGTTGATCAGCCACGTAATTTGGCAAAAAGCGTTACGGTTGAGTAGCTTTTAGCACAATAGTGCGCATCTTGGTAATGAATAACCCTTTGTCGAAGCGGCGTGATTTTCGGCGCAACGTACCAGGATGGAACTGGAGTGTCTCGGCACGCTTGATTGCTTGAGCGACCGCATCGGCGGTTTGCTCGCTAAATAGCACGCCACTTTCACCATCTTGCACGATATCAAGCGTGCCACCTTTACCGTAACCAATAACGGGCGCGCCGGCAGCCAGCGCTTCTGCTTGCACTATGCCAAAATCTTCCTCGGCAGGGAAAATGAAACCTTTTGCATGGTTCAAGGCGGTCGTAACGGCCGTATCGGAGGCATCGCCGAAGCGATTGGTATAAAATTCTACGCTTGGGCCGGCGATTTTCACCAAACGTTCATGCTCGCTGCCATTACCGAACACTTTTAACGGTATGCCAAGTTTGGTGGCGGCTTGTACGGCTAAGTCATGGTGTTTATACGGGACTTGGCGACCAAGTGTTACGTAGTAGTCGGCGCGTTCTTTGCTTGGTTCGAACCGGTCGATATCTACCGGCGGATGCACAATAGTACTGGGCTGCCCATAATAGCGTGTGATGCGCTTTTGGACTTCACTCGAATTAGCCACGAACACATCCACCCGTTGGGCGGCCTCATAGTCAGCCCGTTTAAGGCTAGGAATCATAAATGGCATTGCCAGGCGCACCAGCCAGTTCAGTTTTCCGAATCCAGGGTCTTTTTTGTATTCATCGTAGTGACTCCAATAGTAACGAATGGGGGTATGGCAATAGCAAATGTGTACTTGATTGGCGCGGGTTTTACGGACTTGCTTGGATTCGGCGCTTGAACTGCTAATAATGATATCGAACTCGCCTAGATCGAGCTGCTTAAATGCGTGTACCCGCAGCATAGGGAAGAATTTATGGAGCTTTCGTAGTGGGCCAGGCAGGTTTTGCAAGTAAGTGGTGCGTACGTCGTATTTTTTGAACGCTGGTACTTTTTCGGGCGTATATACCGAGGTATAAATCGGAGCGCCTGGGAACGCCTCGGCCAGTGCTAACGTGACGTTTTCGCCGCCCCCCATATTGGTGAGCCAATCGGCAACAATGGCAACTTTTGGTTTTTTAGGTCCGGCCACTATTTAGCCCCTTGGCGACGGATTACTACCATGATGGTTTTAAATAAGATTTTAATGTCTAACCAAAAACTCCAGTTTTGAGCATAAAATGTTTCGAGTTCGATTCGTTCGTCGAAACTTAGTTCACTGCGGCCCGACACCTGCCATAAACCAGTAACACCAGATTTAACACTGTGAAGCAGGGCAGCCTTACCTTTAGAAAACTTCACTTCTTGTGGCAGGATTGGACGCGGCCCCACCAGGCTTAACTCGCCGCGAAGCACGGTGATAATTTGCGGCAACTCATCGAGTGACGTAACCCGTAGGAAATTACCGAACTTTGTAATACGCGGGTCATTTTCAACTTTTCGGTTTGTTTCATATTCTTGAGCTAGATCTTCACGGCCCATTTCACGGAATTCATCAGCTGCGTCTTTGCCGCCATATTTAGCGGACATGGTGCGGAACTTTACGAGCCTAATCGGTTTAGAGAATTGGCTTAGCCGCGCCGACAGGTAAAAGACTGGCCCTGGGTTAAATATCTTTTGCAGAATAATCAGTACAAGGAATACCGGGCTTAAAATAATAAGCAGTAATGCAGCGACAATCGTATCAAAGATCCGCTTAGCAATGGCGCCCCAGCCAATAAGTGGGGTTTGCGACACTGAAATCATTGGGTAGCCCAGGAATACATCCACCGTGTTCTTGCCGCTATAAAACTCGGCTTCGCCAGGAATAAAGTTATAGTTAATATGCTTCATTTGGGCGGCGCTTAAAATCCTTTGATTACGATCGCTGGAATCATATAAATCGGTTTGAATAATGGTAGTAACGCGGAGCTTCCTAATAGCTGCGAGTGCTTCATCGGTATCGGTGAAATGGGTGACTGACAACTCATGCGGCACCAGCTTAGCAGGGCAATTCATTGCAACGACTTGGTAGCCACTTTTTGTAGTGCGGCCAAGGGCCCGGGCAATATCTTTTGTGGCGGCTGAGTTACCAATAATAAGTACTCGGCTAATACCGCGGCCAAAACGGAAGGCCAGGCTGCGCAAGGCACGCATTACCTCGCGTTCGAATACGAGTAATACGAATGAACCAACCAACGCATAAGCAGCCACTAAGCGGGCCGGAAAAACGCGTTCGCCAGATACATACTCCCAGCCGATAATAAACAGAATACCAATAAGTGAGCCGATAGCGATTTTAGTCCATTCCACCAAGCGGCGATTATAGGTGGTGCTACTATAAAGCCCAAGTGCCGCGAACGTAATGATCCAAAATGGCAAAATCGTTAGGAATGACTGCATGTAGGTTTGGGCGTACACCGGCGCCACTAAAGGCCGGGGGTCGTTTTGTACACGAATCACATACGCAATAAAAAATGCCAGTACCAATACAAGCACGTCGGCAATCAGCAGGAGCAGGCTATAAAATTTGGTATTTCGACTTGGCATAACTAGTACCTAAAAGTATAGCATTTTCGGATATACTAGTAGGTAATGAAACGAATCTCGTTGGGTGCGGTGTACGAAGCAGGCTTAGTGGCCATACTGTTTCTGATTGTGCTGCATGCCCCCGTAAGTGTGTGGCTTGGCACTGTGCTGCCCGACTACGCTACCGTACTGAAAGCCTGGAAAGAAATTGCCTTACTTATGTTGGCAATCGTGGCAGTGGTATTGATTAGCAGGGCGAAGTTATGGCGCACGCTTATCCATAGTCCGCCTATATTTTTGGCACTTGCCTACATAGATGTGCACTTTCTTATGGCGCTAGCTTTTGGTGGCGAGAGAGAAGTCGTGGTGGCCGGGCTGATGATAGACCTTCGCTTTGTGGTGATGTTCATATTGATGTACGTGTTAGTGCAACTGCGGCCAGCGGCAATAAAACGTATTTTTGCCAGTGTAGCAGCCGGAGCAGCTCTTGTAATTGGGTTCGGCCTGTTGCAAATAACGGTCCTGCCAGACGACATACTGAGTTCCATTGGGTATTCAAAGACTACTTCAATCGCGCCGTATATAACCATAGACACCAATACCGACTACGTCCGCATTAATAGTACGCTGCGAGGTCCGAATCCGTTGGGGGCGCTAGCTGTGGTGTATATCACACTAGCAGTAGCGTACCTTGTTAAGCGTTACGCTACTGCTAGTGTTCGACGAAAAGTGGCCCTTATAGGCGGAAGCTTGGCAGCAGGCGCTGTGCTGTTTGCTACGTATTCGCGTAGTGCCTACCTGGCCCTCATAGCCGCGCTAGCTGTAGTTGTAGCCGCATCCGTGGCTATTAAGCGTCGAGTATTGCTAGGCGCTAGTATCGCACTAGTGGGTGTGGCCGGCGTAGTGGCGCTTACAGCCCAAACAGACTGGTTCTCGAACGTGATTTTGCACGAAAATCCTGAGTCGACAGTTGTATCGAAATCAAACGACGAGCACCTCCGGTCACTACAAGCTGGTTGGCATCGCCTCGTGACTCAGCCTTTTGGGCATGGTATTGGGTCGACTGGTTCGGCGTCGCTATA
>ERZ724505.2165-NODE-2165-length-10044-cov-5.253078_pt1 | contig 10044 bp, 7 predicted proteins | sample MGYA00376038_ERZ724505 | MGnify/ENA primary metagenome ERZ724505 (study PRJEB28724, sample SAMN07190884) | wastewater metagenome | isolation source: effluent of sewage treatment plant in Hong Hong | place: Hong Kong | collected 2016-03-17 ...
CAGCACCAGTAGTGTCCACCAATAACGTAACAGAAAACTGATGAAGCGCAGCTGGCTGGCAACGAATAGCGCCGGTTCGGCCGTCAATATACGCATGTCAAAGCGTGCGATGGTGCAATGCCGGCAGGCTGGTGCGCAGGCGTTGCTGGTAATCCGGATTGATATTGGCGATGACCACGCCCGAGCCGCGCGGCAGCCGGTCCAGCACCACGCCCCAAGGGTCGACGATCATGCTGTTGCCGTGGGTTTCGCGCCCGTTCAAGTGATAGCCCCCCTGCGCTGCCGCAACCACATAGGCCAGATTTTCGATCGCACGGGCGCGCACCAGTACTTCCCAGTGCGCCTTGCCGGTGGTTTCGGTAAATGCCGACGGCACCACGATCAGATCGACCGGCTGCATGGCACGGTAAAGCTCGGGAAAGCGCAGGTCGTAACAGATCGACAGCCCCATCCGGCCAAACGGCGTATCGAGAACGACCACCTGATTGCCCGGCTCGATGGTGCGCTCCTCCTGATAGCTTTCGTTGCCCATATCCAGGCCGAACAGGTGAATCTTGTCATAACGCGCGACACGCTTGCCTTTGTTGTCGTAAACCAGACAACTGTTGCGTACCTTGTCGGGCGAATCGCATTGCAGCGGCACCGAGCCGCCGACGATCCATATATCGTGCAGCTTTGCCTGCTCGGCAAGAAAGCGCTGGATCGGCCCCGTGCCATCTGCCTCGCGCACGTCGACCTTGTCGGTATCGCGCATCCCCATGATGGCGAAATATTCGGGCAACACTGCCAGCCGCGCGCCTTGCCGCGCAGCCATCTCCAGCAGCATCTCCGCTTCCGACAGATTGGCGGCCACGCTGGGCCCGGAAGCCATCTGGATCGCGGCGATCCGCAACGCTGCAGGCTGTGCGCCGGCACGGGTTTTGTCCTGGCTGTCGGGTTTCGTTCTGGCTCGGGTAGACATGGGTATTCCTCGCTTCAATTGCCGTGTGGGCCGGGCGATTGCCGGCCAGCATCGTTTGCCTGCTGCGCCCGCCTGGCAGCATTCACCAAGGCACTGCCGAGACGCTCTACTTTCGGATCCGACCACGAACCGCTGATCTGATATTCGTACGCCATCAACTGGCCAAGCGGGTCCTTGAGCAATTTCTGCAACACCAGCGCGGTCAGGCCGACCATCGGATTAATCACGAATCCGGCAGCAATCGACACACTGTCGCCAATCACCGGAACAACTTTCACGTTCAGCACCTGCGACTGGTTGGGTAGATCGATATCGCCCTTCATGCCTATCACCGCCGCCGGACCAACGATATTGAAGCTGTCGGTGCGCAATACACCGCGGTTCATTTCAAAATGCCCGGCAAGCGAATCAAATGCAAACCCCTCGCTGAATACATCGCGGAAATCCAGCGTGATGCGGCGCGGCAAAGCCTGCAGACTGACAATCGCCAGTAATCGTCCCATACCCGGTTCGACCTTGGCGAACTGCCCGCTCTTTGCCTCCAGATCGAAACTGCCGCTCATGCTGGCAACATCCGGCTGATGCGGGCTGCCATTCCAGGCCAGTTGGCCGGTCAGCTTGGCGCCACCACGCCGCACCGTATCGGAAAAACCGAAACGGGCGAGAAATTTTCCCAGGTCGTCGCTATCCAGCCGCACCGTCATTTTCGACTGCGGCACCCGGGCACGATAATTCCATACGCCTTCCAGTTCCAGCCGCCCGTCTGCGGCCAGCGTGGCCAGGCGGTCAATCTGCCACACTTCGCCACTGGGGGCGGCGCGCAGTTCCAGCTTGCCGAGGCTTCTCTCTTTATATTGCAGATTTTCAATTTCCACATCCAGCGCCGGATAGACCGACTGCTGCCGGGTGCTGGCGGGCGCTTCCAGAGCGCTGTCGGGCAACGGCAAACTGAGCTTCTTCAACCGCGCCTGCAAGCGTGGCTTATCCTGATCGGCATAGATGAAATTGCCACCGAGCTCGCGCGCCAGGATCGCGCCGCTCCAGCCGGCCGCGTCGCTGGCGGCAAGCAGCCGCACCTCATGCAGTTGCTTGCCAAACCCTTCCAGCAAGCCGATCCGCAAATCGTTGATGCTCCTGACCAGATCGCTATTACCGGAGCTGCCCAGTGCGCCAAGTACCGGTTGCCACAAATCGAGATTCAGATACGGCAGGCTGCCGCCAATCGCCAGCGCATTACGCTGCGGCAAAACAGAAGCTATCGGCTGACCGGGACGGCCGGCAATGTCTGTGGAAGGGTTGAAGCTCACCTGCCCGCGCTGCAATTTCCGCTGCTGAAACTGCAGGTCGGCCAGCATTGCCTGGTCATAACGCACCTGCAGTCGTTGCTGTTCATCGCTGATGTTGCGCACCTGCAGCCGCAGTGGGCGGCTTTCGCTGGCAACCTTGCGCAATGGCGCGGGCAGGTCGATCTGCACACCTTGCAGCCCCGATTCCAGCCACCAGTCGGCCAGCCCCTTGCGTACGGCGATTCCCAGCTGGTAGCGCGTCTCGCCACGGGCAAAACGCCACAGCGGATCGGCGTAAACCTGTGCCAGTGCAGCAACCCCGGCATTGCCGGCGGCATTGATGGTAATGGTGCCGTCCCTGGCGGTATCGGCAGTCAGGTTGACGCCACCGCCCAACGCGCGTGCGCTGATGTTGTTGAAGCGCACGCCACGCTCGCTGAAATACAGACTGCCACGCGCCTGATCCAGCGGCGGAATACCCTTGCCCAGCAGCAACTGGTTGTTCTGCAACAGCAACTGGCCGGCAACCCTGGTCGCATCGGTATTGGCGAGCGGGATATCCAGCTTGAGTCGCAGCTGAGCATCGCCGCTGGCATTGGTGCCTTGGGTAAAACCATCGAGCATGCCATTGACCGGGCTGTTATCGACAAAGCGCAGGAAATTTGCCAACGGGCCAACCACCTCACCGTCGATCAGCAGCTTGTCGCCGGCTGCCAGCGACGGAATCACCGCAGAAGTGTGCATCAGACGGTTGCCGGAGATATTGCCCTGGCGGGCATTGATTTGCAGGCGATCGCCCTGGAACAGCAGCGACGCGCCAATGCGCGCAATACGTGGCCACTTGTCGGCATATTCGAGATCGACATCGCGTGCTTCGACATCGACGCGAAACTGGCCAGTCTTGCGCTTGTCCCACGGGAAATCATCCAGCGGCCCGCGTAGCACCATCAGTGCACGATCGGCGATTCCCGCCTTGAGGCTGGTTCTGAGCCACTCACGCGTATTCTCGCCGACGCTCAGCGGAATGTAGCGCCACACGGCGTCGGCGCGCCCCTGCAGCAGCTCGGCGTGCAGATCGGCCACCCCGGCACCGCCGGCGCTGCTGGTATAACGACCGTTGAGATTGGCACGGGCATCGGCGCTGTCGATGCGCACCGAATTCAGATCGATCTGCCAGTCGTTGCCGCGCCGTTGCCAACCGAGGCGCGCATTCAGCGAGCGCAGCGCCAGTGGCTCGACGAATACTCGCGGCAACAACACGGTACAGTTACTGCAATCGAGACTCAGCGCCCCGCCCTGGCTGCCCATGGTAATGTTGCCGCGCAGATTGCGCACGCCGGGGATGCTGCCCACAGGCAGCAGATTCAGTTCGCTGAAATTGCTGGCCAGGTTGAAACTGCCTGCATCGCTGTCAGGCCGCAGCCATTCAAGGCGAAACTGTTGCAGCTGTCCGGCAGGCGCCATGCCGGACAGATACCGATGTAGCTCGGCGGGTATCGGCAGATGCGGCGCCAGTGCCAGCCAGGTCGCCAGATCCAGACGATCGCTCGCCATCGCCAGCATGCCGACCTGTCCGGAGCGGTCGACACTGCGCTCCAGCGACAGCGAATTCTGCTTCAGCACAGCGCCGGATTGCAGTTGCAGTTCGACATTGTTCAGATTCAGTACATTGCCGTTATCCTTGCTGCGCAGCTCTGCCTGGCCGCGCAGGTGCGTCACCTGCAGTTGCGGCAGATCGGCAGCAAACTGCAACGCAGCATTGCTGACATCCAGCTCAAGCACACCCTGCTTCAGGCGTGGCCCCTCGAAGGCAAACCAGGTGGCAACTCCGCCCTTGCCACGCAACAACTGCTGCGGCAACGGCAGCCAGCTACGCCAGGCAGCTACGTCGGCGTAGCCAAGATCGACACGGATATCGCCGGACCAATCAGCCAGCCGGTTCAGGTCGCGGCCACGCAGCGTACCACTCAGCTTGAAAATGGATGCCAGAGCCGGCGGCGGTGTGCCTACCAGGTCAAAACGATGATTGCGGAAAACGTTGTCGATACGCAGGTTGACATTGTCGATCTGCAGCGCAGGAATACCCTCGCGTTCGTCAATCCAGACCAGCCGCCCCCTATCGACGGAGATACGGTGCTGACGCAGTACCCAGTTGCCGAAGCGCCCGTCGCCGCCCTGATTCAGCGGCAGATCGGCCAGATAGACCACGCCGCCACGATCACGGCGCAAGACCAGCTCCGGTGCGGCCAGGCCGATACGTGCGAAACGTGTCTCGAACACCAGCAGCGACAGCCACGACAGACTGAGCCGGACCTGATCCAGATGCAGCGCCGGATTGCGCTGCCGGTCGTGCAGCGTTACATCGCCCAGCTCGAATGTCGGCTCCAGATCCTCCCAGTGCGCCTTGATACTACCGACCGACAGCTTGACGCCCACCGCGCGGCTGGCGAGGTCGGCAAAATCGTGCCGGTAATTATCGATCGAGGGAAAAATCCAGAATGTCAGGCCCAGCCACAACAATACTGCCAGCAGGATCAACGATGCGGCGATGCGGGACAGCAGGCGGGCGTGCCAATGCATCACCCGGATGACCCGGACGACAAGGCGCAAAAAGAAATGGCGGACGGGCCGGGGTAAATGGATCGGGGATTTCATGCAAGCCAACGCAGCGTAGCGAAAGAATTCTACCCGCAAAGCACCGCTCCGGTGGCGGCTATTCGCAAAAAAGCAACAACGGCAGCGCAAAAATGTAGCGGAGGTGCGACAAATCGCTCCGGGCACGCCAGAGCCGCATCTTGCTGGCTGTTCAGACGCTGACCCTAAACTGGCGCAGCAAGATCGTGAACAAGCCTCTCAGATACCTTCGCCCTCCTCTCTGTATTGCCTGAGCTTGTTGCGTAGCGTGCGCTCGCTGATTCCCAGTTTTTCTGCTGCCAGCCTGCGCGCACCGCCCACCGATGCCAGCGTATCGAGAATGTGGCGCCGTTCGATTGTATCCATTGCCAAGCCGGCGGCCGGCATCACCGCTGCGGGTGCGAGCGGCTGGGCAGGCGGCAACATCAACTGCTCCGGACCAATCAGATCGGCCGGGGCCAGAATTGCAGCGCGCTGCACTACGTTCTCCAGCTCCCGCACATTGCCTTCCCAGGCATGCGCCAGCAGGCTCGCTTCGGCTGCCGGCGAAAAACCCAATCCCGGCCGCGTCATTTGCTGGGCAAAGCGCTGCAACAGGCGGCGCGCCAACGGCAGGATGTCGCCGGGACGCTCGCGCAATGCCGGAATATGCAGCGGAAAGACATTCAGCCGGTAATACAGATCTTCACGAAAACGTCCGGCGGCAACTTCTGCCGGCATGTCGCGATTGGTGGTTGCCAGCACGCGGATATTGACCTTGACCGGCCGCTGCCCGCCTACGCGCTCCACTTCGCGTTCCTGCAGCACGCGCAGCAGCTTGGCCTGCAGCAGCAAGGGCATTTCCGAAATTTCGTCGAGCAGCAAGGTACCGCCATCGGCTTGCTCGAACTTGCCGGCCTGCGCTTGCGATGCGCCGGTAAACGCCCCCTTTTCGTGGCCGAACAGGGTCGATTCCAGCAATTGTTCCGGAATTGCCGCACAGTTGATTGCGACAAACGGCCCTTTGGCGCGCGTCGAGTGCTGGTGGATGAAGCGCGCGAATACTTCCTTGCCGACACCGCTCTCGCCGGCCAGCAATACCGTCGCATCGGTCGCAGCCACACGCTGTGCCAATGCCATCACCTCACGGGTCCGCGCATCTTCGGCGATCCATTCCGTACTGGCGGCCTCGCTGGCGGGCAATAAATATTTTGCTACCTCGGACAGCAATGCCTCCGGCTCGAACGGTTTGAGCAGATAATGTGCCGCGCCGCAGCGCATTGCCTCGATCGCCTTTTCCAGCTCGCCATAGGCGGTCATCAGCAAAAACGGAATCTGCGGTGCCTGTTGTTTGGCTTTTTTCAGCAGCGTATACCCATCCATCGGCTGCATCTGCACATCGGAAATGATCAGCCCGACGCGCGTGGTTTTCAGTTTCGCCAGCGCATCCTCACCATCGCCAGCGCCAACGACCTGATAGCCGGCGAGTTCCAGCGTATCCTGCAGCGCCTCGCGCAGCGCTGCATCGTCTTCTACAACCAGTATCGGCAGGGGCTTCATTGTTACTGCGTCTCCATTCACCAATACGCACCATTACAAAAAACTACAGCGGAGCCGGGCTCCGCTGTCAGAATCCTTCGACGATAACGCTCACACGCGGAACGAGCGACTACCCAGGCTGGCCAGGTACGCCAGCACCCTGCCGGTCATCTGCGACAGCGGCACGACTTCATCGACGCCCCCCATGGCAATCGCCTCTTTCGGCATGCCGAATACCACGCAACTGGCTTCATCCTGGGCAAAATTATAAGCCCCTGCCTGCTTCATTTCGAGCATCCCGGCAGCGCCATCCTTACCCATGCCGGTCAGGATCACGCCGATCGCATTCTTGCCCAGGCAATTGGCAGCGGAACGGAACAGTACGTCAACCGATGGCCGATGCCGGTTCACCGGCGGAGCCTGCGACAGATCGCAGACATAATTGGCACCGTCGAGCCTGACCATCAGGTGCGAATGGCCCGGCGCGACATAGGCATGGCCCGGCAGAATGCGCTCGCCGTGCTGTGCCTCCTTGACCGTGATTCGGCACAGGCTATCGAGACGCTTGGCAAACGACAGCGTAAACGCTTCCGGCATGTGCTGGGTAATCAGGATGCCGGGGGCATCGGGGGGCATCGGCAACAGGAATTCCTTGATCGCCTCGGTACCGCCAGTCGATGCGCCGACAATGATCAGCTTCTCGGTCTTGCTGATCTGCTGACGCCGGATCGGTAACACCGCATCGGCCGAATGTGCCGGTGGGATATCGCCCAGCAGCGGCGGCGGGGTCGACGGTACGGCGGCAGCCACCAGCCGCCGTGGCCGCGATACAGAGGCGGCGCGAATCTTGTCGCCGATTTCCTGTGCGTATTCCTGCATGCCATGGGCAATGTCGATTTTCGGCTTGGCCACAAAATCCACGGCCCCCAATTCCAGGGCGCGCAATGTTGCTTCCGATCCGGATTCGGTCAACGACGAAATCATGATCACCGGCGTCGGCTTGAGCCGCATCAGTTTCTCCAGAAAACTCAGTCCATCCATCCTTGGCATTTCGATATCGAGCGTAATCACATCCGGGCTCAGATTGCGGATCAATTCCCGCGCGGTCAGCGGGTCAGGCGCAGTAGCCACCACCTGCATACCCGGCTGGGCATTGATGATTTCCTTCAACAGGCTGCGGATCAGCGCGGAATCGTCGATGACAACGACACTTATCCTGTCTTTCATCGATGCACCCATTCCGTTTTACATGCGAGCCGACGGAGCGCCGCAGTATCAATCGAACAGTTCGACATCGCCTTCCACCTTGGAGAAACGCAGCCGCGCGCTGTAGTCCTTTTCGCGGTCGACAATCGTGTTGTTGTGTACCGATTTCAGCTTGCGCACCAACACCCGGCCGGTGTGCGGAAAGTAATAAACCTTGCGTGGATAAACATCGAGCAAGTCTTCGGCAACCACCGGAATATGCTCCAGTGCGAGAAAGTCTTTTACAAACAAGGAATTCTTCTGCCCGACGTTGGAAACGGTAAAGCCCCGCAATACATTGCCGCCACCAAAGATCTTGGCTTCCAGATTGCTGCGCCGCGCCCCCATTTTCAACACCTGGTTGATCAGCATTTCCATTGCATAAGTACCATAGCGGGTTGGCAGGCCGATCATCGAGTCGGCATCCTGACTGCTTTCCGGCAGCATGAAATGATTCATGCCGCCGACGCCCGACTGGCGGTCGCGAATGCAGGCAGCGACGCACGAACCGAGCACGGTGACCAGTACCATATCGCGCGATGTCGCATAGTATTCGCCAGGCAGGATTTTCGCCGCCTGCATCTGGAAATGCTTGTCGAAATACAGCGTCGGGGCAAGCACTTCCTCGAAATTTTCAGGCATTGACGGCCTTGCCTTTCTCGCTCAAGCGATACACCGTTTTCTGGCACGACCGGAACAAATCGGCCGAATGATGCAGATTCTCCGAATGGCCAACGAACAGCAGGCCATCGCTACGCAGCAACGGTGCGAATTTCTGCAGAATGGCGCGTTGAGTCTCCTTGTCGAAATAGATCATCACATTGCGGCAGAAAATCGCATCCAGCGGCCCGCGCACCGGCCAGTTGCCATCCAGCAGATTGATCTGCCGGTAGGTGATCAGCTCGCGCAGTTCGCGCCGTACCCGCACCAGCCCGCTCTTGTCGCCGCGCCCGCGCAGGAAGAACTGCTTGATGCGTGCCGCCGACAGCTGGGCGATCTTGTCCTCGGTATATATGCCGTTGGCGGCTTTGGCCAGCACATTGGTATCCAGATCGGATGCCAGAATCGTTACCGGCGGCCGCAACGAGCCAAACGCCTCGACCGCAGTCATCGCCAGCGAATACGGCTCCTCACCGGTTGATGACGCCGCACACCAGATGGTGATTTCACGCCGCTGCTGCGCCAGCTTGTGCAGATAGTCATGCAGAATGTCGAAATGATGCGCCTCACGGAAGAACGAAGTGAGATTGGTTGTCAACGCATTGACGAAGTGCTCCCACTCGCTATGTTCCGGATGCTTGAGCAAGTCCAGATACTGCTCGAAGCGCTCCATTCCCAACGCACGCAGGCGCCGCGCCAAGCGGCTGTAAACCATCTGCTCCTTGCTGTCGTTGAGATTGATGCCGGCATGCTCGTAAATCATGCGTTTCACTCGCAGGAAATCCTGGTGAGTGAAATGAAAATCACGCACACCGGATTCGACTGACGCAATACGCTCATGCGCCATATTCAGCACTCCTCCCATTCGTCATTGCCGGGTGCAGCACCGGCAAATCTTGCCGCGCCATTTCGCCCAGCGCGGCAACGGATTGCGTCATCTGCGGCATGGTCCGGCCGGCGTCATCCACCAGCCGCACACCGCTTTCCAGCCGGTAAACCGGGCCACCGCTCAGCTGCCTGATTTCCTTGGCGGTACAGGCCGGGCGGGGTGTCGGACAGTATCCCTCGCTGACAAGCGCGACCACACCCTGCCCGCCGACGCGCACAGATTCGGCCGATGCGTTCAGGGCAGGAATATTGATCTGGCAAGCGATACCGTCGATCGCGGCAATGATGCGGCTGGCGGCTTCTTCGGAATTACCGGCCTGCTGTTCGGTGCACACCGGCAGATTCCGGTGGCCTGCAGCGATCTCCTGCACCGCACCGTCGATAGCACCAGTCGCCGCTGCAATGCGTTGCACAATGGCGCACAATTGATCCACCGAAACATCGGCGGCGTACTGGAGATCGGCGCATGCCTCCTGATGATCGCGAAGTATGCGCTGGTCGAGTCGTCCGTTAATCAACACCACCAACGTACGCTGCGGCTCTTCCGGCCCGCCGGGGCTGGTTTCCGGCTGCAGGAAAAAGCCTTGCTTGCCCTGCAGCGCCACACGCCGGGTGAAATCGCCTGCCGCGGCAGACTGCACCGGCTCGGCAATTTCACTTTCGGCTTGCTGCCGAATTGAGCCGAGCCGCACACCATTGGCATCTGCGACAGGCTGGGCTCCGGCGCAGAAAACACTTGCGGCATAGCGGCGCATCCGCCAAACCGCCGCGCCAGCCGGCAGCATACCACCGACGCTGAGCGAACGACCGATTTAGAACTCCTCCCATTCGTCTTCAGCCAACGGCTTCTGC
>ERZ724505.2167-NODE-2167-length-10041-cov-3.850591_pt1 | contig 10041 bp, 13 predicted proteins | sample MGYA00376038_ERZ724505 | MGnify/ENA primary metagenome ERZ724505 (study PRJEB28724, sample SAMN07190884) | wastewater metagenome | isolation source: effluent of sewage treatment plant in Hong Hong | place: Hong Kong | collected 2016-03-17 ...
AGGTGCAGACTCTGCAGGCAAAGAAGCCGCAGCATTTGGTCGTAGCGCCAAAGCAACTGCCGAAAAAATTGCAGCAGAAGCAGCTGAACTAGGGGGCGAAGCTCGTACTCGTGCCCGCCGCGTAGCAGACGATGCCAAAAAGACCGCCGAGACAATCCAGAAAGACGCTGAAAAACGCCTAAAGTAAATTGAGAGTTTTATGAATATAAATAATCCCGACTGGATCGGGATTATTTATATATCAATCGGTCCGTCGAGCCGTTGGTATTTTGTACCGATCTTTTCTGCAATTGATGCCGACCAGCGGTCGACCGTCGCCTTGCCTAAGTCTGAGAGAATCGCATCGTGTGTTGGAAAAGCCATGGTTGGTTTGATAGAGCTAAAGAACTCGGCCGTTTCATTGTATTTTAGCCAGGGTGCTGACACGGGCAGAGCAAGTACCGGTACGTCACGTCCTTCTGGTAGCGCAAAAGAATCGCCAGGATAGTACACTTGTTGGTTTATCAGAACACCAACATTCTGATCAATCGGCCAACCGTCTACGATAAGCGCATGTTGGCCACCAAAAAACTCCAGCTCAAAGGCACCAATCTTGACGCCTTCATTAGCCGTAACTGTTTGTGTGTTGAAGCCATCAAGCTGATCTACTACCTGCTCGGCACCCAAGATCACCACATCAGGGTTTGTGGCGACAATTGCTTGTAATTTTTCTTTATCCCAATGGTCAGGATGAACATGAGTAATCACAACACCTACAACATTGTCAGGAACGACAAAATCTGATGTGTATGCTCCTGGATCAACAACAAGCACCTGCCCATCTTTTTCTACGGTAAAGCACGCATGTTCGAATTTAGTGAGTCGCATATCAATATTCCTCCTTAAACCATTTTGTAAATTTCTGTCGCGCTTTACTAATCTTGGGCTCTATGATTATTGTGCAATAGCCAGCTGCAGGATTTTTATTGAAGTAGTCTTGGTGGTAATCTTCAGCTGGATAGAATGTATCGAGTGATTGTAATTCAGTAACGATGCCATTGCCCCAATGCTCTTTGGCGCGTTCAAGCGCTGCCTCAAAAGCTGCTTTTTGTTTCTCGTCACCGTAGAACATAGCTGAACGATATTGTGTGCCAACATCATTACCCTGACGATCGAGGGTAGTCGGGTCGTGGATCAAAAAGAACAAATCCAAAATCACATCGCTAGGTATCACCGATTCATCAAATGTAATCTGCACCGCCTCAGCATGGCCAGTGTTGCCAAGCGATACTTGCTCGTACGACGGATAGGGTAAGTCACCGCCAGCGTACCCGCTTACCACAGATTCAACCCCACGCAGTCGCCGATACACGGCGTCTAAGCACCAAAAACATCCCCCTGCTAGCACGTACGTTGTCATATATCTATTATACTAGTCGTAGTGGACTATGACGAATTTGCGCGACTACTAAGCCAGCAAGGTGAAGAACTATACCGTGACATGCCGTGGCGACAGGATACACGGCCCTATTATGTGTTGGTGAGCGAGCTCATGCTGCAACAAACCCAGGTTGATCGGGTGATTCCAAAGTTCAATGCATTCATTGCGGCATTTCCAAATGAACAGGCACTTGCGACGGTGAGTCTTGCAGATGTACTAAAGCTCTGGCAGGGGCTTGGGTATAATCGACGGGCAAAGTTTTTGCATGACGCAGCTAAAAAGGTTGCCCAGCTAGGCGATTTTCCGAATGATGAAGCAGGGCTTGTGGCACTTCCTGGCGTGGGCAAAAATACAGCTGGTGCAATGCTGGCGTACGCCTATAACAAACCAGCGATTTTTATAGAGACAAACGTGCGCGCAGTGTACATACATCACTTTTTCAATGATCAAGACGTAGTTGACGACAAAGACATTCGCAAGGTTTTGGAGCAAACAATTGACCATAAGCACCCACGAGAGTTCTATTGGGCGCTGATGGACTATGGCACAAGCTTGAAAAGGCAGGGCATACGACCAAGTCGTAGCAAGCATTACAAAAAGCAATCTGCACTCAAAGGTAGTGTACGCGAGGTGCGTGGGCAAATAGTTGCCTTTTTAACAACGAATGATGTGTCCGAATGGCAACTCAGTGCCGCGCTAGGCGCTGACGAACGATTTGCAGGAGCACTCGCGGGTTTACTGCGCGACGGACTGATTACAAAGACGGGTGATATACTGCATTTGACCAAATAGCCTACAGTGGCGATAATAGACAAGTATGAAAAAAGTTTCTCTGGCGCTTGCACTGCTTGTTGTAGCAACGATTGCAATGGCAACGCTACCAGCGCATGCGCAGCAAGCAGATGTCATGACCGATCAACACATTGATCGTATTAAAAACAGCTGCCAGTCGGCGCTTGCAACACTCAACCAGATTCATGCCAACGACGCCCCCGTGTACATAAATCGTAATCAAGCTTACTTTTCAATAAGCGACAAGTTGATTGCAAGGTTTAACAGTCGCCTCGCTTTAAATAGTTACGACACGACCGGACTTGTAAAAATTGCCAGTGAATACAACGACGCGCTCACAGAGTTTCGCTCGGCCTACAAACAGTACGACAACGCCATGGCAGATCTGACTAAAATGAACTGTAGCCGTCAACCAGTTGGGTTTTATGACAAAGTGACCAATGTACGAGGACTCCGCGCAAATGTGAAAGAAGCAGTCGAAAAGCTTCACAAGTTGATTGCGCAGTATAGCGAAGCGGTCGATGCGTTTAAGGCGCAGCATGAAACAAAATTGAGGGCGAGTGCAAATGACTGAAGATCAACTAGAAGTTAAGGCCACACGACCTTGGTATAGGGCAGAGCTTGTGGTATTTATCGTGGGGAGTGTGTGCGTGGCTGCCGGGCTGGTGCTTGTCAGTATGGCGCTTTACAACTCTAGCGGCGCAGCGCAGCTTGATCTTAGTCGTCCTGGCTACAAAGCCGTACAAGACAAGGTAGACCAAACAGATACCTTTAAGTCATTCCCTGCGACAGGATCGGTAAATAGCAAAACAATCGATGATTTTCAGAAATTATATAGCAAGCAGGTGCAGCAAGTAACGGCAAATAGTGCATTTGACCCTGCAGTGCTCGACGACCAAGCGCTTGGTATCGACGCGCCGAGTGCCGACGAGTAAAAGTCTAAGGGGCAAGCTTCACATCTGATTTATCGAGCGCCTCGAGCAGTCGGCGGCGCATTTCGGCTATAACTGCCCATTGATCGGACGGTTGGGTCTTGCCCGCAATAATTATTTCGAGCGAGGTACCAGTGAATTCGCCAACTGATACAAAGGCAGGTGGATCGATAATCTTATTTTTCCATTTTTCCTCGTGGCTGAGCTCTTTGCCGATTCTGTCTACAATGCCAGCGATCTTTTTGACGTCCGACGCTGGATCGACCGTGATGATAAATCTGGCCATGCTGTAGCCCATCGTTTTATTGATCACATGCGTGATCGATCCGTTGGGCAGGTAATGCACATTGCCATCTATGTCGCGAATCACGGTGCTGCGACTACCAATACGCTCCACGGTGCCGCTGGCATTGTCGCCAAGCTCAACTATATCGCCCACGCGGTATTGATTTTCGCCAATTACAAATAGGCCCGCCAAAAAGTCTTTTATGACAGACTGCGCACCAAACCCGAGTGCTACGCCCACGACACCCGCGCTGGCAAATAGTGGTGCCAGTAGTGCATCGGCATGGTCTACCGCTTCGCGAAAGAGCGCCACCAAAACAACAATCACAATAAATATATGCCAAACATTACGCACTACACCAGCCAATGTTTTTTGGCGCTTTTCTATGTCTTTTTGATGCCATTCGCGGTGGCGAGCAGTGCGTACCCAGCGCTTAACCAGTCTCGAAAGTATGCGTCCGCCCACATAGTAGGCAAGTATGCCAGTGACAATGATGACCAGCATCGAAGCAAAGTGCTGGTTAAGCCACGCGGTAAATGGCTGCCATAGATCAACATGCGCTTTCAGCCAGACTTGTAGAGATTCCACCATATCTGTGATAGATTATACCATGGTATGACAGAGGTTAATCCGAATGATTTTATCATCACCAGGAAGCGCAAATTGTATAAATTTGCGCTGTTTACCAATTCGCCAATTTGTTTTGAGCTAGAAGACTGGCGGGCGCGTGCTGTCGATGTAGTTGAGCTAGGAGCGGGCACTGGGCTGTTTAGTGTGGAGCTTGCAGCCTTGCACCCCGAAAAAGTATTTGTAGCGGTTGATGTAAAAGCCGATCGTCTGCAAAAGGGCGCAGCCGAGGCAGTGGAGCGTGGTCTCACAAATATATTTTTTGTGCGAGCTAGGGCAGATCAGCTAGCCGAGGTTGTCCCGACTCATTCTCTTGAGTCACTCTGGATTACCTTTCCCGATCCATTTCCTAAAAAACGCGCCGCTCGTCGCCGCATGACACACGCACATTATTTACAGCAATACCAGGCACTACTTGCCCCTGGTGGCGCACTGTATCTAAAGCACGACAACCCAGAGTTTTTCAACTGGTCACTCGAGCAGTTAGTGAGCGAGAAATGGCACATCGACCAATTGTCGTTTGATCTGCATGATTCAGAACTGTCAGGCGACTACAAAATCCAGACCACCTACGAACAGCGTTGGCTAGGTGAGGGGCTAGTGACGAATTTTGTAAAAGCGCTTCCAAAGTCTGCGAAATAAGTCGTATACTTTGGGAACTGCTGGACGGGGCATGGCGGCGTGCCGTCCAGCCGGATGTCCTCAGTCAGTGTGTCTGGCTTTCCAGCCATGCCTGTTCTTCGTCGGCCATCTCCTGGTTGTATGCCGTGATGCAACGAATGTCGTTGCAGGTGAGTTCGCCGTAACTCATGGGCGACCTGCATATGGGACAGATCTTCATGATTACCTTTCGGTGACACTTCGACGGAGGATCGTCAAAGAACGAGCCAAGTAGCTTACTTTATTATTTTAGCATAAAATGTACGAAAGTCAATAATACCCCTTCTGTCCTCGTCTTTTTGCTATTGAATTTCGATGGTAGAAAGACGAGTGCTACTGTGCACGATATGCAGGTTCTGCTTTTTCGAGTATATGTCGCAGAGTAGCATGAGGTGTAGGGAGCGATTCGTTAATGCGCTCGCCGCTAAAGTCGCGGGCAAGTCGTCTGCCTATTGATGTTGCTAGGCTGGTCGGGACGGTATAGGCAAGGTGTGCTTTGCGAACAATCTCGGGTGCTTTCGAGTAGATCCCTTCGACGATGATTACAGGAGCAGCCTCAATAACACCATCAATAACCGGTTCCTGCGCAGAGAAGTCGAAGCGTGTACGAGCTACAAACTCGCCAGCAAGCAGACGGTCAATATCTGCAGCTGCTTGCGCTGTGTCATAGACGAATGGATCGTCCCAATTATCCCATGGCTCGCCTTTGTGTGCGTCGAGAAACCGTTTACCTTTGTTGTAGTCATCCGTCGAGCGCACCACAGATTCACTACCATCTTGTAGCAGTCGATTTTGTAGTTCGGTCACGACTGTCGACTTGCCAGAGCCGCTGCGACCCATGATTCGTACAACTGTTGGCTGGCCGTTTCGGTAGCGCAGGCTTTCGCAGATTGCCTCGATGTTTAGTGGCGGCTTTGGTACGAGTGCCTCGCGGCCTTCATTTTGTAACCGGTGCTGATAGTGCGCACGCCATTCATTGTTTGCCTGGCTGTCGCCGGTTACTTCGATAAATTGATTGGTGAGATTATAGCGCCCAACAAACGACTCCCAGCCATATTTACCTTCTGCTTCAGCTTGTATGTGTCCATCTTCAAACCAGTCGATCACTACTCCCTGTGCTGTTTCTGCGCGCAACTTGCGTATGACAGGCAGCTCTGGTGATCGATAATATTCATACGTTTCTTGACTGATTTCCGTTTCGATCTCTAGTCTATCAAGCCCCTCTGCAGTTACGCGGCCAGTGTCTTTTAGCGTTGCATGATACACGAGCTCACCATTTTTGCTTGTTTGTCTTAGCCGCAGACTATATTGTTCACTCGGATGGCTCAGATAGAGCTGTTCGATAGGCTCTGTATACTCGCGAAATAACTGTAAGTTTTCAGGAAATAGCGGTAAGAATTTTCTTTCGACTTCTCGGTTTGGTTTTTGCTCAAATTCTTTGTTCATAGTTATCTTTTCGGCCATAATGTATCCCTTTCTTTAATATTCCGTTGGGTGCGTTTCGGCGGAGTTTGCTTTAACGATTCGAGCATTGTCATGAATGGGTGAGATAAACATTGGTACGGCAATACGACCAATGCCAACCTTGCTGAGCTGTGCTTCGGGTGTGTATTCTCGGGTGACTGCTCGGTGCAGAGTGGCGGGAACTTTGTCAGGTAAGTAACTGTCGGCTGCACCGCGAAATGCTGCAACGTCGGTACTGGCATTGTGCCATGTCTTGTCGACTCGGTGCTGCAAGCCTGGTGCAGTTTGGTGTATATCAATAGTCCACGACGATTTATCGACATGTTCTTTGATGAGTAGTGGTGTACTGTCGCTGCCGATTGGTCGTTGGCCCGGTGCGGCAACTAAGTGATACATGATTACGCGAGTAAGTATTTGTTCACGACGTCCACGCTCGGCGGCAAAAAAGTTTGTAAGGTACTCTACCGGATCAAGACCAAATGCGTTTGCGACATCGGTTAGGTAAGGTCTTGCAATCGCTTCTTCAACAAATTCGTTCAGTTTAGCAGTAGCAGCGATAGCATCGACCGCTTCTGCAGGCGCACCACTACGCCGAAAGTCGGCCACCGCGAGACTGTCGGCATGAATAACGGTTGTCGGATTTATGATACCGTTAAACTCGGGGTTTGCACCACGAATACCTATGTCGGATGCTGGCTGCTCTGGATTCCAGGGGCCAAACATCGGATTGCCGTTTTTATCTTTGAAAGATATGTATTTTCCTGGCTTATCTTTTTCGTCGGTGAACGTTATGACTCCGGAATCCCTGTTGTAGAAACCATCATAGAGCGTACTATGGGCAATGAGCGATGCCTCCTCGGCGTCTTTTATATATACATCAAGCTCGTGCTGTGTCGCTGCATCTACGATGCTAGTTGTTGGTATGCCTCACTCAATATTTGTCCTCAGGTTTTGTTTGTTGTGATTCATGGCTCAATACCCTCTCTTGTATTTAACAGATGACAAGTACAGCATATCGTGCTAATCTAAGTACGTATAGAAAGTATATTTTGACTCAAATCAGATTGAGCTATGATTGAACAAACCGAAGTAAAACACCACATACAAAAGCACATATTGGGCGTGCTTATATTTCACAAAACCGCTCGATTTCGTGATATGCGTGCCCCGAGGGTAGACACTAATCTTTACAGCTATCACCTTACTCAGCTGTTAAAAAATGGCTTAGTCAAAAAAGTTGAGGGTGGGTACAGTCTCGATACGAAGGGCTTGGTGTATGTCGATCGCCTCAACGTTAACAAGCTATTTGTGCGTCAGCAGGCGAAAATTGTCACTATGCTTGTGATTCAGAATGGTTACGGTGATGTACTCATGTATCAAAAGCTTCGCCAGCCTTTTATTGATCTATGGACGCTCCCGCAAGGCAAGGTGCACAATGACGATATATCGATCATGGCTGCAGCTCACCGAGAAGTGGAAGAAAAGATCGGTGGTCTAGACATAGAGCTTCGACATGTGGGCGATGGCTATATTCGGTTCATGGATGATGCCGAGGTGACGAATTCCATGCTTGTGCACGTATTCTATGGGCAGGTCGAGAATTCAGAGATTGCTCCACATTTACAGTGGGTGAAGCTGCGAGAGCTTGATAGTTATGATACGGCACCCGCTGCCAAGGAAATCATCGCCCGTACACTTTTTCGCGATCCGTTCTTTTTTGAAGAATTTACCGAGGAGTGGTAGCTTACTTAAATTATATGTTGCAGTGCGGCAATAGTTTGAGAGGGTGAAATAGCATGAATGGTTTGCATGCCGAGCTCTTTTGCCGCGTCTAGGTTATCTTGTCTATCATCAATAAACACTACTTCCTGGGCGGGAACGCCAAGATTTTGAAGCGTATATTCGTAGGCCTCAGTGCCTGGTTTACGTAAGCCAATCTCATGTGACAGAAAGACATGTGGTTCAAAAATATCGTAAGTGCCCTTTATACGGTGAATACTTGCGTGCGGTTCGATTGTATTTGAAAGGATGGCAAGCCGTATTCCAGACCGACCGATAGTATGCATCTCTTGGATAACATCGTCGTATTGCTCAAAGTTTTCCTCAAATCGTGTACCAAATATGTTTTCGGCAGTACTAACAAGAGGTGCACCATGTTCCGCAAACTGATTCCAGAAGGTCTGCTCATCGATCTGACCACTTCCATATTGGTCGATAAGCGATGGCCAAAGTCGTTTAAAACTCGCATCATCGAGCCCAAGGCGGGTTTGCACATCTGTGGCCGTACCATCGTAATTGCGGATCAGTACGCCACCAACATCGGTAAGGAGTACCGTCGGACGTTGATTTTCGATGCTCATAGGATCATTATAACATAATAACTATAAAATAGCAATTTATAAGCCAAATACCTATCAATCAGTCAGCTTTTCGCGCACCCAGCCGTCAACCGTACCTGCGCCCATGATCAGTACTAGTGCCCCGCTGTCGCGGGCTTGCTGTATGGTTGCCCATAGGTCATCACTTAGTTCAGCAAAGTTTACACTGTCAGGGTTGGTGACATTGGCCGCAAGTTCTTCGGGTGTGAGCACAGGTAGATCAGGATCTTCACGGGTAAGATAGGTGGGCAGCCAGTACACATGCGAGGCAAGGGCAAAACAATCAGTATATAGTTCGCGCACGGCATGTTGGCGAACGTTTTGATGGGGCTGATACACCACGACCACATTATCGCTCAGCTCCCGCGCCATGGCGATTGTAGCGGCGATCTCGCGTGGGTGCACTGCATAGTCGGTGTACAGATTGGCCGCAAGTTTTTCGAAACGACGATCAACGCCAGGGAATTGATTCAGTGCGCTCACTACATCACCAGCAACCCCCAATCGTTCAAGGGCTTTGACAACCAGACTAGCATTGCGGCGGATATGCTCACCGGCTAACTGCATGCTCGCAACGTCGCCGTCGCCAAGCACCCATGCATTTGCGCCGTCACCAAGTTTCTCGGCGGTGTCGTGCCACAATATGCTGCCGCTACTTTGCGCGAGGAACGTCCGAAACGCTGCCACATAGTCCTGTTCGGTGGGGTAGGTATCGGGGTGATCGTAGCTAAGTGACGGTATAACAGCAAGGTACGGGTGGAACTGCAAAAAGTTATGATCGTATTCGTCGCATTCGTACACAAAATACTCGCTGGCTGGGTCGAACTTGCCGCTTGGGCCAAACGACATAGTGGTACCCACAGAGTAGCTGACAGGAATACCAAGCTGTTGAAAAGCCCATACAAACAGCGAAGTAGTAGTGGTTTTACCGTGCGTGCCTGCTACGGCAATGAGTTTCAGATTTTTTTCGGCAATGATATGCGCCAGCAGCTCGTCACGTTTGGTGACTTTTATGCCAAGCTGCGAAGCAAGCTGCAGCTCGGGGTGATCAGCAGGCAGTCCAGAGGTATAGACGAGCCAATCGACTGGTTGCTCACTGTGGGTCGCTTGCAAAAATTCACCAGATTGGTCGGTGCTAATCACTACGCCGCGTTCTTGCAGCTGCGACGTCATGAGCCCTGATTTTGGATCAGACCCAGACACGCTATAGCCTGCATCGAGCGCAATCTCTGCCAGAGGTCCCAGGCCCACACCACCAATACCAGAGAAGTAGATATTCATATGCTTACTAGTCTCGCACGGGTGATATAATAGTGTCAAACAGGGGCATCACACAAACATGATCCAAACAATCATTCATCGGCTACTGAGGCGGCGTCATTTCTGGCGCTATGCCACCTTTGACGAGGTTGCCGAGCTCTATGCTTCGCGGGTCATGCGGCTCCTCGCGCAGTATATGATCAATATGTTTGTGGCGGTGTA
>ERZ724505.2168-NODE-2168-length-10038-cov-49.754783_pt1 | contig 10038 bp, 15 predicted proteins | sample MGYA00376038_ERZ724505 | MGnify/ENA primary metagenome ERZ724505 (study PRJEB28724, sample SAMN07190884) | wastewater metagenome | isolation source: effluent of sewage treatment plant in Hong Hong | place: Hong Kong | collected 2016-03-17 ...
TGCTCTAATCTACTGAGCTAACGAAGCAATAAAATTTAAAATAAATAATAAGGAAACAAATATGACTTCATTACCAAACTGTTACATCACAACTCAAGAAGAAATTGAGAATATGAAATCAGATTCTCTAATTTTTATTAATTGTGAATATTGTAATATAGAGTTTTCTATACAAAAGAAAAAACTAACATACCAATTTAAAAATCAAAACAGTTATAGAACAACATGTAGTGTTAGTTGTTTTATGAAACTTAAATCAAAAGATTCTAAAATAGATACAACTTGTAAAACATGTAACAAAGAAATTACAAAAACAAAAAAAGAAATAGAAGAATCTAAATCTGGGTTTGTATTTTGCTCTAAATCATGTGCTGCCATTACTAATAATAGTATTTCAAAATTAAAAACAGGTAAAAATATATTGAATTCTTACTGTTGTAGTCAATGTAATAAAACTTTTACAAGCACAGTAAATAATTTAAATAAATATATTACTTGTAGTATGCCTTGCTGGCAAGAAGCTGAAATGAAAACTAAAACTATGGCAGACGTATGTAAAAGATCAGGGTCTAATACTTATGACAATATTAGAAAAAATGCTAGAAATTATTCTAAATACATTTACTTGCCAAAATGTGCATTATGTGGGTATGATAAACATTATGAAGTTTGCCATTTAAAAGCCTTAAAAGATTTTTCAAGAAATGAATCACTATTTGAAGTTAATAACAAAACTAATTTGGTGCATTTATGTCCAAATTGTCATTGGGAATTTGATCATAATTTAATACCAATTGAAGTAATTATTGAAGCTCAAAGTAATAATTTGATAAATCAATAAAAGTTAAAACAGATTACCTTAGTTTTTATCCACAACCGCTGCTTGGGTTCCGCCAAGTTACCGAGTCGAACGGTATTCGTTTTATTACCATTAAAAAGTTTGTAAGTTATTGCTGCATGTAATCTTTAATTTTATGTATTAATCTTTTGGATAATTATTTTTATTCATTAGGTATCAAGTCCAATGTTTGTTTAACAAAATATAAATCATCTAAGATTTTTTTAATATGTTGTAAATCAACGTTTTCTGCCAATGCGTTAGAACTATTTTGTAAAATATTATCAAAATATAAATTATCATTTAAACATCTAGTATAAAAATCAATATAAACTTGAGTAATAAGTTTGCTAATTTTTAGTAAGTTTTTCTCTGTGTTAGCATTGATTTGAAATACACGGGCGTAATTTTTAGAAATGTATAAGATAGGAAAATATTTTAAATTGTTAGTTAAGGTTTCATACCAAAAATCATAATTAAAAAAATTTTCTTTTGTTAAAAAGACTATAGATTTTGTAGTATCATAACGATCACTAACTTTTTTGTCTTTATAATACTCTGTAAAAGGTATAATAGTTTTATTAAATTCAAGAACTACTACAGGATTGCCATTTAAAAAGTCAATACCATTTCCTGTAGTAAATAATAAGTGAGTTAACACATTTATTGGGTTTGAAAAAGCTGTAGTATATTTAATCTGAATTTCTGTAATATATTGAATTAAATAATCCATCAGTTATGAACTCCTGTCTTTAATTGAAATGAGCATATAATGAATACATAGTTTAAGCTCATCAATTAAATTAATTTTAAAATAAATGGGATGTTTCCATCCCAAAATTTATTTACATCCAATCGTAACGAGAATGTTCAAGTGTTTCAATCATAACATTGTATGGAGTGAAATTCTCAAAATTAACATTAAAAATTGATTTAATAATTGATGGACTGTACCCTGAAACTAAAGAACAACCTGATTGGTCTTTAGTCACTGGAACTGGTAATTCACCAACACGAGTAGTATTTCCACCGCAGATGTTCCACCAAACGAATTCAGGTGTTTTATAACCAGCTTCACGATATAGTTGCTCAACTTGTTCAACAGAAGTCATATTGCCATTATACCTATTGAATTGCATGTCACTAAGAACAACAATTGCTTTAGGCATATCTTCTTGTGGAACTTTGTTTTTAACAGCAAGGTCAACAATAAGTTTGACTGATGCAATTAAATTAGTACTTCCACCCCAACTAGCATGTCTAACAGTATTGTACATTCTCTCAAGAGTTGCATTTTTTGGTAGAGCTACTAATTTTGGATTAGTGTTAAAAGTTAAAAATAAATCTTTAAAAACAGATTTATTTTTAGTTGCCATGTACAGACCAATTGCAATAGCGACATCAATAGCTAAGTATTTAGAATATCCTTGAATTGATTGACACATACTGGAAGATACATCAATTACAGGAAGAATAGTAATATCTTCTGGCATAAAGTTTGGAAGTGAATTCCAAAGAGTTTGTGCTGTTTTGTTTGAAACTAAATTTCCAAAAGGACCAATGACTTCATGAGGCCATAAAGTAGTTGCATTAATCTTAGTTTCACCTGTTTCTACTTTATTTAAATATTCAGTGTATTTTTCAGGACTATGGCGTTTAAATGCGAACTTATAAATGTTGTGAGCTTTACTAGGAACATGTTCGTATTTAATAGCATCCCAGTTATTAGCACACATATCAGTTTCTACAACTTTAGTATGTTGCACTAAAAGTTTACGATACTGTTTTGGAGTTAATCCCATGCGCTTTTGAATTAAAAGAGGAATAATATCGTAATTTGATTTACGATCTTCTGCTTTAACCATTTTACGAGGAAGCCATTTACATAACAGGCCATTTGGTTCAGGTTTTGAAAGTTCTTCTACAATCAAATTAAGTACATAGTTACTAGGTCGTTTGTTACTACCTTTCAATACTTCAAAAATATCGTCCCAGCGTCCTACTTCAATAAAAGCCTTGATAATTTTACTTTCAATAATTAATTCAGGATATGAATCAGCAAGATAAGAAAGAATTTTACGAGAATTGTTACGAATTCCTTTACCATTTCGTACATCACGCGTGTGAAGTAAATTACGAATAGCTAGGTTACGATCTTCATTAAAAGCTTGTTTAAATACTTCTAGTGCATTAAAATTAATATTACCTGATTTTGCAAAGAAATCTAGATTAGTATCTAGTGTGCTTTTAAAAGCAGGTGCACCGTTTTCTGTTAAAGTTTGATTTGCTTGATTTTGAGCTGCTGCTACGAATGAGTTTAACATTTTTTATTGTCTATCTATAAAAATTATGTTTGCCAGAATGGTAGGGGTCGAACCTACAATCTACATTTTTGATATTAAATTAGTTGCTGTAAATATTTTTTACAAAATATATTGTTAATTTTTTGTCGCTTTACCAATTAAGCTACATTCTGAATATTATTTAGAATTAATATGGTTAATAATATCACCATTAATTAAAGATACATTTTGTAATGAGGTACTACCTTGAATAAGAATATCTCCGTTTGTACTATAAATATTTTCAACATTTCCTTTAACTGCTAAATCTGAGCCTGTAATATATAAATTATCAAGAGTACCTTCTACAACAATTTTAATATTTCCAGATGACTTTGAAATATCAAGAGGTTTCCCATTAATAATAATTGAATTGCCATTAATTACAATCGAACTTGAATCTGGAACTATAAAAGTTTCTTCTTGAGAAAAAATATCAAAAATTGTTTCAAATTCTTTAAAAAAGTTTTTCATCTAATTTGGTTTCCATAGGTTTGCAAAAGTTAATACTTTTGGATTATTTTCTCTTGGACAAATTACAATACAAGTAGGCTCTCCATTACATGTTTTATTTTCATGTCCTAGATAGATATTTTCTAATTCTTGAATTTTTAAAAATTCTTTAAAATTTACCTTTAATACTACTTTTTTAAAAGATGTAGTTAACCAAAGATTATAATCATTTAAATCTTTAAATTTAAAATGTGCTCCAAGTACAGAATGAGCTACTAATGTTGGGACAATATAATCAGGTACATCTTCCCTTACTGCGATATACATTTTCATTTTTTAATATCATGTAAGAATTAATTTATATAAAAGAACAATAGCAACAAAGTAAGAGCCACGAGTAAATAAAAGTCATATAACAACTTAAAACAAATTACGTGGATTTTATAAAATTTAAAAGATGAAATTTAAAATTTTATAAAAATAATATTTAAAATTTAAAATGTAATATTTAAAATGTACAGGACGACAATTGAATTCTGAGTTCAATTTTTCCAGACATACCAGTCTATCATTTTTAAAGAAAATATTATTTTTTTATTTTAAGACATAAAATATAAATGTCTGTTATATATTTATATTTGCCTTACTTTATTGCCATTGTTTTGTTTGGTTTATTTACAAATTAATGTAAATAACCCAATTAGATATTTACTTCAACAATTGTAGTTACGTTTGTTTCACTTAGAACTGTATTAATTTCAGAAGTTAAATAAGTAATCTGATCTCTAATTTCAGTAAGTAATTGAGAAGGAGTTTTATTTGAATTTCCAGTAACCATTTCCATAGAATAAATATTAAGAATATTTTGTTGCAGTACTTCTTTTTCAGCAGCACTATTCCCACTTAAATTAATTTGTTCTAATTGAGGAATAATTTTAGAAGTTTCATTTGCATTGATTTGTTGCTGTGCTTTATAAACTTGCATTTGAAGAGCATTTAGATACTCTTGTTTTAGTTCTAATGATTCTTTATATACAAGAATTTTTGCAATTGAAGTAGGAGTACCTAAGAAATCCACATAAGTATTTAAGTTAGATTTCATAATAGCTTCTTTTAATACCGCAATTAGATTAAAAGCACTAGTTACTTTATCATTGTTACTTTGTAAATGACTTTTAAGCTCTTGGAAAGATTTAAAAGAACTATCTACTGGAAGATGAGAAGATCCTTTAATACAAGATACAAAAGTCTCTTTAGAAATAGTATCTTGAAGATCTTGCTTAGTTTTTTTAATAAGAGCTAAAGCACGATGAACTGTCATTTGTTGAGTCATAAGGATACCTTTTTAGTTTTATTGTTTATAATTTAAAATTACTTTTAATTTTTTAGTTAATTCTAAATTAATTGGGAAATCTTGTACATTAAGTACAGTGTTAAAATCTAAAGCAGATTCTTTATATTTTACACTTTTTTGTTTGATTAGTTTAGAAAAAGAATGATCTGAAAAATTTAATAACTGAGATTGAATTTGAGGTGTTAGTTCATAAATTTTAATTTCATTAGAATTGAAAGTAACATCAATTTCAATAGTATTTAAAGAATTTTCATTAACCTCTAGATTAAAAATTTTAATGATTTCAAAAGCTAGTTGTTTTTTATAAGATACTAAATCTTCTTTATCAGTAAGCTCTAAAATCCAATTAAAATTATTTAATTTTTCATCAGGCATATTTAATACTTTATAATAAATTGACTGAACAGTATCTTTATTATTAATAGTATTATTATAAGACTTACTCATTTTTCTAGAAGTTTTATCAATTCCTTCTAGAATTGGAAAAGTAATATAATATTTTTGATTAGAGTCTTTAAATTTAGAACCTAATTGAATATTAAATAACTGATCAGAACCTCCAATTTCAATATCATTTTTTAAATATACAGAATCATAGGCTTGGAGCACAGGATAAATAAATTCATGTAATTGAATAGAAATATTATTTGTAATACGATTATGAAAATCAGGACGTTTACTTAATTGATTAAAATTTACTTGAGAAGAAAGTTCAAGTAAATTTAATACATTCATTTCTTTATACCAAGAGCTATTATAAACAATATTAATATTTTCGGAACCTAAGTATTTTTGAATTTGATTTAAAATAGCAGTACAATTTTGTTTGATATTTTCTTGAGTTAAAACAGGACGAGTACTATCTCTTCCTGTAGGATCACCCACTAACGCTGTGTAATCTCCAATTACAATTGTAACAGTGTGTCCTAAATTAATAAATTCTTTTAATTTACTTAAAATATAAATATGTCCTAAATGAATAAAATCTGAAGTAGGATCAATTCCAAATTTAATATTAAAAGTATTTTGATTTAAAATAGAAAAATCTTCAATATTAGTATCTGCAGCGTCTTGTAAAAAATCCATTATAATTTCAACTATTATAAAATAAAATATCTTCATTTTCTTCAGAATAAATATCAATAGGATCTGAAGAATTAATCCAAGTTAGTGCTTCTTCTCTAGTAATAAATCTTTTCATATAAGAAGTATTATCACAACCATACATCAGTACAATAAATAATTTATTTTCTTTAATTAATTGTTCTTCTACACCTGGAGTATGATCTGAACAACATAAAGGTTTATATGATAAAAATAAAGGAACATAATTATCAGAAATACACCTATCAGTAGGTGTACCAAAAGGATAATCACTGACATTTAATTTAAATGCAATTAGTTCCCAATCTAAAAATTTTAACATATGACTATTATATTTAAGAATAAATTCTGGTAAATTATTTAAATCAAGAAATAAAGGAAGCATTGTTTTTAAGTCTCAGTAAAGGAGTACGATTAATAATAAATTTGTTAAAACAATATGAATTATCTACTAAAAACATAATAGGTAAATTAATAAATTGAATATAAGTATATTGATAAAATTTATCTTGTTTTTGATAAAGAATATATTCTTTATCACAATATTTATCAACTAATTCATTATTATTATTGTACGTTAATAATTGATATTGATCATTAGTCTTAATAATTTTTTGCATAAATTAAAGCTCACGAGCTTTTTTAGTGTTTTCTAATAGTTCTTTAAGAGTAATAGGATTATTATTTAGAATAATAGTTTGAGTTAAATCCTCTTCACTACATTTATATACTTGATTAGATTTTAAAAAAGATTTTGCTGCTGTTAATGAATCACTAATTGAAAAATTAATAATATTAACTAGTTCATGTGATCGTGGATCAATAACGTTATCTACAACTGCCCAGTATACATCAAGAGACATTTCTATTTTATTCCTTATAAAATTTATCTTCACTTAAAGAGTCTAGAAATTGTTGTTTAATAATTTCAGGCTCTTTAGTTTCATCAGTCTTTTGTTTTTTAAAAAACAAATTAAATAGATATTTAAACATGTTGTTCATAGAGTACTTATAGTTTTAGCAATATTGGAATTGTAGTAATTTAAATTATGTGTTACTTCTTCTATAAAAAATGGTAACTCAGGTACTATTTGGTGTTCTGTATTTAATTCGACTTCACAAAGAACAAGATTTGATGGTGAAATAAAATCATCTACTGTATAAGTTATAGAGTTATATGTAAAAGTATATCTTTGTTTGATAATGTTGTTTTTAACAATAGAGTAATTTAAAAAAATAAGCCAAAGAATAAATGAAGTGGACGACACCTCATATTCTTTTCTAATAAAAGTATTTTTAGATTTAAATGTAAAATAAGTTTTATATTTATCTGATTTAGAGTTAGAATTATAAGAAGTTCTAACTCTAAATTCAAATTTAGAATTATTAAAATAATATTTTTGAGAAATTATTTCTGTCGATAGTTCTTTTACAGAAGATTGTAAAAAATTATAAAATTTAGATTTATCACATAAAAATTTCTTTTCTATTTCATTCATAATTTAAAGAGATTTAAGTAGTTCTTTAAGATTCAAAGCTTTACTGATAAAATCTTCTTTAATATTAGAAATTTTAATTTTATCAAAAAGTTGTTGTTGTTTTAGTTTTGCTTCTTTAATTTTTTGATTAAATTCTGAAATATGAACAAATGGTCCATGCTTAGCTGCAAAAGACTCTTTCTTTTGTTGGCGAGCTTCTCGGCGAATTTTCTTTTGTTCTAGAGTATTACGAAATGACATGATTAATTCCTATAAATAATTTTAAAAGTAAAAGACACTGATTATTCAGTGTCTTCTTGTTTTTGTTCTTCTTCTAGATCAACTTCTTGAGTGTCTAGTTGTTTAGATTCTTTTTCTAAAAATCTAAAACCTTTCAGTTTTTTAACATCAAATTTAAAAGAATTTTCTACACGAATAATAATACCTTCTTCAGGAACTTTATTATTACACATATAACAATTATTTTCTGTAAATTTAGCTTCTAGTGTTTGAATAGCTAATTGATAAAAATCATCATCAGAAAGATCTGAAACACAGATAGAAGATTTACAATATTTTTGAATTACTTGTTCAAAAGGTACAGTATTTTCAAAAATAGGTACAAACTCTAATCCAAAGTGTTTACAAAATTGTTCACATTGAGTAGTACTTAATTCAATAACATTATTTTCTGGAGAAGTATAGGTAATACGATAAATATAAAGTTGTTTTTTACCTTTTTCTAATCCATAGTCATAATCTTTTTGAATATAACTACCATTAGTTAGATAACCTACAATTTCACCATAAAGACTATATCCAGGAGGAATACGATCTTTAATAGCAAGCCCAGTATCTCGCCAAATATCTTCTTTATAGTAATGTTGTTGATTATCTACAGTTTTAATAACTTTTCGTGAAGAAATTACTAAATCATAATAAGTATCTTTTACAGGTGTAATATACTTATTAACAAATTTTTCATACCATTTTAGTGGACGAGTATGAAGAAGATTAGATACAATTACACTAGAACCGTGTAGTTTATAAGTAATAGATACTAAATCATTTCGTTTAATATTATAAATTTCTTTACGAAGATTAGGAGTATCAATATGAAATTTAAACTGACCTTCAAGAATATTATGAACTACTGCTTTTTTATCAGATTTAGTAAGTTCTTTTTTATTAGAAGTTTCAGATTTATTATGTTTAATTTTATATTTTTTAGCTAATAGAATTTCATTAACAGTATCAAAATAACAAGTAGTTAGTTTAGTGTTTAAAGGTAAATTAGCAAATTTTAATACTTCTTCTACAGGTACAATATACCCCATAGAGCGTTGACCACGGAGTTTAGTAGCTTTTACACGACCATCTTCTTCAAAAAATCCTTTAGCTTCTTTATCCACATTAAGCTCTGATTTTCTAAAACTATTAGTTACAGATAGAAAATCTTTATTAATAGTACACTCTAAAGGAAAATATACAACCCAATCATTTAGTTTAATAGTAGTACCAGTAATGATTGTATTAAAATCAATATTAGTAATTTGAAGTCGGTCTGCGTTTGGATGTTTTTCTAAATTAGTAACTTGAACTAATTTGCAGAGATAATTTGGGTTTGAATTTTTAGATGTAGTAAACATAATTAATTTTCATTGATAAGTGTTTGATAATAAGTTATTTGTTGTTCAAAATATTTAATTTGATCAAGAGCATTATGTTTAAAATATGTAGTTGTACTTGAGTCAAGATAAATATTATTAAAATATTTAATTTTATTTTGAAAAAAATTAATTTGAGTTTTATATAATTCTTTTAATGTCATAGTAGTATTATAACGTTCTAACATAATAAAGAATTCATAAATATTTAATTTTAACCAAGAAGTATTTTCTAAATGATTTTTAAATGTATTATAATCAGTTGATACATTATCAATATAATATTCAAATTTGTCTCCAAATGTAGTTTTTGAATAAATATATTTATCAAAATGATATTCAATTACATCATTATAAGAATTTTGATAATATTTTTTAATTGTAACTAACATATTATTAACCATAAAAATATCTATAGACACCTCTTTAAATAAGGAATCTAGAATAAATAAAGAGGAAAGTTAAAGAATTTTATAACTATTTATATCTATATATTTTATTAGTACTCCTTAATACCGTTAAAATATAATATGAGTTTTAACACTCTTTATAGGTAATTTGACAAGTCCCTTGTTTGACAAAACCTAATTTAATAGCTGCTGCTTTAGATAAATCTAAAGATCTACCATATTTACGAAATCCACCAGTATCATTTACTTTTACACGAACAGTTTTATTATTCGAAGTATTAGTAACACAAAGGTATGTTCCCATTTTATGGTCATTTGATGCAGCTGTTAATTTATTTTGATCAAATATTTCTCCACTTGCAGTTCTTTTTCCATGGAAATTAGGGCCATAC
>ERZ724505.2169-NODE-2169-length-10037-cov-5.346824_pt1 | contig 10037 bp, 10 predicted proteins | sample MGYA00376038_ERZ724505 | MGnify/ENA primary metagenome ERZ724505 (study PRJEB28724, sample SAMN07190884) | wastewater metagenome | isolation source: effluent of sewage treatment plant in Hong Hong | place: Hong Kong | collected 2016-03-17 ...
TATATTTTGAAAGTTTATCACTCGTAATCCGCTACTGCTCATAGCACCACCGTTAAACATTCGCCACCAACTCATTATGGTTATAGCGTATTTTGTTGTTAGAAATAAGGTTATGTGCGGCAGATAGTATAGACTGTTTACTTCTATAATTCTGCTCTGTATTCAATACTTTTACATCAAGGAAGGATAATGCCCATTCAAAGTTCTTAGCGCGTGCGCCGGCAAACTCATATATCGTCTGGTCCGCGTCTCCCACTACAAATAAGTTGGGTATTTCCCAAAAGTCAACAAGTAGTTTCAGAAACTCTAATTGTGATCCTGTGGTATCCTGAAACTCATCAACCAGAATATACTGAAACTGCTCCTGTTGTTTCGCGAGTATTCCATGCGACAGATGGCCGGCGGCTTCCTGCTCCAATTCTTTTTTGAAATGGGTTACGACAATAGATATCATATCTGAGAAATCATACCGCTTGCGTTCATATAGCTTCTCATTGTACACATCAAACAGTTCGGCGGCAGCCATAAGCGTCTGCATCTTATCTGATTCTTTGGCTATGGCATCTATCTTTAAATCTCCTGGTAAAATATTCTTTTTGCTGTTTGCTTTCTTGTATATGTATTCTTCACGCTCCGGCAGGGATTTTATGTACTCCAGTGACTTTTGTTTTATATGGTCGCTACTCCAATATTCCTGCTTCATCATCTGATATAGATTCTTCATTCTTTTGGCTTCATAGTAGCTGTCGCCTTTCAGTCTTTTCAGTACATTGTCCGCCGGCAGTTCATCTATAATTTCACATAATATCTCATATTGCTCCAGCTCAGTAACCGGCTCAAAGTCCATAAGTCCGAACTCTGCCGGATGGTATTGTATGATATTGGAACATAGGGAGTGAAACGTGAATATATTAACCTCATACGCCTGTATTCCGATAAATGAGTATAATCGTTCACGGATAGCTTTTACGCCAGCATTGGTATATGTAAGACAAAGGATATTTCGCGCCTGCTGCTGTATATCCATTATTAGGATATTTGCTACGCGGAGGGCGAACATCTGTGTCTTTCCGGAGCCGGGTCCTGAGTTTACGACTACTACACCTTCTATTTGGTCGATAGCCTCCCTCTGGATGGCATTTGTTTTGTTGTACTCTGTGTTAAATTGCATACCTGATTAATTAAATAAATAAAAAATACGAGCGTGTTCAACCTTAATCACTTTGTTATAGAGGCTTTGAGTGGTTCACCTGTATAGCCAGAACTCAACTAACTATCCGCGTTGATATTTCTACCAAGTTGTTTTGGACAGGTCAGCATTACCCGAACCTTTTACGCATATAACAATATAAGTCCCCTCTTTAAACCATTAGGTACTCGTTTTAAGAACCGTACAATCTACACATGAAGTGAGCATGCATATTCGGTCACAATCCAATTGTACGATGTATTTTAAAGAACTACAGAAGCGGAGAACGGATTCGAACCGCTGCCCCACAGATAACCCCACTTTATGTTTATAAAAACTAAGTGGTTTGTCTTCCCAACTCAATTAAGGCGTGTCTATTGCTCTAACCGCTGAGCTACTCCGCTATTTTATTTTATCTTTCACATATTGTACAATACTATCATCATCTCCAATAATAATTAATGTAGCAAACTTTCCACCGGTACTAACGCTTATTGCTTCCAAAGATTTATTTGTTAATGACGCTTTAAAAGGATCAGAAAACAATGCCTCTATTTTAGATTTTTCATGTTTTTTGTCTTCTTCTGATAATTTGTTTTTATATATTTCCGGCATAGTGCTTATTTTAAAAGTGATAAAACATCAATATGTAAGTGAAAATGATTGATAACCAAAAAGAATAGGATTGCAGCAGATAATACCGCATCAATCCAGTAAATAACAATGTTCCTTTTAGGGATGAATGATATTAACCAAAACAGAATAAATACAATCCACTGAGATGATATAAACCCAAATAATCCCCAGAACAAATACGAACCGTGATATGCAATAAATTCTTTTTTATCTTCTTCTGACATTGTTTTGTCTTTAAAAGAATTTCTTTGTTGCAGATTTTCTGCTGGACTGAATACAGTAGCAACTTCCCCTATAAGCCATATTAATCCGATAGCGTAATAAATGTGTGATAAAAAATGTATCATAAATCTTTGTCTTTAATTGTTATTGAAATTATTTCCTCAACTTTCTTTTTAACTTTTGTCTGAAGCGGTATGAAAGATGTTATAATATCAGGCTTATCATCCACTATAACTCCTGACTTCACCAGGCTATCGCCTACCAGCTTGAAAGACCCTGAGAAGTTGTCCCAGTCCATGAGCTTACATGCCTTTCGGTGAAACGTTACGATTACCTCGCCTGAATGTCTATTCCTTGTCTGCTGTTTAATCTTCCATAGTAAGGCTTCCTGCATCTTTGCCTTCTTCGTCCAATGTGTTCTCAATAAGACATTCAGGCTGGGTATATCGCTGTTCGAAAATGTAAGTTCTGTTGTCAATACTTATTTTTACTTAGAACGGCAAATCATCATCCGGTCCATCAGTTGCTTTTGCATCCGCTGGTGCATCACTCGCCACATACCCTGCACCTTTAAGTTTAGGTATTGTAACTGCAACCGTTTGATCCCATAGGAACTGTGATACCGGTGTATAATCCCACATTGTTTCTCCTTTGTAAACTGTTTTTATAGGATCAGGAAATCCTTCAGGATTTTTACCATTGGCATCTTTCTTATACTTCCATCCGTTTGTTTTCTCTCCATTGTTTTTTATCCATACGGCACATTGTTTCTTGCCCGGTATAACGTTTCCTGATTTATCCTTTTTATCAGATAAGAAAACGCCGAGAGTAAGCTCTCCTATCTTGTCAATATTCAGCAATGTGTTTAAAATGTTGTTTGCAACACCGGTATCCGCATTTATAGTTAATGCATATTTCACACCCACATCATCAAACAGCAATTGCAGCTCGCGTGTTGGCTTACCTTCGTAGGTGTCGTTTTTAATCTTAATGTCCTCCAGCCGTCCGGTAAAAGAATCTGCTGATTTAATTTCATCGCCTTCCTTGTAAAGAATAACACCTTCTTTGGTATTAATTTTAAGCCACTTGCGTTTTTCGGATTGAGTATTTACTCCCATAATTTTTATTGTTTGTGTTTAATTAAAATTTGAATCTTCTTCGTTGATTGCTTCGATATGTTTTATGGTAGAATTTACTACCGTAGGTTCCTGGGCAACAGTTTCTTCTACCGCCGGCACACCTGCTATAAATGCATCAATATCAGATTTCAGATACCTACGGCGTTTATCGGTTATACCATAGTACTTTAATCCCTTTGCTCTCAGTTTTTTCATCATCTGGCTTATAGCCGACGTTGTGCCTCCTCTGTATCCCATATGGGCATACGCTTCTTTTTGGCTGATATATGGCTCGTTACTCATAGTTGCAAGAATTTACTCATCGCGTTATTTACCTTTTGTTTTGTCATCTGTACTTTTGTCCCCTCTTTCCGTACATACATTAATGACCACTTAATTACTTTCTCTGTATACTTGTTTCCTATATAAACACCATGCTTATTTTGGTTACTCTGCAATGCCCGTTCCGCCTTCCGGATGTATTTATCCATTACTGTCTGTGTTCCACCTTCTGCATCCACCACTTTCTTCCTTTCTCCATCTATAACCTCGTATTTATACCTTAGAACAGGAATAATTTCATTCATATCTGCAATCCTTACAGATTTTTTGCCCTTATTATCCTGCTTGTATAAGTAGAATGCCAAGTCTTTCCATGCGTCCGGATGTAATGATAATGCCCTTTTTATTAGATTCAACTCATCTTTTACCGCACTCCTCACGGCAGACGTTCTTAGCTTTTTAGACTGATTATCAATATTTTGCCCTTCTTTCTCCAATTTTTAACTGTTAAAAATGAAAATATTAACATAAATATCAGTAAATGTTACTATCTTAAACTTCGTTAATACAAGCAAAGTTAAACATATTTACCTTCATGTTAAAGATGTTTACCTGTAAAATCTATTATTTAACGTTTATTTAATTTACAGTTATGGAAAATTTATTAGCAAAAAACATAGAATATCATACACGCTGCGTAAGTCTCACCTAAACTCAATCCAGTGGGTAATAGTGCTTTTTCAAAGTTTGTCATTTGTAAATACTGCAATGCAATATCTGCGATAATTTCCATGTTGTCTATTTGCATAATTTAAGGTTTATTTGTAAATCTAACAAATTTGTTATAAATATTCTACTGTTTTTACTTTTCTAATGTTAAATTTACCGATAATAACGTTATTACATGCCAGATATAAATCCAATTACTTCCGGAATTACGGCTGGAATGGGCTTGATGAAGTCTTTAGCAGCACTAATTCGTGGTGCAAAGCAGAATAGAGAAGCCAAAAAACTTGCTAAAACAATAAATCGTCCTAACTACGATATGCCGCAGTCTATCCAGGAAGCGGAAGCGATGCAAAGAAATCTGGCTAATAGTGGCAATATGCCAGGTTATACACAGGCACAGCAAATGATTGGTGCTAATACAGCAAATCAGTTAGGTAATATTGCAGATACATCATCTTCCGCAGCAGAAAGCCTTATGGCCGCTAACGCTGCAAATAACTCAGCGAATAACTCACAATTAGAACTGGATATGAAAAATGCTGAGAATAAACAGAATAATCTCAGTGCTTTATCAGCATTCCTTACCGGCGTAAAGGCTCCTGAAGAAAGACAGAAATGGCTTTATAATATGTATGAGCCATATCAGATGAAAATGAAACAATATGCAGCACTTAAAAATGCAGCAGGTAATAATATGCAAAATGCCGGTACGGATGCCATGCAATCAACATTAGCTTTAGGTGAAGCATTAGATGGTGTAGGCAAAAAAGAAGATAACGCTGGCGGCGGAAATATAACGCAAGCATCTGGTAATATGTCCAATGGGATTGGTATAAATCCAAATGTAGGAAATATGCCAAAAATATCAAATATGGCTGCACTAATGCAAATGTTAAAGAAAAGACAAATTCCATTAAATAATAATTTTAATAATATTCCCGATGCGTTTGTCGGTGGATTTACAGGATAAATATGGCTTTTACAAACCAATTTGATACTACAGGCGGCGGTGTACCGGGAATGGGTGATGCTTTTATAACTACACCCATATCTGGTATTGACCCTATAGCTCAGATTATACAGAATGGAGCGCAACGCCGGCAGGAACGTGAAAAGCAAAGACAAGAACAATTAAAACAACAAGAAGACATATTTAAAGGAATCAATTTAGGTTCTGATAAATATTGGGTAGATAAGGATGCGGAATACTTTCATGGACCGCAGGGCGCCGTTCCTAAACTGCTTGAAGAAGTAAAGAAGGCTTATATTGCCGGTAATGGTAAATTAAATCCTTTGGATTATGCAAGGTTTCAACAAAGCATATCAAAATTACAAGCTGATGCCGCACAGTCGTTAAAAGACAGGGATGTTTATACAAAATCCATAGAAGCATTTAGAAATCCTAAAAGCAATTATGACGTAGATAAGTCATTGGAGATGGCAAACGGCTTTGCCGGCGCACCACTCGGACAAAGAGATGTAAATAATCTCGCTGGCGTTGCTAAACAGATTGATCCTATACAACATTTGAATAAAAACTTTGGTCCGGCTATTTTAAAGAACATAGCACCGTACGTTAAAGTATTTGATGATAAAGACCAACAAGAGGAAGCACAAGAACAGATTGATGGTACATATGCCGCATGGAAGCCGGGCATGATATCTTCTTTAGTGGCACAAGGGATGGAACCGGATGAAGCATTGAAAGCTGTTGAAGATTATGGCGCCACAATACGTGGTAATGCTGGATATACACCGAAAACTGCAAATCAGAAAGCGTATCAAGATGCTACAACTAAATTAAAAGGTGATGCTTTGGCAGAGCAAAAAAGGCATCATAAAGTTCTTGAAAGCCTTGGAGGGGGTAGATTAGGCGTATCTCAGAGAAATGCTACAGTCAATGAAAAGAAATTAGCAAACTCTACCACACAGCCGGCGGATATACGCGCACTTGTTGATGCCGCAGCCAAAGGAGACCAGAATGCAATAGAGTTATTGAATATTTCTAATAAATATGCCGGAGACAGTGAGAAAATAATAAAAGTTGTTAATGGTGATGGTCGAAAACTAATTAATCCGGCCACAGGAATAGAATACACCGCAGACCCTAAACAGAAATTCATTGTTTTAGAAGATGAAAAAAGTAAAGAGATAAGATGGCAACCTACACATGATGAGGCATTACAACAATTTACTGATGGTAAATTTGGTCAAGCTGTTAATAAATTTATTCAAGCAGATGAAACAAGTGGAAAATCCGTAAAACCTGTTGCGTTTGGAACTAAAGACCAGCCTACTGTTGGTTCTAAAAATAGTTCATCTTCATCTACAAAAAGTAACACCACGAATACAAAAACTACCACAACAATAAAAAAAGGAACCGAACCGGATGAAGAAAGATATATTTTAAATGGAAAGGCTTATAAAAAATCAGTTCTTATAAAACAAGGGTATGATATTTCTAAGTTAAAAAAATACGAATAATGGCAGAGAACATACTAATAGCTGACGATAACGAATTGCCACCACCGGCTAATAATAAAATTGTAATAGCTGATGATGATGATTTACCTCCTGCGTTAAACGAAAAAAAAAAGCCTTCACCAAATGGTGGAACGCCTTTACAGCCTGGTACAAAAGCTACTTCCCTATCCAAATCTACTTCTCAATCAGTATCGGTAAACCCGAAGAATAACCCTATACCTCTTACAAAATCGGGTTCTATATCCGGTGTTCCTGACTTCTCAGGAATTGTAAAAGATGCTGTCACCCCAAAAGTAAATCCTTCTAATAAGGCATTGCCAGGTATAGGTAAGTCATTAATTTCTGAAGCTACAGATTTGTCAAACACTAAACTGCCTTCAGATAATCTTATTCCAAAACCAAGCGCCGTTGCACAAGCACAAATTGATGGTGCTAAAAGCCGTGAGGAACTGGATGCCGATAAAAACTCATTACAACTTGCAGATTATTTAGAGAAATCGGGTAAATCATTGAAAGACTTTGATCCGGTAGATTTCAAAAAACATATCAATACCATAAATGGTGAAACAGAAGAAACACCTTTTATCGGTAAGGCCATGGCAGCATATAAATCCGATTTGGATGCGTATGGTAAAGCCGGCGCTATCATAAACCGTAATATTGATGTAGCGAAAGCTGATATTGATAGCAAGTTAGGTCCGGGAACATTTGGTAAATATCAGAAGTTGATGCAGGATTATCAGTCACAGTTCAAATTCAAAGAACCACTGATAAAAAAGATTGATGGTGATATATCTACCATTACTCAGCAACTAACTGATTTACAACAGAAAGCAAAATCAGCAAAGAATCCTGTAGAGTACGGACAGATAAAACAACAATACGGTGCGTTATATTCACAAGCCGAACAGTTACAAAAACAAAGAGATGAAGCCACCGGACCGCTGGCGCAGATGGAACAGGAATTAAAACAGTTATCATCTACTCCGGAGTTCCAAAAGTTGAATGATTTATATTCCGCACAACAGACATTATCAGAAAAACAAGAGTCATTGTTGGATAAACACCCGGATGCCAAACAAACATTGCAACGATGGGAGGATGTACAGAAATTTACCGATGGTGTTATTCGTCAACAGAAACTTGTAAACCCTGCCGGTGCCATGGCATTGACATTGGGCGGTGATGTACTTAAAACAATAACAAAAACCGCAAAAAACTTGTCGGCAATACCGTCTATAGTCGAAAAAGCAACAGGTACAGAAGGATTGGTTAAACATTCACCTCTAGTTATATTTGATGCCGTTACGGATGCGATACACGATGTATCAGCTGCCGCTGACAATGAAGTGAATAACCTAACTCCATCTAATATGGACCTGCCGGTATCACAGCATTACAAAATTGTAGATGGTAATAAAATATTTGTAGACAAGAACGATAATGCATTATTTGCCCGCGACATTGATGGATATAAACTCGGAGATTCTGCGGAGAAAAAAGCCATTGAAAAGTATAATGCCAATCCGGAAGCAAAAAACATTAAAACCCAAGATAAGAAGGATTGGGGTGTGATGCTGAATGAAGCAGTAAAATTCGGATTGGATATTGTCGGTCCGCTTAAAGGGATAGGTACAGGATTGACGGAATTAGGCCTTGCCGGCAGCGCAGCCAAAGGATATGCCAATGGTACGCTTACGCTTATGGGATATGGATTGAATGATGCTTATGAGTCCGCAAAACAATCAGCACCAAATCTTACCGACCAGCAGGCATCTCAATACGCATTGGGTTCACAGGCAGCAATAGGACTTATGTTTTCTATGCTCGGCGGTGCCAAAATGAAATATATAACCGGTGATGGTGAAAATATATTTGCAAAAATCAGATCCGCAATCAGTAAAGAAAAAGGATTAAAACTGGATGCCAACGATATAAAAGCGATTGACGGCGGTCTTTCTCCTTACCAGGTTGGACAGAGAAAGGTATTGGGATTAATGAAGGAATCTTTACTCCAGGGTGGAGAGATGGGTGTTATAATGCCTACGGCTAACGCACTTATGAATGGCGTTACCAATAAACTTGTAGGGTATAAAGCACTTGGTACAGATATAGATTTGAAAGAATCATTTGTCAATGGCGGTGCGCCGGCGATGTTAGTAGGTGCCGTTACTGGGTTTTCAGGTGTTAACCGTTCATCCATAAAAAATGAAGCATGGAGTAAAATTACAAAAGATGATGCTACAGCAAAAGCAACATTGAACTTTATAAATCAGTCTACAGAAGATGGACTTTATACTCAGGAACAGGCAGATAGGCTTAAACAAAGAATCTCATATACCGTAAAGAATCTGGAGCCGTTTGCCGGAACACTGGATGAATCAAGCAAAAAGATACTTGCAAATTTATATGACCATAAATTCCAGCTTACAGAAAAAGCAATGTCATTAACCGATGATGCCGCTAAGAAAGTTATGGAATCACAGATAAAAGATATTGACAACGATATAGCTGAAACTATAAAAGGGAATCAGGATAATTTTAAATCTCAGATTGCCGTAGGCATCCGGGATGGTTTATCTTCCATGGCAGAAACAGAGAACAGAGGTAAGGAAATTCCTAACGAAAATAGCTTAACGAAAGATGCAGAACAGATTAAAAATGAAACAGGTAGCAATGCTACTGAAGGACAAGAACTCAATAACAGCAGCGGAGTATCAGAAAGCAATGGGAACAGTGGAGAAGTTCAACAAGGAATTGGAGAAACAACCATGTCCGACAAAACAGAGACTCCAAAAGAAGAATCAAATACAGTAGAGTGGAGTGGAGATGAAGTTAAGATGAACACCCAATCGGGTATAGAATCCACAGATAATACTAATGTTATACCCGAACAGGTATCACCTATTTCCAAAATGGAAACAACTGAAAACCCTGCACTGAAAGATGTGGAGAGTACCGCTAAAGCGTTAAGTGAATTACCAAAAGAAACACTTAGGGATTATCAGTATGGTGTTGATATGGAAAACTTTAGAGAGTCATTATCTGAATCTGACAAAAAAGATTGGGATGAATTAATGAGCTTAGAATTTGATAAAAATGCTAATAAGAAAAGGGTTACAGAATTAAGAGATAAATTTAAACCATTAGAACAAGAATGGTTTTCAGAAAACGACTCCAACCATCAGAGAATTGCAGAACAGTATCACGAAAATAAAATTAATGGTACTAATCCTGAATTAGTAAAAGCAGTAGAAGAACTATTAGGCAAACCAACCGAAAAACCAAAAACAGAAACTACATCTACTGTAAGTAGTGAAGTGGTATCTGGTAGTGCATTGAAAGATGTGGTACGGCAAGAATCAGATGCAGAAAAA
>ERZ724505.2171-NODE-2171-length-10036-cov-2.813946_pt1 | contig 10036 bp, 6 predicted proteins | sample MGYA00376038_ERZ724505 | MGnify/ENA primary metagenome ERZ724505 (study PRJEB28724, sample SAMN07190884) | wastewater metagenome | isolation source: effluent of sewage treatment plant in Hong Hong | place: Hong Kong | collected 2016-03-17 ...
GGATTTTGCGTGTTCGGTAGGGACTGGGTGATGGCACCTGCTTTCAGATAGGGGCCAAAACGTCCTAAATGAAGCTCTATCGGCTGTCCGTGTGAGTCGGCTCCGAGTGTGCGCGGAAAGGAAAGGAGTGCAAGGCCCTCCTCAAGGGTAACGGTATCGACGTGCATCCCAGGGAGAAGAGACGCGGCCTTGGGCTTGGCTTTCTTACCCTTCTCTTTATCCCAGAGTCCAAGCTGAACGTACGAGCCAAAGCGACCAGTGCGCACGACGACCGGCAATCCTGTGGCAGGATCCTCTCCGAGCTGCCTGTCTTTGAGCACTTGATCTTTTTTCACTTCGTCTGTTTTGCGTTTCACGAGGTCTGAAAACGGCCCATAGAACGAGCGCATGAATGGCACCCACTCTTCCTTTCCTTCGGCGATGTCATCAAGTCGCTGCTCCATGTGAGCCGTGAAATGAAGATCGACGATATCGGTAAAGTGCTCAGAGAGGAGATCGGTCACTGTGAAAGCGATATCTTCTGGCACGAGCTGTTTGCCTTCCTTTCGTATGTAGCCGCGCTGCTGAATGGTGGAAATAGTGGGGGCGTAGGTGCTGGGCCTGCCGATACCTTCTTCTTCCAATTTTTTCACCAAGCTTGCTTCTGTGTAGCGAGCTGGCGGCTTTGTGAAGTGCTGCTCCGGCCTGATTTCATCACAGTCGAGAGATTCCCCTGCTGAGAGCGGCGGAAGAAATTTCTCCCCATCGTGCTCTCCTTCACGCGCATCTCTCTCCGCTTGATCGTCGTCTTTGCTCTCGAAATACACTCGCAGAAATCCGTCGAAGAGAATTGTTTGTCCGGTGGCACGGAACGTATGCGCGTGTGCTGCTCCTCGTACGAGGATATCGGCTCCCACTCGTCGAATGTCCGCTGCTGCCATTTGAGTGGCCATGGTGCGATTCCAAATGAGCGTATAGAGCTTGAGTTGTTGAGTGTCTAACACGCCTGCCAGTGACTGTGGCGTGCGAGCAATTTCCGTGGGACGAATGGCCTCATGAGCTTCTTGAGCATTCTTGCTCTTCGTTTTGTACGTGCGAGGCTCAGAGAGAATGTACTCTCTCCCGTAGAGGGCAATGACCGCTTCTTTCGTTTCATGGAGGGCCCTCTCGCTGAGATTGACGGAGTCAGTACGCATGTATGTGATGAGTCCCAGTACGCCGAGGCCTTTGCCAAGGCTCACGCCTTCGTAGAGTTGCTGCGCCACGACCATCGTCTGCTTTACGGAAAACCCGAGCTTTCTTCCTGCCTCTTGCTGGAGCGTTGAGGTGGTGAAGGGCGGTGGCGGCGTTTTCTTTACGTCTTTGGTATCGAGAGCAGCAACGGAAAAGGACTGACCACGAATATCGTCGACGATTGCATCCGTCTCTTCCTTTGTTACAGGAACCGTCTTCACGCCATCCTTCTCGCGATACTGCGCGGAAAATAGTTCACCGGACTTCGTTTTAAGCTCGGCATCGATTGTCCAGTACTCCTCTGCATTGAATGCTTTTATTTCCCGCTCACGGTCGACGATGACACGCACGGCGACTGACTGCACACGACCGGCGGATAAGCCTCTGTACACTTTCTTCCACAGAAACGGGGAGAGCGTGTAGCCGACGAGACGATCGAGCACGCGTCTCGCTTGCTGCGCATCGACGAGCCTCATGTCCATCTCGCGCGGATGCTTGATGGCATGATCGATAGCCTCCGGCGTGATTTCATGGAAGACGATCCGCTTCACCTTTGTACCCTTTTTCACTTTGAGCGCTTCGAGAAGGTGCCAGCCGATTGCCTCCCCTTCACGATCTTCATCAGTTGCGATGAGCAATTCATCGGACTCCTTGAGAGCGGCGCGCAAATTTTTCACCGTCGTTTCCTTCTCTTTGGGAATGACGTACGAAGGAGTGAAGTCTGCATCAGTATCAATGCCAATTTCCTTGGTGGGCAGGTCGCGGATGTGTCCCATGCTGGATTCCACGATGTATCCCTTGCCGAGAAATCGCTTAATTGTTTTGGCTTTGGTGGGGCTTTCTACTATAACGAGACGTGTAGGCATACGAGAGTGAAGAACGAGAAGCACCCTACGGAGCAGGGAGTGTGTTTGTCAAGAATCGTTACTGTTTCCACTTACTACAGTATTTTTGGCAATGGAAAGCTCACGAAGCGCATTTCCTATATGATCAAATCATAAGACATAATAAAAGCAAATGAATAATTTTGGCTTATTTCAGCCAAAGTAAGGCCTAGATCAGGTTTGCTGACATTTTTCAAGTCTTTTTTGGCTTGCTACTGCGGAAGGGGATCATAAAATGATGTCGTCTTATTTTTTTACCCCCACGATCTATGTCCAAGCAAGATCTCATCGCCGCGATTGCCGATGCTTCTGGCATTACCAAGCGCGCAGCTTCTGACGCTCTCGAGGCACTCATCTCGACCGTCGTCAAATCCCTCAAGAAGGGACAGAATGTCACGATCACTGGTTTCGGAACGTTCCGAATTTCCAAGCGACAGGCTCGCACGGGCGTGAACCCACGCAATCCTTCGCAGAAGATTTCGATCCCAGCTATGAAGGTTCCTTCCTTCAAGGCCGGCAAGACTCTCAAGGATGCTGTCCGCTAATCGGGCACATTTCCACGTGATTCTTTGCAAGAACACTCCCGCCGCACTCCGGCGGGATTTTTGTTTTCCACTCTTCTTACGCTACCATGAGTGAGCATGGATACACTCTTCATTACAGAAACGCTCGGCAGCGTGCTCACTTCACTCACTATTCCTTTTTCAAAGATCACCTGCGCAGAAGACGGACCGATGCTGCGCGTGAACGTGGAATGCGCGCAGCCCAGCCGCCTCATCGGCTGGCACGGTGAGACGCTCAATGCTGTTCAGCACATTCTCAAGTCCATGCTGAGAACTCAGTTCAAAATGGAGAAAGCCCCGTTCATCGTGCTCGACACCGATGGCTACCGATTGATGCAGGAAGAGAAAGTGAAACGCATCGCGGAATCCAAGGCAGACTTCGTACGCAGGACGGGTGCGAGAGTATCCCTCTCGCCCATGAGTCCGTACTTCCGCCGCATCGTTCACACGTTCGTCTCACAGTCGCCCGATCACGCAGACCTCACCACTGAAAGCGTCGGCGAGGGTGACTACAGGCAGGTGGTGATTCGCTTAAAGCAAGAGACGCCAAAGTCAGAAGCGTCCGAAGAGCTCTCACCGGTGATTGCAGAGAGTGACGGACTTGAGAATTTGGACATCTAACGTCAGTAGACGACAGGGATTCACGAGCGGAAGAGATCGCACATGCGATCCCATTCGCTGCGAGGCACTGCGGGAAAATTCGCAATGCGAAACGTGTTCTCTTTCAGCTTCCCGTAGCCCTTCCCAAGGAGAATTCCTTCGCTCATCGCCTTCTCATGAAGAGAGCGCACGGCAGATGCGTCGCCTGCAAAGCAGTGTACTGAACACGAACGATTGGCCTCATCGGACACGAAATGAGTGAATGCAGAGTGTCTCGCAATCGCTTCGTTGAGAGCTGTTGCTCGGGAGAGAGCCTGAGCATGGATGGGCGCCACTCCTCCTTGTGCGTTCCATCGTTCAAGAGTGCGTCCGAGTAGTGCAATTGCAAGCACATTGGGTGTGGCGATTGTCTGATACTTCTGCATTTTTTCCATCATCGCCGAAATGGAGAACGGACCCGTCGAAAGGCCGTTTTTCTTGAGAGACGCCGCCCGCTCCACTGCCCTCGGAGAGAGGAAGAACATGCCAAGGCCAGCCGGCAAACCCAAGCATTTCTGCACTGAAAAAAGCCACACGTCCGCTCCTGAAATAGGATAATTCTTTAGCCCCGCGATGGATGTAATATCGACTGCAAGGAGCGCTTCTGGATGGTGCTGTCTGACACTCGCGATGTCTTCATCGTTCAGCATGAGCCCTGTACTAGTTTCATTCGCGCAGACTGTAATGAGCTCGGCATCGGCCGGCATTGTCACTGAACAGTCGTTCTTCAGCCCCCACTCCACCCGTGATACCGTCACCTCTCTGCCGAGCGAGGCGCTCACGGACGCGAAGAGCTCGGAGAAGCTGCCGCAGGAAAAATGCGCGCTTCTTTCTTTCACTAGATTCATCACCGCGCACTGCATCGCTTCGGTAGCCGAGGATGCGTAGAGAACGGCGTAATCCTGCGGGACTGCAAAAAATGTTCTCACGGCTTCAATAGTTGCGCGGCTGATGTCGTTATATTCCGCACTTCTATGGCTGATTTCTGCCACTCTCTCATCTATCAATTGCTGCATATCAGCTTTTGTCTCGTCTGACACTTGCGAGGGGCCGGGATTGAATGTGACGCGAAACACGAGCAGATACTAACAGAGAAACGGCAAGCAGGCTCTTCGGTGATGTTTTTTTCTTTTGCTGCGCATGCATCGCTACAAATCGACTCCTCTGCTATGCTGAAATCCTATGCTTTACCCAGATCGCCTTCACGCAAAAATTCTCGCCTCTTCTCCCGTGTGCGTGGGATTGGATCCAGTTGTTGAAAAACTTCCTGAAGGTCTCCCGAGGAATACGGACGGAGTGAAGGACTTTTGCTTCGGCATTATTGATGCTGTGAAAGCGACTGCCTGCAGCGTGAAACCCCAACTCGCATACTTCGAGCGGCTCGGCTGGGAGGGCATGAAAGTGTTCTGGGAAGTGTGTGAATACGCCAAAATGCAGCACCTGATTGTCATCGCGGATGCCAAGCGCGGAGATATTGGGCCCACGTGCGAGGCGTACGCCGATGCCTACCTCGGGTATGGGCTTCCCGTGGATGCTATTACTGTCTCGCCATACCTTGGATCGGACGGCATTCAGCCATTCATCGATCGTGCGATGAAGTATGAGAAGGGATGCTACGTCCTCGTGCGCACGAGTAATCCGAGTGCCATGGAACTACAGGATCTTCCGGTCGGGGATGAGGCAGTCCACGAACACCTCGCGCAGCTTGTGGAGAGTTGGTCGCTCGTGCAACTCGGCACCACTCCCTCGCTGTCCTGCGTGGGAGCGGTGGTGGGGGCGACGTATCCTGAAGAAATGAAATACTTGCGTACGCTCATGCCTCACGTTCCCTTCCTCATCCCCGGGTACGGCACGCAAGGCGGCACGGCCTCCGATGCGGCGCTCGGATTTTTACCAGACGGCACAGGCGCGATCGTATCGGCTTCGCGATCGATTCTCTACGCATCTTCCGGCAAAGATTGGCAAATGGCCGCCACGCTCGCCACTCAAGTAATGGAAAGAGAATTGAAATCAGCACTCACGAACAAAGCAAGGGAGTAGTGGTACACTCTGATCGATGACTCCACAGGATTTCGTCCACCTGCACTGCCACTCTACGTATTCCCTCCTCGAAGCGCTGCCCACTCCTGAGGAAGTGGTCCTTCGCGCGAAAGAATTGGGTCAAAGCGCGGTGGGACTGGCGGATAAAGGCTATACCTACGGCCTCATTGAATTGTACAAAGCGGCAAAAAAGCATGGCATTAAGCCGATACTTGGCATCGAAACGTACGTTGCTGTCCGAACACGGCTCGACAAAGAGAGCTCCACTGATATGCGACGATATCCGCTCGTACTGCTGGCTGAAACCCTGGAAGGATATGAAAATTTACTCAAGCTCGCGACCAAAGCAGCACTCGAAGGTATGTACTACAAGCCCAGAGTCGATGCAGAACTCCTCTCTCTCTACGGCAGAGGGCTCATCGCGCTCTCGGGGCCTATTGGCGGGGCGATTCCGCAGGCCGCTCTTGCGGAAGACGGTGAGAGGGTGAGCGAACTCGTGAAAGCGTACAGAGGATTTTTTGGCGAAGAAAATGTGTACTTTGAGCTCATGGACCTACAGGGAGTGCCAGGACAGCGTGAGGCTAATCAGCAGCTCATTCGCTTCTCGAAAGAATTCAATGTGCCGCTGGTTGCGACAAACAACTGTCACTACTGCCGTCGTGAAGATGCAGAGGCGCACGACGTGCTCCTGTGTATTCAGAAAAACGCCAATGTGCACGACACTGGACGATTCTCGATGCGCGACAGCGATTTTTCCATGCGTTCTAGCGAAGAAATGTGCGCACTCTTCTCGCACGTGCCCACAGCCATTGAGCAGACGAAAGTCATTGCTGATCGATGCGATGTCACACTGACATTCGGCAAGTATAAAATCCCCACGTTTCCCGTGCCGAACGGCAAGACAGAAAGCGTGTTTTTGCGCGAAAAGTGTGAGGCGGGCATTCGGCGAAAGTACCCTCATGCGCAGGAGCCGAGCAGCCCCGCAAGTGGACACCGATTCTCTCCTGCATCGATCTGGCAACGCATGGAGTATGAACTGAATGTCATCACGCACATGGGATTTTCAGGGTACTTCCTCATCGTTGCAGACATTGTGGAAGAAGCAAAAAAACGCGGCATTACGGTAGGGCCCGGGCGCGGGTCGGCCGCAGGCTCCATCGTGAGCTACGCACTCGACATCACCACTCTCGATCCACTTGAACATGGGCTCCTCTTTGAAAGATTTCTCAATCCAGATCGCGTCACCATGCCAGATATCGACATGGACTTTGCCGATACGCGCCGTGATGAAGTGCTGGAATACGTGAGAGAGAAATTCGGCCACGATCGGGTGGTGCAAATTTGCACGTTCGGAACGCTCGCAGCCAGAGCAGCCGTGAAAGATGTAGGGCGTTCTTACGGCATTTCTTTCAATGAAATGAACAGTCTCGCCAAGCTGATTCCAGATCGGCCCGGCACCACGCTCCAAGAGGCGCTGGAGACGAGTGAGCTGAAGGCTGCCATTGAGAGCGACACGCAGTACCGAGCGGTTATCGATATCGCCCTCAAGCTAGAAGGGAAAGCACGGCATATTTCAGTGCATGCCTGCGGCGTCATCATTACGCCTGAGCCGGCTACCACGTACACAGCCCTTCAGCGCGCTCCAAAAGACGATACAACCATCATCACCCAATACGATGCCAAGCCACTGGAAGATCTCGGACTTCTGAAGATGGATTTCTTGGGACTTAAAAATCTCACCATCATCCAAACTGCTCTCGCAATCATCAAGCGAATGCACGGCGTAGACATCGACATTTCAACGATTCCTCTGGACGACAAGCAGACATTCGCCCTCCTCTCTCGCGGTGAAACAACGGGCGTGTTTCAACTTGAATCTGCCGGTATGAGGAGATATCTCAAGCAGCTGAAACCGTCGACGTTTGACGATATTACCGCCATGGTCTCTCTCTATCGACCTGGTCCGATGGAAAAAATTCCTGACTACATCAAGTGTAAACATGGAGAAAAAAAAGTGAGCTATCCGCATCCCGATCTTGAGCCAGTGCTTTCATCCACCTACGGAGTGGGCATCTACCAAGAGCAAATATTGGAAATGGCACGTGTCTTTGCCGGATTCACCCTCGCGGAAGCAGACCTACTTCGCAGGGCAATTGGAAAAAAAATAAAAAAAGAGCTCGATGCTCAGAGGGAAAAATTCATTTCAGGATCCATTGCCAAAGGCTACTCTCGTTCTCTTGCTGCGAGCATTTTCGATGATGTCATCACGCCATTCGCCAACTACGGATTTAATAAATCTCACGGCGCGTGCTACGCACGCATCGCGTACGAAACTGCATATCTGAAAGCCCGTTACCCCACGGAATTCATGGCAGCACTCTTAAGTAGCGAGCAGGGAGACACCGATCGCATCGCCATTGAAATCGAGGAGGCGAGGGCTATGGGCATCGAAGTGTTGCCGCCTGATATTAACGAATCTCAAGCAGACTTCACGGCTCTCAGTAACGGTAAAATTCGCTTTGGTCTCACAGCTATCAAGGGCGTGGGGGAAAGCTCTGTTGCACACATCATAGCCATTCGTGACGGAAACGATGGCTCCGACCATCGGCCTTTTGAGAGTATCGAACAATTTGCCAAACGCGTGCCGAGCAAGATTCTCAATAAAAAAATTCTGGAGTCTATGGCTAAGTCGGGCGCTCTTGATTCGCTTGTCGAACGCGGAGTTGCTGTGTCGCAATATCAAAAAATCGTGGAATATAATAAATCTTCCGCTGCCAATGCTGCGTCACAGACTGATATGTTTGAACACATGACGGAGCCATCGAGTGCCGCTGCAATATCATTTGAGAAAGAAGCGCCCGTGCCTGATCACCTCAAATTGCTGTGGGAGAAAGAAACGCTCGGCCTGTACGTCTCAAGCCATCCTCTCACAGGCATGCGAAAGTACATCGGCAAGAAGGCTAGGCTTATTTCTAGCCTGAAAAACGAGGACATAGGCAAACGAGTGACAATCGCAGGGATTCTTGATACTGAAAAAATGCTGCGCACGAAAAAAGGAGAGAATATGGCCGTGCTCACTATCGAAGATCCAACGGGAAGAATTGACGTGACACTTTTTCCTCGCGTGTACGCTCAAGTGGGCTCCATCATCGACAAACCCGATAGCGTGCTCGTCATCGCTGGAAGCATCGACATGCGGGGAGGAACGCTCCACATGAAAGGAGAGGCTATCAAACGCGCCTCGCTCTCTTCAATGATCGCAAAAGCTAAGGAAGCAGGCATGTTTGACATCAACGATTCACTGAGCCGACAGCGTGGGAAAAATAGGCAAGAAGAAGAGGTGGAAACACTCACTGAAGACGGAGACATTCTCATGGAACGAGTGGTGACTGAGCCTGATGAAGCGCCGAGCGAGACCGTCTATGGTCCCGTTGCGGAGTGGATCCGCAGCGGTATGAACCCTGCCGTGCCAGCCTCTGCGCTTGGCATCAACCTCGAGAGTGAGGAGAGTAGTGACACCGGCAAGAAAGATGCGCTTGGCTCTTCTCTGCTGACTGTGTCGCCGTACACCATCACCCTGCCGACGCGTGCGCCGAGGGAGCTTCTCCTCGCTCTGAAATCGATCTTCGAAACATTTCCAGGAAGCGAGCGAGTGCAGCTACGGATTCATGATACAATCATTCCGGTACCCATAGCCGTCACACTGTCTCCGCTCCTCCTCAAGCGAATCGATGATGCCATCGCGCGATATTCATCCGGTGCCACCCCGTAAACGGCCAACGCCGCAAGCGCTCGAGGATGCGGCAGCGTGCCTCCTCTCAGGCGGCATCGTCTGTCATCCGACGGAAACATGTTATGGTTTTGCGTGTGATATCACTCATTGCGATGCTGTAGAGAGACTCTTTCTCTTGAAAAAGAGGGCATTCAGTAAGCCGGTGAGCGCACTCTTCGCCTCGGTTGAAGAAGCAAAGAACTACGTGGCATGGAATGATGCGGCTGAGTCACTTGTGTGGGCTCTGCCCGGGCCACTGACAATTATTCTCCCTGTAAAATCCGATGCGCCCTTCCCTCTGTTTCCAGGTCCCTACGCGCGTCACAGCAGCGCCGCAATGACTATTGGATTGCGCGTCTCGTCTCATCCCGTGGCCGCAGCTCTCGCTCGACTCGCGGGAAGGCCTGTGAGCACCACCTCTGCCAACATCTCAACTCTCCCTGAACCGTACGATATCGAAACGATGATGTCTCAATGTTCGGAAGCAGGCGTACAGCCAGACTTCATTCTCGACTACGGCACACTGCCTCGCGTTCCCCCTTCTACCATTGTCGATTGTAGCGATGGGCGTGCTCGCATTACGCGACAGGGATCATTGCGAATCGACTGTGAGAGGCTGTAGAGTCGTACTGTGCGCCTCCTCTTTTTTGCGGCTTTGTTTGCTTCCTGCACTTCATTCATCTGCGCGGTGCTCGCTGAAATGATGACGGAGCGCATAGCGATTATGGGGGCCCACGCGGGGCTGGTCCTCACGCATAATCCGGGCATCGCCTACGGCATTCAACTGCCATCTCCGCTGCAAGAATTGCTCATAGGCATCGCACTCGTGCTCATACTCTTCATCGCAATGAGGGAGGCGGTGTTGCCACTCACGCAAATAGGATTTGGCTTCGTGATTGGGGGGGCTGTTGCCAATATTATCGATC